>ULRG01033484.1_pt1 | contig 15016 bp, 6 predicted proteins | sample 1955211 | NCBI WGS metagenome assembly ULRG01 (sample SAMEA4835676, study PRJEB28245) | human gut metagenome | biome: gut microbiome; material: fecal sample | place: Denmark | collected 2008
TCCACCCAATATAATCCGGTTAATTGTACTTTTGCCACTGAAAAATGATTTAGAAATTTTAAATAACCTACATATAGTAAATAAACAACCTAAAAGCATTAAGTTATGAAGATAAGAAAAACTTTGCTTTCGTTTGCTTGTGCTATCATGGTGGCATTAAGTTTCACTGCTTGTGGTGATGACTGGGGCCGACAGGATGATTCTGCTGGCGGACAGGTTTACCCATCTAAAACGACAGTGGCAACTTATGACTTTGAGTATTCAGAAGAGAAACCTGAGTATTCAGACATGATCAGTCACGACGAGTCATGTGAGGTGACCAATGATGAGTCCCTCGCAAGTAATGTATTGCACATCAATGGTAAGGGTGGTGCCAAGATTGCCAATCCTTTCAATGGTGTGAAGTTGCAAAATGGTGCTGCCATCACTTTCGCCGTAAAGATTGATGCAGCCGTAGCTGAGGACGGAACTGTCGCTGATGTTGACTTGACACGCCCTCTTATCTCATTTGGTTCAGATGAGAAGAATCTAGCTGGTAATGATATCAGTGCTCACTTCTATATCACTGCCAATGGTCAGGTGGTTTACAGCAAGCCTACCCAGTTGCAGAGTATGAACCTGAATGAGAATGATCCTGCTTCTGTGAAGACAGGGATTCTCTCTCCTAATGAGTGGCATTTCGTAGCCCTTCAGCTTTCTACTGAAGGTTACCAGCTTTACGTAGATGGTAAGAAGAGCCTTTCTGGTTATCAGACATCATCAAGTGCTACTTCTTTCCAGTACAAGACCTTGGTTGATTCCATCAACTCTTTACCTTATATATATATAGGTGGAGACAGCAAGTTGACAGCAGAAGAGACCAACACCGTATCTATCGACAATGTTACCCTGATCCGTAACATGATGGAAGAGAAGGATTGGAACAAGACCATTGGTGGTAATGGAGGTAGCGGTTTCATTTGGAAAGAACAAGAATCTATCGGTAATGAAGATTTTAGTTCCGGATTCTTTGATCCTAAAACTCCAAATATTCAAATGAAAGGTAATGGTACTGTTCATTACCGTTTTATTTGCAATAATAATGCTGCAAAAAATTATGAAACATGGGTTCTTGCCATAACAAATGGTGTAGCTTTTGGCGATAATGGATATATTGAATATGAGATATGTCGTGGTGATGCTTGGAGTTGGGGTTCACTCCTCGATGGCGTGGCTCAAGGCGTTTCTGCAAGTTATAATTGGGATTCATGGATTGCTGATATGAAGGGAGCAACAGTAGACCTTTATGTTACTCGTACTGGTAAAATGTTCCATGTTGAACAATATGTGACAACTGCAAGTGGTTCTAAACTACCAGTTTGTACATTTGATACTCAAAAGGAAGCTCCTACAGAAGAATGGGGTACTTTTGTAACTCTAGAAAAGTCATTCTTGACATTTGAAAAGGCCGAAACTTATACATCTGTTAATTATAAAGATGGTGCATATACAATCGGTTCTGATGATAATTCTTCAGCATTCTTTGATAAGAAATCTGAAATGTATGACCTTTCTGCAGAGCGTTCACGTTTGACAATTCAATTTGTCAATACAACTGCAGGTGGAACGAATTGGGATAATTATGTAGTTGCATTCACAAACACTCCTTTTGGTGAGGCTGGATATTTAGAGTATGCAGTTTGTAGAGCAGATGCTTGGACATGGGGAGCTAATATACCAACGAATGGAGATAATGTAACAGCTAGCTACAATTGGGATACTTGGAAGACAGATATTAATGGTGCTACTGTTACTCTTGATTTCAAACGTGTTGGTGATAGAGTTGATATGACAGCTGATGTTGTGACAGCTCAGGGAGAGTCTTTGCCTCAGATGTCTTTCTTTGTTGATGGACTTGAGGGTAAACCGCTTTATGTCTTCTTGACAAATGAAAAGTCTTATCAAGTTATCAAGCAGGTTAGAACATATCCATGGTTCAATACTAACTTTGCAGAATAATAACCAAAATAGAATAAACAATGAACAATAACATATTGCATAAGTTATTCTTGACCCTGACACTGGTGCTCCTTACTTTAGGAGCATCAGCGCAGGTTACCGTATCAGGTAATGTGTCAGATGAATCGGGTGAGCCTATCATCGGTGCTACTGTTATGGAAGCATTGACAACCAATGGTGTTGTTACTGATTTCGACGGTAACTTCAAGATTCAGGTGAAGAACGAGAACGCTACTTTGAAGATCTCTTATATCGGTATGGTTGCTCAGAACATCCGTGTTGGCAATCAGCGTAATATCAAGGTGGTTCTCAAGGACGAAAGTCAGAAAATCAATGAGGTCGTAGTCGTTGGTTACGGTCATCAGAAGAAAGAGAGTGTCGTAGGTGCTATCTCTCAGGTTAGTTCAGACGACCTCTTGAATACTCCTACAGCCAACGTTACGCAGGCTATTGCCGGTAAGATTCCTGGTGTCGTAACAACTCAGGTTTCTGGTGCTCCTGGTGCCGATGACGCTACCATCAACATCCGTGGTCGTGCAACCTTCGCTGGCGACGGTGCTCCATTGGTCATGGTAGATGGTGTAGAGCGTGCTTTCTCTCAGGTGGCTCCTGATGATATCGAGAGCATCTCTGTATTGAAGGATGCTTCTGCTACAGCCGTTTATGGTGTGCGTGGTGCGAATGGTGTCATCCTTGTTACTACCAAGCGTGGTAAGGATATGAAGCCAGAGGTCAGCCTGACCAGCAACTTCATGTGGGGTACTCCAACCCGTAAGCCTCACTATCTGAACTCTTATGACTCTGTTACTCTCCTCGAGGAGGCTTTGAAGAACGATGGTCTTCCATCACAGTATTCAGCTTCTGATATCGAGATGTACCGCAAGAGCTGCGCCGGCGAGTTGACTGGTGCTGATGCGCTTCTCTATCCTAATGTAGACTGGTATGATGAGGTGCTCAACAACTGGGCCCCTTCTCAGCGCTATAATGTAAGTGTACGTGGTGGTACGAAGCGTATGCGCTACTATGTTTCTGGTGAAATCTACAACCAGGGTTCTCTGATTAAGAACCTCAGCCAGGATGCATACGGCAACTCTTCAAGCCCTGGTTACAACCGTTACGCTTTCCGTGCCAACATGGACTTCTTCCTTTCTAAGGATTTGACATTCAGCGTAAACTTCGGTACACGTTTCGAGAACCGTCATGGTTCTAACACCAACGAGAGTTCTACCAACTATGATATCTTCGCACGTATCAACCATACTCCAGGTTGGATCTTCCCAGTATCTTATGAGGTAGAGAATGGTGAAACAACCAAGACTCTCTATGGTGGTACAGCCGTATATCAGGACAACGTAGTGGCTGCCCTTGCCAAGGGTGGATACTATCGCGGAACCAATACCATCAATGAGACCAATTTCATTGCTGATTACAAGATGGACTGGTTGACTCCTGGTCTTTCTGCCCGCGGTATGGTTTCATTCGACTATGACTCTTATTATAAGAAGACATTCGGTGCGGCTTTTGCAACCTACGAATTGAACGACCGCAACAACTTTACAAGTGCAGATGCTTATACCAAATATAATGTAGATGGCGACCTGGCTTACTCTAAGGGTTCTTCTACAACTTACAAGCTCTATATGGAGGGTCAGATCAACTACGCCCGCAAGTTTGGTAAGCACGATGTTACCGGTATGGTACTTTACAACCAGAACGACTACCGTTACAACTCAGACTTGGCTAAGCGCTATCAGGGTCTCGTAGGTCGTGTAACTTACGGTTATGATGACAAGTATCTCGCTGAGGTTAACGTTGGTTACAATGGTTCAGAGAACTTCCTGAAGGGTAAGCGCTTCGGTTTCTTCCCTGCCTTCTCACTCGGTTGGCGTGTAACTCAGGAAGAGTTTATGAAGCCAACAGAAAACTGGTTGAACAACTTGAAGATCCGTGCATCTTACGGTGAGGTCGGTAACGACGTTTATACCGTAGGTGGTGTAGCTCAGCGCTTCCTCTATGAGGAGAAGTGGAACCAGATTACTAACGATTACTACTTCGGTAACAAGGGTCAGACTGGTATCTTCGAGAGCCAGTATCCTAACTATGGTGTAACCTGGGAGCGTGCCAAGAAGTTCAACGTAGGTCTTGAGTTCGGCTTGTTCAACGGTATGCTGACCGGTAACTTCGACTACTTCGTTGAGAACCGTAACGATATCTTGACCGAGTACTTGAGCCGTCCACAGTGGGTAGGTGTAACAATGGCAGCCGGAAACCTCGGTAAGACCCAGAACAAGGGTTACGAGTTGGAACTCCATCACTTCAATCACATCGGCAAGGACTTCACCTATAATATCGGTGCAACCTTCTCTCATGCAGCCAACAAGATCAAGAATATGGATGAGCCTGCTTACAAGACCGCTTACCGCAAGCGCGAAGGTCACCCAATCAACCAGTACTTCGGTTTGGTATGCGAGGGCTTCGTAACACAGGCCGACTTGGATAATCCTAACTTCCCTGTATCAACCTACGGAAACGTAAAGGTTGGTGACCTGAAGTACAAGGATATGAATAACGATGGCTTCATCGATGACCGTGATGAGACATTCATCGGCTACAGCGATATTCCAGAGAACACATACGCTCTGACACTCGGCGCTAACTATAAGGGCATCGGTTTCGAAGTAATGTTCCAGGGTGTAGATCATGTATCCCGTTACTACGACAGCGATGCGATGTTCGCCTTCCAGAACAACGGTAAGGTAAAGGATATCCACCTGAACCGCTGGAACCCTGCAAAGAGCGAGGCAGAGAACCTGGCTTCTGCTACCTATCCATTGCTCCATTACGGAAGCAACGGTGACCACAACCAGCGCCAGAACTCATTCTTCCTGAAGAACGGTTCATTCGTCCGTCTGAAGAACATCGAGTTGAGCTATACATTCCCTAAGGAGTTGATCAAGCATATCGGTATGAGCAATGCCCGCTTCTACATCAATGCCAACAACCTCTTTACATGGAATCATCTCGACGACTTGGTTGACCCAGAGAGCAACGGTTCAAACCGTTACCCACTCTTGAAGACCGTCAACGTAGGTTTCAATGTCGTATTCTAATTCAAGAACATTCAAAAAGAATCGAAAATGAAGAAATATAGTATATTTGCTTTGGCGCTCGTTATGGGAGCAATGACGCTCACCTCTTGCGAAGACGCCTTCGGCAATTTCCTCGACAAGCAGCCAAGCAATGAGTTGACAAAAGCTGAGGTGTTGGGTAACTTCACTCTGTTGGAACAGAACCACAACGATACTTACAACTTCCTGCTTCACGGTGCCAACCGCGTGAACAACTCATGGATGGATGCTGCTACCGATCTGGCTGAGTCAAGTATCGGTACATCAGGTACACGTACCACATTCAATATCGGTAACTATTATGGTGGTGGAGGTGCAGCAGAGCTGACTTCTCCTTGGGAGAGTCGCTATCGTGGTATCCGCAAGTGCAATATCACCATCAACACATTGCAACAGGATACAGAGAACAAGCTTCGCCCTGCAGATCTTGACGTAGAACTTTACAATTCACGTAAGGCAAACTATATTGCAGAGGCTCGTTTCCTCCGTGCCTATTTCTACTGGGAACTGTTCCTCCGTTACGGTCCGGTGCCATTGGTTACAACCGAGCTCGACCCTAACGGTGACCTGATGACAGGTTATACAGAGCGCCCTGACCTCAAGACCTTCATGGATTATCTCTTCAAGGAGGTAAAGGAATGCGAGAGCAGTCTGAAGACTTACGCAGAGACCAGCGATGCTACCTATGCAGGCGAGGTGAACCAGCCTACAGCACGTGCCCTCTATGTTCGCATGATGCTCTACATGGCAAGTCCACGCTACTCAGCACAGAGCGGTGTTACCTGGCAGCAGGCAGCAGACGCAGCTGCGGGCTTCATCGCAGACTATGGTGAGAATTATAGATTGGAAGACCGTACCAACGGTGGTGTAGCAGCCTACAACAATGCCTGGTTGCTCAACACTTATACCGACAAGAACCCTGAGGTTATCTTCTTCCGCAACGATGTAGCCATCGGTTGGAGCGGTATTTCTACTGATACTCCAGTAGGTGAAGGTGGACAGGGTGGTCTTTGCCCAAGCCAGAACCTCGTAGATATGTATGATATGGAAGATGGTTCAGCTCCTTTCAAGCAGTATGATGCAACAGGTGCTCCGGTTTATGTAAACGGCAAGCCTACCATCAACGAAGAGAGCGGTTATACAGAGCAGAAGATGTGGAAGAACCGTGATCCACGCCTCGCAGCTACCGTTCTTTACAATGGTTGTGAATGGGGTCAGGCTACCAGCACCAAGACCAATGTCATTGATGTGGTTTATGGTCATCGCGATAATCCTATCGGCAACCAGAATGCTACTCCAACAGGTTACTATGTACGCAAGTATATTCCTGAGACCATCCTGAGCAGCAACCACAGCGGTACAGCCAAGCGCCTCTGGAAGATCTTTACCTATAGCGAACTGCTTCTGAACTATGCTGAGGCATTGAACGAGGCTGACTATGCAGGCAACAAGACACAGGTTTGCAACCTGCTCGACCAGATTCGTCATCGTGGCGGTATCATCGGTAATGTAGCCGACCGTGCAGACTTGAATTCTCAGTCAGCTATGCGCAACTTCATCCACAAGGAGCGTACCATCGAACTTGCTTTCGAGGAGCACCGCTGGTGGGATGTTCGTCGCTGGAATGTGGCAGGTGATGCACTCGGCCGTGATATCTATGGTGTAGATGTGGCAGCAGATGGTACTATTACCCGTAAGGTAGCCCAGCAGCGCAAGTGGCAAGACAAGTTCTACCTCTATCCAATCCCAGAGGCTGAGGTTTGGAAGATTGGTCAGGACTTCCAGAACGATGGTTGGAAAGAATAACTCTTTTAATGATAGAATCGTATGAATAATATTCAGAATATATATAATAAGGTATCTTCATCAAGCAAAGTCTTGATGCTGAGTGCACTTCTCTGTGCTTCAAGCTCAGTCTTGGCACAGGAGCAAGTGCTCAAAGGCCGAATCGTCAACAGCCAGGGTGAACCAATCCCTGGAGCTGTTGTCAACGTGGCAGAGGAAAGCCGCATTGCCCTGACCGACAAGGAAGGTTACTTTACATTGAAGAAGGTAACTCCTAGCGATGAAATCTGCGTAAGTAGCGTAGGTTACAAGAATGCGCAGGAGAAGGTGACCACTTTTGACGGTACATACGTCATCAAGATGGAAGATGATGCTGACGAGTATGAGCATCTCGCTCCTGTTCCTTTCGGCGAGCAGAAAAAGAAAATCTTGACTGATTCCCGTTCGGTTGTTTCAGGCGAGGAATTACAGAAGCATCCTGTTACTATTCTTCAGAATGCCTTCACCTCAACACTGAATGGTGTGGAGACTTACGAATGGTCTTCTGAGCCAGGATGGTCGGAGAGCTTCCTCTTTATCCGTGGTATCCGTACCACCAACCAGAGTGCCCGTTCTCCACTGATCATCGTGGATAACGTAGAGCGTGACCTCTCCTTCCTCGATGCTTATCCTATCGAGAGCATCACCGTACTGAAGGATGCTGCCGCTTCTTCTATCTATGGTATGCGTGGTGCCAATGGTGTGATTTTGGTTACTACCAAGCGCGGTAATGCCGGTAAGACTAAGATTGATTTCACTCAGGAAGTCGGTTTCCAGACCCTCGCCAACAAGATGGAGGTTCAGAACTCTTACAACATGGCGATGACCCGTAACCAGGTACGCTATCTGAGCGGTATGGATCCGATGTACACCCAGGAGCAGCTCGACAACTACAAGTATGTATGCGATGGTGGAAAGTTTGCTGACGATGATATCCGCAAGTACCAGTACTTCAATACATCTTGGGCAGACCAGTTGTATCGTGAAGCTGCACCGCAGTATCGCACCAACCTGCAGATTAGTGGCGGTAACCAGCGTGCCCGCTACTATGTAAGCTTCTCTTACCTGCGCCAGGAGGGTATGTGGAATACCGAGGGTACAGAAATGAATGATGGTTACAGCACACAGCACGTACTGAACCGCTGGAATCTCCGTTCTAACATTGATATCGATGTATCCAAGTATCTGAACGTATCTCTCGACTTGGGTGGACGTATAGATAACATCTCTCAGCCTACTGAGCCTGTGTTCAACCTCGTTACCTTCGGTGTAATCGAGGCAAACCCTATGGCTCCTACCCATAACCCTGACGGAAGTATCTATTCTTCATCTACAGCCAACAACCCGGTACGTTACCTGGGTGGTTCCGGTTTGGAGAAGAACCGTCGCCGTAACTTGTATTCTACCTTGAATGCCAAGTACGATTTGAGTCCTGTATTGAAGGGCTTAGGCTTGTTCGGTACTGTCAGCTTCGATGCATACGAGACTTTCGAGTCAACACAGACTGCTCAGATGGATTCATGGAACTACGACTACGATAACCTGGCGGTTACCGATGTCAGCCAGTTCAAGTATACCAAATATACAACCAAGGCAGCTTTGAGCAACCCATCAGCTAATCAGCGTGGTTACTACTACAACCTGAATCTGTTTGGTGGTGTAAGTTATAAGAACAGTTTCGGTAAGCACAATGTAGATGCCCGTGCCTTTGCCCGTTACTACCGTAATGAGGAAGCTGGTTCAGATTACTCTACCCAGCAGAGTGCATCTTCAAACCGATATCTGGCATACAACTTCCAGGGAACATACGACTATGCCAACAAGTATATCGCCTCAGTCAACCTCTCTCGTATGGGATGTGACAACTTCTCACCAGACGACCGTTGGGGAACCTTCTGGGGGGCATCAGCAGGATGGGTACTCTCTGAGGAATCCTGGATGAAGAAACTTGGCTTTGTCAATCTTCTCAAGCTCCGTGCTTCTTATGGTGAGGCTGGTCAGTCTTCTACTGGTGCAGGCCGTTACCCATATCAGAGTATCTATGGTTCAGCTACCGGTTACGGTTTCGGTTATAACGGAACTTTTGTGAATGGCTATGCTGAGAGCAAGACCGGTAATGCCAACAGTAAGTGGGAAATCTCCAAGATGGTAAACCTCGGTATTGACTGGAACCTCTGGAACAGCAAACTCTATGGTAGCTTCGATGTCTTCAAGGAGTGGCGTTCTAATATCCTGGTATCCCGTTCAACCGTGCCAGAAACCATACTTGGTGTGCCTGTAGCACAGGATTCATATGGTAAGGTTGAAAGCCGCGGTTACGAACTCGTTCTCGGACATCGTGGCAATATCGGCAAGGACTTCAAGTACTTCATCGAGGGGCAGCTTACCTTCAACACCAACAAGGTTACCGATATCGATGAAACTGCACCAGATGTAGAATGGCAGCGCAAGGCAGGTCATAGAATCTATGACAACACTTCGGTAGCCGAACTCTATGAGCAGGCTCAGACAGGTACCAACCGTGTGGGTGGATGGAACATCTATAAGTTCGACCAGTGGGCTTCAGATCTAAACCTGATTGCAACCTCTCAGCAGGATGCCATCGACCATCCGGAAAAGTATCCATACAATAGTTTCTCTAATGGAGCACAGCAGTTGGGTACAGCGGTGTTCAAGGATATCAATGGTGACCGCGTGATCGACTCAAAGGATATGGTACCAGATTCATACACCATCATTCCTGAGATGATTCCTACCTTCAACTTCGGTTTCGAGTATAAGGGCTTCGATGCCCGCATGATTGTGAATGCTTATCTCCGTCGCTCTGTATTCCTTTCACCAGCTATCAGCTACAGTGGTTGGAGTAACATGGGTACCCACGAGGTAACAAAGGCTTGGGGTTACTATACTGACGACCCTTCTGATCCTCGCAACGTGAATGCTACTTATCCACGTCCTGTTTGGGGTGGATTCGATGCAGTTGATTCAGAACGTGCTACAGGTTCTTATCAGAACAATATTTGGGTACGCAACGGTAACTTCTGGTCTATACGAAATATCGAGGTGGGATACTCTCTGCCATCTAAGTTGATTTCTAAGTTGTGGATGACTAAGTGCCGCGTTTACTTCAGCGCTTACAATATTGCCACCTTCAGCAGTCTGCCAGATGATGTTGACCCAGAGAAGCCATTGAGCTACTGCTGGTGGTATCCAAAGACAAAGTCATTTACATTTGGTATTAACATTGGTTTCTAATCAGTTTTATCAAAAAGAATTATGAAAAAGCTTTTATTAGTAAATATATCGTTGGCGATGCTGACTGTAGGAGGTATGACCTCCTGCAGCGACATCCTCGATAAGGAAGTCGACTTGACTTATACCGACGAGAACATCTACAGCAACTACGACCGTACCCGTGGTGTCTTGGCAAATGCCTATAGCTATTTGCCTGATGCCTTTGCGGGATATACCGATGGTCAGTTCCGTGCTGCTTCTCGTGACTGTATGACCGATAATGCCCTCTCTAAATGGAATGTGCATTACTATCACAGTGTGTTGAACGATTCATATGATGCCAAGAACCACTGGTTTGCTGAGAATTATTGGAGCAACGATCTGAAGGGTATCCGTGTCTGCAACGACTTTATTTCAAAGGCACGTGAGAGCGTCATCGGAAATGCTGAGAAAAGCGGTGACGACAATAAACTCTGCGACCGTTACAAGGCAGAGGCGCGTTTCATTCGTGCCATCCTTCATTTCGATATGATTGGCTATTTCGGTGCAGTGCCTATCGAGAATCATGTGTTGGATAATGCAGAGGCTGCTTCTATCACCCGTACTCCAGCTCCTGAAGCATTGAAATGGGTAGCTGATGAATGCGATGCCATCATCCAAAGCGGTGCGCTCCCATTCCGTTACAGCAATGAAAATGAGAACTGGGGACGTATCAATGGTGCTGCTGTCTATGCCTTGAAGTCAAGAGCATTGCTCTATCGTGCTTCTGCTCTCAACAATCCTACAAATGATGTTACCTGGTGGCAGGAAGCTGCTGATGCAGCCCTTGCTTTCATCAATGCCAATAAGAGTTCTGCCAATCCTTACCGTCTCTACACAACAGACGATAACAACCCTAACAAGAACTACTACGAGTGCTTCACTAGTACTCCTCACTTGAATTCTGAGTATATCCTCAGCCGCAGTGAGTGGAATACACGTGAGATTGAGATGTTCAACACTCCTTGTGGTTTCTCTGGTAATGTGAACTCTAGCGGTCGTGTAAACCCTACACAGAATCTGGTTGATTCTTACGAGACCATCAATGGTCTTCCTATCGACCAGGATCCTTCTTACAATGACCAGGATCCTTACAAGAACCGTGACCCACGTTTGGAGCAGACCATCTTCCATCAGGGAAGCATCTGGGGAGACAAGAGCCAGGATGAGGAGCGTGCCATTGATGTTTCTGTTGGCGGTAAGGACTACGAGACTATTCATGGTGGTACCTCAACCGGTTACTACTCTAAGAAGTTCGTTCACAATATGAGTTTCAAGAACCCTACCACTTATATCACAGCATGCCCTATCTTCCGCTATGCTGAGATTCTGCTCAATGCTGCAGAGGCATTGAACGAGGCAAAGGGTCCTGAAGCTGCCTACGACTATGTAAACCAGGTTCGTGCCCGTGTGGGTATGCCTGCTTACAAGGGTATGACCCAGGAGCAGCTTCGTGAGCGTATCCGCAACGAGCGTCGCATCGAGCTGGCTTTCGAGGATCACCGTTTCTTCGACGAACGCCGCTGGAAGTTGTTTGAAGGCAAGAGTGCTGCTACAGAGAAGAGTGAGCCACGCTACAAGCAGGTTTACAACATCTATAGCGTTGTTGTAACTCCAGACAAGAGTCAGGTATATACTTATCGTAACGATAATACCCATCCTACTCGTGCGTTCTCTTGTCCTAAGAATTATTACTTCCCAGTGCCTGATGACACTTACAAGAAGAATCCTAACTTAGGACAGAATGCAGGTTGGGAACTCTCTGATGCTCCTAAGAAGGACGACACCACTGAGGGTGGCGAGACTACTGAGGGTGAAACAACCGGCAAGTAATCTTTGTCAATATACATTATTATATTTTAGGTGAGGTCTATGGCGAAAACACCATAGACCTTCCTTGGTTTAAAAAAATCATATCTTAAACTTGAAATCGTATGAAGAAGTTATTACTTTCTATCATGAGTCTGATGGCGATGAACGGAGCTATGGCTCAGACGCCTGTCGGCGATAATGATCTGGCTAATGCATACGCTACCCAAACGATAACAGGGCGCATCGCAGTGCATGACCCTTCTATCGTGATGGATGTTACGGGCTCTACCACCAAGCCTAAATATTATATCTACGGTTCGCATCTGGGCAGAGCCAATACTTATGCTTCGGGCAACTATCAGATATGGAAGACCTTCAAAACGGGTGAGGAAAATGCCGGAACCAGCAACAGTCTTTTTGCTGACGTGAATGGTAAATTAGTGAACTTCAAGGACGCTTATTCCACCCAATTGGTGAAGAAGGTGAAGAACAATAAGGGCGAGGAAGTAGATTTTCCTAACTTCGATGCCCATGCCTGGCAGGCTAAAGGCAATAATGTGAAAGGCATGCAGTGGGCACCAGACGTCATCTACAACAAGACCATGAAGAAATGGTGTATGTATATGAGTCTGAATGGCGACAACTGGTGCTCTACCATCGTGTGCTTTATATCCAACGACCTCGAGGGACCTTGGATTTATCAGGGACCAGTGGTATGCTCAGGCTTTTCGGGAAGATATGCCCACAATGGTTTCGCAGCCTCAGGTGACTGGAAGAATACCGACTTGGCGATTGCTACAGGATGCACATCCCTGCCTCAGCGATACAACACGGACGAATGGAGTCCTTATGGTCCCAACTGTATCGACCCATGCGTGTTCTATGATGACGATGACAATCTCTGGATGAGCTATGGCTCATGGTTTGCAGGCATCTTCATGATTAAACTTGACAAGGAGAATGGTCTTCGTGACTATACTTATACCTACCCATACCAGGTGAAGGGAGTAACAACTACAGCGGGAGCGGCAGATGCAAATGCTACCAGCGACCCCTATTTCGGCAAGAAGATAGCTGGTGGCTGGGGTGTTTCGGGCGAGGCTAGCTATATCCAGAAGGTGGGCAAGTATTATTATCTCTTTATGAGCTATGGTGGTTTGACGGCTGCCGGTGGCTATCAGATTCGTGTTTTCCGCTCTGAGAAACCTGACGGACCTTATAAGGACTGTCTTACTTCAACGGGCATTGATGCCATGTATGGCAAGTATATCCTCAACTTCGGTGGCGATGCCAAGCGCGACGAGGGTGTGAAACTCTTCGGCAACTACCAGTGGGAAACCATGCCTAATGCTGAACTGGCTCAGGGACATAATTCAGCCATCGTAGACCATAAGGGACGAGCACTCATCGTTTACCATACCCGCTTCTTGAACAGAAGTGAGGAGCATGAGGTTCGTGTACATCAGCTCTTCGTAAACCAGGATGGCTGGTTGGTTGCTGCTCCTTACGAGTTTAGCGGCGAGACTTATACCGATAATGATATTGCTACCCGACAGCTCTATGATGCAACAGAGGTAGCGGGCGATTATCAGATGATAGCTCATCCTTACCGTCAGAATACGGCAGCAATGGATTATGAGAAGCCTGTTACCATCCATCTCAATGCAGATGGTTCTATCTCAGGCGAGTATACCGGAAAATGGGAACTGGTGAGCGGTACAAGCTACATCAATCTTACCTTGAAGGGTGTTGCTACAGCCAATGCAGAGGTGAAGTTCAAGGGTGTGCTTACCGAGCAGACCATCGATTATACCAATATCAAAGCGCTCTGCTTTACAGCCCTCAGTTCTTCTGATGGTTTGGCTACATCAGGTGGTGCCAGCTTGCAGACTCGCGGTTTGAGTATCTGGGGAAGCAAGGCTGATGCCAAGGCGGCTATCAAATATACATTGGATAAGACCAGCGTTCCTTTCGCAGATGGTGCAACTTTGAATTCAAAGCCAAAGCTCCCAACAGAGGGGCATCTCGGTGCTACCATTTCCTGGAAGTCAAGCAATCCTTCTATTCTGACCGATGAGGGCGTAGTAAAAGGCAAGGGTAAGGTTACTATGACCATGACTATCAGCAAGGATGGTTATGAATATGCTAAGGATTATACCCTGAACATCGATGCTGAGGCTGAGGAAACGACTCCGGTTTACTATCCTGTTTCTGCACAGAAGAATACAACGAATGCCTATGCCACTAACCTGAGTCAGGATTATACTGTAAAGGCTGGTAATAAGGCACAGTTCAAGTTCTATAACTATACTGTAGGTACAGAGGCTTACAAGAGTTGGGTATTGGGTGTTTCTAACGTTGCTCATGGCGCTACTGGCTATAAGGAGTATGTGATGTTGCGTAATGATAACTGGGAGAATATTACCTGGGACAACACCGGATGTGTCAACGATTACAATTGGGATACATTTGCGAAGGATATGAATGGCTCATTGGTAGATATGACCGTGGAATATGCTGCTACAGGCGCATTCAAGATGACTGCTGTGATTACCACAACGGATAATAAGGTGTATCATTATTCATATACAAAGACTATTACAGATAAGCCGTCTGAGATTAACGTGTTCTTTACCGGTGAGAACTCTTACATCGACGGCTCAAGCCTTTCTACAGGCATCTCGAACCCTATCATCATTCAGAAGAAGAATGATGGCAAGTGGTTCAACCTCTCCGGTCAGCAGGTAGACAAGAGCTACAAGGGTGTAGTGATTGTAAACGGAAAGAAATTTGTGAACAAGTAATCCTCTTATATATAATAAGGTGTAATTATATGAAGATTTCTAAAATACTATTGGGAGCAGCAATGTTCATTGCTGCTCCTGTTGTAAAAGGTGGTTGCCAGATGATGGCACAGAATGCTCCGCAGGAACCGATAGTTGTAGATACTCCTTTTGTCCACGACCCCGTAATGGCGTATG
>ULRG01013685.1_pt1 | contig 14944 bp, 8 predicted proteins | sample 1955211 | NCBI WGS metagenome assembly ULRG01 (sample SAMEA4835676, study PRJEB28245) | human gut metagenome | biome: gut microbiome; material: fecal sample | place: Denmark | collected 2008
ACATCAGAAGGGATAACCGATTGCAAAATGATATGCAAGGCTCTTACCGAACTTATGTATATTATACCATCCGGATTTTCCCGTTTCGTAGGGAGCATGTAGAGGTATTCCCACATCAAACCGCAACACCAGAAAGCTCAAATCGTAACGAAGTCCGATGCCAGTACCCACTGCAAAATTTTTCAAATTCTTCAAATTTAATTCTGCACCCGGCCGATTCACATCCTCACGCACCAACCAGACATTACCGGCGTCCAAGAAAGCTGCTCCATATAGGCTTCCGAACAAACGTGCACGCAACTCAGCATTTGCCTCTAACTTAAAATCACCAGTCTGGTCAATGTAAGCATATTTCGATTCTGCCGCCTTATAGGTTCCGGGGCCGATAGTACGTACGGTAAAGCCGCGCACACTATTGGCTCCTCCTACATAAAACTGGTCAGCATAGGGTGCACGCGTACTATTCCCATAACTATAAACGATGCCTCCAAACAGGCGGGTGGCTATATTGAACCGGTTGTTCAGGCGAAAACTTTCATGAAATTCGGCCGTAAACTTGACAAACTGGGCAAAAGGATTACCGAACAATTCTTTGTCCCGTTGTTTCCACTTTTCCCCACAAGCGGCATAAATACCCGAAACGAGGTTTCCAGCCTCCTTAGCTGTCAGCTGGACCCATATTGGATTTCTATGGTGCTTTGCGGAAGCATAGGTAAAGGAATATGACATGGACGGAATAAACTGGTCGCGCATAGACACGGACAAAGCCGGATTGGCTGTCATTATAGAGTCGAAAGTAGTAGTGGTATGCAGCATTTTGTCAAAATCGAGTGCAAACAAAGTCAACTCATGCTGAGTCGTACTATACGGACTCCATTTGTAGGTCACATTGGCACCCAGCGTTACAATATTAAAGAAATTGGCACGATTGCGCCAGTCTGCGCTCAAAGCAAATGTCGTTGTTGCCGGAAAACGGAAACGACGTTTCTGTATGCGCGGTATCAGAAAACGCGGAATTTCAAAAGCCAGTTCGGTGCCCAACTCATAGGAGTTCAACAACGAATTGCCACCCTGCCGACCTGCTCCAGTCTGCCATTCGTATGAGCCAAACAGTTTGAAGGATACTTTCTCACCGCCGCCAAATGCATTTCGCTTCGCCAAGCCAAAAGATGCCCCGGGCCCGACCTGCTGATTGCTTTTAAATACACCATTCATTTCGAATGAACTGTCAAACAGTTCGTCCATTGTAGCCATAACAAATACATCAAGCGTATCGCACTCATCCGTCGTATCGCGCGGAACATATCTGACGTCCAGCTGATCAAATATTTGCAATCCATGCAGTTTGGCTAAAGTGAATTCTTCATCGCTCTGCCTATAGAGGTCACCTTTACGCTGCACCATGGAACGCAACCAAACGGGAATACGCAAAGGAATTTTCTTCCCCGGAAAGGCAAAAGAAAACTGTCCCATCCGGCGAATACTATCCAACGGCTCCCCTTCCTCATTACGAACAGTAATGTGGGTATTCCCTATATACCAAGGATGCCGAACGCGCAACGGACGATCGGGCGACGGCTGTATCTGCAATTGTACAAATCCAGGCTTCTGCAAAGTGTCGGCACGATAGGTCGTATATGGTGCCGAATAATAGTAATAACCGTTTTCTCTGAACAATTTCTCGATGCGGCGCTGCTCATCCGAAAGGTTGACTACGCTGAAAGCATCTCCTTTCTTCAACAAACGCCTTCTGGAGGTTGCCTTCAAAAGGCTGTCGGCCCTCGATGGAAAGTTGAGGTAAGCTATCGAATCCAGCCGGGACAACGGACCGGCATATACCTGATAAGCGACCTTTGCCTTTTTCGGATTTTTCTGAACGGGCAGAGTATAGGTTACCTTGCCACGGAAAAATCCATAATTATGCAAAGTGTTTGTTGCCACTTTTGCACGCATTTCAGGACTTACCTCACTCAGTAAAACGGGATGCGTTGCAAAATGCTTGAATATCCATTTAGGAATGGTACCCTTCTTGTTCGCAAGACTATTATATGTCCACAATCCGAACTGCAAAGGAGAGCGTAAAGAGGAAGAGCCAAACAAAGAATTGTTGGGCGGATAAGCCAACACAGCCTCCACTTCCTCACGCACTCTATCGAAATCTTTTTTCTCCCGTTCAAATAATTCATCCACTCTCTTCTTCTCTTCCTTGTCAAGAAGCGCATACGGCTTACCCGAAACTGAAGCAACGCTATCTTCCATGCTCCCCTTCCCTTCCAAAATACGGTCAACCTCTTTCACGGCACTGCCTATCGAGGCAATGACGCCAATCGTATCCTTCTTCATGTTTTTTTCCCGGATGGCAGGCGTATCTTCATACGTGATTTTGTCGATACCTATATATAACTGGTCGTCTTCGGGCAAGCGGCGCGTTGTCGAACAAGCCACCCAGCCCATCATAATACAGACAAAGACCAAATGAAATACATATTTCGAGAATCTACTGCTCGTTTTCCTCATGTTCCTTTTTCGTTACTGTTTGACTTTCCTCACGCACTTTTTTCTTGCGCGGGCGGAAGATAAAGAGTTCACCCAACCGGTCGCTTTTCCTCCGAAGAATCAATCCGGCACCAGCTTTGGTCAATTGTCCCTCAAGCGGGTCCTGCACACTTCGGTCATAGAAAACCTGCACATAGCGAGAAGCTGTCTTATCAAGCCGATACTCCACCTTTATATTATTGATAAAACTCTCGGCAGAATTTTCGGCTTCGGCACCCGTACTTACTTTTCCGCCCACAATCACACTTATACGGTTTCCCCAGAAACGCTTGGCGAACTGGAATGAATAATCAATCGTGGTTGCTCCAGTCGCAGTGGTATTATTCTCCATTCCGATGCTGACATCTATCGTTTTCAACGCACTCCCGGCGATATTCTGAATTTCACTCTGCAGGAATGCCGTCAATGCATTGCTTGCCTTGAATCCAGACCCAGAACCACTTCCGCTAAGCGTCTCATCGGTCAGATACATTCCCGTCGCCAGCATAGCGACAGCGGCCTTTCCCCGTTCCGCCTTGGTCATGGCTGCCAGTTGGTTCTGTATGGAGAGGTCCTCGGGCGCTTCTATAGTGAACTCCAACCCCATTTTATCAAGCGGCTGGGTTATTTTTACCCCCACATCAAAAGCGACACTTCGCGGTTGTTCGTTTTCCGTCACTGTAGACCGCATACGCTCCGTTGCTGCAATATTCAACGTAGGATTGGCAACATCGCCAGTAAATTCCACATAACTTCCCGGAAGCAGCTTAAAGGTTTTAAGAGGAATAATCGGCAAAGAATATTTCATTTCCCCAGAAGTCGCCGTAAAACGGCCGGTCAGTCTCATATCTCCCTGCTGAGTCAAACGCAATGTCAAATCCCCTCCACCTTCCAAATCAACATAATTGGAACCATCCTCACTCAGATTACAATGGAACACAGCCGCATCGCTGACAACAATGCCTAACGTCATGTCGAAACTGCCTGTAGGTGCAGGCTTTTCTTCCACAAACACAGAGTCTGCAAAACTAACAAACTGAACCAAATCGTGGAGACGGTCATCAACGGTAAGCGGAGAGTCCCTCAATATATATGTCATGTCTGTACGGTCAAGGACTTCCAGCTTACCACGGACATACATATTTTCCAAACTGCCTCGCACTGATCCGTCGAAATTAGCGTATACCTTTCCAAAAACCATCGATTTCGGTTTCTTTCGGGCATTAATCAACTCAAAATTACGCGCCTGCATATTGAAATTCATGCGAATATTCGCCAAATCGCGCATATCCATCCATCCATTCAACAGCAGCGGATTGTTACTCTGCTTGGAATGCAGAGCATAATCTTTCAATTGCAAACGGCCGTCTTTCAAATACACCTTATCATCACTCATCCGAAAGTCCACACCATATACATCGGAATAGAGATGGGCTTCCTTAAACTGTAATTCCCCGTTCAGCAACGTGCTCTCTTCGCCACTCACCACATTCAACATGCCGGCTACGGTACCCGACATGGCCATGTCCGTACCCGAGAGAAAACCATTGACGAGTGCCAGCGGAAAATCCAACAGATGAGCCGCACCATCAAAACGTCCGCCGTGGTCCGTATCATAAGTGCCCTTTAACTGCACGACTTCTTTGCCTTCAGCGCCGACACTGGCTTCCAAATGGTGAAGGCCAGCCTCACCAGGCAAATATTTGGCATCCATGCTCATATTCCCCAAAGGAACTCCTTCATACTCCAACTTCTCCGTCCTTATGCCGGCAAACGCCGAATAATTGGAAGGATTCTCCACTATACGCAAATCGCCATCGAGCATTCCGCCCAGTTTTGGCAAATAAGGCAGCACATCCGACAATTCACCCAAATTCACACGATTCAAGCTAATCTGCAAATCCGTCAAAGAGTCGGAAGGCAGTCCCGTCACCCGCAGCCCGGTTCCATCATCAGCAAGCAAATCCACATTGGCACTGACCGTCGACCGGTTACTAAAGAACACATAATTGTCCTTGTTCACGGTAAACCGACGATAAGCAATCACCGGATGCTCCGGATAAATGTTTACACTGACGCCACTGTCTGCGACATTGGCTCTGACACCCAACAGAATACTTTCCTTCCCTTTCTGATCCTGCAGGCGAAGTTCTATCCCTGCTCCTTTATCAAGCAGATAGCTACGCAATGATGCCTCAAATTTATTGGGATTCCGTCTCTCATAATTATGCACCTTACCGTTGGCCACCAGCCCGGTACTGTCCTGATGCAAGTCGAAATATACCGTGTCCAGCATCAGTCCACCCGTCGAAAAAGCTTTCATACGAAAACGGCCTCCCATTCCCTTTTCGGGAGCGGCACTGAGGTCCAAATGCATCTGCTCATAATTATAGCCCAAATTCCGCAAGATATTCCCCAACGGATTGTTTTTACCGGCCTGCAAATGAAAATCCAATACAGGCATGATTTTCTTCAACTCCTGCTGGTTCAGCGAATGTCCCACCAACTGTTCCTGCATGTTTTTTCCGAATGCCGCCACTTGCTGCAACATCTGCTCGATTCCAACCCGGGCAGAAAGCCGCATCTCCAAATCGCCTGCCGACGTCCACAACCGCGTGGTATCGTCCGCCGTGTCGAATTTGAAAAGCACATCCCGGGCCATTATACCCTTGTCTTTGGTAATAAACCGTACATTACGGATACCGCCACCGAAGCCATATTCCTTGAAATGCCGGTCAGTATAAGCATCAAGGTCAAAGTTGGCTCCCACCTGCAGCGTATCTTTCATCCCCGTCAGGTTGGTTACATTCACCCCGGGAAGTTCCGAGCGCAATTTCATCTCTATACGGTCGCCCAAAGTAATAGCGATTGTGCCTGAACCCAACAGAAGGTCATTGTCTGAGGTGAACGTCAGTTCCCCATTGCTGTCTTTCAAAACTGCCTGCAATCCCAAATGTCCCAGTTCCCACCGGTTCATCCTCAGGGTATCCAGCACCACCTCAGCCTCCAAGCGGGCAGTTTTCTTCAATGGATCAAATCCACGTCCCTTCGCCTGCAACCTGGCCGTCAAAGCGCCTAACCCCATATTCAACAAGAAGCGTTGTATCGGGAACTTGTGCGACTCGAATTTAAGCTGATAAGCCTCGCTTGCCAGGTCTACGCTGCCGTCCACCAGCAAGCGTCCCTTGTCCAACGTACTCTGCGCACGCATACTGTACCGGTCGCCCTTCACCTGCGCCCGTCCGGCCAAAGTCCATCCGCCCGGCAAGGCATAGGCCGTAGCCGTACTGTCCATCAAGGCCGACTGCATAAACCCGGAACGTCCTGTGCGCAAGTCAAAACGCAACTGCCCTTCCCGCTGCGCTGTAATCGGTTTCCTGACTTGTCCGTCAGCCTCCAGTTCCAATACGCCCGGCCATTTCACCAACAAGCTGTCCAGTCGCAGCAAATCCACGTTGCCTTCGCCTATGGAACGCAACGCCAAAGAAGCATCAGGCAATGCCTGCAAAAATCCGTCATCCACTATTCCGTTCGCCAGCAGACGAATATCGTGCGAGCCTACCGCCCCATCGACTCTCCACCTGGCTTCGCCTCCCTTCCCTTCACGCAAGGCATTCCAATCCAGCGCAGCTTCCCAGTCCATGCGTGAGGCCGGTGTGCGCAGTTTCCAATGATTGAGACGCAGACGCAACGGAGTCATCTCAACTCCGCCGGAAAGTTCATCCAAATGGAAGCCGCTTCGTTCAGAAAAGGACAAATGGCGCAAGGCGGCCTCCAGATTCCCATTACCAAAATAGGACAGACTGTCGAGCTGCAATTCCAAAGTATCCAGCTCCAAGAAACTGGGATCAATCCCCATTGCCGGTACTTTATCCGGCCAGCAGAGTGAATCATTCTGACGAAAAGCATCATTTCCCTTACGTCCGTCATTCCAGGCCGGACGCGTCAAATAGGCCAATGCTCCCTGCAAAAGGAAATGTTCCACCTTATAGTCCCCCCGACCGGTATCAAAATTCCCGTTTCTCAATGCAGCCTTGTCGGCACGGAGAGCTACTCGCATGGAGTCGCCCGGCATGGACAGGCGGACCGAAGCCTCATCCAAATCAACTTTCTCAGCAAGAATCTGCCACTTCGCGGTTGACGGTGTAGTGTCCTGACTCGCAGTGTCACCCAGCGCCACCCACAGGTCGGCACGACGCAGCAAAGCTTCATTCAATACCACTTTCTCGTGCCGGAGGTCGATCCCGTGAAGAGAAGCCGAAAGTTCCCCAATGCGGCCACGAAGGCTGAAATCAGGAATCCAGGCCCGCGTATCCAGACGGGCATCATAAATGCCCAGCCCGTCCACTTCCACCTGTCCGCGCAACAGCGGGAGCATACGCACCTCCAGCCGCAACGAGCGAATCACGGCCAATGTATCGGAAGCCTCGCGGGCTTCCACCCCCAAAAGGGCCAAATCCAAAGGAAAGGACAAACGCACTTTTTCTATCCGTGCATCTATCCCCATACTTTCCGACAACCATTCCGTAGCCTTCCCCACGGCATAACGCTGCACGGGCGGCAGATAAACGGCTATGCTTAGCAGCAAGAAAAGGAACACAGGCAGCACAACGGGCAACAACACCCACAGCCATCTGTGACTTTTTCTTTGCAATTTCTTCTTTTTCTCTTCCATAACAAGAGCAAAGTTAGCCTAACTATACAGACTAACAAAACGAAACACCATAATTTTTCTCATACTCAAGCCCAAGAAAATCTTTTCAACAGGACGCGAAACCTGCCTTTTGTCTTTGTCCTATTTCCCGGCTGTCTCAACATCATTTTTTCCAAAATCCTTCAGCAGACCGACCGCCTTTCAGAAGGAAAGTCCACAATGTTTTGTTATTTAACAGAGATTCATTACTTTTGCACATTGCAACCAAAACGTATATCTAATATTACAAATTGAACGGAGCGCAGTCTCTTTTAAGTGCAAAAAGAAATCAACAAACAACAAGTGAAAAAATGAACAAGAGAGAAGGATTTGCAAGTAATTTCGGCATACTCGTAGCCATGGCCGGTTCCGCCGTCGGTCTGGGTAACCTGTGGCGATTCCCCTACTTGGTCGGAAACAACGGGGGAGCCGCCTTCATCGTCATCTACCTGGCCATCGTCTTCATCATGGCGCTGCCCATCATGTACGCAGAGTTCATCATCGGGCGGCGTGCCCAGTCCAACGTTTACGGTGCCTTCCGCAAGCTGGCGCCGGGCACCCACTGGAACGTTTTCGGCATACTGGCCATCGCCTGCTGCATTCTGGTCCTGGCCTTCTATTGTGTTGTCGGCGGGTGGACCATCGACTACCTGTGGAGGGCAGTCACCTTCCAGTTTATCACGCAAGATTCCGCACAGCTCTCCGGGTTGTTCGGCCAAGTGGTCACCTCCAGCTGGCAACCCTTGTTCTTCATGCTCCTGTTTGTCGCGCTGTCGGGCGGCGTGCTGCTGTTCGGAGTGCAACGCGGCATCGAGCATTTCTCCAAGATTCTGATGCCTCTGCTGTTCCTGATGGTGCTCATCATAGCCGGGCGTTCCCTGACACTGCCGGGCGCAGAGAGCGGCATCGACTTCCTGTTCCGCCCCGACTTCTCGAAAGTGACGGCCACCACGGTGCTGGAAGCCATGGGACAGGCCTTCTTCTCGCTTAGCATCGGCTTCGGCATCATTTTCACCTATGCCTCCTACGTTCCCAAGAAGGTCAACATCGTCAAGATGTCCTCCTATACCGCCATTTCCGATACCCTGTTTGCCGTTATCGCCGGTATGGCCATCATGCCGGCGGTCTTCGCCTTCGGGCTGCCGCCCGGACAAGGTCCCGGCCTCGTCTTCGTCACATTGCCGTTCGTTTTCTCCAAAATCATGTTCGGCTCGGTGCTGGCCATTCTCTTTTTCTTCGTTCTGTTCATCGCCGCCATCACCTCCTCCATATCGCTGCTGGAAGTCGTTGTGGCCTATCTTGCCGAAGAATTCCGCATCCGCCGGCGCACATCCATCGCCATTTCCGTAGCCGTGGTTGTCGTGCTCGGCACCTTCTGCTCCCTGTCGCAGAGCACGCTTTCCGACTTTCAGATTGGCGGTTACAATCTGTTCGACTTCTGTGACAAACTGACTGCCAATATCCTCATGCCCACAGGAGCACTGATTGTCGTGCTCTACGTGGGCTGGTGGATGAAGCGGGCCGACTTCCTGGACGAGATTACCAGTAGCGGACGCCATCGCATAGCTCCCGTCTACCTCAAGATTATACAACTTTCCATCAAATATCTGGCACCTGTCGTCATCAGTATCATCATGATTCGCGGCATTCTGCAGGAATTGCTCTGATCCGCGCACCAGAACTGAAGTCCCGCATCCTCCTTTTCACCGCCCGGTGCCAGTTTTCCTCACCGCTCCGAGTGCCGCTCTCCATCCGGCAACGACGAAGGATTTCGGGAGGGAAAGATGCCGATGGATACGCTCAAAAAAACAGTCCTTACCTTGGATTCACTGAAAGTACTGACCGGAAAATCAAAAGTACTGAGAGTTTTTCCGAAAGTACTGACAGAAAATTCTAAAGTAAGGACTGTTTTTTCTAAAGTAAGGACTGTTCACGATGCGGCTCCACCGAACCCATGCACAAAAGGACACTGCTATTCGCGCTGCAACAACAACCGCGCAGAGAGCACACAGGATTTAGGGGCAGACGCTCTTAAATATGCACTTCCTTGATGTCCACCAGTTTGTTGACGATGGCATAGATGGTAAGGCCGGCCGGAGAATGAATGTCCAGTTTTTTCGAAATATTGCGCCGATGCGTAATGACCGTATGCACCGAAAGGAACAGCTGTTCGGCAATTTCCTTGTTGGTCAGGCCTCGCACCACGCCGCACACGATTTCCTTTTCCCGCTGGCTGAGGGCCTGCTGTCCCCCCTCAGATCCTTCCTCCTCCACACACATCTGCTCCTTTAGTTTGTTCTCCAACTCTTCCATGGAGTCATACAGCGTCAGGCTCCCGTCGTATTCCTGTAACAGGCTGCTGTCGCCTATGTGGCTGACAATGGCCACGTATTTTACGTCCGACTGCGGATATTCCTCACGCAACCGGCCTACATTCAGCCATCCCCCGAAATTGGGATTGACCACCACAAGGTCGATCTCGTGGCTGCGCAGCACGTGATGTAACACCTCCAGCGTGGGCACTTCAACCGTATGCACCTCCAGTTCCTCAAACCGCTGGAACACGGCGGCGATGCCGCTGCGGATGATGGCCGACGCATCGGCAACGGCCACCGTCAGTCTGTTGGCCTGCTTCATATCTTCTTCTGCATTTCCCGCTCCCGACGGCGCACGGCCGGCACAAAGATAAAATCCTCCACGTGTCCGTGCTTGTCCAGTTCCTCCACGCAACTGAACAGATCGAAGAGCAGACTGTTTGTCAAGTAGTTGTCGGCCGTTGTCGGCAGATATTTGATAATGATGTTCTTCAGTTCCCGAAGTTTCTGGTCGGTCTGTCCATGCCCGCAGGCAAAGACATCAATGCCATAGCCATCTGTACACTCTCCACGCAGCAGCCGCTCCACATAGGTGAACACCTCTCCGTCCTCGAGCGCCATGTGACTGAACACCTCTCTGACATAGGTATCAAAAAAGCTGACAATCAGGGCCGCCACCTCAGCGTCGGCAGCGGTTTCCAGATACTGAATCAGCTTTTCCCGGATGGCCGGAAGTTTGAAGTCGAGGAAATAATGGTGCGACCGGCGCAGATAATCCATCAGCGTGGGCAGCGAAATCGCCTCCCACCGGTCGGGGCTGTAGCCTTCGCCCTGCAACATATAGTTGGTCACAGCGAGAAACGTGTAGCAATCCACCCCGTTCGCCCGGCACACCTCCTCGATGGTAGCCTCGCCCACGCCCAGCGACAAGCCGAAACGGCTCATCACCTGCAACAGCCCGTAATCGCTGCATATCATCTCGCTCATCTTGTCAGTCGGCACATATTTACTGGTTCTGTTCATTTCTCTGTTTTCTTAAAAGAGGTAAAACCTTCCGGCAGCCCTGTTGCCGGCAATGCCACGAAGGCGACGGGCACCGCGGACACAGCGCTCCGCAAACACACAGGGCACACCCGTTCCGGTGCAAAATTATGAAAAGGCAGACGAAAGGGCAATACCTAAAAATGATGAAAAAACCGGCAGACGCTCCCTACAAATGTGGAGTGCCGGGTTCAACGTCCTCGCCAGAACTGCTGCCGGACGGCTCTTCGCGATGGCACCGCTCATAGAGCGCACGATAGAAAGGATGCTTGCCCAGCGTCGACCCCGAACCGAGAATCACCAGTTTGAGACGGGCCCGCGTCATAGCCACGTTCATGCGTCGCAAGTCGGCCAGGAAACCAATCTGCCCGGCCTCGTTGGCACGCACCAGCGACACCAGGACGAAATCGCGTTCCTGCCCCTGAAAGGCATCCACGGTATTCACCGTAATCTGTCCCCGCAAGGGACGAAGCGCCTCATCGCGACGCAGGAGCCCGCGCAGATACTGCACCTGTGCCTTATAGGGCGAAATGATGCCGATGTCCACGCGTTCCTCCAGAAGCCGCGACAGCCCCACCCGTCCGGCATACTCACGCAACACCCGCAACGTCAGCTGGGCCTCTGCCCTGTTTATACGGCCGAAACTCTGCCCCACAAAAGTCTCACGGTATTCCTCGCCTCCCTCAGTCTCCGGCGCGAGCGCATCCGTATCCACCCACACCAGCGGCCAGTCCAGCTCATCGAGCAGACTGCGGGAACGCACCTCGGGAGCCGCCTCCAGTTTTCCTCCATAAAACCATTCGGAAGAAAAGCGCATCAGCGTCTCGTTCATGCGATACTGCACCGTGAGCAGACGCACAGCCTCAGGATGACTGCGGGCTATGCGCTCCATGAGCGTGCAACCCAGTCCGCCATGCAGGGCCTCCACACTTTTCAACGTGGGCGGCAACTGCTGGTGGTCGCCGGCCAACACCACGCGGTCGGCCTTCTGCAAGGCAATCCAGCAGGCAGCCTCCAGTGCCTGGGCGGCCTCGTCGATAAAGAGCGTATGGAAACGGTGCCCCGTCAGTACAGGCTGCGCAGTTCCGGCCAAGGTACAGGCTATGACCCGGGCATGGTCGAAGAGCGAATGGCGGATGCGAAGTTCCAGTTCGTCGGCGTGCTCTCTCAGCCGCGCTATTTTCTGGTGAAAACTCTCCGGGCGTCCCTTCCGCGGCAGCGAATAAAGCTGGCGGATGCTGCTCCGGACCTTCCACAAGTCGGGATAATCCGGGTGTGCCTCAAAGCGCCGCTCATAAGTGTTCTGCAACATCTTGTCTGTCACCCGCGAAGGGTTACCGATGCGCAACACACTCAAGCCCCGGTCGCTCAATTGCTCCGAAATCCAGTCGACTGCCGTATTGCTCTGCGCACAGACCAGCACCTGGGGTTCGCGCCGCAACACTTCACACACGGCTTCCACCAGCGTGGTGGTTTTACCGGTGCCCGGAGGACCATGCACCACAAGCACGTCCTTGCTGCGCAACACATCGTTGACCGCACGCTCCTGCGAAGCGTTCAACCACGGCAACCTGAGCGGACTGGCACTGCCCGCCCCCATGCTTACCGGCACCCGCGTCTGATAGAACAAGTCGCGCAACTCTGCCAGCCGCCCCTCGCGGGCCGCCATCACGCGGTCCAGCGCCTCGAACATCAGCCGATAGGTCGTTTCATCGAAATGCAACTGCACGCCCAGGCGGTCGACTGCCTGCAACTGCGAAAGCGCTGCCGCATCCGGCAGCACGATGACCATCCGGTCGGCTTCGGCATAACTGACCGTAGCCGGAAAGTTCAGATAGTGCAGCAGTCCCGCCGCATCTTCCCCGAAAAAACAAACCGGACGCCCATACTCAAAGTTGTGCTCGATATCCGTATCTTCCTGACGGAAGACCTCCACCACGAAACGGTCCTGCGAATTGTAATAGCTGCGTCCCAGTCGGAGGGGAAACCAGCAGTCTCCCCGCTTGACCCGCCGCCCGATGCCCTGCGCCTCCGTAATGCGCCGGAACTCGGCCTTCTCGTGCTCATACTCCTTGCGCAACAAATCACGCTGCCGCAACAGGCTGGGCATATTCTTATTGATTGTCCTGTTTTCCATTCCTTTATTTTTTCCACGCCCGGCAAAGACCAACTCCGACTCAGCCGCCGGCTGTCATCATCCGTCCCCCCGAAGCGCCGCCAGCTCATCCGGCCGACAAGAACAAAGGTACATATTTGTCGCGTGAAGCACAAAAAAATTCGCGGATTCCCGTCATAGTATTCCCTCTCTGCCGTTTCCTCAAGAAGTCGTCCTGTTCCCGACGCATTCAGGAAGGGCCTTACACGGGTTACTTGCCGAAGCCGTTATCACCCATCGGATTACCGAATCGCCAGCCCCTCCTCCACATGCGTTCAACCGGCAAGAGAGATCTCAAGAAAAATAATCCATTTATCTTCCCCACCCTACACATTACGGCCGCGGGAAAAGTTTCCGCTTTATATTTTCCTTAATCTGTATTTTATCCCCCGATGCAAAAAACATAGAATTACCGGGGGAGTGATTTCTATCTAAGCAGAAAAGAGAAGGCTGCTCAGCTACTCCAAACAAAAAACTCCATTTTCTCTTGGCCTTTGCCGCCTCCTTTCACTACATTTGCACAAACATTTACCTCGTGATCTTACCTTTACTCCCCAATAACCCGACTCCTATGAAATATTTTCTTCTCACACTCTCCTTTCTCCTCGGCCTCAGCGTTTTTGCCGATGAGCCCCGAAAGGGTCAAGTTAAAAAAATAGACCAGGCCACCCTTTGTTGTGTCTATCTGCATTACACTCAAACTCAAAATCTGGAAAACGTGGCTGTGACGGATTCCACCGTGACTATCCTCGAAATCGGCGAACTCGTTGCCAAATATGGCGACCTCGCCGCTTATAAAGGCAAGGCCCCGGAGGGATTCTCCATAAGTTACCTCAACGGCGACCCTCGTGCAAACGATGGCATTACCGTCTATCAGGGATACCCACAGGAGAACATGATAACTGTGCGTGAAGCACTACTGCCCAACTTCTACCTTTACGAAGAAACGCCTGCACTCGAATGGAAAATAGTGGAAGGCTCCACCACTCTGCTTGGCTATCCGTGTGAGAAAGCCACAGCGACCTATGCCGGCCGTACCTGGACTGCCTATTTCTCGCAGGACATTCCCTCGACCCGGGGCCCCTGGAAACTGTCAGGACTGCCCGGACTGATACTCAAGGCCGAAAGCACGGACGGCGTGCACCGCTTTGTGGCCCAGGCCCTGTTCAATGTGGAAGCGCAGGATATGGTCCTCGACAAAACTGAAAAGGATGTAACCACCACGAGAGACCGGTTCATAAAACTCCGGAACCGCCTGAAAACCGACGCTGCCTGGGCAAAAAATGCCGCATACTATCTGAACACCAAAGACATTAGAGAGGTATGGGTGGTCAAGGATAAGAACGAAGCAGGACTGGCGCCGAGCCTCAACATCAATGGCATCAGCCTACCGCCGACGGGAGGCTTCGGACATCTGTACCAGTCCCTGGAACTCAACTGAAGAAACCGGTATGAGAATCATCGCGCTGTTGCTGCTCTGCACCTTTACCATCAAGGGTTTCTCACAGAAGACGGTCTTGCAAGGAACCGTGACCGATTCGCTGGCCCGCCCTCTTGCCGGCGTAATGGTCAGAATCGTGAACGGGAACAAGGTGCTGGGCTTTACCACTACAGGAAGAAACGGCAAGTATGCCTGCACTTTCCAGCCCAGCCGGACGAAAAACGACACCATTTCCTTCCGTAAACTGAACTACGAAGAACACCGCCAGGCCCTGCCCACCGGTTGCAAAAGGCTTGACGCGACGCTGCAACGCAGCGATTACCGACTACCCGAGGCCGTAGTCAAGGTTCCACCCGTAAAAATCTTGGGCGACACGGTGCTTTACCATCTGAAGACGTTTCTCCAGTCGGGCGACCATACGCTGGAAGAGGGACTGAAACGCCTGCCCGGCATCAACATAGACGAAACGGGGGCCATCAGCTATATGGGGCGTAACATCAGCCAATTCTACATTGAAGGGCTGAACCTGCTGGGCGGGCGCTATAACCTCGCCACCAAAAACATTCCGGCCGAAAAGGTAACGGGCGTGGAGGTGCTGCGCCATCACCAGGCCAACAAGGTTGACAAACAGGAACTCAGCAACAACGTGGCACTGAACATACGACTTTCGCCAAAAGCACAACTAAAGCCCTTCGGCACCTATGAAGCCCGACTGGGATACCGCCCCGAACGGCTGCTTTACGGCGCAGGCGGCACAGGCATGC
>ULRG01043623.1_pt1 | contig 14943 bp, 15 predicted proteins | sample 1955211 | NCBI WGS metagenome assembly ULRG01 (sample SAMEA4835676, study PRJEB28245) | human gut metagenome | biome: gut microbiome; material: fecal sample | place: Denmark | collected 2008
TTTATTCCTCCGTATCTGCAAAGAGTGTACAGACTTCCGCCTGACTGACCCGGATCAGATCATCGGGGGCCAGCTTCACCTGCAGTCCGCGTACGCCGGCACTGACATAGATGAACGGAAAATCTTTACATGTATGATGAATATAGGTAGGAAAATGTTTTTTCATGCCGATGGGAGAACAGCCTCCACGGATATATCCGGTCAGAGGAAGCAACTCTTTCATCGGTATCAGGTCACACTTCTTGTTGCCTGAAACCTTGGCGGCCATCTTGAGATCCACTTCATGCTCACCGGGAATCACACAGACAAAATAGCCTGACTTGTCACCATGGAGCACCAGGGTCTTGAAGACCTGTTCAATATTTTCCCCAAGGGAAGCAGCCACATGTATGCAGCTTAAATCATTTTCATCCACTTCATACGGAACGAGTTCGTAATGAATTTTGTCCTTGTCCAGTAAACGGGCAGCGTTTGTCTTCGCAATTTTTTCTTTTGCCATCGTTTTTTCTAGTTTTTGGTTTGTTTTTTATGGTTTACACATTCCCAGTTCTTCCCGGATAAATTCCGGCGTATAGCCTTTCTCCGACAAAGCGACCTCTTCCGGTGTTCCGCAGGAAAGCAGCTGCCCTCCTCCTTTTCCACCTTCCGGACCCATATCAATCAGATAATCGGCCATCTTGATAACATCCAGGTTGTGTTCAATCACGATCACTGTATTTCCTTTGTCCACCAGCCGGTTCAGTACGTTCATCAGTACCCGGATATCCTCAAAGTGAAGTCCGGTAGTCGGCTCATCCAGAATATAAACCGTACGGCCGGTATCCCGCTTGGACAGTTCAGTAGCGAGTTTCACACGCTGGCTTTCTCCACCCGAAAGCGTAGTAGAAGGCTGTCCCAGCTTGATATATCCCAGCCCTACTTCCTGCAGCACCTTGATCTTGTTCAGAATCTGCGGCACATTCTCAAAGAATTCCACAGCCCGGTTGATGGTCATATCCAGCACATCGGCTATGGACTTGCCTTTATAGCGCACTTCCAGAGTCTCCCGGTTGTAACGCTTGCCGTGACATACTTCGCACGGCACCAGCACATCCGGCAGGAAGTTCATTTCAATTGTCTTGTAACCATTTCCGCCACAGGCTTCGCAACGACCTCCCGACACATTGAAAGAGAAACGTCCCGGCTTATAGCCGCGCATCTTGGCTTCCGGCAATCCGACAAATAAGTTACGGATATCAGAAAAGACACCGGTATAAGTGGCGGGATTTGAACGGGGAGTTCGTCCGAGCGGTGACTGGTCGACATTGACCACCTTATCGATATATTCCAGTCCTTCAATCTTGTCGTATGGCAACGGCTCCTGCAAGGAGCGGTAGAAATGCTGCGACAGAATCGGTTGCAGGGTATCATTGATCAGTGTAGACTTGCCGCTTCCTGAAACACCGGTCACACAAATCAGGCGTCCCAGCGGAAATTCCACATCCACCCCTTTCAGGTTGTTTCCACGGGCACCCCGCAGCCAGAGTGACTTACCACTCCCCTGCCGGCGCCGGGCAGGAACTTCCAGTTTCATTTTCCCGTTCAGATACTGAGAGGTCAACGTGTTGGTCTTCAGCATTTCTTCCGGAGTTCCTGCAAACACGACCTCACCACCCAGACGGCCGGCCTTCGGTCCCATGTCGACAACATAATCAGCCGAAAGCATCATGTCTTTGTCATGCTCGACAACAATTACCGAGTTACCCAGGTCACGCAGGCTCTTCAAGGAATGAATAAGCCGCAGATTATCCCGCTGATGCAGACCGATACTAGGTTCGTCCAGAATATAAAGTACATTGACCAGCTGTGAACCGATCTGCGTAGCCAGACGGATACGCTGGCTCTCTCCTCCCGACAAACTGACTGACGAACGGTTCAGAGAAAGATAGTCCAGCCCTACATCCAGAAGGAACTTGAGGCGGGTTCGTATTTCCTTCAGAATTTCAGATGCAATGATCCGTTGTTTCTCTTCCAGGAAATCCTCCACATGCAACACCCAGTCATACAGTTCGTTGATGTCCATGCTGGCCAGCTGATAAATATTTTTGTCATGCAAACGAAAATGAAGCGCCTCTTTGTTCAGACGGGCTCCCTTACATTCGGGGCAGACATCCGTCTTGGCAAACTGTTCAGCCCACTTCTGTGCCGTAGCCGAGGCATCCTTTTCCTGCATCATCTGAATATACTTCACAATTCCTTCGTAAACCACAAAATAGTCGGAAGTGGCATGAATCAGTGAGCTCTTGATCTTCAGACGTTCGTCTGATCCATAGAGGATTTCATTGATAGCATCCTCCGGCAGTTCGGAAACCGGCGTCTTGAGCGTTGCTTCGTAACGTTCAAGCAAAGCGTCAATCTGCCAGAAGATCATGGCATTCTTATATTTTCCCAACGGAGCAACAGCTCCTTCATAAACCGACAAAGAGCGGTCGGGAATTACTTTATCTACATCAATCAGGTTTACATACCCCAGTCCCTTGCAGCGCGGACAAGCCCCCTGCGGTGAGTTGAAAGAGAAATTATGCGGGGCCGGTTCCCGGTAAGACAGACCCGTAACGGGGCACATCAGCCGCTTGCTGTAATGGCGTACACTCTCGGTCTGGGCATCCAGAATCATCAGCAGTCCATCCCCCTGCTGCATGGCCGTAGCCACACTCTGCTTCAGTCGTTTCTCTTCTTTCTCGGTCACCACCGTCTTGTCGATCACTACTTCTATGTCATGATTCTTGTAACGGTCCAGCTTCATTCCGTGAACGACTTCCTTGATTTCTCCGTCAACCCGTACATACAGATAGCCTTTCTTGCGCACCTGCTCGAAAAGTTCCTTATAATGTCCCTTACGGGTCCGCACCAGCGGTGCCAGGATGAAAATACGTTTTCCTTTATAATCGCGGTGAATCAGATCCAGAATCTGCTCTTCCGTATACTTCACCATCTTCTCACCGGAGAGATAGGAATAAGCCGTACCTGCCCGGGCATACAGCAGACGGAGATAATCATAAATCTCAGTAGTTGTCCCTACGGTAGAACGGGGATTCTTGTTTGTGGTCTTCTGTTCGATGGAGATGACCGGACTCAGTCCCGTAATCTTGTCCACATCCGGCCGTTCCATACCGCCCAGGAAGTTGCGGGCATATGCCGAGAATGTTTCGATATAACGGCGCTGTCCCTCGGCAAAGATTGTATCGAATGCCAAGGATGACTTTCCGCTTCCGCTGAGTCCCGTAATAACGGTCAGACTGTCCCGCGGAATCTCCACGTCTATATTTTTCAGGTTGTGTACACGGGCGCCCTGTACACTGATCATTTCTTTTTCTTCTGTCATGTCCTTACTGATGATATATCCCCGCAAATATAAGGAGAAAAATTGAAAAAACAGCTTCCGACTCCTTTTGCGGATCTTAATAAATAACCGCCAAACGATAAATATCCTTTATCTTGATGAGGATTAAGGAACTTTTTTATACTTTTGCAATGTAAACTTAGTAAACGACAACAATGAGATTTATTCATACTCTTTGCCTCTCGCTGGCTTTGACTGTGAGCAGCACAAGCTTGACGGCACAGGCACAAAACGGTTCCGGATACTTCCTGCACACCGTTACCAAAGGACAGAGCCTTTATTCCATTGCCAGTATGTATCACGTAACGGTTGATGACATCGTTCGTCTGAACCCTGGCAGCCGAGACCAGATCCGCGCCGGAGAAGCACTGAAGATTCCACAGGTACAAACTTCCAATCAGAGTTCTTCCACCTTCCATACCATTCAGGCTGGGGAGACTTTGTATCAGCTGACTGTAAAATATAATATTACAGCTCAGGCTATCTGTGATGCCAACCCTGGACTGAGTGCCCGGAACTTCCGCATCGGGCAGGTTATCGTTATACCCGCACAGGGAACTGCATCGTCTGAGTCTGCAGCCGATGTCAAACGTCAAGAACCTGAACAACCGGTTGAAAAGGAAAAAGGCTGGAAAGACATGCACAAGGTGGAGCGCAAAGAAACCATTTTCAGCATCAGTCAGATGTATGGTATCAGTCAGGAAGAACTGATCGCAGCCAACCCGGAACTGAAGACCCAGAAGCTCAAAAAAGGCAGCTTCCTTTTCATTCCGTACCCCAAACAGGAGGCCAAGAAAGGAGAAACCGATAAACCCTCTCCGGCATACACTCCTTCAAACGAGGAGCTGTTCAGCCAAAGTTTACCGAAACTCAAACAGATACAGACCATCAAGGCTGCGGTAATGCTGCCGTTCATGGCCGGAACCAAGACCAATGCAGACGAACAGACCCGTATGGTGGAATATTACGAAGGACTGCTCATTGCCGTTGACAGTCTGAAACGTCAGGGTATTTCCGTCGATCTTTATGCTTATGACACCAAAGGATCTGCCAATGCCATCCAATCTATCCTGAACAGAAATGAAATGAAGGATATGGATATCATCTTCGGTCCTGCACACACTGGCAACCTCAAACCGCTGACAGACTTTGCGGACAAGAATAACATCCGTCTGGTGGTTCCATTCCTGCCTAAGGTGGATCAGGTGTTCAACAATCCGCATGTTTACCAGATCAATACCCCTCAGTCATATCTTTATTCCGAAGTGTATGAGCATTTCCTGCGTAAGTTCAGCCAGTCGAACATTATCTTCCTGGATGCCGGAACCAACGACAAGGAAAAGGCTGAATTCATCAAAGGAATGAAAGACGAGCTGAACAACAGCAAGGTTAAGTTCAAACAAGTCCGTCTGGGTACGGAAATGGAACCCAACAAGATCATCGCAGCCATGGATACCTTGCGTGAAAATATCTTTATCCCCATATCCGGACAAAATCTGGCACTCAACCGCCTGATGCCTCAGCTGACTCTGGTTCGCCGCGAGCATCCGAACTACAACATGCATCTGTTCGGCTATCCGGAATGGCAGACTTACACGCAGGATCATCTGGCCAGCTTCTATGAACTGGATACTTATTTTTATTCATCTTTCTATACCAACAATCTTTTCCCGGAAGCAATCAACTTTACCCAGGCTTACCGGCGCTGGTACAGCAAAGATATGGCCAATACCTTCCCCAAGTATGGCATGCTGGGATTCGACACCGGCTATTTCTTCCTGAAGGGACTGGCCCAGAAAGGAAACAAACTGGAAGAAAATCTCGACAAGGTACAGGTAACTCCGATCCAGAACGGATTCAAGTTTGAACGGGTCAACAACTGGGGAGGATTCATCAACCGCAAGGTCTTCTTCGTTCATTTTACCAAAGATTACGAATTGATAAAACTTGATTTTGAATAATTGCATGAAAAAGACGTCCGTCATCACCCTTCTGGGAATACTTTTCTGTCTGCTCCCTCTGTCTGTTCAGGCACAGTTGCAGGAACAGCGGCATAACTTTGCACTGGGAGTCAATGGAGGAGTAAACCTGAGTAAAGTCAGTTTCAGCCCGACTATCAAACAGGGTTATCTGATCGGTCCGACTTTCGGAGTGACCGCACGTTATATTTCCGAAAAATACTTCAGCATGATTTGTGGTATTCAGGCTGAAGTCAATTACTCTCAGCGAGGCTGGAAGGAAATCATTGAAGACGGGACAGAAGATACTTATCACCGCGCCATGAATTATCTGGAAGTTCCCCTTCTGGCTCATCTGGCCTTCGGAAAAGACAGAGGAAACGGTGTCCGTTTCGTTCTGAACCTGGGACCCCAGATCGGCTTCCTGATCAATGAAAAGGAATATAAAAGTGCAGCCTGGCATCCGGAAGACCGGCCTTACGGAGTGAATGTCCAATACGACAAAGCTGCAGAAAACAAGTTCGACTACGGCATCATCGGCGGAGGTGGTGTGGAAATCCGTACCGGAATCGGCCATTTTGTTGCTGAGGCACGTTATTATTTCGGCCTGAGTGATTTCTTCAACAGCACGAAGAAAGATTATTTTTCCCGCTCAGCCCATTCATACATCACAGCCAAACTGACTTATCTGTTTGACATAACCCGATAACTATTATTTCCCAAAAGAAAAATAACATGAAATTGATTTCTTGGAACGTAAACGGGCTGAGAGCCTGTTGCGACAAGGGCTTCCGCGAAGCCTTTCAGACACTCGACGCAGACTTTTTCTGTCTTCAGGAAACCAAAATGCAGGAAGGCCAGCTCGACCTTTCCTTTGAAGGATATACCTCTTACTGGAATTATGCCGAAAAGAAAGGTTATTCAGGTACAGCCATCTTTACCCGCCTGAAGCCTCTGAACGTTACATACGGGCTGGGTATTGATGTGCATGACCATGAAGGACGTGTCATCACGCTGGAAATGGATAATTTCTATCTTGTAACCGTATATACTCCCAACTCTCAGGACGGACTGAAACGACTGGATTACCGCATGACCTGGGAAGATGATTTCCGGAATTACCTTCTGGAATTGGACAAGAAAAAACCGGTGCTGGTGTGTGGCGACCTGAACGTAGCTCACAAAGAGATTGACTTGAAGAACCCCAAAACTAACCGCATGAACGCAGGTTTCACGGATCAGGAACGTGAAAAGTTCCAGATTCTGCTGGATGCAGGCTTTATCGATACGTTCCGTTATTTCTATCCGGAACAGACAGGTATCTACTCGTGGTGGTCATATCGCTTCAAGGCCCGCGAAAAGAATGCAGGGTGGCGTATTGACTATTTCCTGGCTTCCAGACGTCTGGCAGACAAACTGGAGTCAGCCCAAATTCATACAGAGATCTTCGGTTCAGACCACTGCCCCGTTGAAGTCACCCTAAACGTGTAAGCCGCATGAAGAACGATGGTTTCACACTCCGCAAACGGCTTCGCAGTTTCCGTTATGCCTTCCACGGCATTCAGTTCCTGATCCGGCATGAACACAATGCCTGGATCCACTGCTTTGCAGCTGTCTGCGTAGTTACAGCCGGCTGTCTGACCGGATTATCTGTTATGGAATGGATTGCAGTAATCTTTGCCATTGGGATGGTTCTGGCAGCCGAAGCTGTCAACTCTTCCATCGAGGCACTGGCTGATCTGGTTTCTCCCGACTACAACGAAGCTATCAAACGCACAAAGGATCTGGCTGCAGGAGCCGTACTGATTCTGGCTATTGCGGCCGCCATTGTCGGACTGCTTATCTTTATTCCCAAATTCTTAAACTGAAACAATGAAACAAATCTTACTCATTCTGGCTGCCTTATGCTTTTGCATATCCACAGGAGCCCAGGAAATAGAAGTCACAGGAAGCCGCAAGGCCGTACGCACTTCAGGAGATGTAGGAGCTGTCCTGCTTCCCGTAGCCGGCCTGACTGCTATTCTGATCAATAAAGACTGGCAGGGCCTGAAACAGGGCGCTTTGGCCGGGGTAACCACACTGGGAGTGACGTATGCCCTGAAATATATCGTCAAGAAAGACCGCCCGGATCACAGCGACAACCATTCCTTTCCGTCCATGCATACCTCGGTATCCTTTGCTGCGGCTTCATTCATTCAGCGCCGTTATGGCTGGAAATGGGGCATTCCGGCGTATGTGGTCTCTACCTATGTAGGATGGAGCCGGGTATACGGCAAGAAACATGACTGGTGGGATGTAGCTGCCGGTGCTGCAATCGGAGTCGGCAGTTCCTATATTTTTACCCGGCCTTTTGCCAGACAACATGACCTGACAATCGCTCCGGTTGCCGGTGACGGACACTGTGGTGTCTACGCCTCCCTGAAATTCTGATCACTTGCCGGTTCATCCTTGTCGGGATGGGAAACGCCATAACCGAACAAGGCAAAGTCCCCCAGACAAGGATCACCGGGAAAGATCTCTTCCAGTGCTCCGGTAATCCGACGGGCATTACCCAAAGAGAATGTCTGACGGTCCGTCAGTCCCAGCCGGTAAGCCATCCGGCATACATGAGTATCCAGCGGTATCAGCAGATCCGCGGGGCTCATTTTCTTCCAGATACCGAAATCTACTTCTGATCCTGTACGTATCATCCAGCGAAGAAACATATTCAGCTTCTTCTGCGGACTGCGATCCGTAACTCCCAGAAAAGCACACAACCGCTGCATCGGAGTGCCGTCATATTCCAACAACACATCCTCCAGGGACCGACCGGATACATAAACAGAATATAACTTTTCAAAATATATCCGGAATTCCGCATACGACAACATGCGGTAAAAGCTGCGCCTGTCTCCTTCCCTGAAATCTTCCTTCCAGCATTCCGACAACACATAACGCAGGGGAGCATGCCCCATCATTTCATCCAGCTGATCAGCTTTCTTCAGTATCTGCCGCCGGTTTCCAAAGCTCAATATTGCCGTCAGCAAGCCACTGATCTCAATATCCTGCTTTAATACATAACGGTGCGGAAACTGTACCGGATCACTTTCTATAAATGAAGCGGAATGATAGTTACATGCCCATTCACGCAGTTGTCTGTTTCGCTGTTCAATCTGTTCTTTGTCTTTTTTCATTCTGGCCTTCCAACATCAGCAGTACAATAAAAAAGAAAGCCCGCGAACGAGGCCGGGTATCCCCTTCTCCTTCGCGAGCCTCCAGCAAACCGGAAAAGGTCTGCTTCATCAATTAAAATAATAAAGGAATGTAGCAATACCTTCCAGTGCTTTCTTTTTCTCGTCCTTGATTTCAATGGAGAACTTGATTTCAGCCTTGGCAACTCCACGCAGATTCACCAGAGAATGCAGATAAGCTACCAGACGTACACTTTGTCCAGACAATACAGCCTGTCCAAATTTCATCTTGTCCATGCCATAGTTAACCATCATCTTCAGATTATTTACCTCAATAATCTCGTTCCACAGATGAGGAAGCAAGGAGAGAGTCAGATATCCGTGAACAATCGTACTCTTATAGGGACTTTCCACCTTGGCGCGTTCTGCATCCACATGAATCCACTGATGATCCAATGTAGCATCAGCAAACTGATTGATACGCTCCTGGGGAATTTCCAGCCAGTCAGAAACGCCAATCTGCTGGCCTACCAATTTTTCAAATTCTTCGTACGAATTAATGATTACTTTATCCATGTTGCTCTTAATTATATAATACAGAAATAATAAGGCAAAGATACATCATTTATCCTGTATTCCGCTCTTTCTTGCAAAGAAAGTACACACAGAAACGGGAAATGTGCAATAAATACCCAAAATTTTACCTGTAAAGATTCCCTTTTCCGCACATTAATAACGTACCAGACGCTTGGGAGAACCATGCCAGGAGCATCCCAGACAGAAAACTTCACTCACATCAAACCCTTCAAAAGATTGTGAAGGATCTTTAGGAACAACCTCTCCCTGGTCAGTGACATACACCAGCAGACGTTCACCGGCAGCATTCTTCACATACATTGCTGCAATCTTGCACTGCGGACATAACATCTTTTTCATTTCTTCTTAGTTTATGGCTGAAAGCCGGTTAATCAATGAATCACGTAAAACAACAAACTGAGACATATTATCCGGGCTGATCGGTTTCTTAGGTTGCGACTTGATCAGCAGCGGATTGATGGGCTTTCCGTTTTCAAATACCCGGAAATCCAAATGTGGTCCGGTTGAAAGCCCTGTAGATCCCACGTATCCGATCACCTCTTTCTGCTTCACTTCCGAACCGACCTTTATTCCCTTTGCAAAACGAGACAAGTGCATATAAGTAGTCACATAGACGCTGTTGTGACGGATCTTCAGAAAGTTTCCGCCTCCGTTTGCCTGAAATCCCTTTGCTATTACCTTTCCGTTACCAATTGCATAGACTGGCGTTCCGGTAGGAGCTGCATAATCCACCCCATGATGAGCGCGGTAACGTCGCAGTACCGGATGGAAGCGACTGTTTGAAAAACGGGATGTAATCCGGTAAAAATCCAGAGGAGCCTTCAAGAATGCTCCTTCCAGGCTGTTTCCCGTTGCCCCATAATATAATTCTTCACCGTCCTGCACAAAAGGTATGGCGTAATAAATACTGTCCGAGTACCGGAAAGAGGCAGCCAATATATGGAAGTTATCCAACTCTTTCCCTTCCACACATTCCTGCTCATAAATCACACGAAACTCATCCTCCTTCTGCAAACTGAAGAAATCAATGGACCATCCGTAAATATTCGAGAGGACCAACGCCAGTTGCGGAGAAGTATCCAGTTTCTGCATAGCCATCCACAAGGACGATTCCACCTTACCCTTAATCTCCTTTTGTTTCCATTCTACCGGATTCTCTCCCCGATACACCCGGCGTTCTCCCCGAAGGTCAAAAACAACATAAGTCTTTGGAGTTTCCTCATAAACGAAAAAGCGGACCCTGCGGGTGCTGTCGGGCACGGTAAAGACAGCGTAAGCCTGACCGCTGCGTATCTTCCTCACATCAAATACTCCCTTTGCCTTTTCGTTCAGTTCATGAATATCCGCCGAAGACAAGCCATGATCTCCTAATATATAAGAAAGGTTCTGGTTCGGCTGAACAATTCCATAACTGATATCGTAATGGTCTACCGGTATACCATACTTGCAGACAATCTCTTTTACTTCTACCGAGTCCGTTACCTCAACTTTATCCAATGAATCATTCATCCGGGGCTTCGGGCGAAAAATCAGAAACAGGCCGATTATTCCAACAAGAACAGCCAGCCCGACACGTACTTTCTTGCTTATGTTCAGATACTTTTTCATGCGCGCAAAGATAACGCTTTCTGTTTAAAAGTTCAAACAGGGATTTCTTAAATCCCAATAAAGCTCTGTTTTGACAGAGTTTCAACCAATATCAATGCCGGATATACTTTGAAGGTGATTCTCCGGTAATCTGTCGGAACACACGACTGAAGCTGTTAGGGGAATTAAACCCCACTTCATAAGCCGTCTGTTCGATGTTCATCACATTGTCTGTCAGAATCTCAATGGCTCTGACTACCCGCTGATAATTCAGATAATGCACAAAACGGATACCGGAGTTGGTAAACAAACGAGTAAGGTTTCTCACAGAGAATCCAAAATGAGACGCCACATTCTCAATGGAAAGATCCTTGCCTAGATTAGCCTTGATATATTCCAGAACCGGCAACAGACGGTTGTCGTGGGCTATGATAAAAGGTTGGGTAGGAAAAGATGCCTTCCGGCAGACAAGAGGCAACATGCACAAAAAACTCATGGAAAAAGTAAAGATTTCCGGTTTTTCTCTCCGAATGACCGATCCCTGCTGACTGATGAACTTAAGATTACGGGCCAACATTTCATCTGTCTGGTAGACTGCGAACCGGTCATTCCTTACCCTCTCAGCATAAAAATAACTTGTCAGCAGAGATATCTGGCGATTATTACTGGAAAGCCGGTGCAAAATACCAGCCGGGATCCAAACCAGATGATGGTCTGTCACAAAATGATTTACCCCTTCCACTTCGATATGCAGTGTTCCCGACAGAATATAAATAATCTGATGACGGTTATGCACATGAAGATATAAGTCCACCTCTTCACGTCCCGTGACTTTGGTCAGGATCTCATCGGCAGACATCTTTTCAACCAACAAAAGACGTTCTTCCTGTATAGAGTTGTCTGGCGTAAATTGCATGATTTATTTCTTAATCCGTAAATTAAGAACAAAATTAATGAAACATCTTTGCGCCATCAAATTTTAAACAAAACATTTAATGGAAGAAAGTCGAATAATGGGTAAGGCAGAACTATTCCGCCGCTACCTTACCTTCGGGATTTCCCTGTTCATCATTGCATGCGGAATCAGTGTCATCACCCGGTCTGATCTGGGCACCTCTCCTATCACCAGTGTGCCTTATGTGGCCAGTCTGAACACTCCCATTTCTATGGGAAGTTATTTTTTCCTTTTTACAATTGTACTGATCATCCTGCAACTTTTATTACTCGGCAAGAAAGGAATCATGGAACGGAAAATGGAATTGCTCATGCAATTTCCCGTAGCATTTGTACTCTCCTTTTTTACTGACCTGACTATGTGGGCCACTGCGAGCTATAATCCTGACGCCTATTATGTCAAGATTATCTCACTGGTTATCGGCTGCCTGATTCTGGCATTAGGAATCTGTCTGGAAGTAATTGCCAATGTAACCATGATCAGCGCAGAATACACGATCCAGTTTGCGACTTTACGCCTAAAAAAAGATTTCGGAACCATCAAGATCTGCTTCGACGTAACCCTGGTGTGCGTAGCCCTCCTTTGTTCATGGAGTTTGTCAGGACGTATTGAGGGAGTACGGGAAGGCACTATCATCGCAGCACTCATCACGGGTCCTTTTGTCCGTCTGATCATGCCCCGGCTTGCCTTCATCCGCCAATGGCTCTCAAGTGAAACCACACACGAAGTTCCCTCTGCAAACGGAACAGAACACTTTCCCTGGGTTATCACCATATCCCGCGAATATGGAAGTGGCGGCCATCAGGCAGGAGAACAACTGGCCAGACAACTGGGCATTGCTTTCTATGACAAGGAACTAATCACCCTGGCCGCACAGGAAAGTCATTTCAGCGAAGAATTTATCTCACAAAATGAGCAGAAACTGCCCAGTTCCCTGCTTTACCAGATGATTCTCCAGGACTATGAAGCCCCTTTGGACAAAAGCCTTTCTTATGATGATGCCTTGTGGCATCGTCGGAAGATGTGCCAACTATATTCTGAAGAACCGTCCCAATCCTATCAGCATCTTTTTGTATGCCGACATGCCTCATAAGATCAGCAGAGCCGTTGCCGAGTATGGCATACCGGCAGCAAAAGCTCCGGATATCATTGCCTCAACGGATAAATCACGAAGTGATCACTACTTCCATTATACCGGTCTGCAATGGGGAGATTCCCGAAACTACCATATCACATTCGACACCGGTATCATCCCCATTGCCCAGGTAACTGAAATCATCAGAAATCTGTTGCAGAAAGAAATCAACGAATCTAACCAGTCATAGGAAAACAATCTGAATCATCTAAACAGAATTCATTCTCCAGTCCTGCCTGTACAGCCAGCACATAACAGATTCATGACTGGAGTTTGTTTTCATCCAGACAGACCACTGCTTTTTTATTCGCAGTTCCCCAATGTTCAATGAGTACATAATTCCATTCTGACAAGGCAGACCAGCAACACAAATCCCCAATGTACAAGCACTCTCAGGAACTATTCTTGCTATTACTTTCGGAAAGAATCAGGAAGACTTTGGCTAATCAACATATAATATTTACCTTTGTCAGAAATAAACAATCATTTTAAACAATTTACTACCATGAAAAAAAGCTACAAAGGCTGGATTACGGTACTTGGGTTTGCCGGTGCTGTATTCCTCAGTGCATGTAACAGCACATCGACACAAGTCAAGGAAATATCCATCATTCCGCTTCCCAACAGTATTGTCGAAACCAGTTCAGCATTCGTCCTGCCCGAGAAATGTACAATAGGGGTAACAGACAAAAGCCTGATCCCTGCTGCCGATTATCTCGTAAGCATTTTAAGTAAATCTACCGGCTACCAGTTCTCTGTAACCGAAGGAAAAGGAGACATCAATCTCTCTCTGGCAGATTCCGGAAAAGAAGGAAGCTACAGTTTTGTCTCCACAAAGAATTCCGTATCTATATCCGGAAGTTCCTATGCCGGTGTAATTTATGGTATAGAAACTCTCCGTCAGCTGTTGCCATCAGGCATTGAAAGCAAAGAAGTTGTCAGCAATATGGAATGGGCCATCCCCGCCGTTGAAATAAAGGACAGCCCGAGATTTGGCTGGAGAGGACTGATGCTCGATGTATCCCGCCATTTCTACGATAAAGACGAAGTGAAGGAACTGCTGGATCTGATGGCATTGTATAAGATGAACAAATTCCACTGGCATCTGACAGACGACCAGGGATGGCGTGTGGAAATTAAGAAATATCCTCTTCTCACCGAAAAAGGAGCATGGAGAAAATACAACTCACATGACAAGACCTGTCTGGAACTGGCCAAAAAGAATGACAACACAGACTACCTCATCCCGGAAGAAAAAATCAGAGTCGTTGAGGGCGATACACTCTATGGCGGATTCTACACCCAGGATGACATCAAGGAAATCGTATCGTATGCACAGGTCAGAGGAATCGACGTCATTCCGGAAATTGATATGCCGGGCCACATGCTTGCCGCAGTAAGCAACTACGACGGTGTATCATGCTTCAAGACCACAGGCTGGGGAACCACATTCTCTTCTCCGGTATGTCCGGGCAAGGAATCTGCTCTTGAGTTCTGTAAAAACGTATACAGCGAAATCATCCCCCTGTTCCCCTACAAATACATTCACATTGGCGGGGACGAAGTTGAAAAAACAAACTGGAAGAAATGTCCGGACTGCCAGAAACGCATCCGCGAAAAGAACCTGAAGTCAGAAGAAGAATTGCAGTCATGGTTCATCCACGAAATGGAAGCCTTCTTCAATTCCCAGGGCAAGGACATGATCGGATGGGATGAAATTCTTGAAGGAGGACTCTCAAAGACTGCAACCGTAATGTGGTGGCGTACATGGGCCAAGGATGCTCCGATGAAAACGACATCTCAGGGCAACCATATCATCTTTACTCCTAACTCTCAGTTCTATCTCGACTATGAACAGGATATAAAATCACTGCCCAACATCTACAACTACGATCCTTCGGCTGAATTTGAACAGCGGCCCGAACTGATCAATCAGGTACTCGGCGTACAGGGAAATATCTGGTGCGAATGGATTCCTTCAAGAGAACGTATGCAGTACATGGCTGCTCCGCGTATGCTGGCCATCGCTGAATTAGGATGGAGTGATCCCAAGCAGAAAGACTGGGATGGATTCAAGAACAGACTTTCCGATCAGTTTGAACGCCTGAACGTGATGAATGTATAGTTAAAAAGAAATGGTTTGCGAATTACACAAACGA
>ULRG01025757.1_pt1 | contig 14837 bp, 13 predicted proteins | sample 1955211 | NCBI WGS metagenome assembly ULRG01 (sample SAMEA4835676, study PRJEB28245) | human gut metagenome | biome: gut microbiome; material: fecal sample | place: Denmark | collected 2008
CTCTTAGCCCAGGGCAACGCCCTGGGTATTAATGATATACAACAAACGCCCTGTAAGGGCAAAAGCTTTACATATCGCAGAGGATTTTCAATTTTTATTAGGTGTATTTAAAGCTTTTGCCCTTACAGGGCGCATTGCTGATTGCCTTATACCCAGGGCGTTGCCCTGGGCTAAGAGCTTCTGCCCTTTCAGGGCGTGCTGGGTAATTTCAACCATACTGGAGGGTGTATTGGGTAATCTCAACCATACTGAAGGGTGTACTGGATAATTTCAACCATACAGGGGGCGTGCTGGGTAATTTCAACCATACAAAGGGCGTATTGGGTAATTTCAACCATACAGAAGGGCGTGCTGGATAATTTCAACCGTACAGAAGGGCATATTGGATAATTTCAACCATGCAGAAGGGTGTGCTGGGTAATTTCAACCGTACAGGTCGGAAAATTCTGCGAAATTTGCATGGGATGATCATCAGAAACACAGCAAATTACTCCCGAAATCTGCCAATTTGCGTTTGCTCAAGCAGAAAATTTGACAAAAAAACGGGAAAATATGCAAAATTCATGAAGAAAAACACAAAATCGATGTAAAAGAAAACGAAAAAACATGTGGGCTACATACCCAAAAACTTGGAACGGAGGCAAAAAACAGGCTTTTTTAGCGGGCAAAATCGGGGGTGGGCAAAAATGGGCACGCCACCTTTTTAGGCTAAAATCCATCTTTTATAAAAATGCGAAAAAACAGAATTTACTACCATTTTTGAACAGTTATTACTACCAAAACTGCTGCCGTGCCGATTCATTTCAACATTTATATATAAACAACGCGAGAAAAGTGAGATAAAGTATTGATAATAAGGGGGAACGGATGGGATTTGCCCACATTTTTGTCCACATTTATAAGGATTGTTCCAATTGGGTGGCAAAACGGCAGAATGGCAAAAAACCTCCCAATCTGTATAAAAACCTTTTATTTTCTTAACGGATTTAACAATAGTGCACGTCATAGAGGTGCACCGAGTATTCAAAAAAAAATTCCGAACTTTGCAATCGAAATCTAAACAACTCAAGTTTCGCAAGTGGTTTAAGTACGGGCTAAGAGCTTCTGCCCCTTCAGGGCGTGAGGGGCAAAGCTTGCGAAACTTGAATAAACAACAAACATATGACCAAAGATGCAGAAATAGAACAGGTGCTTTCACTGCCCAATGAGGAATGGCAGAGGAAGAAGCTGAGATTACCTCACTCTCAGAAGAGAGAAGCTGAGAAACCTCAGAAGAGAAGAAGCAGAGAGCCCACTCTGCTAAAGGATTACAGACGATTCTGCCAGAGCGAATCTGACGTTCATGGGAGCGAATGCAAAAAACATGGGAGCGAATGTGGCAATCGTCACATTCGCTCCCACGATCCCCAGTCTCGCTCAGAGAAATCTCCTTTACTCAACTTCAGTCATTAACCACGCAATGAATTACGGAATCAACAACGAAGAATCACCATAGCTCAGGAAACGGAAATCGTGAGCCAGAGCATAGTCGTACACTTTCTTCCAGTCGCCATGGAGGAAGGCACTGACGAGGAGGAGAAGAGTGCTCTGAGGCTGATGGAAATTGGTGATAAGCATCTTCACTATCTTATACTGATAGCCGGGGGCAATGATGATCTGCGTGCTGGTGTGCAAAGCCTCCAGACCATTGCGGTCGAGATAGTCGATGATGGCCTGTATCGCCTGAGAAGGCTGAATGGCATTCACCAAACCGCCATCTGCCGACAACTCGTAAGGATCCCACTGGTTGACGTGCAGATCGTCTTCTGTCGCCTCGGGATGAGAGAGCAGATGAACACCCATATAGTACAGGCTCTCGATGGTTCGCACACTCGTAGTACCCACAGCAATCACCTCACAATGGTGCTGCAGGAGCTTCTCCAACGTATGACGGTGCACCACGATATACTCAGTGTGCATGCGGTGGCCCTCTATCTCAAGACTCTTCACCGGCTTGAAAGTACCAGCGCCCACATGAAGGGTAACCTCCTCACGCTCAATGCCATGGCGGTCGATGTCCTGCAATACAGCATCGGTGAAATGAAGTCCGGCAGTAGGAGCAGCCACACTGCCCTTTATCTTCGAGTAAACCGTCTGATAGGTAGTCTTGTCGCTCTCCTCGGTAGCACGGTTGAGATAAGGCGGAATAGGCAACTCGCCCACGGTCTCGAGAATCTCGGCAAAGGAGACCTGCGTGTTGTCCCAGTCGAAGTCGACCCAATAGTTGGTTCCACCACCCTTCGCCACCATAGAGGCAGCCTCCGAGCCTAAGGCGTCGCCACGGCGCATGGTGGCAGAGAGTGTAAGCTGATGCCCCTTGATCTCGAAGTCGCGCTTCAGACTGCCCTCCTTCCACTTCTTCAGGTTGCCTATCATGCAGAGCCATGAGCAATGTCCAGTCGTCTGAAACATAAGCTCATAGTCGGTAGGATCGGCAGGCTCCATGAGGAAGACCTCTATCAGGGCACCCGTCTCCTTGCGGAAATGCAGACGCGCCTGAATCACCTTGGTATTGTTGTAAACCATCAGTCCGCCCTTGGGCAGGTATTCAGGCAAACGGTAGAACACATCCTCGCCTACCTCACCATGACGGTAGAGAAGGAGTTTGGAATGGTCGCGCTGCGCCAAGGGGAACTTGGCAATGCGCTCATCAGGAAGGGGGTAATTGTAATCGGTAATTTTTATATGTTTTGTATCCATTATGATTGAATTTTAATGTTACACTCCTCCAGCCATGACTATCGCCCGCAAGAAGGCATAGACCAGGGTGAAAGCCAGGATGCAGAGTATCTTGTCGATATCGTCGTGGTCGTAACCCGTGGGGGTGTACTGGTCGGAGATATATGTGATGTGGGGTGACACCTTGTAATACAGTTTCAGATAACCTATGTAGCACACGACACCGATGACAGCACCCACAAGGAGTCCGCAGAGAATGTCGGAGGGATAGTGCATGCCGAGATACAGGCGTGTCCAGCAGTTGAGCAGCGACCACGAGAAGAGGGCGATGGCGAGGCGCTTGCCCCTCATGAGGAGCGAGAAGAACATCGCTATCGACATGGTGTTGGCTGCATGAGCCGAGAAGAAGCTGTAGCCACTGCCACGAAGGTTGTCCACCACCTGAATGGAGTATTTCAGGATGGGGTCGTTGTTGGGGCGCCATCGTTCCACCAAGGGTTTTACCACGCCATCGGTGATACCCTCGGAAAGAGCCACACAGACGAGTGCTCCCATTACCGCCAGACCAATCTGGGCCATCGTCTCATTGTTGCGCACAATGATGTAGAAGAGGGTGAGATAAAGCGGTATCCAGGTGAGCCCCGATGTAAGGACGAGCGCTAACTGGTCGATGAACAGATTGTCGCTTCCATTGAAGAAGTGGAGCACCTCGAGATCGGTGAGAAGACATGAGACAAACATCATATTTCCTCCAGTTGTTTGGTTTCTATCCATCCATCTCTTCCATCTGCCAGGTGGATGCCACGCCAGCCATCCATAGAGCGGTCGGTGATGTCGACACGCGTTCCCTCATGAATGACGAACTGGTCGGCGCTCTGTCGGGAAGGAGTCTTCTTGACATTGACCGTAGGAGCCACGATGATGGCGCCCGTGCGATTGACGAGTATCTGTTTCTGCTGATAGGCAAAGAGCGAACTCAAGAGGAAGACGACAAAGAAGAGGATGCCGCCGAAGAAGCCGACCTTGCGCAACAGCAACTGGGGCGCGAAGAGATAGACCAGCACCAATACCAAGGCAAGGATGATGGACAGGATGCCTGTCTTGGCCCAGTTGTCGACACTGGTGAAGTTGACCAGCGCCTTGTACCAGGTGACGAAGAACATCTCGCTGACAGGAGTGATCTTGTCGATGGTCTTGCTGCGAGCAAACTGCAGGTTGAAGTTGATGTCCTCGTCGCCGGGCGACAGCAGATGGGCACGTTCGTAAGCCAGGACAGCCTTGGTGATGTTGTCGGTGCGATAATAGGCATTGCCGAGGTTGTAGTAGACCTCGGGCGAAACACCGTTCTTGAGCAGGTCCTCATAGTCCTTGATGGCCTGCTGATAGTTGCCCTTGGTGTACTCGGTGTCTGCGTTCTGCTTGGTGACAGCAGAGGCAGAGAGGCTGAAGCCCATGAAGATGAGCAGCAGCACCACACCGAAGGTATAGTCGCCCTGACGGGCAGAAGTCTTCTTGCCCTGCTTGCGGGCAGCCTTGATGGCATTCTCTATTTCCATAATAGCAGTCATGGCTGAATCGAAAGTCTTATTCATATTGCCGGCAGGGTCGCCAGGAGCATAGCGCTCAAACTCACACTCGTCGAGAGCCTGGGTAAACTTCTCTATAGTGTCGGCATCAACGGAGTGAGCCAACAGCTTATCCTGAATATTCTCGCGCGAGAGCTGTTCGACAGGCATATTGAGCTTGTAGCTGACGTAGCCCCACAAGGCTCTGAGCACCTCGTCGTAGAACTCGCCCTGCTTGCGGGCCATCATCAGGGTGCGTGCCTTCTTGAGTCGCTTGGTGGCTATCTTGTTGGCCTTGTTGGAACGCATCTTCACGATGTCGGCATTCTCGATGGCACGGCGGCGGAAGGCGATGAGCAGACCGATGAAGGCGATGAGAGGCACCATCAGACTCGTCCAATAACCAAAGCTGACATAGAACATATCGTCGATGTCGCAAAGCTTGCTCTTGCCCAACTTCAGGGCATGAATGTCCTTGTCGGCATTGCTGTAGTTGGCCGATGACGAACCGTCTGAACCGTCACCCTGCTCCACGGTGAGGGTGAAGGGCTGGGTCTTGATGGTGCGGTAGGCATTGGTCTTGGTATCGTAGTAGGTGAACTCTACCGATGGAATGGTGTACTTGCCCTGGTTGCGCGGAACAGCGAGGAAGTCGTAAACCATGTTGCCCTCCACACCGTTCTGGGTGAGCTTGGTCTTGTCGGTGATCTTGGCGTCATACTGGTCGAAGTCTTTCGGCAGGTTGAGCACAGGCTGCTTGAGGAGTTTCAGGTTTCCGACGCCTCCCACTACCACTCGGATGTTGATGGGATCGCCAGCCTTCACGTCGTTCTTGTCGAGCGTGGCAGAGATATTGAAGCGGCCTACTCCACCCGAGAAGTTGGCAGGACGTGCAGGCAGCGGGTCCACCTGAATGGTAATGCCAGGCGCCTTGATAGACTTATGCACCTCCACATAACCCGAGCCGCCATTGAAGAAAGCCTCGATGGGGTCGACATTGCGGTTCTGCTGAACCACGATACCCTTGAAGGTGATGGAAGGAATCTCGAGCTTGCCCGTCATCTGAGGATACATGACGTACTGACTCCAGGTGACACAACGGTAAGGACGGCCGTTGATGACCTCGGTGTGAAGCACTTTCTGCTGTGGCTGTGGCACCTCCTGAGAGTGGAAACCCTTCAGATCGGGCATCTTGCCGTCGAGCTGGGTAAGGTCGACCTGTGTATAGACCTTATAGGTAAGGAGCACAGGCTCCTGCTCGTGCACACGCTTCTTGTTGGCAGTGACCTTGATGAAGAGGTCGTTGCCCGAGATGGCAGAACCCGCCTGACGCATGCGAGGCTCATCGGCATCATCGTTGTGCATCCTGGGTGCTCCGCCAGAGTTGTGAGCATGACCCGAGACGGTGATCTTGACAGGATGGGCTGCGAGCTTCTTGCCATAAACCAGTGCATGCGAGGTACCGATGGTGTAAGTTCCAGCCTTGCCTGCATAGAGCGTGTAGGTGATGGTGAAAGAGGAAGAAGAGCTGGTGTGGCCGTTGACCACCTGATAGCTCGACTGCGAAGAGGTGTAGGGTCCGGCTATCACCTCCAGTCCATCGGGCACATTGCCCATACGGAACTCCTCCACTTCACGGGCGTTGACCGTATAGGCTACTCTGAAGTTCTCGCCAGCAGCAACATGTGTTGGTGCAGATACCGCTACACGCTGCGCCTTGGCTTCCTCCGCCAGACCCAGCATCACGAATATCATCAATGTGTACCATTCTATTTGCTTCATAATGAAATGATGTTTGCTTATTGTTTTACCAGTTCTTGTCGTACTGCCTGCGCCGTGGCTGACTCATCGCCTTCTGCATCTTCTGCTTGGTGGCCTTCTCCTGCTGCACGGCTGCATTGAGCAACTGCTCGGCATTGTCACGGCTCATCTTGTCCTGCTCGGGCTTATGTGACTGGTTGTTCTTATCTTTGTTTTGATTATTTTTCTGCTTGTCTTGATCCTTGTTCTGATCCTTGTTCTTGTTCTGATCCTTGTTCTGATCCTTATTCTTCTTGTTCTGCTTGTTCTTGTCCTTGTTGTTCTTGTCGTTGCCGCTCTTGTTCTTGTTTTGGTTCTGCTGGTTCTTCTGATTCTTCAGCTGATGCTTGCAGAGCGCCAGGTTGTAGCGGGTCTCGTTGTCCTGAGGATTGTTGCGCAGCGCCATCTTGTAACATTCTATTGCCTTGGCAAACTCCTGATGGTTCTGCATGATGACGCCCATGTTGTGGAAACTCTTGGCACGGCGTATCTTGTTGGTGGTCTGCAAGTCGGCAGACTTGGCAAACTGCTGCATGGCGAGCGAGTCTTTCTGCTGCATCATGAGCGCACAACCCAAGTTGTAGACCGCCTGTGGATTGTTGGCATTGCGGGCTATCGCCTTGCGATACTGCACCTCGGCAGCCGTCCATTTGCGTGCCCTGTACTGGCGGTTGCCCTGACGGATGAAGGTGCGGTCGTTCTGTGCCAGTGCTGCAACTGTACTGACAAGGAGCAACCCCAACAGCAAGCACAGCCTGCGCAGTCGCAGGGACGATATGATATGATAAGTTAGATACATTTCGATTAATTTTTAATGTGTAAAGAACTTCACGTTACGGAGAAGCGGATTCTTCACCTCGAGCATACAGATGTCGAGGATGAGCAGGAGGATGACCAGGATGCCTACAGCCTGGAACTGCTCGTCGTACTCGCTATAGATGACGGTGTCGGTCTCGCCCTTCTGCAACTTGGAGAGGTCGTCGTTGAGTGCCTGCTCCGCATCGCTGGTGTTGTCGACGTGAATATACTGTCCACTGCCAGCCTGAGCCAACTGTCGGCACATCTGCTCGTTGAGGGCAGTCATCACGGTGTTGCCCGTACGGTCTTTGAGATAAGAGCCGTCGCCCATAGGAATGGGGGCTCCCTTGGTGCTTCCTATTCCCAGAATGAAGACATTGATGCCTTTATTCTTGGCTGCCTTGACAGCATCCTCGGCTCCCGGCTCATGGTTCTCGCCATCGGTAATGACGATGATGGCGCGTCCCACATGGTCTTGCTGGGTGAAACTCTTGGTGGCCAGGTCGATGGCTGCAGCAAAGTTGGTGCCCTGGGTCTGGATGAGGGCTGGTGTGGTGTTCTGCAGGAACATCTTGGCAGACACGTAGTCGCTGGTGATAGGCAACTGCACGAAGGCATCACCGGCAAAGACGATGAGACCTATCTTGTCGTTGGTGAACTTGTCGACCAGGTTTTCAACCAGCATCTTGCTCTTGTCGAGTCGCGAAGGAGCCACATCCTCTGCCAACATCGAGTTGGAGATGTCGAGACAGATGATGGTCTCAATGCCCTGACGCTTGTCGTGGGAAATCTTGCTGCCCATCTGTGGACGCGCCACCATGAGGATGAGCAGGGCCAAGGCTGCAAGCAGCAAGCCGAACTTCACCGTGGGGCGATAAGATGACACATTGGGCATAAGGGCTTTCAACAGCTCAGGGTCGCCAAACTTTCGGAGCTTGGCCTTTCTCCTTCGCCATCCTATGAACCTCACCAGTACGAGTACCGGCAACATCCACAGCAGCCACAAATATATTGGATCTTCAAATCTTAGCATATTCATTTGATATTAATTGAACTTCGGCTCGTCCCTTCCCTATGGGATTCTTCTGAGCCAGGTGATGCGAAGCAATATCTCTGCGAGCAGTACCAACAGGGCTGCAAGGGCAAAAGGCTGATAAGCCTCGTAGCGCTTGGCGAAATGGGTGACATTCATCTTCGTCTTCTCCAACTTGTCGATGTCGTGGTAGATGCGCTTCAGCTCGGCGTTGTTGGTGGCGCGATAGAAGTTGCCATCAGTGGTACGGGCAATGTCCCTGAGTGTCTCGGTGTCTATCTCCACAGGCATGTTGACGTACTGAACGCCAGCCGCTGTAGGCATAGGGTAAGGAGCCACCTTGTTGGTTCCCACACCGATGGTGTAGACTCTGATGCCAAAGCTCTTGGCTATCTCGGCGGCCGTCATAGGCGAAATGTCACCGGTGTTGTTGCTGCCATCGGTCAGGAGGATGACCACCTTGCTCTTGGACTTGGAGTCCTTCAGTCGGCTGACAGCATTGGCGAGACCCATACCCACCGCCGTTCCGTCGTCGATGAGTCCACGGGCAGTAATGTCGGTACGGGTGTCCTGCAACAGTCGCAACAGACTGGCGTGGTCGGTGGTCATAGGACACTGGGTGAAGGCCTCACCAGCAAAGATAGTAAGACCGATGTTGTCGTTGGGACGGCCCGAGATAAACTCATGAGCCACATCCTTGGCAGCCTCCATACGATTGGGTTTCAAGTCTTCTGCCAACATAGAGGTAGAAACGTCCATCGCCATCATGATGTCGATGCCCTCCACCGTCTTGTTGTCCCAGGAGTTATGGGTCTGCGGACGAGCCATCGCACAGACGATGAGCACGAAGCACAGACATCTGAGCATCATGGGCAGATGGACAAGGCGCTGGCGCAGGCTCTTGGGAGCATAGGCAAACTGCCGGGTGTCGCTCAGCCTCATGGTAGGCTCGTTCTTCTTCCTGTACAGGAAATACCATAATATATAAGGTATCAGCAACAGGAGCAACAGAAAATATGCTTTACTTGCAAATTCCATGTTTTTATAATCTTATTCTTTTTTATTCTATACTCCTACATCAGCAGCATGCAGGCACCATAGATCACGTAGGCGGTGATGGCTGCCATGACAATCGCTCCACCCCAGAGCAAAGCCTTGATGAGCTTGCGCTGACTGCGCGTCTTACGATCCTGGTCGGTAAGCTCGGGAGCCACCTTCTCCTCGACGGTCTGCTCGTTGGTCTTCGTCTGGTCGATGAAGTTGATGGCGTTGACCAGATTGGCGTCATTCTCGCCAAGGAAGGTCTCGTACTTGGCAAACTTCACGAGGTCGGCAGTACGGAAGAGCTGTTTCAACTCGTCTATCATCTTCTGGTCGCCGGCCGACTGCAGATGCTCTATAATCTCGCCGCTGGTCATCTCCATGGCACGGAAGCCAAAGCGCTGCTCTATGTACTCGCGCAGCGTGGTGGTGAGGCGGGTGTAGTATTCCTTCTGGGTCTCCTGCGACTCGGTGTGCTGCTGCTTGATGACATTGATCTCGCTGAGCGCCTTCTCGTGGGCTGGCACACGCTTCACGATGCGCATACGAATCACGATAGGTTTGTTCTGACGGAGGCGCTGCCAGAGCCACAGCATGACACCGAAGAGTAAGAGTACCAGAATGCTGAGCCAGAACAGAGGACTCCACTCACTCCAAAGGAAGGGATTGTCTTGTACGTCCTTGGGGGGATAGAACTGGTTGGGATGAACCGTATCCACAGGAACCGTGAGCACCTTGAGCGCCAACTGGTTGCCCTGACAGGTCTTGCCGTTGACCTTGACCTGAAGGGCTGGTACAGCGTAGACCTTCTCGTCGAAAGAGGTGAGCGTATAGTCGCGGCTTATCTGTAGCCTGCCGCCGTCGAGCTCGGCAGTGTCGGCATCGCTCTGCTCCACCACCTCGATGCCCGGAGTGAGCATCTGTGACGGCTTGAACGAAGGCAGCACCACCTTGGCACCCTTGGCAGCGGTGACCTTGAGATGAAGCTTCGTCTGCTCGCCTATCAGGATCTGCAGAGAGTCGAGCTTCTGCACCACCTCCTGGGCTGCCGACCCTACTGGCAACAGCATCAGGAAGGCAAGCATCATGATGATAATATTCTTCTGTTTCGTCATTTTTCTTTTCCCTATTGTTTTACTTCTCCACTTTTCAGCCCCGCTGCATGAACAGGTTGAGGAGAGCACGTGAGAAGTCTTCGTTGGTGGCGACAGCCGTCCAGTCGACCTTGCTCTTGGCAAAGGTTTCGCGTAACAGCTGCTCGCGCATCATCCAGTGGCGTGTATGCGCCTGACGCAGTTTCTTGGAACTGGTGTCTATATACATCTCGTGACCTGTCTCTGCATCGCACACCTTGAGGAGTCCGATGTCGGGCAACGCCTTGGCACGTGGATCGTACACCTGAATGGCTGCCACATCGTGCTTCTGATTAGCTATCTGAAGGGGATGCTGAAAGTCCTTGTCATCGAAGAAGTCGCTGATGACGAAGGCTGTGCAATGGCGCTTCATCACCCGTGTGAAGTACTCCAAAGCCACACCGATGTCGGTGCGCTGGCTCTGAGGATGAAAATCGAGCATCTCGCGGATGATGTAGAGAATGTGCTTGCGGCCCTTCTTGGGCGGGATGTATTTCTCTATTCGGTCGGAGAAGAAGATGACACCTATCTTATCGTTGTTCTGAATGGCACTGAAGGCCAAGGTGGCTGCAATCTCGGTAGCCATGTCGCGCTTCATCTGCCGTGTGGTACCGAAGTCGAGCGAGCCACTTACGTCGACCAACAGCATCACGGTAAGCTCGCGCTCCTCCTCGAACACCTTGACAAAGGGACGATGGAAACGGGCGGTCACATTCCAGTCGATGTCTCTCACGTCGTCGCCATACTGGTACTCCCTCACCTCGGCGAAGGCCATACCTCTGCCCTTGAAGGCCGAATGATACTGGCCTGCAAAGACATTCTGGCTGAGACCGCGAGTCTTGATCTCGATCTTGCGTACTTTCTTTAAGATATCTTGTGTGTCCATTTATTACTTATTCCTCAAAATCAAGGTACTTCCACCTTATTAATTATGCGGCTCACGATTTCCTCGCTGGTCACATTGGAAGCCTCTGCCTCGTAGGAGAGTCCCACACGATGGCGGAGCACGTCGTGAGCCACGGCACGCACATCCTCAGGAATCACATAGCCGCGGTGCTTGATGAAAGCATAAGCCCTAGCTGCCTTGGCAAGAGAGATGCTGGCACGTGGACTGCCGCCAAAGGTAATCATATCCTTGATGTCGGACAGACCGTAACGCTCGGGATAACGGGTGGCGAAGACGATGTCGGCAATGTACTGCTCTATCTTCTCGTCGATGTAAACCTCGCCCACTATCTGGCGAGCCTTCAGTATCTCGTCGGCTGTGGTGACGGGATGTACCTCGGGCAGACCTCCGGCGATGTTTTCACGGATGATGAACTTCTCTTCCTCAAGGGTAGGATAGTCGATGATGACCTTGAGCAGAAAACGGTCCACCTGTGCCTCGGGCAACTGATAGGTTCCCTCCTGCTCTATTGGGTTCTGCGTAGCCATTACAAGGAACGGACTGGGCAGTCGGAAGGTCTCGTCGCCGATGGTGACCTGATGCTCCTGCATCGCCTCGAGCAGCGCACTCTGCACCTTGGCAGGAGCACGGTTGATCTCATCTGCCAATACGAAGTTGGCAAACACTGGACCCTTCTTCACATGAAAGGTCTCGTCCTTCTGAGAATAGATCTGTGTACCCACCACGTCGGCAGGCAACAGGTCAGGAGTAAACTGAATGCGGCTGAAGTCAGCGCTGATAAGCTGAGAGAGGGTCTTGATGGCCAAGGTCTTTGCCAGACCTGGTACGCCTTCGAGCAGGATGTGGCCATCGCTCAGAAGACCTATTAGGAGACAGTCTACAAGATGTTTCTGTCCTACAATCACTTTGTTCATGCCCATCACCAGATTGGTGACAAACTGGCTTTGTTGTTCTATCCGGATGTTGAGCTCGCGGATGTCAATAGATTCTGCCATAATACTATGCTGTTTTTGTTGTATATTCCGTTAGTCGGTTTACTTGTTTCCTTGCGCCAGCAGGTACTGCAGAAAGCCCTTGCCGCACAAAATCGAACGCAAAAGTAAACATTTAGGGAGAAAAAAACGAATATCACACTCTAAATAATATTAAAAATGGCACTTATTTCCTTTATTTAAGAAACTTTCAATATAAAAAAGCACAAAGGCTTTTGAATTAAAAAAGATTTTATCTATCTTTGCAGTAATAACCGAGAACAATCCAACGTTATTAACGACAAAAAACATGTAGATTATGAGTAAGTATTTTGCAGAATCTGAATTGATTATCAATGAGGACGGAAGTTGTTTCCACCTCCATCTGCGTCCTGAACAACTCGCCGACAAGGTGATTCTCGTTGGCGACCCTGGCCGTGTAAGCCTCGTGGCATCCCACTTCGAAGAGAAAGAGTGCGAGGTGGAAAGCCGTGAATTCCATGCCATTACCGGCACCTATAAGGGCAAACGCATCACCGTACAGAGCACTGGAATAGGATGCGACAATATTGACATCGTGGTGAACGAGCTCGACGCTCTGAAAAACATCGACTTCAAGACACGTACAGAGAAGCCCGAACACACCACACTCACCCTCGTGCGCATAGGCACCTGCGGAGGCTTGCAGCTCAACTGCCCTGCCGGAACCTTCGTTGCCTCACAGAAAAGTATAGGCTTCGACGGACTCATCAACTTCTATGCACGCCGCAATGAAATCTGCGACCTTGACACCGAGAAGGAATTCAAACGACAGGTGAAATGGAACGACCAGATAGGCAATCCCTACTGCGTGGACAACAATACGGAACTCCTCGACCGCATTGCCGCCGATGACATGGTGCGAGGAATCACCATCGCCTGTGGCGGATTCTATGGTCCACAGGGCAGAGAACTGCGTGCACCATTGGCCGACCCTGAGCTGAATGCGAAGATTGAGGCGTTCGAATATAACGGTCTGCGTGTCAACAACTTCGAGATGGAGAGTTCGGCTCTTGCCGGACTGTCGCTGCTCCTCGGACACAAGGCGCTCACCTGCTGCATGGTCATCGCCAACCGACGTGCCCTCAGTGCCAATACTGGATACAAGAGTACCATCGACAGCCTCATCAAAGTAGTGCTCGATAGAATATAAATCTCATTGCAGCAATACGCCCTGAAAGGGCAGAAGCTCCTAGCCCAGGGTAACACCCTGGGTTAAAAAGCAAACACCCCTATCGCCCTGTAAGGGCAAAAGCTTTAAAATAAACAATAAAAAATGAATCAAGAAGAATGTATCTGTGCCCTGGCAACCCCAGCCGGCGGTGCCATCGGAATCATCCGACTCAGCGGTAACAACGCCATTACCATCACCGACCAGGTTTTCACATCAGCCAACGGTAAAGCTCTGAACGAGGCGAAAGCCAATACCCTACATTATGGCGAAATCAAAGATAAGGACGGGAAAACCATCGACGACGTACTCGTTAGCGTATTCAGGGCACCACACAGTTACACGGGAGAAGACTCCACGGAGATTTCCTGTCACGGCAGCAGATACATTCTTCAACAGGTTTTACTACGGCTCACAGAAGTGGGCTGTCGACAGGCTGAGTCAGGCGAATACACCCGTCGTGCCTATATGAACGGCAAGATGGACCTGTCGCAAGCTGAAGCCGTGGCCGACCTGATAGCCTCAACCAACAAGGCCACCCACCACATGGCAATGAGCCAGTTGAAGGGACATTTCAGCAACGAGCTGACACGACTACGCGAAAAACTGTTGAAAATGACTTCGCTGCTTGAACTGGAACTCGACTTCAGCGACCACGAGGAACTGGAGTTTGCCGACCGCAGCGACCTGCGAGCTCTTGCCGAAGAGATAGGGCGCCGCATCAATACCCTTGCCCACTCTTTCGAGACGGGAAATGCCATCAAGCAGGGCGTCCCTGTAGCCATCGTGGGAAAGACCAATGTGGGCAAGAGCACCTTGCTCAACAGACTACTCCACGAAGAAAAAGCCATCGTGAGCGACATCCACGGCACCACGCGTGACGTGATAGAAGACACTACCCTCATCGACGGCATCACCTTCCGCTTCATCGACACTGCCGGAATCCGCAAGACCAACGATGTGGTAGAGAACATCGGCATCGAGCGCACCTTCCAGAAGATGGAAGAGGCCCGCATCATCATCTGGCTCCTCGATGAAATGCCTGCAGAATCAGAAATTGATGAGATGGAGAAAAAGAACCAAGGCAAAAAACTGCTGATGGTATTCAATAAGATCGATGCTCTCTCGTTCGACCCTACCTCACTTCCTTTCCATTATTCTGCCCAGTCGGCAGACAAGAACAGCCTTGCCTCTTCACCCTCGTCCTCGCCAGCAAGCATTAGCATCCTGAGCATCAGCGCCCGCACAGGCGAGAACATCCCCCTCTTGGAGAAAGCTTTGGTAGAAGCAGCCGACATTCCTGAAATATCAGAAAACGATGTCATCGTGACCAGCGCCCGCCACTACGAAGCCCTCATCCGTGCCCACGAATCCCTCTCCCGTGTATTGGAATCGATGGATATGGGCATGAGTGGCGACATCATTGCAGAAGACCTGAAAATCGTATTGGAGGAACTTGGCGAAATCACTGGTGGACAGATCAGTAGTCAGGAAACACTAAACAATATCTTCAAGCACTTCTGCATCGGGAAATAATAGAAACGAAGATAGGGAACGCACTGCGTTCCCTATCTTTTTATCACTTGTTGCGTCTGTTTTTTGAATCCATACCTTTAGAGAAAGCACGAAGTTGTTGCTTCCCAAGGAGGCCATGAAGTGGT
>ULRG01038527.1_pt1 | contig 14810 bp, 14 predicted proteins | sample 1955211 | NCBI WGS metagenome assembly ULRG01 (sample SAMEA4835676, study PRJEB28245) | human gut metagenome | biome: gut microbiome; material: fecal sample | place: Denmark | collected 2008
GTACACGTGGCATACGCTTCAGTCTCTGTGGCGTGACTATCCCGACAGAGAGTTTATTCTGATGATAGGTGCCGACAACTGGGCGCACTTCGGCCGCTGGTATCATGCCGACGACATAATGCGTACGTGCAACATTCTTATATATCCGCGCCGCGGATACGACGTGGACACGCTGTCGCTGCCGGCCCGCGCTCAACTTGTTGACACAGGTCTTTATGACGTAAGCAGCACCGAGATAAGGCAACTCATAAAAGAAGGCCGGGATATCAGCCGTCTGGTGCCGGCAGACATAGTGGACATGGCCGAAAAATACTATGGCGCCACAGCAGCCGTATAAGCTCCGGAAACCGACCGCAGACAACATTCCGACATATCCCCCGCACACACCCCGACACGCCGTACGCACGGCGGAACACACCACATCATGAAAAACGCCGGCAGCAAGGCTGTATCGGGATTGTAACAGAAGTGTAGCATAATTGTAGTATGTTTATCCGACCTTTGCAGAAAATATACAACAAACTATGGCAAACAGTACAAGCTGCAAGAAAAAAGCACAGGAAAGCTATATCGACCGCGACATAAGCTGGATGTATTTCAACCGCCGCATACTGCAGGAGGCAACCCGACAGAACGTCCCGTTGCTGGAACGTCTGAGCTTTCTCGGCATCTACTCAAACAATCTCGACGAATTCTTCAGAGTACGCATGGCAACGCTGAGCCGCATTGCCGAGTGTGAGGACAAGACTCTGAGAAAGGAGAAGGAGCACGCACAGAAGCTGATAAAACGCATAAACAAGCTGAACAACACTTACGCCAAAGAATATGAGGAAGCAATAGCCGACGTTACACAGCGTCTGCGAGACGAACACATATTCCTGCTCAACGAGAACGAGCTGGACGAACAGCAGCAGAAGTACGTCAGATTGTTCTTCCGGCAGAAGCTCAGCGGCTTTGTAAGCCCCGTGTGGATAACTGCTGCCAAACAGCTGACCGACGAAACGGACGAAAGCATATACCTCGGCGTGAAGATGAACGCCGAAGGCAAGAAATCGAGCGACTACGCCCTGATAGAACTGCCGGTGTCAGTGAGCGGACGATTTGTCCGACTGCCAGACAGGGAGGAGAACAAATATCTGATGTATGTGGACGACGTGATACGCTACTGTCTGCCGTTCATTTTCGGCGGACTTGGCTACACGCATTTCGAAGCCTACTCCTTCAAATTCACTAAGGATGCCGAGATGGAGATGGGCAACGACCTGCGCAACGGCATGTTGCAGAAAATCTCGAAGGGAGTGAAGAGCCGCAGAAAGGGCGACGCACTGAGAGTGATCTACGACCAGAACATGCCACGAGACCTGCAAAAGCGCATCATGAACCTGCTGAACCTCGACAAGCTCGACACTGTACTGGCCGGAGGACGCTATCACAACCATAAGGATCTGATGGCATTCCCCGACTGCGGACGCGACGACCTAAAATATCCGGCATGGAAACCGATAGTACGCCCCGAGGTCAACAGCAGCCAGGAGAGTCTGCTGCGCCTTGTGCAAAGCGGCGACAGATTCATACATGTGCCATACCACAGCTTCGACTACTACATCCGTCTGTTGCAGGAAGCCGCCATACACAAAGAAGTGAAAAGCATAAAAACAACACTTTACCGTCTGGCAAAGGATTCGAAGGTGGTAAAGGCTCTCATCGGAGCCGCACGCAATGGCAAGAAGGTGACGGTGGTCATAGAGTTGCTGGCACGTTTTGACGAGGCATCGAACATCAACTGGTCGAAGAAGATGCAGGATGCAGGCATACACGTGATATTCGGAGTGGAAAATCTGAAGGTGCACTCTAAGATAACACATATCGGAATGAAGAACGGCAGCGACATAGCATGCATAAGTACAGGCAACTTCCATGAAGGAAATGCACGCGTCTATACCGACTATATGCTCATGACTGCGGCGAAGAACGTAGTAAGAGATGTCAACTCTGTATTTACATTCATCGAGAAGCCTTACATCCCCGTTACATTCAAGGAACTGCTCGTATCGCCAAACGAGATGAAAAAGAAGTTTATCAGACTGATAAACAACGAGATAAAGAACAAACAGCAGGGCAAGTCGGCATACATAAAGGTGAAGATAAACCACATAACAGAACCGGAGATGGTGAAGAAACTGTACGAGGCATCGGAGAACGGTGTGAAGATAGATCTGCTGGTTCGCGGCAACTGTTCGCTCGTGACAGGCATTCCGGGGAAAAGCGACAACATACGCATCTGTGGAATAATAGACCGCTATCTGGAACATTCACGCATATACATATTCGCCAACGGTGGGGAGAAGAAATGCTTCATTGGTTCAGCCGACTGGATGCCGCGCAATCTGGACAACCGCATTGAGGTGGTAACGCCTGTATATGACGAAAAAATAAAGGAGGATCTGGAAAGAGTGATAGACTACGGCCTGCGCGACACAATGCAGGGACGCCTTGTCGACGGCACGGGAGAGAACAGACCTTGGACAACTGAGGACGGAGCAATATTCAGATCGCAGGAAGAACTTTATAAATATTACAAGGAACAACAGGCTGCAGATGCGTGAGCCTCAGCCTGAAACACAAAACAACGAAAGATATGTGCAACAAAACGACTGATACGGAAAAGAAATGTTACGCGGCGATAGACATTGGATCGAACGCCGTGCGACTGCTTATAAAGAAAGAAGACGATGATGAGAATCTGGTAAGCAAACGCCTCACGAAGGCTCTGCTGCTGCGTGTGCCATTGCGGTTGGGATTTGATGTCTTCTCACTTGGTGAGTTATCGGAGAAGAAAGCAAAGAACCTTAGACGACTGATGAAGGCCTTCCGCCAGCTCATGAAGATATATGAGGTGACAGACTACCGCGCCTGCGCCACCTCTGCCATGAGAGACGCGCGCAACGGAAAAAGCGTGATAAAGAAGATACTGAAGGATTCTGACATCAACATAGAGATCATAAACGGTCAGGAGGAAGCGCGCATCATATACAACAACCACATAGAATGTCTTGAGGACCGTACGGGTAACTACATCTATGTGGACGTGGGCGGTGGCAGTACAGAGATAAACCTGCTGACAAACGGACAGCTGGTGCAGTCGCTCTCATACAACATCGGTACAGTGAGAATGCTCAGCGGCGCGGTGAAGGACGAAACATGGGAGACCATGAAAAACGACCTGAAACGACTCACTGCCGACTTCGACAACATAAACATAATAGGTTCGGGCGGAAACATCAATAAACTGTACCGCATGTCGGAGAAGAAGGACAAGAAGAAACAGCGTCTGCCGGTAAGCGAACTCAAGGCTCTCTACGAAATGCTGGAGCCTCTCACGCCGGAACAACGCATGAAGGAATATGCCCTAAAGGCCGACCGCGCCGACGTTATCGTGCCGGCTGCAAAGATATTCCTCACCATTGCCGACACAGTAAAGGCCGAATATGTACACGTACCGGTGATAGGTCTGGCCGACGGAATAATAGACAGCCTGTACGCTAAACACCACTGCGGCGACAAGGAACAGGCCTGACCGTTGCGGAAAGAGGCCTCGGCACCTCAATTCCATAAGAAAAGCAACGGAACAAAGACATACAATAATACCATATATACACTCATACCGGAACGGTTGGCGGAACAAATAGCATGACAGCTCTGCCAACCGTTTCGGCTTTTTATTTCCATAGAAAAACGCAAAAACACATAACCGTTCAACAAACCGTATTGCATCAGAATACGAAAAAAACGGCATGTCCTCATTCTTTAAGGGCGGAATGGACTTTTCCCGTTTTTTTTACTAACTTTGTAATCGGAACCCTACAACCAGAAAGGTTGTATTTTCCATCATTGTGTATGTATCTCTGCTGACGGCAGAAAGTGAAATCAAAACTCCATACAAAATGAACACAGACTCTAATATGCCCAAACAACAGGTCATAGTATCGCTGACCTCATTTCCGGCAGCGATACCCTATGCAGCAAAAGCCATACAGTCTGTCCTGAACGGCTCCGTGCTCCCGGACAAGATTGTGCTGTATCTCACTTTCTCACAGTTCGGCGAAGACGGTGTTCCCAAGGAACTGACAAGCATGTCTGAGCATAACCCCGTGTTTGAAATAAGAAACTACGACACCGACATAAGGTCGTACAGAAAACTGATTCCGGCACTCAAGGACTTTCCTGACGCGGTGATAGTGACAATAGACGATGACGTGGCATATCACAGACACATGCTTCGCGATCTGCTCAGGCTGCATGCAGAGATGCCGGACGCTATTCTGGCCCATCGCGCCAAGCTCATGAAGCCAGGCCGTCCCTACCGCACATGGAGAAAATACAGATGGTATCACTTCCTGACAAAGCGCATACACCGCAGCTACAAAAACATACAGACGGGTGTGGGAGGTGTGCTTTATCCGCCCGGAGCACTGAAAAAGGATATGCTCGATGTAGAGTTGTTCACACGCATAGCGCCTACAACAGACGACATATGGTTCTGGGCAGCAGGCGTGGCCAACGGCAGATGTGTGGTGCCGGTGCCTTTCGGACATAACAAACCCAAAGGAGTGAATAAGCCGCGGGAGCTGTCGCTCAAGACGGTGAACTTCAAGACCGGTACCGACAGAAATGCGGCCGCACTGAAAGCCATAATAGATGAGTATCCGGAGATAGGCCGGAGACTCGAGGAGGACATTCACGCAAACCAATAAGACAGAAATGTATAACGGACAGAAAATAATTGTTTCGCTGACATCTTTCCCTGCGGCAATACCTTATGCGGTGCAGGCCATACGCTCAGTACTGGAAGGTACGGTGCTGCCAGACAGGATTGTGCTGTATCTGGACACGCAGAAGTTTCCGGAAGAGAAACTCCCGCAGGAACTCGAAGAGCTGAAACGCGAATGTGACATATTTGAAGTGAGATTCGATCCGGCTGAAATCAGATCGTACAAGAAGCTAATACCGGCACTGAGGGACTTCCCTAACGACGTGATAGTGACCATCGACGACGACATATACTACCACGTCAACATGCTGCGCGACCTGCTCAAGCTGCACAAACGGCTGCCGGATGCCATCATAGCCCACCGCGTCAGAAAGGTACAGTTGGGCGTTCCATACAAGAAGTGGAGAAAATACAAGTGGTATGACTTCATTCTCAGACGTCATCACTTCGACCATCATGCAATGCAGACCGGTGTGGGCGGCGTGCTGTATCCGCCCCACTCGCTCGACGAGACAATGCTCGACGCCGAACGGTTCATGGCCCTTGCTCCGACCAACGACGACGTATGGTTCTGGGCGGCGGCCGTATCGCGTGGCACTTATGTCGTGCCGTTGCCCAACGGACGCAGTCATACGCACGAGATAGGCAAGCCAAGGGAATTCGCACTGAAGACCGTTAATCTGAAACCGGGCGACGACCGCAACCGTGAAGCGCTCGAAAATATTCTCAAACATTATCCTGACGTAAGACGCAGAATAGAGCACACAAAGTGATAAAACAACAATGCATGCCGGCAATGGAGACAACGCCGGACTTGCTGTCAAAGCTATGAGAAATGGAATATAAACTTTTGGCAATCAGCACTGAGAAACAGGTAAACATCGGCGACTATATACAAGCTCTGGCTGCGGCGCAGTTTCTTCCCGCGAAAGACGGCTTCATACAAAGAGAGAAGCTGAAAGACTACGACGGCGCAAGATGCAGGATGATAATGAACGGATGGTATATGCACCATCCGGAGCAATGGCCGCCGTCGGAGAAGATAGACCCGCTGTTTGTCGCATTCCACATAAACGTATCGGCAAAGGACGCCATGCTATCGGAAGAGAGCATCAGTTATCTGAAAAAACACGAGCCGATAGGATGCAGAGATTTTTATACGAGAGACATGCTGAGGGAAAAAGGCGTGGACGCCTACTTCTCCGCATGCCTGACGCTGACGCTTGGAATGACCTACAAGGCGGAAGAAAGAGCAAACAAATGCTATTTCGTAGATCCCTTCATCCCGAAAAAGAAGAAAGTATATGATGAGATATACAACACTCTGTGGATGCTGTCGCACCGGAGTTCATGGAATACCATCGGGAGAATAGCAGAAAAGATGCCCAGCAAGAAGGGTTTCAAGAAACGCATACACGCATGCCGTTTCTACCGTGCGTACATAAAACTGTTCACGGAAGAAACACTGCTGGAGGCCGAATACATATCACAGAGAAACAAAGGCTATCTGTCGAAATTCAACACAGACAGCGAACGTCTGGCTGAAGCAGAGCGGCTTGTCAGAAAATACGCCAGGGCCAGGCTGATAGTGACGTCAAGAATACATTGCGCCCTGCCTTCCCTGGGACTGGAAACGCCGATAATTCTTACAGACAGCGCTGGAATGTCGGAAAAGAAAAAAAGCAGAATGGGAGGACTGCGCGAACTGTTCAACATCATAAGTTTCAGCAGTAACGGCTTTGAAACGAACTTCCGGTTTGACCAGAACAAGAAGATATCTATATCAAACGTGCCTGCAAACAAAGACTCATGGAGAAACTACGCCGACACGTTGATAAAAACCTGCAAGAGTTTCATAGCCAAGGAAAATTCATAATACGACGGATCAGAAACTGATTCCGATATTCAAAATCATTCGAAAACATGGACATGGACATAAATATGGTGTATCTCTGGGTTGACGGGAACGACCCTGCGTGGCAGGCAAAACGCAATGCTCTGATAGGCATGCCGGACGAAAACAGCCCCGTGAACTGCAAAGGACGATACGCAAACAACGATGAGCTGAAATACAGTCTGCGGTCGGTGGAGCAGTATGCGCCGTGGATAAAGAAGATATTCATTGTGACCGACAACCAGATACCCGAATGGCTGGACACGAACAATCCTAAAGTGAAAATCATAGACCACCGTGAAATAATGCCACCGGAGAGTCTGCCTTGCTTCAACTCCAGCCTGATAGAGCATTTCCTGTACCGCATACCGGGGCTTGAGGAACATTTTCTGATAGCCAACGACGACACATTCATTAATAAAAACGTATCGCCGGAGGATTTCTTCACACCGGACGGCCGGCCGATTATACGTCTCACACGCAAGCCTTTAAGAAAACTGAGATGGTTCTGGCGTGAAAAGATACGCAAGAAACCGCTGAAAAACTACAGCAGTATGATTGCCCGCTCATCTGAAATGGTGGAAAAAAAGTTCGGACATTATTACTCGGGAATGCCCCACCACAACATAGACGCTTACCTGAAAAGCGATTACAGGCGGATGGTGGAGGATGTATTCTGTGACGAATTCAAGACAAACAACCTCAATAAAATAAGAAGTGACAACGATGTGCACCGCAGTGTGATTTCCTATGCCATCCTTGCCATGAAACACGGAATACTCCGCTATGTGACACAAGAGGAGTCGATGCATGTGATGATACACAAGGAAAGACATTATGCAAGACTTGACAGAAAACGTCCGATGCTTTTCTGTATGAACGACTCGGAATATGCCACAGACGAAGACCGGATGAGGGAGAAAGCATATCTGGAGAAACGCTTTCCGAAGAAAGCGTCGTTTGAGAAATAAGGGCACGATAGACATTCAGCGGGATTGGATTGGCTGCAACAGAAGGCTGCGGATCCAATCCCTTATCTGTGCCGTAGAGTTCTGCTGAAAGAGAATCAATCGGGGCACTTACAGATTTTAAGTATCCGGCGGTTTTTCGGTCTGAGTTTTCTGTTCTACCCCGAAAAATAAGCGCGAATTTGCGGGCAGACTCTCCTTCAGGCGCAAATTCGCGAATTCTGAGAGGATTATACAAGACATTGAACATCAATAGCTTACAATCAACAACCATTTTTCCGACCTGCAATAAGCACCGTTTCGGCATGCGATATTGCCCATATCAGGGGCTGAAATGCTTAATATCATGCCGTGATATGGACTTAACCTGACCATAAAACAGGCATTATCGGAACGCGAATTGAATTATTCCGACCTACGTCATAGGGTATATGAAAAGACCATTCTATATGAAATGCCCTTTATTGTATATGATTTAACATCTATTCACATCTCTTTTGCGATTTTATTTTGTCAAAAAAAAGTCAAGAAAAACTGTACGTCGTCTGAGTTTTCTTTAAAAAAGCCGGAATGAGCCGCAAGAGAAAACACGGACAGTTTGCACCGGACACAAGGCGATGAATCATCGGTTGTGGGAACAGGCCTTTAACATGAGAAAAAGCGCTCTCACGCTTTATACCGTCATGCATTGCCGGCAGGTTATGCATCAGTGCCCGGCACCGCAAGAACAACAGTAAAAGCCCACAACGACTCCTCTTGGACGGGATAAGAACCATAAAAAATGTGTCCGATATATGATTGTACTATTTAAGCAAATCGCATATCGGACACATTGTTTATGTGTATATTGTCTCACACAATATTCAGTCTGTCACTCTTTGATGTCGTTCAGATCGTAGCGGTCGAAGTATCCCATATCCCTCAGAGTGTTGATGCGGGCACGGCCGCGGGCACGCTTGGCGAGAAATTCCTCGTATGATTTCACCGCGTAATGATTTATTCGGATTACGTCCTGCTGTGGAACTCGGTCGCGAAAACCTTTCTTCAACGGCACACCGTGCGAATCGGCAGCCCGGCCGGATATGCGCGCCGCCTCATGACATCCGGTCATCGTGCATACACGTCGCGGATCGGCAATGCTCTTTACATGCGTATTCAGCCTGTGTTCAGGCAGCGAATGACATCTGAATCGTTCCATTACACCGCCCGGTTCACGCTTTTTCGCACCACCGCTTCCATAGACCAGCCAGTTTATCTCCACAACGGAGAACTTCTCCATCCGGTGAAGGAAATCGGGAATACTACGGTCTTTTATCGGAACAATGAATTCGTCGAGATCTATCACAGCTATCCAGCGTGCCTCGGTTCTATGGGTCTCAAAGCAATGATCGTATGCAGGAAGCTGCTGTTTGCTGCCGGGCCAATAATGATATTCCACCAGTCCGGACTCAACATACGGTTTCAGGGCTTCTTTCGTGCAGTCTGTGCTCTCATTATCATATATGTAGAATTTCTCCACTCCCATCTTGTGATGCCATTCAATCCACTCCTTGAAATAAGGACCTTCGTTCTTTGCTATGGCACATACCGTCAGATAATACTTCGGCGGCGTATGATCGCGGCTCATACGGTACTTCAGTCTTATAGCCTTCCAAAATCCGTAACGGAGTATGCCACGCCATTTGTTGCGCGTCATCTTATGAGGTATCACTCCGGCAATTATTTCCGCAAATACTTTATCCATACCTTTCTGCAACTAACTTGTTATTCAGGAACGCCCTATAGTTCGAAACTCGACTTCTCTGGAAGAATGCTCTCAAACGCGTTGCGTATATTCTCCATCACCTGTTCGTAATTGCGGATGTGCACATTATCGTTCAGACATATCAGAGAATACGACTGATTGTATATCGCACGCACCGCCTGCTTGGGTCTGATCATAAGCGGGAACATCTTTGTGTCGCTGTATGTGTTGTACGGTTCGAAGTTTCCGCGGCATATCTGCCATGTACGGAACAGCTCCGGAGTAAGGTCGTTCAGGGCACGGAATCTGTTGACGGATGTCTCGGTGAGTTCCTTTCCAGCCACGGCCCACACCTCTTCGAACGTGCTTTTCAGATAAGGCTGGGCATTGTGCGGCGTGCGCAGAGTGATGAACTTGCCGTAAGGTCTCAATATATAGTTCCATCTTGCTCTTGCGCCATAGCTCTTGTCGAACCACTTGTCGTGGTCGCGCCTCATCACTTCCTTCTTGTCGAAATGACGGTTTATTATTCTTAAGTTGTTCTTTATCCTCTTATACCACTGCGACCACGACGGATTATAAAGGAACGTAGCAATGTCGCACGGCAGTCCGTTCCTGAAGAAGCGGTCTGTCTTCACGTTGTTTATAATATAAAAGTCATCATTGAAATAGACAAAATGCTCTGCCAGACCGGGTATTTTATGTATATATCGCTCTATCACCACGGAATTATAGGTAGGCAGAAACTGCTCGGGGATGTAATCCTTATGGTGCACAAGGTTCAGCTTGGGATTATTCTCGTCGAGCCATTCCGGCTTCTGTCCACTGGTCACAAAATGTATCTTACGAACCCACGGCGCAAACTTCTCCACCCCACGGAACCAGTATTTCAGAAAACCGTAGTCGCGGAAGCGTGCTTCCGACACACCGTTCTTGGTATTCTCCGGCTTTCCCGAATACTTCGCAAAATCGGCCTGCCACTGCGGGTCGTTCATATCAACCCATGTAATTACAAAGTCTATATCCATGATTTAATATAACTTCTTATTATATATTTTCGTTTTTCACTGCTCCACCGTCCATTTTCCTCGCGTGCTTAAACCTCCGGTGCGTCCACAGATACAGTTCGGGCTGTTCCTGTATGGCCTGTTCCAACATGCGGAAATATATTGCCGTGAGCTCAAAATCGGGCAAAGACTTAGGATCATCGTGCATCTTGACATACTCAGCCTCGTAAAATCCGCGTTTCACACGTCTTACTTTAAGAAACCATGCCTCGTAACCGTAGTGCTTGGCTATCTTCTCCGAACCCACCAACACCGGCACGTCATGGTTGAGGAAATGCAAGAAATGGCGCGAGTCTTTCCATCGTGGCGACTGGTCTGCTATGAAACCTATCACGCAATGCCTGCCGGCCTTCGCCTGCTCGTTGATGTAACGCGCCGTCTTGCGCATCTCCACGCAGACACCACCCAGACGTTCGCGGTTGCGTTTCATAATACGGTCCATCGTGTCGTTGCGCAGTTTGTGATATATCTCTGCCGATGTTGTGGTCTTCTCAAAGTACCGCGACATTGACGCACACCACTCCCAGTTGCCGAAATGTCCCATGTACAGAGCCACCGACTTGCCTTCGCGCTGCACGGCGTTGAACGTATCCATATTGACATATCGCATTCTCTGCGCAATCTCTTTATCCGAGATGGTAGTCATCTTGCACGTCTCGAGCAGATTATCGGTAAAGAAACGATAGAACTTCCTTTCGATATCCCTTATTTCCTTGCCGCTTTTCTCCGGAAAAGACTCCGTGAGGTTCTTGCGCACCACGGCACGTCTGTATCTGAACACGTAATATATCAGATAATAGAGGAAATCGGATATAACATACATCACCCGGAAGGGAATGCACGACAATATTTTCAGCAAAGTACAGAGCAAATGGTATGTCATAATTTCCTTATCGTTTCTTCAACATTCTTCAATCTTTGTCAGCGTATTCCTTTTTACGGTGAGCCCACGCACGACGGACATTCCGGACTTTCACGTGAGCTGCCATACCGACACATAAGTCAACAACAGACCGACCACTCAAGCCCGGACGCCACAGCCTAAGCCATGCACATCGGCCCGCATTTTAACCATATGTCAGCCATCGGCACCGCTAAAGTACATCACTAAAGATGAACTCCGACATAATGTCATACCGAGACTCACCATGGAACACGCTGCAAAAATAATCTAAAATTCCCACTTTTTGCTTATTTCTCGCTTCAAATATATCATAATTCGTACGAGTTCGGGCTAAGCCGCCGTATTTTTCAAAAAAGACAAGTGGCAATACCGCATTTTTCGGGAGTAAACATCAGACCGTAGGGCTGTCTGTTACGCACCGTAAGGCAAGTCATATAAGGAACGCGTACATGATGAGCCGGCTGAAAGAACGATAGACTTATGCAGAGGAGAGATGCGATAAAAAGATAAACATCGCACGCATATGTGTGGCTCACTCTATCAACCGTGGGGAACATAAAAGAATCATCCTTACATCATGAAAAATCTTTTTGCAATATCCACTCGGCTCATAAGAAACTCTGCGGATATTGTTTGCAGCCGGGAAACTGCGGATTCACTTCTGAATAAGTGCCTCTTCTTTTCCCGGAATCAGAACAATACGGGCTACTTTCAATTTGAAAGCAGATTTTGGTTTTTCGGTCTGAGTTTACTGATATACCCCAAAAAAATAAGCGCGTATTTGCCGTCAGACTCTCCTTCCGGCGCAAATACGCGAGTTATGAGAGGCTATTATAAGACATTGAATATCAACGGTTTATATTTAAAGGGTATTTTATCACTTTGCAAAAAGCACCATTTCGGCTTGCGAAATAGGCCATTTCAGCCTCTAATATTGCCCATTTCGCACTACGAAATGGGCTTTATCGCATGACGAAATGGGCAATATCAGAACACGGAATCAATCTTTCCGGACTACGTTATGGGGTATATGAGAGGACGGTATGCCCCGAACCGGCCTCGGATATGCCCTATTTAACATCCGTTCACATCTCTTTTGTAAAAATATTGGGAATGATATACCAGATTACCCAGCATTAATATAGCAATAAATATCGAGGATTTCAAGTTTCCCGTGATATCGTATGATATCTAAAGCTAAAGATCGCTAGATCATTTGGTTTGGCCAAAAAGGATCTGTATTTTAGCCAGCGTTATGATAAATACATACGATTATGATTGGATTAGAGAAATTTGATAACTTGATTTCGTTGATAACCTACTTCAAGGACAACGCAACCTGCAAGCAGTTTCTTAAAGAGCAGAGATGGGGCGATGACGTGGTTTGCCCTTATTGCGGACACCATCATTGTTATTCACGTTCAAACGGACAGTTCCGCTGCCCGAACTGCTTGAACAACTTCTCTGTTCTTGTTGGTACAATCTTTGAGAACACCAAGATTGCCTTGGTGAAATGGTTCTCTGCAATGTACCTTATATCTTCCCATAAGAAAGGTATCTCTTCTCACCAATTGGCAAGGGACATCAATGTCACGCAGAAAACGGCTTGGCATATCCTGCACAAGGTACGTTCTCTTTACAGCCAAGATGATTCCATCGAATTGTCAAAAGATGTTGAATGTGACGAGGCATACATTGGTGGCAACGAGAAGAACAAGCACGAGAGCAAGAAAACTGAGGGTACACAAGGCCGTTCCTTAAAGACAAAGACACCCGTTTTTGGAATGGCTCAGAGAAACGGCAACATTGTTGCCATGAAGACGCAAGATACCAAAGGCAGGACATTGATGCCTATCATCAGGCAGTTTGTGAAAGAAGGCTCTCGTATCTATACTGACGAATATATCGGTTACAATTCTCTCGTAGAAAGTGAATACAGCCACGCTGTTGTCAATCACGGAGCGAAACAGTTCGTGGATGGTGACAAGCACACCAACACCATTGAGGGGTTTTGGGCACAACTGAAACGTGCCATCTTTGGCATCTACCACTTTGTTTCTGCAAAGTATCTCCAAAGGTATGTTGATGAAGCTGTGTTCCGCTACAATTCAAGAGAACAGGCCGAAAGCGAGCGTTTCAGGATGATGTTCCATCGCTCAATCGGGATTTTTCGTTATGCAGATGTGAAAAATGTTGGATAAGAGTATTGATTTTTAATCTTGAGAAAGCAATATTTATGTATATAACTAAAAATTGCAGAATATGGCTTTATTAGATTCAGAAATAAGAGATGCTCTTGTTGATTTAGTTAGCACAATATACGCTAATAAAAGAATATCGAAAAAAGAAGCAAATGCTTTGTTGTTTTATGGACTTTATAATAATAAATGGTTCAATAATGCAGGTATGAAGAATCCTAACGATTTGGATACTTTAATGAAGGCTTTATATCCTGATCACCAATTTCACACAAGTGAAGAAGGGGTACTATGAATGCTTTATATGCATTTTTACCCTTATATGTGTCATTACATTTTTTACAGGTAGGAGTTATATAAAGTTTCCTGCCTACAATATTGATTTCTGCAATTTTTACGACATGCGCTCCTACTATTGGATTTTTATCCGTGAAGTGTTTTCCACAACACGGACACACACTAGGAGTATTACACTTTGTTTTAGATTCCCAATAATCTATCCAACTCATACCTTTGGGAGCAGTATCCGTTGAATCTATTGCATGTTTAACTAACTCCATTGCTCCTATTTCTGTTAGCTTTTCCTGATTCGTATTCATAAAAATCACGTTTAACTAAACAAAGTTACATACAAAATGATATAACTGGTAAATATTTTATACTATTTAATATTAAAACGCCCGAAGACTTTTGGTAATCGGACGTTTATAAAATCGTAGCAAGGTATCACTTCTAATGGCTATGGATAACCATTTCGCAAAACTGTTTAAATCCGATTATGTCATAGTCTTCTATCTCTCCAATTGTGCTAGATGGGTCTTGCTCATACGCTGCATGTATCAATTTCTCACTACGCTCCATCATAAAGAACCATTTTGGGTTTTTATTCTTTGCTACTGATGATAATTCATAAGGGGCAAAATCGCCAGTCATTGTAAACTTGCTAGTATACAGTTCCACTAGTTCAAGCACCTCATCTTGGCCTCCTTCTGTAGAATAAACGCACATCATATAATAACAAAATGATAACCACAGTTTTTTACCAGCAACACCTTCTTTCATTGTATGTTCGTACAACTTATCACAGACCAATTTTGCTTTGTTGAAATCCTTCTTATCGAAAGCATCATTCAGTTCTGCAACATAATCTCTCCGTTCATATTTCTTGCTGTTTGAACATGATGAGGCAAAGATACAAGTAGACAGAACAAGAATAATCAGCTCAAGTTTCGGATTTGGAATTCAAGCCGTTTGAGCATACTCT
>ULRG01016567.1_pt1 | contig 14755 bp, 9 predicted proteins | sample 1955211 | NCBI WGS metagenome assembly ULRG01 (sample SAMEA4835676, study PRJEB28245) | human gut metagenome | biome: gut microbiome; material: fecal sample | place: Denmark | collected 2008
GGTAAAGGCGGTATGAACATCAAGCTCGCTTCCATGCTGACAGGATACACCATCGACGTATTCCGCGAGGTTGAAGGCGGAGAACAGACAGAGGACATCTATCTCGACGAATTCAATGACGAAATCGACCAGTGGGTAATCGATGCCATCAAGGCCATCGGGCTTGACACGGCCAAGGACGTACTCAACGCCCCCCGCGAAATGCTCATTGAAAAAGCCGACCTGGAGGAAGACACCGTTGACGAAGTGCTCCGCATCCTCCGCTCCGAATTTGAAGATGAAGCATAAGCCCCGCCACGTGTGCGGACTGGATAGTTAATGGCGAACAGTTGGCTCCGCCAAACTATTCACTGTTAACTACTAACGTTATAGCTTAAACAAAAAGAATGAGTATCAGATTAAATAAAGTCATTAAAGAATTCAATGTCGGTCTTCAAACTGTAGTCGACTTCCTGGGAAAGAAAGGATTTACCATCAACGCTTCGCCCAGCGAGAAAATCAGTGACGAGCAGTATGAACTGCTCCGCAAGGAATTCGGCGCCGACAAAGTACTGCGCAACGAGGCGGAAAAAATGTTGCAAAGCCGCCAAAAGAAAAAAGTACAGAAAGAAACAGCACCCGCCGAAGTCATTAAGACCCGCGTGCCCAAGGATATGAGACCCCAGATTGTCATCAAAGGCAGTATCGACCTGAATGCAAGACCCGGAACTCCCACAGCCACAACTCCGGCAACATCTCATGTTGCCAACGAGACTGAGGAAACCGCTGCACCGACAGCACAAATCGCAGAAGCCGAAACTAAAACACCGGCCACCAGCGAAGCACAACCGGACAAGCAGCAGGCACCGGCACAGAATGACACGACACCGGTAACTCCGGCTGCAGCCAACGTTGCAGAAAAGGCACAGACATCCACCGATTCTCCGGCCAGTGCTTCTGTAGAGATGCCCGAAAAGCCACAACAGGAACCGGCCAGCGCTCCCGAGGTAAAAGCCGAAGCAACTGCTTCCACCCCGTCAAGCACTACGAGTCCGTCCACACCTCAGGCACCTGCCGCCAACGAGAAAAAGGCACAGACGAGGCCCAGTGTAGAGGAACGTGCCGCCGCAATCGGAGAAGAAAACAACGGTGTGTTCAAACTGCACGCAAAAACCGAAATCACGGCGCCCAAGGTATTGGGCACCATCGACCTTTCGGCCATCAATCAAACCACCCGGCCCAAGAAGAAGACGAAAGAAGAGCGCCGCAAGGAACGTGAAGAAAAAAATCGTCAGAACACCGGCCTAGCCAACGGCGGGGAGAAGAAAAAACGCAACCGCATCGGGAAAGAACGCGTCGACGTCAACGCTGCCGCCAACCAGCAGGGCAACGGCGGAAAAGACCGTAACCGGCAGGGCAACAACGGAGGCGGACAGCAGGGCGGCAACAACGCCAACAACGGGAAGCGCAACAACAAGGAACGCAACCGCAAGCCCGCTCCCGTGCTGAAACCTGAAATTTCGGAAGAAGACGTAGCCAAGCAGGTAAAAGAAACCCTGGCACGCCTCACCAACAAGCAAAAGGGCTCAAAGGGCGCCAAATACCGTAAGGAAAAGCGTGAAATGATTCGCGCACAGCACGAAGAACAGATGCTGGAGGAGAAGGCAGAAAGCAAAATCCTCAAGCTGACAGAATTCGTAACGGCCAACGAACTGGCCACCATGATGGACGTGCCCGTTACGCAGGTAATCGCCACTTGCATGAGCATCGGCATCATGGTCAGCATCAACCAGCGACTCGACGCCAGCACCATCGATCTCGTAACCGATGAATTCGGATTCAAGACCGAGTTTATCAGTGCTGACGTTCAGGAAGCCATCGCCGAAGAAGAGGACAACGAAGAAGACTTGCAGCCCCGCGCGCCAATCGTAACCGTCATGGGTCACGTTGACCACGGTAAGACTTCGCTTCTCGACTACATCCGCAAAGCCAACGTGATTGCAGGTGAGGCCGGCGGTATTACCCAGCACATCGGTGCCTACAACGTAACGCTGGAAAGCGGCCGTCACATCACCTTCCTCGACACTCCGGGTCACGAAGCCTTTACCGCCATGCGTGCCCGCGGTGCTCAGGTTACCGACATTGCCATCATCATCATCGCAGCCGATGACAACATCATGCCGCAAACCAAGGAAGCCATCAACCACGCCGTTGCCGCCAACGTGCCCATCGTATTCGCCATCAACAAGGTGGACAAACCCACTGCCAACCCCGACAAAATCAAGGAAGGACTGGCTGCCATGAACTTCCTGGTAGAAGAATGGGGCGGAAAATACCAGAGCCAGGACATCTCGGCAAAGAAGGGAACCGGTGTGGCCGATCTGTTGGAAAAGGTGCTGCTTGAGGCTGACATGCTCGAACTCAAAGCGAACCCCAACCGCAAGGCTACCGGTACCATCATCGAGTCTTCGCTCGACAAGGGACGTGGTTACGTGGCCACCGTACTGGTTTCCAACGGTACGCTCCGACAGGGCGACGTTGTGCTGGCCGGCACCAACTACGGCCGTGTGAAAGCTCTCTTCAACGAACGTAACCAGCGTGTGCAGGAGGTAGGACCGTCACAGGCCGCCACACTCCTCGGTTTCAACGGTGCGCCGCAGGCCGGCGACCAGTTCCACGTAATGGAAACCGAGCAGGAAGCCCGCGAAATCTGCAACAAGCGCCAGCAGTTGCAGCGTGAGCAGGACCTCCGCACCCACAAGATGCTGACCCTCGACGAAGTGGGCCGCCGCATCAAGCTCGGTTCGTTCAAGGAACTCAATATCATTGTCAAGGGCGACGTGGACGGCTCTGTCGAGGCTCTCTCCGACTCCTTCATCAAGCTCTCCACCGAAACCATCGCCGTCAACGTCATCCACAAGGGCGTCGGTCAGATTTCGGAAAACGATGTCACCCTTGCCGCCGCCTCACAAGCCGTCATTGTCGGCTTCCAGGTGCGTCCCAGCCAGCCGGCACGCAAACTGGCTGAAAAGGAAGGCGTGGAAATCCGTCAGTACTCCATCATCTATGATGCCATCGAGGAAGTGAAGGAAGCGATGGAGGGTATGCTCGAACCTGTTCTGAAGGAAGAAATCACCGCCACCATCGAGGTGCGTCAGGTCTACCACATTTCGAAGGTGGGCTTCGTGGCCGGTGCCTACGTAATGGACGGAAAAGTGAAGCGTTCCGACAAGGCCCGCCTCATCCGCGACGGCATTGTGGTCTTCACCGGTGAAATCAACGCCCTCAAGCGCTTCAAGGACGACGTCAAGGAAGTCAGCACCAACTTTGAGTGCGGTATCAGTCTGCAAAACTGCAACGACATGAAGGAAGGCGACATCATCGAAACCTTCCAGGAAATCGAAGTCAAGCAAAAACTTTAATTACGACAGATGTGCGAACCAGCCCCGCCCGGGCCGTGGCAACCGCTTCCCGGCGGCTCACCATGGCAACGGCTGCAGCAGGCCGGTTCGCACATTCTGTTCTTTAGTCACTAATACAAAAGTATGTATCTCGACCTGTTCATCTGCGCCCTCCTGCTCTGGGCCATTTTCAGCGGCTGGCGCAACGGATTCATCAAGGAAGTATTCTCCACTATCGGTGTCATCCTCGGACTGGTGCTGGCAGCAGTACTCTACTACTACTTCTCCGACACCATCTTCGCCATTACCGGAACCGAAACCAATATGGTGCTCAACATTGTGGCCTTTCTCCTGCTCTGGATTATTATCCCCCTGATGCTCGGAATGGTGGCCAACATGCTAACCGCCGCACTGAAGGGACTGAGTCTGAACACCCCCAACAATATTCTCGGCATGCTCTTCAGCGTCGGTAAGTTTGCCATTCTGCTCAGCTGCGTGCTCAACATGATGCTCAAGCTCAACATCCTGTCCGAGCAGAAGGCCAAAGACTCCCACCTGCTCGAGCCCGTATGCAGCCTCATGCCTTTCGTACACGACGAACTGCATGACATGGGAGAGAAACTCTATGAAGGCGAACTCAGCGACACCATCTGGATTAAGGTGCCGCACAAGGAGAGCAACACCGAATCAGCCCAGTAACCTGTGCTCCGGCACGTTTTTTACACGAAAACCATGACCGACGAAACCAACAAAGTTCCGGAAACGGCAAAAAACCAGCTTGTCCGTGAGATAGCCGACAAGAAATATGAATACGGCTTCACCACCGACATCCATACGGAAATTCTTGAATGCGGCATCAATGAAGACATCATCCGGCAGATTTCCAGCAAAAAGGAAGAACCCGAGTGGCTGCTGGAATTCCGCCTGAAGGCCTACCGCCACTGGCTCACCCTGGAGCAACCCAACTGGGCGCATGTCAACCTGCCCGCCATCGACTACCAGGCCATTTCCTACTACGCCGACCCCACCAAGAAAAGCAAGGAGGAAGGCAAGAAGGAAATCGACCCCGAACTGATGAAGACCTTCGACAAGCTCGGCATCCCCCTCGAAGAACGCATGGCGCTGGCCGGTGTGGCCGTCGATGCCGTTATGGACTCCGTATCCGTGAAGACCACCTTCAAGGAGAAGCTACAGGAAAAAGGCATCATCTTCAGCTCCTTCAGCGAAGCCGTACGCGAAAATCCCGAACTTGTCCGCAAATATCTCGGCACCGTCGTGCCCTATCGCGACAACTACTTTGCCGCACTTAATTCGGCCGTATTTTCCGACGGCTCCTTTGTCTACATCCCCAAAGGCGTCCGTTGCCCCATGGAGCTCTCCACCTATTTCCGCATCAACGCGCGCAACACAGGCCAGTTTGAGCGCACGCTCATCGTGTGCGATGAAGGTGGCTACGTGTCCTATCTGGAAGGCTGCACCGCACCGATGCGCGACGAGAACCAGCTGCACGCCGCCATCGTCGAGATTATCGTCAACAAGGAGGCCGAGGTGAAATATTCCACCGTACAGAACTGGTATCCCGGCGATGCCGAAGGCCGCGGCGGCGTATACAATCTGGTGACCAAGCGCGGACACCTGCGCGGCGCCAACTCCAAGCTTTCCTGGACACAGGTGGAAACCGGAAGCGCCATCACCTGGAAATATCCCTCGTGCATACTCTCCGGCGACGGTTCGCAAGCTGAGTTCTACAGTGTGGCCGTCACCAACAACCATCAGGAGGCCGACACCGGCACAAAGATGATACACATCGGCAAGAACACGCGTTCCACCATCATTTCCAAGGGCATATCGGCCGGACACAGCCAGAACTCCTACCGCGGCCTGGTCAAGGTGGGCAGCAAGGCCGAAGGTGCGCGCAACTATTCGTCGTGCGATTCGCTGCTGCTCGGTTCGTCCTGCGGTGCCCACACCTATCCTTACATCGACGTGCACAACAACAACGCCATCGTCGAGCATGAGGCCACCACATCCAAGATTTCCGAGGACCAGCTTTTCTATTGCAACCAGCGGGGCATTCCCACCGAGGCGGCAGTCGACCTGATTGTCAACGGATATGCCAAGGATGTCATCAACAAGCTTCCCATGGAATTTGCCGTTGAGGCGCAAAAGCTGCTCAGCGTGTCGCTCGAAGGCAGCGTAGGATAACGGTCCGCCGCATCCGCCCCCTTATTTTTGTCAACCCTATATGAAGAAAATATTTGTCACCCTGTGCCTTGCCACACTCCTTGCCGGCTGCTCCGGTTCCGACAGCTATGCCGACAAGATGATTTCACTCTACGAAGATACCGCCGAAGAATACGAAAATGCCCAAACATTGCAGGAACTGGATGAATGCCGCCGCCACATGCAGGAACAGCAGCAGGAAATCCGCCGCAACGAACAGGAAGGGCGAAAGGCGCTCACTGATTCCATCAAACGGCTCAACAAAGACGCCTACCGCAAGTATCTCGACATTCTCTACGCGGAATCGTATGCCCAGTGGATTTACACCAAGCGGCAGCACGAACTGAAATGAAACTCCGCCCCAGCGGGCAACAACCACCGAAGGCCCGGACGCGTCAGCAACGACACGCCCGGGCTTTCGCTTTTCTGCACAATCACTTCCCCAAATTCACGACCTGCCGCCCCGCAGCAAAACTCCGGCCCTCCCCGCGGCCTTCCGGCCGTCTCCTGCCGTCGGCTGTCGCCCGCATCGCACGTGCCGCACACGCGGCTACAACAAACGTACTGACAGAAAAAACTAAAATACCGACAGTTTTTTCTAAAGTACTGATAGAAATTTCTAAAGTACTGAGTGTTTTTCCGCCCCCTTCCCGGAGCGCTGGAACTTGTGGTGTACTGAAAAGGGTTGACCGGTTCAGCGCTAAAAACGAGTAAGGTTGACAACACGATTTCTTATTCCCCTCAGTGCTGTCATGCCGTTCCGCGCCCACGCTCCAATCCCCGCCGGCCGAGAAAAATCCCCTTTCGCTGCCTTCATCGGCAGACGGCTGAAAAACAGGGCGAGAAAGGGATTCGAACCTACCGAAAAATCGAGGAGAACTTTTGTGCCAATACACTCTTTTACCTAAATTTGCATCGCTTACGCCCCAGGGCGCCGCATGCGGTTGCCGCACAGCCGGCAGTCCGCCCCAACTGCATAAAAAATTCATCCATCATTTTCATATGAGTAAAGAACATCAACACCACCAGGGACTCACCCAAGAGCAGGTGCTCGCCAGCCGCAAGCAACACGGCGCCAACCTGCTGACTCCACCGGCCAAGGAGCCGCTGTGGAAACAGTTTCTCGAAAAATTCGAGGACCCCATCATCCGCATCCTTCTCATCGCCCTGCTGGCCTCCGTCGGCATCGCCTGCTTCGAATATTTTCATGACGGAGAAAAGGCCGGCGACATCAGCGTATTCTTCGAACCGCTCGGCATCTTTGTGGCCATACTGCTGGCTACCGGCATCGGCTTCTGGTTTGAGGTGAAAGCCAACCGTGCCTTCGACCTTCTCAACCAGATGAACGATGACGACCCCGTTCAGGTCATCCGCGACGGCGAAGTGGGCGAAGTGCCCAAGAAGGACGTCGTGGTGGGCGACCTGGTCGTGCTCAATACCGGTGCCGAAATCCCGGCCGACGGCGAACTGCTGGAAGCCGTTTCGCTGCAAGTCAATGAATCGACCCTCACCGGCGAGCCCGTAGTCAAAAAGTCCGTACGGCCCGAGGACTTCGACCCCGACGCAACCTATCCCACCAATCATGCCCTGCGCGGAACCACCGTGGTGGACGGACACGGACTGCTGCGCATCACGGCCGTGGGCGACGCTACCGAAAACGGAAAAGTGTTCACCGCAGCCCAAATCGACAACTCCGTCAAGACTCCGCTCAACCATCAGCTCGACGGACTGGGCCGCGTCATCTCCATCGTCAGCTACGTGCTGGCCGGTCTCATCCTGCTGGGCCGCACCCTGACCTATTTCCACGGCAATGCCGACTTCCAGTGGATTGACTTCATGGCCTATTTCCTGCAAACCGTCATGATAGCCGTCACACTCATCGTGGTGGCCGTCCCCGAAGGTCTGCCCATGAGCGTCACCCTCTCGCTCGCGCTGAGCATGCGCCGCATGCTGAAAACCAACAACCTGGTGCGCAAGATGCACGCCTGCGAAACGATGGGCGCTACCACCGTCATCTGCACCGACAAAACCGGAACACTGACGCAAAACCAGATGCGCGTCCACGAGACGCAGTTCTTCGGCCTCGCCGGACAAACTCTCGGCAACGACGAAATGTCGTCACTCATCGCCGAAGGCATTGCCGTCAACTCCACCGCCTTCCTCAAGAACGAGAGCGACGGCACGCAGCCCGGAACGCTGAAAGTCATGGGCAACCCCACCGAAGGCGCCCTCCTGCTCTGGCTGCACGACCAGCAGCGCGACTATGCCGCCCTGCGCGAAGCTGCCGAAGTGACGGAACAGCTCACCTTCTCGACCGAAAGAAAATACATGGCCACCGTCGTGCGTTCGGCCGCACTGCCGGGCAAGCGCATCCTCTACCTGAAGGGCGCCCCCGAAATCGTGTTCTCCCTCTGCCACAGCACCGTGGGCAACGTAAGCCGTGAGACCCTCGACAGCCAGCTGCTGGCCTACCAGAACCAGGCCATGCGCACCCTCGGATTTGCCTGTCAGATACTCGACGAGGGGGATGCCACCCTCGACGAAAGCCGCGTCCTGGCCCAGCGGCTCACCTTCCTGGGCATCGTCGCCATTGCCGACCCCGTGCGCAAGGAAGTGCCCGACGCCGTACGTGCCTGCATGGAAGCCGGCATCAGCATCAAGATTGTGACCGGCGACACACCGGGCACAGCCCGTGAAATCGGACGTCAAATCGGACTTTGGCAGGAAGGCGACGGCGACCGCAACCAGATTACCGGTCCCGAATTTGCCGCCCTCAGCGATGAAGAACTCAAGGAACGCATCATGGACCTCAAAATCATCTCGCGTGCCCGCCCGCTCGACAAGAAGCGCCTGGTCGAAACCCTCCAGCGCGAACACGGACAGGTGGTGGCCGTCACCGGCGACGGCACCAACGACGCCCCTGCGCTCAAGGCTGCCCACGTGGGCCTCTCCATGGGCGACGGCACCTCTGTGGCCAAGGAGGCGAGCGACATCACCATCATGGACAACTCCTTCTCCAGCATCACGCGCGCCGTCATGTGGGGCCGTTCGCTCTATCGCAACATCCAGCGCTTCATCCTCTTCCAGATGACCATCAACGTAGCGGCCTGTCTCATCGTCCTCATCGGCGCCTTCCTGGGCACCGAGTCGCCGCTCACCGTCACCCAGATGCTGTGGGTCAACCTCATCATGGACACGTTCGCCGCCATGGCACTGGCCTCGCTCCCGCCCACCATGGACGTCATGAAGCAGCAGCCGCGCCGCCGCGAGGATTTCATCGTCACCCGCGACATGTGGTTCGGCATCATCGGCATGGGCGTGCTCTTCACCGCGCTGCTGACGGCCCTCGTCGTTGTCTTCCAGCACAGCACTTTCGGCCCCGCCGGCAGCGAATCGCTCCTGCAGTTCGCCTGGAGTGACACGCCACACGAACTGACCCTTTATCAGAAGAGCGTGTTCTTCACCTTCTTCGTCATGCTGCAATACTGGAATATGTTCAATGCCAAGTCGTTCTATACCGGCCATTCCGCCTTCCGGCAGATGTCCGAGAGCAAGGGCTTCCTCTCCGTGATGGGCATCATCCTCGGCGGACAGGTGCTCATCGTGAGCATCGGCGGCCCCATGTTCAGTGTCACACCGCTCTGCCTCACCGACTGGCTCATCATCATCGGCGTCACCAGCCTCGTGCTGATTGGCGGAGAAATCAAACGCGCCTTCTCCCGGAAATAATCCGTCTCTCCCATCGGGGCTGTCCGACAGTACACGGCTCCCGACGGACCAAACTTTTCAAGCCGGCAACGCAAAGTTGTCCGGCTTTTTTTGTATTTTTGTAGGAGATAGCAACCGCCCGTTTCCCCGCCACCGCTGCGGGAAATCCGGCCAACGGCCGCAAAGGCCGTCCGGCACGAAACCCGGCGGAATCCCCCAAACCCATTTTTTGCGCATACCACCATGAGCGACGAAACCAAAGACAAAGAAGACATACTGAAAAAACGGAACACCGACGGAACAGACCCGTCTGCACAACCGTCCGAAACCGACAGCAGCGAACCGCAGGAAAACGACGAGGACCGCGCCGCCGACGGCGACGGCAACGACGAAGAGCAGGAAGACGACTCGACTGAAGCCCATTCCTCCTACCGTCCCTCCGACATGAGCGACGAGAACGTCAAGCATCAGCTCACGGGTATGTATCAGAACTGGTTTCTCGACTACGCTTCCTACGTCATACTCGAACGCGCCGTCCCCCACCTGGGCGACGGACTCAAACCCGTGCAGCGACGCATCCTCCACTCCATGAAGCGCCTGGACGACGGGCGCTACAACAAAGTGGCCAACATCGTGGGACACACCATGCAGTTCCACCCGCACGGCGACGCCTCCATCGGCGACGCCCTCGTGCAGATGGGACAGAAGGACCTGCTCATCGACTGCCAGGGAAACTGGGGAAACATTCTCACCGGCGCATCCGCCGCCGCACCGCGATACATCGAGGCACGCCTCTCCAAGTTTGCGCTCGACACCCTCTTCAACCCGAAAACCACAGAATGGAAACTCTCCTACGACGGCCGCAACCGCGAACCTGTGTCGTTGCCCGTCAAGTTCCCGCTGCTGCTGGCACAGGGCGCCGAAGGTATTGCCGTCGGCCTTTCCGCCAAGATTCTTCCGCATAATTTCGGCGAACTCTGCGATGCCGCCATCCACTATCTCCACGGTGAGGACTTCCGTCTCTATCCCGACTTCCAGACCGGCGGCTCCATCGACGTGTCGCGCTACAACGACGGCATGCGCGGCGGCACCGTCAAGGTGCGTGCCAAAATCCAGAAACTGGACAGCAAGACCCTCGTCATCACCGAGATTCCCTATGGCAAGAATGTCATGACCCTCGTCGACAGCATCATCAAGGCCAACGAGAAAGGGAAAATCAAAATCCGGAAAGTGGAAAACATGACGGCGGCCAACGTGGAAATCATCATCCACCTCACTCCGGGCACCAGTTCCGACAAGGCCATCGATGCGCTCTACGCCTTTACCGACTGCGAAGTGTCCATCTCGCCCAACTGCTGCGTCATCGACAATAAAAAGCCCAAGTTCCTTTCCGTCAGCGAAGTACTCCGCCGCTCGGTCGACAACACCCAGGAACTCCTGCGCCGAGAACTGCTCATCCGCCGTGACGAACTTACCGAAGGGCTTCACTTCGCCTCACTCGAAAAAATCTTCATCGAAGAGCGCATCTATAAGGACCGCCAGTTTGAAAATGCCAGCAACATGGATGCCGCGTGCGCCCACATCGACGAACGCCTGACGCCCTTCTATCCGCAATTCATCCGCGAGGTAACCAAGGACGACATCCTGCGGCTCATGGAAATCAAAATGGCCCGCATCCTCAAGTTCAACAAAGACAAGGCCGACGAACTCATCGCCCGGATGAAGGAAGAAATCGACCGCATCGACCGCGACCTGGCCAACATGGTGGAGGTGACCGCCAACTGGTTCCGCCTCATCCGCGACAAATACGCCGCCGAACACCCGCGACGCACCGAAATCCGCTCGTTCGACACCATCGAGGCCACCAAAGTCATCGAGGCCAACGAAAAACTCTACATCAACCGCGCCGACGGCTTCATCGGCACCAGCCTCAAGAAGGACGAATTTGTGGAAAACTGTTCGCCCATCGACGACGTCATCATTTTCTATCGCGACGGTACCTACAAAATCACCCGCGTACAGGACAAAGTCTTTGTCGGTGAAACGGAACGTTCCAAAAAGGAAAAGAAAAAGGCGGAAATCATCCACATCGCCATCTTCAAGAAGAACGACAAGCGCACCATCTACAACGTCGTCTATCGGGACGGCAAGGCCGGTGCCTTCTTCATCAAGCGTTTCAACGTCACGGCCATCACGCACGACCGCGAGTATGACCTGACCACCGGCGAGCCGGGCAGCCGCATCCACTACTTCACCGCCAACCCCAACGGAGAGGCCGAGATTATCAAGGTGACGCTCAAGCCCAATCCCCGCCTGCGCCGCATTTTCTTCGAAAAGGACTTCGGCGAAATACTCGTGAAGGGGCGGCAGAGCCGGGGCAATCTGCTCACCAAGCTCGACGTCCACAAGATTGTGCTGAAAGCCCACGGCGGTTCCACGCTGGGCGGGCGAAAAGTGTGGTTCGACCACGACGTGGCACGCCTCAACTACGACGAGCGCGGCCAGTATCTGGGCGAATTCCACTCCGGCGACAGCATTCTGGTCATCCTCCGCAACGGTGATTTCTACACCACCAACTTCGACCTGAACAATCATTACGAACCCGACCTGCTCCGCATCGAGAAGTTCGACGAGAACAAAGTCTGGACGCTCGCGCTCTTCGATGCCGACCAGCAAGGATTCCCCTACCTCAAGCGCTTCACGCTCGAACGCACCTCGGGCACCCGCCGCCTGAACTTCATGAGCGAGAATCCGAAGTCGGAGTTCATTCTCCTGACCGACGCAATATATCCGCGCCTGCTCGTCACCTATGGCGGCAGCGACGCCTTCCGCGAACCGCTGGAACTCGATGCCGAATCATTCATCGGCGTGAAGAGCTACAAGGCCAAGGGAAAACGCATCACCACCTGCGCCATCGACAAAATCGAGGAACTGGAACCGTTGCGCTTCCCCGAACCACAGGAGGACGGCGAAGACGGCGACAGCGCGGAAGAAGACAGCGACGAAAGCGGCGACGGACAGTTGCGCCTGTTCTGAACCAACGGCCTGCACCCGAAACGGTGACGGCAAAAGCGCCAAAAAAACTACGGCAAAGGCCGGAACTCATTGTCAAGAGAGTTCCGGCCTTTGCCGTATTCTTCCGCAGACCCGACGCGCCACCTTGCGCGGCAATGCCCGCTTATTTTCTTCTGTTTCGGAACACGCGGTCCTTCGCTTCGGCGGCCGGCTGGCTGCCGGAACGGTTCAAGCAGATACCCTCGTCCGTCAGCACAATGCGCCGGGCCTTGTAGAGCGTCCCCACGGCCTGCTTGAATGTTTTCTTGCTGACGCCGAAACGGGCGACTATCTCTTCCGATGCGCTCTTGTCCGTGAAAGGCAACTGTCCGCCCGCCTGCTCCAACTCCTCGACGAGCACTTCGGCAAAGTCGCGGAAACGGCTTTTGCCAATCGACTGGGCCGAAACGTCGAGTTTGCCGTCGGGGCGCACGTTGACCACCACACCCTGCAGGCGGTCGCCCGTATGCAACTCGCTGTAGAGCTGGTTGTCGTAGAGCAGTCCGCTGTGCGCGTTGTCCACGATGACCTTGAATCCGAGGTCGGTCTTCTGCTGCACCAGGAGGTCGACGGCCCGTCCGCGGTAATAGTCCTTTTTGCGGGCCTCCTCCAGCCATTTTTCCACCTTTGCCGAGCCCACGATGCGCCGGCTTTCGGGGTCGATATATACGTAAACAATATAGGAACGGTCCTTCTCCATCCGCATTTTCTGCTCGCGGAAAGGCACAAAAAGGTCCTTCATCAGGCCCCAGTGCAGAAACGCCCCGTATTCGTTGACCCATGCCACGCGCAGATAGGCAAAGTCGCCCACCCGTGCCAGCGGTTGCTCCGTTGTTCCCACCAGCCGCTCGGCCTGGTCAAGATAGACGAACACCTTGACCACATCGCCCACCTGCAAATCCTGCTGCACATAAGCATTGGGCATGAGGATTTCCCCCACGCTGCCCCCGTCAAGATACGCGCCGTGATCGCTGAAGCGGGTCACTTTCAATTCATTCCAGTCTCCTAATCTAATCATATGGCAGAAAGATTTATCGTTTGAGAGTCGTCAGCTGCCGCTGCGGTTGCCGCTGCACCGGCAGTTTCATCGCCGTCACTGGCGCCGTTTCCGCCGCTGGCCGCACCGGCTTCTCCGTTCACAATGCCGTCAACGATGTGAATGTTACGGTCGGTAATGCGCGCCAGTTCCTCATCGTGCGTAACGATGACGAAAGTCTGGCCGAAGCGGTCGCGCAGGTCGAAGAAGAGCTGGTGCAGTTCGCGCTTGTTCTGCGAGTCAAGACTGCCCGACGGTTCGTCGGCCAGCACCACGTCGGGGTGGTTCATCAGTGCCCGCGCCACGGCCACGCGCTGCTTTTCGCCGCCGGAGAGTTCCGCCGGCTTGTGACCGGCGCGGTCGAGCAGGCCCATGAAGCGCAGCAGTTCCTCGGCCCGTTCCTTCACCTCACGTTCCGGGCGTCGCAGGATGTAGCCGGGAATCATGATGTTCTCAATGGCCGTAAATTCGGGCAGCAACTGGTGAAACTGGAAGATGAAGCCCAGGTGTTCGGCCCTGAAGCGGGCCAGCGCGGCGCGTCCCAGTTTCAGCACATCGGTACCGGCAATGTTCAGGCTGCCGGCATCGGGCTTGTAGAGCGTGCCCATCACCTGGAGCAACGTGGTTTTTCCGGCACCGCTCGGCCCGACGATGCTCACCACTTCCTCCTTCCGTATGGAGAGGTCGATTCCCTTGAGCACCTCAAGCGAACCGAACGATTTTTTGATTCCGTGCAGTTCTATCATAACGCATACAAAGTTAGCACATGACGGGAAAAGCGCCAAGCGAAATCAAAAGTTTCGGTTGCCGGCTCCCGTTCCCGCCGCGCATGCCCGCCGCGCCAGCCCCATGCCCCCGTCCGCACGTTCAGCCCGACACAAAACCCTCATTCTGACTGCCCGGCTTTACAGAATCCCGTTCTCCGGGCGGGCATTTCCCGATTCTTGCGGCAGGACTGGCTGATTTGCTGTAAAAAAAGCTACTTTTGCGAATGGAAAAGGCAGTTGTCCGTTTATTCCGGCACAGCAGGAATGCCGTCGGACAGCGTTCCCTGCCGTTTCCCGCCTCTCCCCACAAAAAAATACTACCACTATGTCTGCAAATCTGAAAAAATATCTGAAAGGAATTGCTTATCTGCTCAGTATACACCTGACGGCACTGCTGTTGATGACCGTTTTCCGCCTGCTGTTCCTCTTTGCCGTAGAAAACCAGCTCACTCCCGATGTGCGCGGCGACGTGGGCAGCTACCTGACGGCTTTTGTGCGCGGACTGTGGTTCGACAACGTCATCGGCTGCTATCTGCTCCTGGTGCCGCTGGTTGTCATGACCATTGCCGGAGTGGCCCACTATTACC
>ULRG01016467.1_pt1 | contig 14609 bp, 9 predicted proteins | sample 1955211 | NCBI WGS metagenome assembly ULRG01 (sample SAMEA4835676, study PRJEB28245) | human gut metagenome | biome: gut microbiome; material: fecal sample | place: Denmark | collected 2008
GGCGGACAATCAGCATTGAAAAGGGGTGCGACAATCTGGCACGGCTCTCCGGCGACGAACGGTTCTTCGCCACTCTGGCCCATGCCTATGCACTGGCCCGCCACAGCGAAGCAGAACACTGCGAGCACTGCATCCGCGAAGCCCGCCGGAAAAACGGAACCGCGAACATCTGCTGACCGTCGGGCCAGAACCGGCCCACCCTCACCCGTCGGAATCAGCAAGACGGCGGACAGCGGCAGCGCGCCTGCCCCTGCTGAAAACAGTCAGTACTTTAGAAAAAACAGTCGGTACTTTAGAATTTTCTCTCAGTACTTTCGTTTTTTCTAAAGTACTGACTGTTTTCAGACGCTTCCGATGCGAAAGCCGGCCACCCGAAACGGCCTCCGGTATGCCGCATACCTGAAACGGCAACCGTCCCCTTCGGGCACGACATGAACAGGCAGCATGCGGAGTTGGCAACGATAAGACAGTAAAACCCATATATAGAAAATGAATCCCCGGAAGCCATTCAAACTTCCGGGGATTCATTTTTACCGTGCGCCTGATAGGACTCGAACCTACACGTCGTGAAACACCAGATCCTAAGTCTGGCGCGTCTACCAATTTCGCCACAGGCGCTCAAACCGCTGCAAAGATAACATTAAAATCCGAACTGACGAAACCCTTCCCTGCATAATGCGAAAAAAGAGCGCTAAAAATTCTGCACAGGCATCCTGCCGTCGCTATCCAGCGCGTTTTACACACGGCTGCCCTGTTATCCCATCGGCCCGGCCTGTTCTCCGCAGGAGCGGGGCGCATCATCTCCCAACGTCCGGCCGCCCCTATTACTCCGTAACCTCCGGGAGCCGTTGCCGGCCATCATCAGTCCGCCGCTGCCGCATGAGCTTCGTCCGCCGCACCATCGGGGGCAGGCGCTCCTTTCCTCCGGAAAATCTTATAGCCCAGAAGAGCCATAAGCATACTCATCAACGGACACAAATAGTTGAATACACAATACGGAAGATAGGTCCAGGTTGAAACGCCCAGCACCGTGGCCTGCGTCATGCCGCAGGTATTCCAGGGAATCAAAGGCGAGGTGACCGTCACCGCATCCTCCACCGTCCGGCTCAGCAAGCGGGCCTCATATCCTCTCACATGGAAAGCCTCGCGATACATGTTCCCCGTCAAAATGATGGAGATGTACTGGTCCGCCGTCACCAGATTCATGAATATGCCGGAACCTACCGTGGAGGCGACCAGTCCGAACGTGTGATGCACCGCACGCACGAATACACGGGTAATCGCTTCAAGGAAACCGCCGGCCGCCATTGCCCCGCCAAAACACATGGCACACAATATCAGCCAGATGGTATCCATCATGCCGCTCATTCCCCCGGTGGCCACCAGGTCATTGAGCATGGCATGGCCCATATCCAGCGAAGTCGCCCCGAAAAGCATCTGCATCAGCCCGCGAAACTGCGATTCCCAGCTTCCGACAGCCAGTCCCGAGATTTCAAACAGCAAGTCGGGCTGGAAAACCAAGGCATAGGCCGACGCCATCAACGTAGCCATAAACAAGGTAATCAGCGAAGGCACGCGACGATAAATCATCACTCCGGTCAGTACCGGAATCAGCAGAGAAAAAAGCGACAGATTAAACTTATCCTGCAATCCGGCAGAATAAAGATGCATAATCTCACCGCCACCACTGCGTCCGCTAAAACCGGCCAGCAGGAACACCAGCAGCGCCACCGCCATGGCCGGCACCGTGGTGAAGAACATGTAGCGGATGTGGGTAAACAGGCGCACACCAACCGTGGAAGAAGCCAGCACAGTCGTATCGGACAAAGGAGACATCTTATCGCCGAAATAAGCTCCCGACACTATGGCACCGGCAATCCAGCCTTCACTGAAGCCCTGCGCCTGCCCTATTCCCATGAGCGCGATTCCGATGGTAGCAATCGTGGTCCAGGAACTGCCCGTCATGACGGACACCAAGGCACAGATAAGGCACGAGGTGAACAGGAAAAAATCGGGATGAATCATCTCCATGCCATAATAAATCATCGTGGGCACAATGCCGCTGACCATCCAGCTGCCCGAAAGCGCTCCTATCGCCAGCAAAATCAGCAGAGCGGTAGTCACTCGCTTCACATTACCCTCAATGGCCTTTTCGAAATCCGCCACGGCACTTTATAGGCCCACATGCCGATGGCTATGCAAACGGCAGTTGTCACGAGCAGTGAAATCTGGCTACCGCCCGAAAGCGCACCGTCGCCAAACGTATAGATGGTGAGTGAAAGGAAGGCTACCAATATGACTAAGGGCAGAAAAGCCACAAAAGGAGAAAGGGCCGGTTTGTGTGTCATGCAGAAAAGACAAATTAATGACTTTACGGAAAGCGCTGCAATAATTTTATGGAAAGCGCTGCACCCCGGCAAGTCCGGTAACAACGCGAAAACTCCCTGAACAACGCAGCGAAACGCTGTACGGGTTCACAGGAAACGGATTGGAGAGAAGAATCCCGCATGCAAAGGCTTTTCTACAGGCTGACGGGGATTCTAAAAGGTTAAAAAAAGTCCCCGGGAAAAACTCCCGGGAACTTCATATGGGGAAAAAAGGGTGAGCTTCTACTACACCTTGATTTCAACCTCAACACCGCAAGGCAACTCCAGCTTCATCAAAGCGTCAACCGTCTTTGCAGTAGAGCTGTAGATGTCGATAAGACGCTTGTAAGAGGAAATCTCGAACTGCTCACGTGACTTCTTGTTTACGAAAGTCGAACGGTTCACAGTGATGATGCGCTTACGGGTAGGCAAGGGAATCGGTCCGCTAACCACTGCACCAGTTGCCTTTACATTCTTAACAATCTTCTCTGCAGACTTCTCTACGAGAGTGTGATCGTAAGATTTCAATTTGATTCTGATTTTCTGACTCATGTTTTTGTTTTTTATTGACCTAAAGGTTGGGCGGGCTAAGAGTCATTCGTTAGCCCACCACCTTTTCGGCATTGATTGTTTAGAATAGTTTTTTACTTGATCAAGTCAACACGACCCTTCACTTCCTCAAGCACTGCCTTGGCAATAGAGCTGGACAGCGGAGCGTGGTGGTCATACTGCATGGAAGAAGTAGCACGACCGGAAGTGATGGTACGCAAAGCTGTTACGTAACCGAACATTTCTGCGAGGGGCACCTTGGCTTTCACGATACGTGCACCGGAACGGCTGTTTTCCATACCTTCCACCTGACCACGACGCTTGTTCAAGTCACCGATAACGTCACCCATGTTTTCTTCAGGAGTTACCACCTCAAGTTTCATAATCGGTTCCATGAGGACGGGGCCGGCCTGGGCACAAGCGTTCTTGTAAGCCTGGATGGCAGCGATTTCGAACGACAACTGGTCAGAGTCAACCGGGTGGAAAGAACCGTCGAGCAGTTCCACCTTGAGGCTGTCAAGCGGATAGCCGCCCAATACACCCGACTTCATTGCGTTCTCGAATCCCTTCTGTACGGAAGGAATGAATTCCTTAGGAATGTTACCGCCAGTCACCTTGTTGATGAACTGGAGACCACCCTGAGTGAAGTCTTCATCAACCGGACCTACATTCACGATAATATCAGCGAACTTACCGCGACCACCGGACTGCTTCTTATAAACCTCGCGGAGGTTGACAGTCTTGGTAATAGCTTCCTTGTAGTTCACCTGAGGCTTACCCTGGTTACATTCAACCTTGAACTCGCGCTTCAGACGGTCGATGATGATATCGAGGTGGAGCTCACCCATACCGGAGATAACGGTCTGACCGCTCTGCTCGTCTGTACGTACGGTGAAGGTCGGGTCTTCCTCTGCCAGTTTAGCCAAACCGTTGGACAACTTGTCGAGGTCCTTCTGAGTCTTGGGCTCAACGGCGATACCGATAACCGGCTCGGGGAAGTCCATAGATTCGAGAATGATAGGTGCATCCTCTTCTGCGAGGGTATCACCAGTACGGATATCCTTGAAACCTACACCTGCACCGATGTCACCAGCACCAATCACGTCAACCGGATTCTGGTGGTTGGAGTGCATCTGGAACAGACGGGAAACACGTTCCTTCTTACCGGAACGAACGTTATAGATATATGAACCGGCTTCCACCTTTCCGGAGTAAACACGGAAGAAGGTCAGACGGCCCACATACGGGTCGGTAGCAATCTTGAAGGCAAGCGCTGCAGTCTTCTCGTCCTCGCTCGGCTTACGGGTTTCCTTCTCGCCAGTATCAGGGTTGGTACCTTCAATAGCGGGAGTATCCAGCGGAGAGGGCAAGAACATACAAACGTAGTCAAGCAACGCCTGCACACCCTTGTTCTTGAAAGAAGAACCGCAGGTCATCGGAACGATATCGAGAGAAAGACAGCCCTTACGGATGGCAGCAACGATTTCCTCCTCTGTGATGGTTGAAGGATCATCGAAGAATTTCTCCATCAATGTTTCATCACATTCTGCGGCGGTTTCGAGCATCTTCTGACGCCATTCTTCGGCTTCAGCCTGCAAATCTGCGGGGATTTCCTCAACATCGAATTCAGCACCCATGGTCTCGTCGTGCCACAGGATAGCCTTCATCTTAATCAGGTCAACGATACCCTTGAAGCGTTCTTCTGCACCGATAGGAATAGCTACGGGACAAGGATTTGCGCCGAGCACATCCTTCATCTGACGCACCACTTCAAAGAAGTCGGCACCAGAACGGTCCATTTTATTTACATAACCAATACGGGGAACATTGTATTTGTCAGCCTGGCGCCATACGGTTTCAGACTGAGGCTCCACACCACCCACAGCACAATAGGCAGCCACAGCGCCGTCGAGCACGCGCAAAGAGCGCTCTACTTCTGCCGTAAAGTCTACGTGTCCCGGAGTGTCAATCAAGTTGAACTTATACTTCTGACCTTTGCAAGTCCAGTAAGCTGTCGTAGCAGCCGAGGTAATGGTAATACCGCGCTCCTGCTCCTGGGCCATCCAGTCCATGGTTGCACCACCGTCATGCACCTCACCGATTTTGTGAGTCTTTCCGGTATAGAAAAGAATACGCTCAGAAGTGGTGGTCTTGCCCGCATCGATGTGGGCCATGATACCGAAGTTACGCGTCAAATGTAAGTCTTGCTTTGCCATTTATTATATCCTCCTGTATTGATTAGAATCTGAAGTGAGCGAATGCACGGTTAGCTTCAGCCATGCGGTGCATGTCCTCCTTACGCTTGAAGGCACCACCCTGCTCGTTGAAGGCGTCCATAATCTCGGCAGCGAGCTTGTCGGCCATCGTCTTTCCACCACGCTTGCGGGCGTAGTTGATCATATTCTTCATAGAAACGGATTCCTTACGGTCAGGACGGATTTCAGTAGGCACCTGGAAAGTAGCACCACCGATACGGCGAGACTTTACCTCAACCTGAGGAGTCACCTTGTCAAGAGCAGTCTTCCAGATTTCGAGAGCGGACTTCTCCTGATCCTTCATCTTTTCGCCTACGATAGCAAGGGCCTTGTAGAAGATTTCGTAAGAAATGTTCTTCTTGCCGTCATACATCAAGTGGTTCACGAACTTGGACACCTTCTGGTCTCCGTAAACGGGATCCGGCAGGATCACACGCTTCTTTGGTTTTGCTTTTCTCATTGTTATTGAATTGGTTTTGTAGGCTGCATATTAGTTCTTCAATTCCCCTTTGGGACATTTACTCAACCTTCTGCTCACCAAATTTTGTTTTTAATTACTTCTTAGCAGCTTTAGGACGCTTTGCGCCATACTTGGAACGACGCTGTGTACGGCTGGCAACACCTGCAGTATCGAGCGTACCGCGAACGATGTGGTAACGCACACCAGGAAGGTCCTTCACACGACCGCCACGAACCAGCACAATGCTGTGTTCCTGCAGGTTGTGACCTTCACCCGGGATATAGGAGTTCACTTCCTTAGAGTTGGTCAAACGAACACGCGCAACCTTACGCATTGCGGAGTTAGGTTTCTTAGGGGTCGTGGTATAGACACGCACGCACACACCTCTACGCTGCGGGCAAGAATCCAATGCCGGAGACTTTGACTTGTCAACGCCGGCAGTTCTGCCCTTTCTTACTAATTGCTGAATAGTAGGCATTTGTTTGATTTTTAATTTGTTATATATTGTTATTTTCTTATTTTCGACTTTTCAGGCTCGCACACAATAAGCCTTTCGGGCGGCAAAGTTACAACAAATAAATTTAATTTGCAAGATTTTCAAGCAGTTATTATGCGCCCGAGTTGAATATTTTTTTACACTCCGCAACACGGCCACACCACGAAACGTCCCAAAACCGCCTCAGGGCGACACGCGCGGAAGGCCACAGACGAACAACCGGCACGATGGCGGCGCTCACAACAGCCGACATACCCTTTTCAATCAACAACAGCGCACCCAACAGCAAATCTTCCACAGCAACCACCTATTATATAGGTATGAAAGAACAGGATGGTGGTTGCCGCCGGCATCATCCTGCCCCGCCCTTACCTCCCGCCGGCACCGGCCGTCAACGAGGGCAAGAACAGCTTGCTGCGGATATCGCATTTTTATGAAAGTTTAACTACTTGCACCGTTTCCGACCCATCCGGAAACCTGCGAAAGCCCGCTCTGACGACTGCCGCCCGCACTTCTGCAAACTAAAGCCGGAACAAAAAGAACGGAAATAGGGACAGAAAATCCACTTCCCCGGATATTTTTTCGCGAAAGAACACAAAAAACGGCGGGAAACCCGCCCCTTAAAGCATCCTCCCCGCCTTGTAATACAAAGATAATACAAATCGGAGCAAAATGCAAATCTGCTTTAAGATTCATTAAGAATCAGGACCGCTCAACCGGCCGCTCCGTTTCCGGCAAAAACCCCAATAAAAACAGCGGCAGCTGTTCCTTCGCCTGAAGGGGCAGCTACCGCTTCCGAATGACGGCCGCAGTATCAGTCGACCACGATTTTCTGTACAGCCGTTTGTCTGTCCTGCGCTCCGCGGACTCTCACAATATAGACACCCTTCGCCAGTCCTTCAGTACCAACGGTGCATGGTGCCTTGTCTTTTTCCACCCGCTTGACCACACGGCCGGCCAGGTTGATGAGTTCGACACGCACGGGCGACGCACTTCCGCTCACCTCAATCTGTCCGTCCTCGCAGAAGCGGATGCACAGCCCATTGTCCGAGGTAGCGGCGTCGGAAATTCCAGAAACCTGGTCCACCGTAAAATACTTGCGCTCGGACACCTCGTCATAAGAATCGTTGATGAAGAGCGAGCAGAAATAACGTCCCGGCTTCAACGTTTTCTTCGGAATCGTCACATAACCGTCGGTGGCACCGTAAGTGTAGTAAAAACCGTCCAACTCATCCACATTGGGGTCCTCGCCTTCGGCATATACGCCCACCCAATCCTTGGGAGTGCCGGGACCGTCCTGATAATATATCCTGATGGAATCTTCTTCCGTATACACCTCCTTGTCAAGCCATACGCTCGAAATATTTTCGCCTACCGAGAAATAAACCCGCTCAGCCGGTTCAAAATATTCGCCATAGAGGAAATAGTTGGCAAAATAATATCCCTTGGGCAGGTCCTTGTTCAAAGTCAGCGTGCCTTCCGCCGTTCCTCCGGGCGTATAGTCCCACGATATGGAATAATCGGGACCCACCTTGGCGCCCACCTTATAAATACCAATCCAGTCGCTCGAAAGTCCGGGTGCATTTGCATAATCCACCACAATGTCCTCGCCTTCCTCATAAGCCGTCTTGTTCAGCTTCAGTTCCGGCTTCGGACCGAAATAGAACGGAATACGCTCGGTCACTTCCTCATACCCTCCGTCCTGGAACAGGACCGCATAATACTCATTGGTCTCATTGATGGTAAACTTCATGGTTCCCGCAGGGCCGTCGGTATAAGCCCATTTGTAGGAAAGGGTCGCGCCGCCCGGCTTCTCATTCTTGCGGTAAATTCCTATCCAGGCATTCTTGTCCACCGGTGCGTACTTGTAGTCAATCGATATTTCCTCACCCAGGCCGAAGCTGTTGCGGCTGAGCGTAATTTGCGGGTCGCCGTCAATGCTGCCCACCACTTTGAATGTCTTCACGTCCGACCATTCCGACCACTCCATATTGGTATCCCGATAGCGTACACGCACATAATAGTTGCCGTTTTTCAACCGATAATTGTCCACCGTCAGGCGCGTAATGTCCACATTTTCATTCACATCGACGGGCAGATAGAGCGGCGCGCCGGTGGAGCCGTAGAGGTTTTCCACATCCCTTATACTGTTGAGCTCCACCGTGGAGAAATCTTCCTTGGTTGAGAACTGGAACTGAACGGTATTCAGTTTCTCACCCGACGCGGCCGAGTAGGCACTTCCTGAGAACTCATAGGGAAGCTGCACTTCCTCAGCAATCTCGCCCAGCTGCGGCCGGTCCGGCCCCGACTGTCCCAGGGTGCGATGGAAACTGTCGATAAGAATATTGTCGACGACCAAAGCCTTGTTGCCGATGGCGTAACACTCCGCCTTCATCTCCTTTTTCTCGAAATCAAATTCGAGAATCTGATATCCCCAGTAGTCAATGGTTTTCTGCACATCGTCATAGTCCTTTTCAGAAGACATCCCCCACATCTGGTCCCACGATGCGGCACCGTTGATGATATGATAAAGCGGATAATCAGCCAGCTGCCCTCTGTGATAAAGGTGGTGATGACCTCCGTAGTTGAGCACGTGCTTGGGCGTTTCCGACAGGATGGGAACAATCTCATTGCGCACCCAGGGCGAAATGTCGCCAATGTACTGTTCGGCCTGTATGGGGCGGTGGTTCACGCTGATGATAAAGTCCACGGAGTCGTCATCCTTTGCCGCGTCCACCACCTTTCTCACCCAAGCCTTCTGCTCGGACCCGGTGTGCTCCGTGCTCAACACGACAAACAGGATGCGCCCGGCCTGATAGGCATAATAATTCTCCGTGCCGCTGCTTATGCCTTTATAGGCAAGGTTCTCATAATGATTGTGCGCGGCATAGTTCCTCATTCCGGGGTCGCTGTAGGTCTCATGATTGCCCACAGCCGTCATGATGGGCAGATAGGGTGACATCTGCTGCGACTTGAACAGGTGAATCTGCTCATACTGGTCAAGCGTGCCGACATCCACCTGGTCGCCAATGTTCATGACCATGTTGATGTTCTCCTCCAGATTGCCGTATTTTTCTTCAATCTTTCGCTGTGCGGCCTGCATCAGCCATTCATATCCACTGCGGCTTTTAATCTGGTGGTCGCCCATCAGCAGGATGCGCATGGAGGTTTTCGAGCCCTCTTCCGGCATCGTGCGGAAGCGGTACACCTCACTTTTCTTCTCACCGCTCACAGCCTGATAATAATAAACCGTATTGGGTTGCAGGCCGGTCAGTTGCACAGAGTTCCAATAGTAGGGTTGCCCCTCGACGGACATATCCATGGCGCTGCCGGCGGTTTCGCCATCAAGACGGTCGGCCGACGTGCCGAATCTGATGAGAGGAGCATTCTCGAATGAGGTTTTCCAACTAATCCAGATGGAAGAAGACGTAGCGGTTTGCAGATAAGGCCGCGTCATCTCGACATATTTTCCCGCCTCGGGCTGCACCGTCACACGATGGGCAATGACCTGCCCGGCGTCGCCGCCCTCGGCCGGCGTATAATAAATGTCGGCATCGCTCCGCAGCACGCCGCCGATATTCACGGATTCACCCGGCGCAATCGTATAGTCCTGGAAGGACCTGACATAGCGAACGAAGGCGATGTCGCAGCTCAGTGTATCCACATGGTTGTCCGGGAACGTACGCAACACCCGCAACGGGCTGTCCTGCGCGAGGAACGTTGAACGGACTTTTACTTCGGGCGTCCCCTGCCCCTGCTCAATGCGGCAACCGACGGGAGCAATCCACCGATAAGCCTGCACGGCATCATTTTCGCTCACACGAAACGACGACACCGCATCAATCTGCATCCGGCTGTCGCCTTCAATCGAACTGCCGTCCGACTGCGCCTGCGCATGGAAAGGCATACACAAGGCCATCAAACTCAAAGGAATGTAATTTTTCATACTCATAGTTGTTTTACCTATTAGCTCGATGCAAAAGTACCGCACGATGTTTACAAACTTGTTTCATCCCTTCTAAATAGGAATTTCATCCTTATTAAATATTATTGCTGCCCGATAAGAATTTTGCAAAAGAATAAAAACAGGGCCGACATCGCAAATGATGTCAGCCCATTTTCGTTAATAAACGCTGGGGGAATTTGAACTGTTGTCCAAACAGACAAAACAGAACTTCCCGTTGAAATACTTCTATGGAGAAAGCGCAAACGCCATCAGGATACAGATTGGAGGACGACGCTTATAGCCAATCCGCTGCTGATGGTAATGAGAAAAAGGGACTGACACGTTCCTGGAGTTTCACCGGGCTTGCCATCATGATGAGGATTACGCTGATGTATTATGCCGATTTCTACAGTCTGTCTAATCATCCGGAGAAAGACTGGGAAACATCATTATTTGCCCGTGAATCCATAGCTCCCGGAAGCGTTTCGGCCTACTGCCCTTATTCTGTTCTTGCGCCTTCCGTAATAAACAGCAGCTTATCGCCCACCTGCAGGTGCATCTGACCATTGGGAATCAGAAACTCGTTCCCACGCTTGACGAGCATGACGAGAGAACCTCTGGGAATGTCCATGTCCGCAAGCCGGTTGCCATTCCGGAGCATCGCTTCTGTAAGTGTTATGTCGTGAAGTTGCGAGTCTATTTCTTCTGGCAACTCCACGCCAAACTCGTTTCCTTCTTTCCGAAGCGGCAAATCGAGCTTCAACCAGCGGGCGACGGAAGAAATAGTCATGCCTTGCACGATGAGGGAAAGCAGGGTAATGAAAAACACAATATTAAAGAGTCGGTGTGAATCCGCGATGTTCGTGATGACGGGATAGGTGGCAAAAATAATGGGAACCGCCCCGCGGAGCCCTACCCACGACACAAACAGCCGTGCCCGGACGCTCAAGTTTCTGAACGGCAGCAGACAGGCAAAAACACTGACCGGACGTGCCACAACTATCATGAAACCTCCGATAAGCAGTGCAACCGCAGCCGTGTCGAGCAGTTCATGCGGATTGACAAGGAGGCCGAGCGTGATAAACATAATGATTTGGAACAGCCAGGTAAGGCCGTCCATAAATGTGTTTATCTCCTTGCGGTGAACGAGCTTCGCATTACCCGTCACGATGCCCGATATGTAGACGGCCAGATAGCCGTTACCTTTCAGGAGGTCGGTTGCGATGAAGGTCATAAACACCATGCTGAGCAGCAGAATGGAATAGAGGGAGGAGTTGGAAAGCCCTATCTTATTGATGAGCCAGGACATGAGCCGCCCCATGGAATAGCCCACAGCCCCGCCGATAAGGAACTGGACCAGCAAATCCCGGAGCAGCAGACCTGTGCTGAGGGCGTCGCCACTGGAGAGGACCTGTATCAGTACGATGGTGAGCATATAGGCCATGGGGTCGTTGCTGCCGCTTTCCAGCTCCAGCATGGGACGGAGGTTCTCCTTGAGATTCATCTTCTGCGAGCGCAGCAGGTTGAATACGGACGCAGAATCGGTGGACGACATGGTGGCGGCCAGCAACAGCGAGGCCATCAGAGACAATTCAATATTGGTGTCGTCCCATCCGGAAATGTAGAAAATGAAAAGGCCGGTCAGCAGCGTGGTGAGCAGCACGCCCACGGTGGAGAGCAGGATACCTTGTTTCAATACGGGCCGGATGTCGGAGTACTTCGTATCCATTCCGCCCGTGAACAGGATGATGCTGAGTGCAATCATGCCTATAAACTGAGCATCTTCGGCGCTATTGAACTGTAGCCCGAGTCCGTCACTTCCGAACAACATGCCTACCAACAGGAACAGCAGCAATGTCGGGATTCCGAAACGATAACCGGTCTTGCTGATAAGGATGCTAATGAAGATAAGGATTGAACCTGTCAAAAGAATGTTTTCTGCTGTAAATACCATCTTTATTATAATATAAGGAATCGGCCTCTTCCCAAAGAGGCTTTTGCTATTCCGGAATGAGTTCTCTAAGTCTTGAGTGCAAATTTACAAAAAAAAGGATATCTTCAAAATCCAGCCCACTGACGCGGCAGCCCAAACAAAAGAACAGCTGGCTGAACCTGCCCACATGTATCGCATTGCGGCCCTTCTCAAAATAAACATCCCGGTCAGGTCCATACCCGATTCTTGGGAAACACAGGCCTTCCTTTTTATTTCGTATCGCCGAACGGAATACACCCGCACGCCGCCCCACCACATAATCAGCCTTCACAGACAAAGGGAACATAGAACATACTACCCGTATTTCTTATTCCGGACAGCCCTATTCAGCCATTTTTTGAATTAAACGACAAATGCAGACTCCATCGCTTTTTCGTAAACTCCCGGAAATCAAACACAATGTCGAATTCTTTCTGATTTTTGGGGGATAACGCACAAAAGCAAATCAGATTCACCAATAATTTTTATTTTTGCAACTCATTCACAGCAATTGGCAAAAAAGCATCGGCAATCTGCCGCAAGCAATGTCGAAAAAACGTAAAACCCACCCACCATGAATTACGGATATATTAAAATAGCATCGGCCATACCAGAAGTTCGCGTAGCCGACTGTCAGTTCAATGCCGAACGCATTATTGCTCTGAGTTTGCAGGCAGCAGCCCATAACGCAGGTATCGTCACATTTCCGGAAACCAGCATTACTGCATACACCTGCGGTGATTTGTTTGCGCAAAGCCTACTGCTCGAAGAAGCAGAAGCGTCATTACAGCACATCATCAGGCAGACATCACATCTGGATATGGTAATAATATTGGGGATGCCCATCCGGATTAGCGGTACGGTGGCCAACACTGCCGTCGTTTTGCATCAAGGAAAAATACTCGGCGTCGTACCCAAGACATATCTTCCGAACTACAAGGAATTCTACGAAAAAAGATGGTTCACTCCAGCAGACAGATATACGGAAAAAGAGATTGAACTATGCGGACAGCAGACGGCCTTCGGAACGCAGCTTCTGTTTGAGTGCCGAGAGGTCGTGTTCGGCATCGAAATCTGCGAAGACCTATGGGCGCCAATCCCTCCCAGCAGCTACCATACCGTCGCCGGTGCCGACATCATATTCAATCTATCGGCCGACGACGAATCTACAGGCAAATATGACTACCTGCTCTCACTCATATCACAACAGTCGTCAAGATGTCTTTGCGGCTACATATTCTCTTCATGTGGCTTTGGCGAATCTTCAACCGACGTCGTATTTGCCGGCAACGCATTCATTTTCGAAAACGGACAGCAGCTGGCCTGCAGCAGGCGCTTCTCTTTTGAGGAACAGCTGATATTTGCCGATATCGACATAGAGCGGATACGTAACGAACGGATTGTGAATACCACGTTCTCCTCCAGCCGCACCAGGGCCGACATCGGCAGCTACCGGCGCATACAATATTCTTACAGCCAACCTCAGCCATATGAACTGCAGCGCAGCTACGACCCGCACCCATTTGTCCCGTCAGGCCCCCGGCTCAACGAACGGTGCAAAGAGATATTCTCAATACAAACCAACGGACTGGCACAACGCATACGCCACACCAATGCCCAAACGGCTGTGATTGGAATCTCCGGCGGCCTTGACTCGACCTTGGCTCTCTTGGTCTGTGTAAAAACATTCGACAGGATGAAAAAGCCCCGCAAGGATATCGTCGGCGTAACCATGCCTGGATTCGGCACCACCGACCGCACCTATAACAATGCCACCAATCTGATGAAACAACTGGGCATAACCCTAAGGGAAATCAGCATACGCGAAGCATGTCTGCAGCACTTCAGTGACATCGGGCACGACATGTCGGTGCACGACGTGACCTACGAAAACTCACAGGCACGTGAACGCACGCAAATACTCATGGACATCGCCAATCAATCAGGAGGGATGGTGATAGGCACAGGCGACCTCTCCGAACTGGCACTCGGATGGGCTACCTACAATGGCGACCACATGTCCATGTATGGAGTAAACGCCGGCATCCCCAAAACCCTGGTGAAACATCTCGTGGAATGGGTAGCCCGGAACGAAATGGACGCCGAAACTTGCAACACACTGCTTGACATCACAGATACGCCCATAAGCCCGGAACTGATTCCAGCAGCTCCTGACGGCACAATAAAGCAGAAAACTGAAGACCTGGTCGGGCCATATGAACTGCACGACTTTTTCCTATACTACTTTATGCGCTTCGGTTTCTCTCCCCGCAAGATATACATGCTGGCCATCCACACATTCGGCAACAGCTATGACAAAGATACTATCAGGAAATGGCTGCAGACGTTCGTCCGACGTTTCTTCGGACAACAGTTCAAACGCTCATGCCTGCCCGATGGCCCGAAAGTCGGAAGTATCGCCATCAGCCCGCGCGGTGATTGGCGCATGCCCAGCGATGCCACTTCAGCCTTATGGCTCAAGCAAATCGAGCAACTTTGAAAAAAGAAATCTTTTATTCCAGAACGTGAGTTCGGTATAATTATTTATCCCTGGGCAGAGGTCAT
>ULRG01039620.1_pt1 | contig 14492 bp, 13 predicted proteins | sample 1955211 | NCBI WGS metagenome assembly ULRG01 (sample SAMEA4835676, study PRJEB28245) | human gut metagenome | biome: gut microbiome; material: fecal sample | place: Denmark | collected 2008
TCCCCACTGAGTAGGGTTACCGTTATCGGCCATAAACTGTCTGGCATGAGCAAATATATCAAGCAAAGCGGGTATGTCAGACATCGTCGCCGGTCTGACACTCAAAAGCGAATCATCATTTTCCATATAATAAACATCACGAATAATTAAAACAATCTTTATACATCGGCCGGAGCTAAGATGAACTACAGTCCGGCAAATATTGCGAAGGCCGACATGCTCCAGCACAATACGTCTCTCTCCAAATCAATTACAAAGATACAGAAAGGTGAGTACAGAGACAAAACGGGAAAACAACGTTTTACCGGAATTGTCTATGCCGAACCGCATCATATCTTCTACAAAGATAACAAAATGTGAGTGCTGAGACTAATCGGAGAAACTTTATTTTTTCAAATTTGACACTGCCGAACCGCATCGTATCTTATGCAAAGGTACAGAAAGGTGAGTGTAATGTCAAAATAAAAAAACAATGTTTTTTCGTTTTTTGATAAAACCGGTGCGCGAGAATATGCAATGAGAAAAATCGAATTTTTGAGTCCGGTCCGACGGATACGAACGAACGTTAAACAAAACCAGCAAAAACAAGCGCAGCACGAATGGTGATTATGCACACACAGAACAATATATGTCAGAGGTTTATATCCTTATCATATTATAAACATATTCGCGTCCGTTGCTTTCAATTGTCCAATTATCAGTATAGCAGCATAGTTTATGATTCTTCTTTCCACCAAATGCCAATAACTGACGGCCGCGAACAATCCGTCTTTCGAGGCAGAAGAAAATCAAAGGGGATGAAAATAATGCTCAGCGATTCTTAGGCGACTGAATGTTTTATGTAAATCATAAATTCGGCCATGGATACATCTCTATGACGACGGTTGCTGCGCTCCCTGATCAGCGATGTCTTTCTTCAGCCGGGATGTACCGATATAGGCAACTTTCAATTTGTAACCGGTTTTCGTTTTTTCTGCCTCGGTTTCCCGATATACCCCGAAAAACAAGCGCGTATTTGCTGACAGACTTTCCTTCGGACGCAAATACGCGAAAAATAAGAGGTTTTCATAAAATATTGGATATCAATGATTTATATTTAAGGGACATTTCTTCACATTGCAAAAAGCACCATTTCGGCATACGAAATAGGCCATTTGGGAGGCTGAAATGCACCATATCGCACCCTAATATGGGCTTTTTCGGACTGCGAAATGGGCTTTATCAGACAACGAAACGAGTGATTTCGGACTATGTTATAGGGTATATCAAAAGGCGATACATACCGAAATAGCCCTCATAATGTCGAATTTAACATTCCTTTACATCTCTTTCGCGAAAATATTTTGTCAAAATAAAATCAAGAAAAATTGTAAGTATGTCGCCCGGTTTTCCAATTCAAACGCAGATATCGAGTGTCAGTAAAGGTAAGGAAAATATGTGCATTGTCTGCGTTGATAATTTATCGGCTGCAGTGGTAATGATTTATCATGAAGTGATATAAATATTCTGTCTCGATTAATACCGCTCTGCGGAGTCGGGATGTATTCCGATATACTATGATACTTAAAGAATAAAACAAACTTGCTATGAATTTCTACTGCCCACGAATATGCATGGGATTACGGGCAAAAGGTTCTTTCTTTTCAGAATTGCGATGTTGTATGGATATCCCTAATGATTTTCTACAGACCTCATCTTTCCTCCGTATGAGTCTCACGCCACATAAACAAAAAATCCCCGGACTTGCGTCCGAGGATCATGTCTTAGGAATAGTGGAGCTGGAGGGAGTTGAACCCTCGTCCAAACAGGGAAACCATACGCTTTCTACACGCTTATTCCGGCCTTCGATTTTCGTGCTGCGGCAAGACCCGGACCACCAACCACAACCTTATCCCCTAAAATTTCACCGTCGCGGCGGGGCCCGCGCCGACTATTCCCGATTTAACCGCACCGCCTGTTCGGAATGCTTCGGGACAAGAGCTTCCGGGCGATGTCTCGTCCTGTCACCTTGTGACTGGATTAAGCCAGTAATCTACTGTACTTCGATTAGGCAGCGAGAGCGTAATTGTTTTCGCCAGATAAATTTTCGACTGCTGATATTATGGAGCCGGCAGACGAAGCTCCGCGTGCTTACATACCATTTCAACCCGCTGTCAAATCCGGTCAGCCCCGGGCTTTGCTTATGGCCGCAACGGCCACACTTCAGGCGAAACATTGGCATCAAGCCACAATTCCATCTTTGCAAAGATAACAATTATTTCGTTCACGGCAATGATTTTTCTTCATTTTTGCGTCATTAACACGTCACACGTAATATTTCTTGATAAAAATTACTTACCTTTGCAACAAAATCGGACAAACTGAGTTATATTATCAGAATATTTAAACAAATTGGTGACAATGATTGAAGAAACACCGCAGGACGGCATGGACAAGGCACAACGCGCCATAAAAAGAGCTACCGACATAGTGTGCTCTGCCATAGGACTGGTGGTGTTGTCGCCGGTTTTCCTGATTATAATGATTCTGATGAAGTGTCAGAAGAATGGTCCGATATTCTTCCGCCAGATCAGAATAGGATACAAAGCCAAACCGTTCGTGATATTCAAATTCCGGACAATGAGCAGCGTGATAGAGGAAAACGGCCCCCAGCTTGTGGCACGGTGCGACAACACCAACTCCACACCCCTCGAACAGTTTCTACGCGGACATCATCTCGATGAGCTGCCGCAGATATGGAATGTGCTGCGCGGCGACATGTCGCTCGTAGGTCCGCGTCCAGAGCGCAAATATTTCATCGACCAGATAATGGCGGTGGACGACAGTTATAAAATCATCTACAACATGAGGCCGGGGCTTACGTCGGAAGCCACTCTCTACAATGGCTACACCGACACGATGGAGAAGATGATACGCCGTCTGCACATGGACATAGACTACTATCGTCGCCGCTCGCTATGGCTCGACTTCAAGATTGCGGCAAAGACCGTGATATGCATCGTTACAGGAAAAAAATTCTAACATTTATATATGAAAAAACTTATCGCATTTGTCTTTTTCGTAATGCTCATACCTGTATGTGCATCGGCACAGTCGTCGATGACCGACGATCAGGTGATGGAGTTCGTAGTGCAAGAACACGAGAAAGGCACATCCCAGCAGCAGATTGTAACAAAACTGATACAACGCGGTGTTGATATACAGCAGATACGACGCGTAAGAAGCAAATATGAAAAACAGATAAGCAGTCAGGGACTTGGCTATGTGGCCGACAAAGCCATGAACGATGCCGAGAACAGAATGCGCACCAACAACGGTAAGACGAAGAACGGCACCGACAACGAAAAGACCGGACTGAAACAGCAGAACGACTATTCCAGCTACAAGATATACGACGAGATGTCGCCCGTACAGCAGTATGACGAGACCGACCCGACGTTCCTGCAATTCCAGAACGAGCTCGGCATGATTCTGCCCACCGACACGGCTACCATGCTAAAGCAGCTGCTGGCTGAGCGCGAGAGAATGAAGAAGCGCGTGTTCGGACGCGACATATTCAACAACAAGAACCTCACGTTCGAACCTAACATGAACATCGCCACACCGCAGAACTATATCCTCGGACCTGGCGACGCCGTGATAATAGACATATACGGAGCATCACAGAAGGTGATAAACTCCACAGTGTCGCCCGACGGCGACGTTACCATCGAGGGATTCGGCCCTATACAGGTGAGCGGACTCACCGTGCAGCAGGCCAATGCACGCATAAAGTCGCAACTCGGAGCACGATACAGCAGCAGTAAGGTGAGACTGACGCTCGGTCAGACACGCACCATTACAGTCAACGTCATGGGTGAGGTGGCTCTCCCGGGCACATATACGCTGTCTGCTTTCGCATCTGTGTTCCACGCACTCTACATGGCTGGCGGAACAAACGATATAGGTACGCTGCGTAACATCAAGGTTTACCGCAACAACAAGCTTGTCAGCACCGTAGATATATACGACTACATTCTCAACGGAAAACTTAAAGGTAACGTAAGACTCGCCGACGGCGACGTGATAACCGTAGAGCCGTATGACTGTCTGGTGAACATCACCGGAAAGGTGAAACGCCCGATGTTCTATGAGATGAAGAAGAACGAGAGCGTCGGCACACTGCTCAAGTATGCGGGAGGATTCACAGGCGACGCCTACCGCAAGGCTGTGCGGTTGGTGCGTAAGACCGGACGCGAATATTCGGTGTATAACGTGACCGAGTTCGATATGAACACATTCCACGTAGCCGACGGCGACTCCGTGAGCGTGGACTCCATACTCAACCGCTTCTCAAATATGGTTGAGGTGAAAGGTGCAGTGTTCCGTCCGGGTATGTATCAGGTAGGCGGCGACATAACAAGCGTCAGAGCACTCATCGAGCACGCCGAAGGACTGAAGGAAGACGCATTCACAGCGCGCGCCGTGATGCACCGTATGAAGGAAGACCGCACTCTGGAGGTGCTGAGCATCGACGTGGACGGCATAATGAAAGGCACATCGCCAGACATACCGCTCAAGGAGAACGACGTGCTCTTCATACCTACGAAATCCGAAAGACAGATACAACGCACAATAACCATACACGGCGAAGTGAATTATCCGGGCATCTACCAGTATGCCGACAACGAGACGATAGAAGACTTCGTATTGCAGGCCGGCGGTCTGAAGGATGCTGCATCGACAGTGAAAGTGGATGTGGCACGACGCATAAACAACCCCAAGGCCCTGCGACCGGACAGCGTAATATCGCAGACATTCACTCTGGCACTGAAAGACGGATTCGTAATCGACGGCCAGCCGGGCTTCACGCTCATGCCGTTCGACGAGGTTTACGTGCGCAAGAGCCCAGGATACAACGAACAGCAGAACGTCGAGGTGGAAGGCAACGTGATGTTCGCCGGCACCTATACCCTATCATCGAAGAACGAACGTCTGTCTGACATCATCAGAAAAGCCGGCGGACTGAACGACCGCGCCTACGCCGAAGGTGCACGTATAGAACGCAGACGCACTCCGGAGGAACAAATGAGAGACGAGACTCTGCTCAAACTGGCAAAGGCACAGAGCGGTGACACCATCAACGTGAAGAAGCTCGACATCGGCACAACCTATCCCGTTGGTATCGAACTTGACAAGGCTCTGAAGGAGCCGGGCGGCGACGCCGACCTCGTACTGCGCGAAGGCGACCGCATCATCATACCGGAATACAACGGAACAGTGAAGATAAGCGGCGACGTTCTCTTCCCGAACACCGTGTCTTATGAGAAAGGCAAGAAGGTTTCTTACTACATCGACCAGGCCGGCGGATGGGGCAACCGCGCAAAGAAGAGCCAGACCTACATCATATATATGAACGGAACGGTGGCCAAGGTGGGCCACGGCACGAAGGTGCGCCCGGGCTGCGAGATTGTGGTTCCGAGCAAGCCCAAGAGCGACAGCAAGTCTCTCGCCCAGTGGCTCGCGATAGGCAGCTCAACGGCTTCAATAGCAACGATGATTGCGACAATGGTGAACTTGTTGAAGTAGAAATATCAGTAAACAATAACAACACACGAAATGATGCTTGCAGCAATAATTCATATTATCTGCAAGCATCATTCTGATAATATGACGGGCATGCGATAAAAACCCCGTCCCTACAAATAAAACCATCTACAACGACCTTTCTGAAAAGACGGCACAATCGCAACATAACAATCAACAATCAATCATGGCAATTATAATCACACTTATCTGCATATTATTATTCTGGAAATGGATAGTATTTGTCTTTATGCTCATTCCTATAAGGATGATAAAGAAACGTGAAAGACATAACATGAAAGTCACAAACCATAACAAGACCGACATAAATAAAGAGCCTCAGCAGAAGAATACATCACTGAAAAGCATCGCAAGAAGATATATTCTGGGATACATCCGTTTTATTGATATTAATATAGGACGTATTCCTTCGCATACGATACGCGACATGATATACAGACACATATTCCTGGTGGATATGGAAGAGAGAGCAATTATATATTACGGAGCGGAGATAAGATGCCATTCCAGACTCAAGATAGGCAAAGGAAGCATCATAGGCGACAAAAGCATACTTGACGCACGTAACGGAATATGCATCGGAGATAATGTGAATCTGAGCTCAAACGTCTCCATATATACAGAGCAACACGACCACCGCGATCCATACTTCAGAAGCACATCAGACAGTTCGTTCGGTGTAAGAATCGGCAATCGTGCATGGATTGGTCCTAATGTCGTGATTCTACACAGCGTCACGATAGGCGAAGGCGCCGTCATAGCAGCCGGAGCTGTGGTTACCAAGGATGTTGAACCTTTTGCCATAGTGGCCGGTATTCCCGCAAAAAAAATAGGAGAAAGGAACAAAGACCTTCGATATTGTTTCGACGGCAAATACATTCCGTTCTATTAAAACAGGACTAAAGCAATGTTCACGCACCCCTGAACTTCTGTTTAACATCGTTGAACAGACTGACAATCATCTTGTCTTTCAACACATAGAATTGTACTACTATCACATAGACAACAGTAAAGACAATTCCCGTCAATACGCTCAACACAAGATCGGATATACCAGAGATGTAATACAACACATAGCTTAACGGCAGGACCGCCAACAGATTCTTGAATATACTTCTCCACGGTATGATGCTTCCGAACCTCTTCCTGACAAAATAATAAGATGATATGAATACTGCAATTTCACTCAAAAGAAGCACTAATGCCGAGCCTACGCTCTTGAGATGAGGCACGAGAATGAAGTTCATCACCAAGCCACAGAATGCAGCCAATAACGAATTCATACATATTATCTTGTCGTCCTTTAACGGCATTAATATCTGAATACACAATATCTGGTCTATTCCTATAAGAAATATCAGCGGCATGATGATCATCATAGGTACGATGGCACCCTCATAACCGTCGCCTGAGAGTATTCGGACTATTTGCGGAGAATATATTATGGAATATGCGACAATAGGAATGGAAAAGACAATCAATATATTGAACGACTTCAGCAGAAGTTCTCTCATGCCTTTTATGTCGTGTAGCTTGTTCAAAGAGCTCATTCTCGGCAGCATGACTGTTGTAAATGCTGTATATAAGCTAAGGATGATTGTCTGTAATTTTGTCGCCGTAGTATAATATCCCACCTCCTTGTCGCCGGCACAGAATCCGAGGAAAGTAGTGTTCAACGTGGTGTACATTGATGTCAGAAGCATGTATAGACCAAGAATCAGATAACTTCTTATATAAGGAGATATCGATATTCCAGAAAAACGGAACTTCACGTATTGCTTCTTATAAGACCAATTGAACAGGCTGTTAAGTACCATCATACCACACGATAAGGCGAAATACAGTTCGAAATCGTTTTCTTCCTTAACAAACAGGAAGACTGAGACGACATAGACCAATTTCACTATAAGACTTCTCAATGTGATATACCTGAAATTCTCAATTCCCTTATAAAACCATTCTATGAGGAAAGGTGTCATCACGATCTGCAACAATCCTATGCACAGGAGTCTCCTGTATGACGCGAGTTGCGGCACGAGAAACATTACAAGTAAATAAACCACCACAGCAACTATTGCAGTCATGGCATTCAGAAAGAACAGACTGCTGAAACATCTGTTCAATTCTTCCGGATTATTCCTTACCCTTGCTATCTCGCGCACACCCTGTATATTGATGCCTAGCGATGAGAAAAAGATGAAATACTGCACGATACTATTCACGAAGTTACAAATACCGATATTCGTAACTCCAAGGACACGGGAGACATAAGGATAGGTAACCAGTGTAAACACATATCCTGAGCATGCAAGAATGATGCTGTATATTACGTTCTTTTTTATACTCACGGGTGCAAAATTAGCCCTATTTATCTGTTTTTCCAAACATAATCAATAAATATACAAAAGCGGATACAATAAAAAATAAAATCGATTGTTATTTTTATGTATATACATTTATAAAAAGGAACGTCCACATTATTTCAATAAATGAGCGATATTAAATTCAGCATAATAGTACCTGCATTTAAGAAACAATTTCTCAAAGAATGTATCGACAGTATTCTTGCTCAGAGCTATGACAATTTTGAAGTTATCATAATAAATGATCATTCGCCTCAAGATTTGGATGTCATAATAAACAATTATAAGGACGAGCGAATAAGATATTATAAAAACGAAAAAGGATTCGGTGCTCTTGATGTAGTAAACAATTGGAATAAAGGTCTTGGGTATGCCACGGGACAATATACAATCTGTATGGGAGATGATGATATGCTGCACCCGGAATGTCTCTCAAGATACGTGGAATTAATAAAAAAATATCCGAAACTGAATATTTATCACGCTTGGACTCTGATAATTGACGAAGATTCCAACACGGTCGGCATACAAGGCGCAAGACCTGAAAGAGAATCGGCGTACTCCATGATTTGGCATTTATGGAACGGAAGACGCCAATTCATAGGTGACTGGCTGATAAAAACAGACTTCCTTCGCGAAATGGGAGGGTATTACTATCAACCTTACGCCTGGACGTCGGACCATATCACCGCCTTTAAGGCAGCCGCTGACGGAGGCGTGGCAAACATGCAGGATATCGGGTTCATGTATAGAGAGAACCGACAAAGCATAACAACAAATACGAGTAATACAAAGGAAAAGATATCTGCCATGCTAAGCGCAAAGGCATGGTATAATGAATTTCTGAAGAAGGTACCTGATGATAATGATATAGACAGAATATATTATAAACTCATTCTGAAGGAACTGGACTTCCATATAAACAGAAGAATTGCGTACGATCTATCTGAAAGACTACGCAAAAAACCATTCGATATATTTTATTGGATACTTAACAAAAACAAATATGGGCTCAATATGCACACTATCATTACGGCATGCGCCTTTGCACTAAAGAAATTAATAAGATAATAAATATCAAAAGGAGATGGAAAATACAAAAAAGAATAACGAGATTGACATTATCGGCATCATCAAAAAAATATTGAAAGAAGGTCGTCTTCTGGGTGCTTTTGTTTTGGTTTTTGCCGTGCTTGGAGTTATTGTCGCCCTAAATAAACAGAAAATATACACAACAACGGTTATACTTGCGCCTGAAATATCGGGCGGAAGCTCGTTACCAGAAAGTCTGTCCAGCATTGCATCCATGGTAGGAGTGAACCATGGAAACGCAGGCGGAGGCGTTGACGCAATTTATCCACAAATATATCCGGACGTACTCACATCTTCTGATTTTATAATAAACCTGTTTGATATTCCCGTTAAGCAGCAGGAAGATTCTGTATCTAAGAGTTATTATAAACATCTCATAAATGATACAAAGATTCCATTTTGGTCATATCCGTCAATCTGGATATCGAAGCTCATAAAGAAAGACAGTGACGAGCAAAACGGCAACGCAAAAATAAATAACTTCAAACTGACAAAGAAACAGAATGAGATTCTAAACTTAATCCGTTCAAACATATCATGCGTTGTCGATAAGAATACAAATGTAATAAGCATATCTGTAAACGATTTCGACCCGGTGGTATCGGCTACAATGGCTGATACAATTCAAAAACAGCTCCAACAATACATCACAATATACCGTACAAAGAAGGCGAGAAACGATGTAGCGTATGCACAGAAGTTGTATAATGAGGCAAGACAACAATATGTGAAGGCAAGACAGGCTTATGGAGCTTATGCTGACGCGAACGAAGACCTGCTGCTAGAATCATACAAGACAAAAAGAGATGACCTTGAAAACGAGATGCAGTTAAGATATAACATATACAATCAAATAGCCCAACAGCTGCAGTTGGCAAAAGCAAAGGTACAGGAACAAACGCCGGTCTTCTCAATAATACAAGGGGCTACGGTACCTCTGAAACCTTCAAGTATGCCGAGATCATTTCTTGTCATAATTTATATGTTCGTCGGTGTCCTTGCCGATGCGGCATGGATTCTATACCTAAGAGACATTGTAAAGAGCAAAATTACGAAAAGGAAGGCACAATAAATGATTTATTCTATTCCATACGTATTGCTTATAATTCTTTTTGGCGTACTGGCTATCTATTATCACAATACAGAAGACAGCTCGTCAAAAAGAACCATACGTATAGTTTGCGCACTGATATTAATATTCTTTTTCGGATTCCGCGGTTATATCTGCGACGACTGGATAGCATACTATCCGGCATTCCAGAAATGCTCTCCCGAATATATAAACTTCAATCCATTCGAATATAACATAAAATGGGCATTCGAACCGGGCTTCACCATTCTTATGTGTCTGTGCAAATCAATTGTGGACGATTTCCAGTTCTTCTCTTTTGTATGCACAGTAATAAATACATTTCTCTTATTCCGGTTCTTCAACAAACGCATTGACAACCTGCCGTTAGGCATAATTCTGTATCTCTGTTTTGGCGGATACATCATGAACACCAACCTCATGAGAAATTCCATCGCCATACTCATATTCATCAATGCACTTGAATATATTGAGAAAAGAAAGCCATTACAATACTTCAGCCTGTGTCTGTTGGCATTGTCTTTCCACATATCTTCCATCTGTTATTTCCCGTTATACTTCTTCTTCCAACGTAAATACAGCAAATGGATATACCTCGGACTATTCGCAGTGGGAAATATCATATTCATTCTGCGTATCCCGATATTCATCACGATAATGTCTTTCGTATTGGGAGATTCAGAAGGAAAAATACAGTTGATGGTTGATGGCTATACGGAGAAATACGACAGTTCGACAACCATTTCCATAGGCTACATAGAACGACTGATGACCGGACTGCTCATATTCTGTTATTATGACAAACTGGTGAAAATAAGAAAAGAGAACATCATATTCATAAATGCATATATAGTATATTTCCTCATGTTCTTTCTTCTGAGCGAATTCAATATAATAAGTCTCAGAATGTCAGGACTGTTCACGTTCGCATACTGGATAATATGGTATGACTTTCTGAAATGCTTCTCGATAAACAACAACAAAAAACTATACATAGCTTTTGTGACTTTATACTGCATAATGAAAATGATCGGTACAACAAACATGATAACATCCCAATATGACAATATCCTTTTCGGAAGCAAGTCATACGAAGAAAGACTGTATATACACAACCGATATTCTAAAAACTAAATAGATACAACCTTATAAAACGGACATTCATTATGAACATTACAATAATAACCCCATCTTTTCCTTATCCATTGACGTCAGGAGGCGCGCAAGCTCAATTCAACATGATTGACAGAATAAGGAAAATACATAATATAACGATTATATACATAGAGAACAGGAATACGTCAAAGAAAAACATCATGGCCCTTCAGTCAATGTGGCCTGATGTAAGAATAGTGACCTATCCTGTTATCAGACAACTGACATATCCAAGATATGTATGCGACAAAGCAGTAAGAGCATTCAAACTTCTGTTTATGTCACATAATGTAAGGTTCATAGTTGAGAGAGCTCTCAAACCTTATGGCATCTACTTCACCAATGATCTTGTCGGTTTCATAAATGATACGATAACCCGTCATAATACAGATATAATACAGGTGGAGTTCTTTCAATGTCTCCATCTCGTGAATTATCTTCCACAAAATATAAAAAAGATATTCATACATCACGAAATACGTTTCATAAGAAACCAGCGCCTGCTTTCACACATCAAGCTGACAAGAAAAGAAACAAAGCTTTTTGAGACAGTAAAACAGCAAGAGATTAACGACCTCAACAAATACGACACTGTCGTAACATTGACGGATACTGACAAGAACATCCTTTCTTCCAACAATGTGAAATCGGACATCGTAGTATCACCGGCTGCCGTAAACACCGCCGTGAAGAATTATAACGGATGGAACAACCACATCGTATTTCTCGGAGGATACGGACATAAGCCTAATGCTGAAGGTCTCGACTGGTTCATAAACAATGTCGCATCAGCAATAGACTGGACAAAATACAACCAGGTAGAACTGCACATGATAGGCAACGGATGGCCTGCAAGCGTAATACAACATTACAAGGAAAGCACAAAACTTCCGATAACCTATCATGGATTTGTTGAAGATCTGTCAAGCGTAGCTTACGGGGCTATTATGATAGTCCCCATTCTCACCGGCAGCGGCATGCGCATGAAGATACTCGAAGCGGCATCGCTCGGAATGCCGTTCATAACTACCTCTGTCGGAGTGGAGGGTCTCAATTTCAAGGACAACGACTCATGCTTCATAGGAGACACGCCGGCAGAATGGAAAGACAAGCTGGAGCGTCTGATGTCATGCGAGGAACTGCGCAAACAATACACGTCGAAAGCACTGGAAATCTTTCAAGATAATTACTCTATTGACGCGCTGTCAAAGAGGAGAGCGGAAATATACAAACAACATTGAAATGTTCTGAAATATGAAGAAGATTGCCATATATTGCATAAATTACAATTCATACGATGAGCTGCACTCATTTCTCATGTCGGTAGATCGTGCTGCATCACTGACGACAGGCTCTGCATCATTAGACGTGTTCATCGCAGACAACACCAAGACTGAATATCGCAAGAACATAGAACTGAACGGTCTGAACAATGTCTCCATAAAGATATTCAACTATAATGACAACCCCGGATATTTTGGTGCGGCACAACGCATGATGCATGCAACCGATACAACGTCATACGATTATGCAATAATAAGCAATGTCGATCTTACCATTGAGGACGATGCCCTGCAAGCTCTGATACAGACAGAAGAAGAGAAAAACGTGGGTTGGATTGCTCCAAGCCTTTTTTCTGCCAAGCTCAACCGCGACAGAAATCCGGAACTCATGCACAGATACTCAGTAAGGAAGCTCAAGTTGATAAGACTCATGTTCAAATATCCGCTTTTAGAAATGATTTACAGAAGAACATTATATAAAAGAAGAAAAATAAATCATACAGTCAAACAACCAACACGTATATATGCAGGACACGGTTCACTAATTATTCTTACCAAACAATATTTTAAACTGTGTGGTATACCAGACTATCCTATCTTTTTATTTTGTGAAGAAATTTATCTTGCAGAAATATGCAGACTTAACAATTTAAATGTAATATATCGACCTGACATTCATATATATGACAAAGAACATGTATCTATAGGAGAAATACATCATAGCAAATCATATTATAAATATAATTATGAAGCAATTACCTACATTATTAATAATTTTTATTGACTATTAATACGTAGCAAATCTCCTAATTTATAATCATAAACATCCGGAATAAAGAAGTCGCAACCACCTCCGGGATGTAATGTCATCTCACCAAAATATACATTACCATTATTAACATATAAATCAACTCGTATAAAATTAATTCCTTCCGAAAGACGACGAGCAACACACAACATTTCTTCAAGTTGTGCAGGTCTTTCTGGAATTACATCTGGTCTTTTATATAAAGTTGTAAACGGTTCCAAGTTCCATTCAGTAGAAAAGAATGCTCTTCTATGATCAGAAAAACGTCCCTGATCAACTTGTATATAACGTGGCACACCATCAAAACAGAAAAATTTATAATCAATAATCTCATATTCAAGGAATTTTTCACATAAAATCATATGTGGACAATTCTTGTATTGCCATTCTCTTGATACCCAATACTGACTATTATTCAACCAATAGCGCATTTTACGTTTTACGTAATTCCAATCAAGTTCAGCCTTATCCTTACATATAATATTCCACCCTGAACCATGATTTGATTTGAGAACGAAAGATTCCGGCAGATCTTTTATATTTATATCATCTACATTTGTCCAAACACCTAATAAAGGAACAAGATACTTATCACCTCCTATATCATGCAGTTTATTTTTAACATAATCTCGTACTCTATATTTATCTGCAAGCAGCTCTCCATTTTTGATTAAAGGATGTTGCTTTAGATAATTTATCTTTTCATTGAAACGTTTTGGATTATTCACATCAAGCCATCTGAAAACATGATGTTTACGAATATCTGCAACAAATGCTTGTATATTGAAGAACAAGGAGTCTGGAAGAACAGAGAATATATGACTACACGAGAAATACCAAGCTACGCGCATTAAATCTTTTACCTTCTCATTCATAATTATTTATATTTTTATAATTATATTACTTTATTCTCTTCTCATACCGCATATTTATTATCTTGTTGTTTATCACCTTCAGCGCATAAGCAGGCAAAAACATGGTGAACAGATAACAATAAGAATGTAGGACTGAATATCCGAATACCGTGGAATAAACCTTCGCATTATACTTTATCAACGAAAACTTATTGTGCGAGATAGATCCTTTTGCACGTCTGTAATAAGCCAGAGGCTCCC
>ULRG01032441.1_pt1 | contig 14415 bp, 9 predicted proteins | sample 1955211 | NCBI WGS metagenome assembly ULRG01 (sample SAMEA4835676, study PRJEB28245) | human gut metagenome | biome: gut microbiome; material: fecal sample | place: Denmark | collected 2008
AAGGCTGTGGAAGCCCTCCGCCAGCATGGTTGCGAAGTTATCGGCATGGTGGCCAGCTATACTTATGGTTTCCCGGTGGCCGAAGAGGCTTTCCGTCAGGCAAAGGTGGAGCTGACTACGCTGACCAATTACGAAGCCGTGGTGGAAGTGGCCTTGCAGACGGGCTACATCCGTCAGGAGCACGTGGCTACGCTCGCCGAGTGGCGTCGTAACCCGGCTGAATGGGGCGTATAATAACGTCGTTTTTCCGCACTCCGTTGGGGGGTGTCGCATTCGGGGCAGAGATATTTTGCATGTCGGCAAATGTCTCTGCCCCGACATCGTATGCACGGGGTGCGGCCGGCCGCGCCCTGTGCATTTTTATGAAAGTTTAAGATTTGGCGGAGGGCTCTTCTTTCTTGGGGGCGTTCTTCCGACCTCCCGGCAGGCGCTGGCCTTCCGGGTTCAGGCTTTCGGAAAAACGGAAGTACTGACAGAAAATCGAAAAGTAAGGACAGAAAATCCGCTTCCGTGGTGGCGGAGTCGCGTTCGGGCAGAGAAAAAGCGGGAGATGGACCCGGCGCTCTCCATCTCCCGCTCTCGCTGGAACAAAGATAATACATTTTCGTCCGGAATCCAAATTCGCGTTAAGATTCGTTCACATTTACGGAGGACTCCTTTCCGCTGTTTTCTTTCTTTGTGCGGGGCGTGGCGGCCGCTGCTGATGGCTGTTTCGAAAATAATCAGTAACTTTGCCATGTGAATATGAACCGCATACGGATGCGTATGCCCAAAATGTAGATACGACGATGAGCGTAAGCAAATTTGAAAGTGAAGTGAAATATATTCCGCAGGATGTGATGACGGTGTACAACCGCTTTTCCGATCTGCGTAATCTGGCGGCCTTGAAAGAGAAACTGGCCGACCCGGAAGTCATGGCAAAGATGTCGGAACAGGTGCCGGCCGACAAGATGGACGAGGCGCGCCAGCAGTTGGAGAACATGCAGTTCGACCAGGACAGCGTGCAGCTTTCCACGCCCGTGGGGCCGTTGAAGCTCTGCGTGGTGGAGCGCGACGAGCCCAAGTGCATCAAGTTTGCCAGCGAGGGCGCCATGCTGCCCCTTTATCTGTGGATACAGCTGCTGCCGCACGGCGAGGGTGAAACCAAGATGCGGGTAACGGTGGGGGCGGAAGTCAACATGTTCATGAAGGGCATGGTGAGCAAACCCTTGCAGCAGGCTGCCGACGGACTGGCCAATATCCTTTCCGTCATCCGATAGACAAACGATGTATGAACTTCAAATGAATTCCGGAAAATGAAATTATGGGAAAAGTCGGTGCAGGTGACCGACGAAATAGACCGCTTCACCGTGGGGCGCGACCGTGAGCTGGATCTCTATCTGGCCAAATATGATGTGCTCGGCTCGATGGCACACATCACCATGCTGGAAACCATCGGCCTGCTCGGCCGGGAGGAACTGGAGGCGCTGCTGGCCGAACTCAAGGATATTTATGCACTGGCCGAACGGGGCGAATTTGTCATTGAGGAGGGCATTGAGGACGTGCACTCGCAGGTGGAACTGATGCTGACCCGCTGCTTGGGCGACGTGGGCAAGAAAATCCACAGCGGACGTTCGCGCAACGACCAGGTGCTGGTCGACCTCAAGCTCTTCACGCGCGACCAGCTGCGCCGGGTGGCCGATGCCGTGATGGCGCTCTTCCGCGAACTGCAGCAGCAGAGCGAGCGCTACAGCGGTGTGCTCATGCCGGGATATACGCATCTGCAGGTGGCCATGCCTTCCAGTTTCGGTCTGTGGTTCGGCGCCTATGCCGAGAGTCTGGCCGACGACCTGCTGCTGCTCGAGGCGGCCTATCGCATGACCAACCGCAATCCGCTCGGTTCGGCAGCCGGCTACGGGTCGTCCTTCCCGCTCGACCGCTCGCTGACCACCCGTCTGCTGGGCTTCGACTCGATGGACTACAACGTGGTGTATGCCCAGATGGGACGCGGAAAGAATGAGCGCAACGTTGCCTTTGCCTTGGCGGGCATTGCCGGAACGGTGGCCAAACTGGCGTTTGACGCCTGTCTGTATAACTCCCAGAATTTCGGCTTCATCAAGCTGCCCGATGAGTGCACTACAGGGTCGAGCATCATGCCGCACAAGAAAAATCCCGACGTATTCGAACTTATCCGCTCGCGCTGTAACAAGCTGCAGGCCCTGCCGCAGCAGATTGTGCTGATGATGAACAATCTGCCCAGCGGTTACTTCCGCGATTTGCAGGAAATCAAGGAAGTATTCCTTCCCGCGTTCGACCAGCTGGTGGACTGTCTGGAAATGACGACCTACATTGTGGAGCGCATCCGCGTGAACGAACATATTCTGGACGACAGCCGCTACGACCTGATGTTCTCCGTCGAGGAAGTGAACCGCCTGGCGGCAGCCGGCATGCCTTTCCGCGACGCATACAAGAAGGTGGGGCTCGACATCGAGGCCGGGAAGTTCCGTCCCGAAAAGCAGATTCACCACACGCACGAGGGCAGCATCGGCCGTTTGTGCAATGCGGAGGTGGCGGCGCTCATGCAGCAGACTTACGACCGCTTTGGCTTTGACCGCGTTGCGACCGCCGAAAACCGTTTGCTGGGGCGCGCCTGAAACGGCGTGCGGGGTGCTGTCCCGCTCCCTGATTTCCAACTTCTCAAAGCAGGCCCATCATGAAGATATCCCGACTTTTTCCGGCCGTGTGGCGCCGGGCAGTGCTGCCGGCAGTGCTGTTGGCGGCACTTGCGGGAGGCAGCAGCTGTTCCGACGACGTGAGCAGTGACTATTCCTCCCACCGTGCTTTTTTCCGCTACACGATGGTCAACACTACGCCCGAACTGCTCAGTGCGCTCACTACGGCGGGCCGTTTCTGCGCTGTGGACTTTCCGCCCAACTACTATCGTTTTTCCGATGCCGAAGGACATGCCACGCAGGTGCCCCGAACGGCGCTCGACCAGTATGGGCAGCCGGTCTTTATCTGCGGCTTTCTGGTGGGCACACCGGCGCTGCCCGACTTTTCGGGTAACTTTGTGCCCGTGGCCTACGACCTGGCCTGCCCCGGCTGCTATGAGAGCGCCTATCTGAACATTTCGCTCGATTTCGACACGCCCACGCAGGTGTCCTGCCGCCGTTGCGGCCGGGAATATGACCTTAACAATCAGGGCATCAGCACGGGCGAGAGCAAGCGTTACCGTCTGTACCGTTACCGCCTGTCCTATGCCCAGGCGCAGGGCATGCTGGTGATTCAGAACTGACGTTGTGCTTCTTCGCGGCGCCTGACCGGGAGGAAGCACAACGTTTTTTTCTTTTTATCCCGCCGGGATAAAATCATACGAAGAATACTATGAAACAAATGCTGAGGAAATTATGTCTGTTGCTGCTGTGGACGCTGCCGGCATTCAATGCGGGAGCTGCCGATTACCGTTCGTCCCGGCCGGCCGACGATGTGCATCTGGGCACCTTCGGACTGCTGACGCTGGGAGAGCGCTTTGCCAAAGTCATCAGCGAGCGCGGAAGATAGCGGGAAGGACCGTAGCCGGAGGACAGTCATTGCTGTTGCGGAGTTTCTGCTGAGCGTGACGGAAAAACATCATCCCCCGTCCGATGCGGCGTCTGGAAAAAGACCGCTCGGGCGGGGGAGAATTTTATTGTTGCAGGAGAGTTCATCGTGCTACCCGGAAGGGAAACACGGCCGGCGGCATTCAGTTTCCGAACGTTTCATGCAGATAGCGGTCGAAATAGGGGCGGACATCCAGCGGGTCGTCTATTTCTTTCTGGAGTTTTTGAAATTCCACAAAGAGTTCTTCCATGAGCGGGCGGTATTTCGGGCGTGTTGCAAGGTCGTTCATTTCGTCCGGGTCCTTTTTGAGGTCGAAAAGACGCACCTTGTTGATTCTCGGATAAATAATCATTTTGTAACGGTCGGTGCGGATGAGCCGCTGACTGCCTACATAGCAGTTGATAATCGCTTTGCGCGGTTGCGCTTTCTTGCCCTTTAGACGAGGCAGGAAGGACTGGAAGTCCACTTCTTCCTTGCCTTTGCTTCCGGCAATATCGAGCACGGTGGCCATGACGTCCTGCAGATAGACCAGGTCATCGCTTGTCTTGCCTTTCCGTATTCCCGGTCCGGTTACAAACAGTGGTACGCGGATGCTGGCTTCGTAAGGATTCTGCTTGCCGATGAATCCGTGGTCGCCAACGGCCAGTCCGTGGTCGGCGGTGAAGAAAATATAGGTGTTGTCGGCCATACCGCTTTTTTCGAGTGCTGCCAGCACTTTCCCTATCTGGGTGTCAAGATGTGAAATCAGGGCATAGTATTCCTTTCGGTTGACTTGTACGGAATAAGGCGTTCGGGGAAAAGGAGCCAGCCTTTCGTCGCGCAGATGGCGCCCGGCGCCGATTTCTTCGCAGTAGGGGTAAACGGGCAGCATGCTTTTGGGAAGGTCAACGTGGTGGACGTCATACAAATCCTGATATTCCTGCGGTGCCTGACGGGGGTCATGAGGAGCGTTGAAGGCCAGATAAATGAAGAAAGGCTTCTTGCTCTGGCGTGCCTGCTCTATGTAGCCGATGGCATCGTCGCGCTGCACTTCACTCCAGTGGCGTCCGCCCTGCCAGTAGCCGCCGAAGCGGGGATCAGTGGGGCTCCATTCGTCGGCAACTCCTTCAATGAATTTACGGGCATAACCGGCCTTGCTGTCCCCCGGCATGCCGGGACGGACGTGGGCCACGTGGTCGAACACTTGTGCCGGCGGAAAGGGAACATGCCATTTCCCCGTCATGTAAGTCTCATATCCCGCTTCACGCATGTATTCGCTCCAGAGCGTGCAGCGGCGGGCGGGTTTTTGAGCCTTGTGTACGGGAACACTGTCGGGCCAGCAGAGTTCGTTGCGGCTGAAGTGAATTTTTCCTTCCGTCTCGTCCATGGCCCTCCACAGGTATTTGCCGGTGACGAGCATGGCCCGGCTTGCCATGGAAATGGTGCCGTTGTAGCCTCCCTGGTTGAAGGCATGGGTGAAGTGCATGCCTTGCGAGCGGAGGCGGTCAAGGTTGGGCGTCTTGACTATGCCGTCGGAGGCAGAACCCAATGCCTGGAAAGTCATGTCGTCTGCAAAAATGAAGAGAATATTGGGCTTGCTCTTGTCCTGCGCCCAAAGGGAGTTCCCCGCAAGCAGGGGAAGTGTCAGCAGTAGTGTCTTTTTCATAGTATATAAGATGGATTTGACGGGAAACCGGTGTAGGCTTTGGGAGATGGAGCCGTCGTGTTGCGCCGTCCGTTTGCAAAGATAGTTTTTACCTCGAAAAAGAAGGGCATTCAAGGTGCGATTTTTTGACAAGGAAGGATGGCGGGTAGTGAAAAGTCATCAAGACCGTATGGCAGTATGCGGCCAGCCTTTCCGGCAGCCCGGGTATTGTCAGCGAAGCGGCAAGCTGAAAGGGGAGGGAGGTACGTGTGATGCGTCCTGCAGGTTGACAGTCTCAAGTCTGTTCTCTGTTTTAGTATTTCCCGTACAGGAAGAGCGGTCACAGTTTCCGTTTGTTCCGAAGTGTTGACCGTTTTCCAGACCTGTTGCTTGCGTCTTGCAGTTTCACCTGTCCGCGTTTCCGAATGGGCCGCGGCAGAGCATTGGGGGCGTTTCCTGTGCATTGGAGCCGGGAGAAAAATAGGGAAATGTGCTTGTCCGGAGAGAGGACGGTATATTTTTCTTTTATTTATAGGTGTAGCTTTCTTTGTTTTTCGTGGGAAAAAGTGTGCGGTAAGGATGGTTTTCGTAAATTTGCCATATAATAACCTTTAACGTAATTCACCTTGAATCAGTTGTGAAAAAGTCTGTGCCCTTGGCCTGGTGGCCTTTCCCATGGCTTTTTTGGAAAAATGGAAATGAGTAGCCGGTTCAATCGGAACGGCGAACGTAAAAACAAATGTATATGAATGCAAAAACTGTAAGTGTGCTGAAGTACGTCTTGGGCGTACTGTCCTGCCTGTTGCCGGCGGGAGAAATTGTGGCCGGGATGCCGCCATCCGGGGTGACGGTCAAAAGTTACGTGTTGCCGCAGGAGGTGGCCGGTGTGAAACAACCGGTCCTTTCACTTAACGGCAAGTGGGATTTCCGCTTTACTGCCGACAGCAAGTGGGATGAAATCCGTGTCCCGGGCGAAGCTGCCATGCAGGGATATGCCGTGCAGCACGATGTACCCTTTTTCTACCGGCGGCGCTTCACGGTTCCCTCCGATTTTTCCGGCCGTCGGGTCATTCTCCGCTTCGATGGCGTTTACAGCCATGCCCGGTTGAGCATCAACGGCCGTTTTGTGCGCGAACACAAGGGCGGTTTCACGCGCTGGGAAACGGATGTGACGGATTTTGTGAAGCCCGGGCGTAAAAATACGGTGGAACTGGAGGTGCGTGATGCCAAGGACGACATTTCCTATGCTTCGGGCTATGCCCATCATCCCGTAGGCGGCATTTTGCGCGATGTGGTGCTTTTTGTCCAGCCCGAGGCACATCTGACGGATGCTTATGTAGAAACTCATCTCGATACGCTCTTTCGGGATGCCCGCCTGGACTTTTTCTGCCAATATGAAGGGAAGGAGGCGGCCGAACTGGAGTTGCGGCTGATATGCCCTGACGACGGCCGCACGGTGCAACAGCGGAAAAGCCCGTTGCAGCCGGGCCGGCAGCAGGTGTCACTGCCTGTGGAGCAGCCGGTGAAATGGGACGCCGAGCATCCCCACCTTTACCGTCTGGAGGCCGTGGTCAGCCAGCAGGGACGCATGGTTTCGCAATGGACGAAGCTGGTGGGCTTCCGCAAGGTGGAAGTGGTGGGCAACCGTATGCTCGTCAATGGCCGGCCGGTGAAGCTGCGCGGAGCCTGCCGTCACGACATGCATCCTGAACTGGGGCGTAGCAGCAGTGCGGACTACGACAGTCTGGATGCCGTTCTCTTCAAGGAAGCCAATATGAATTTTGTCCGTACGTCCCATTATCCGCCGTCGGAGCGCTTTCTTGAATTTTGCGACCGTTACGGCATTTATGTGGAATGCGAAACGGCTGTCTGCTTTGTCAACACTTACCGGCAGAAGAACTACGCACCGGGAAATTCGGAGAACGACAGTCTGCACACGGCACAGTATCTGAGCCAGTGTCAGGAAATGGTGAAGAGTTTCCGGAGCCATCCGGCGGTTATTCTCTGGAGCATCGGCAACGAAAGCCGTTATGGCCGGAATATCCAGCTTTGCTGGGACTGGGTGAAGGCTGCGGACGCGACGCGGCCCGTCATTTTCAGCTATCCGGGTGCCGCAAAGGAGCAGAAGGCAAAGGTGTATGACGTGCTGAGTATGCACTATCAGGATGTCAACGGCAATCTGTCGCAGTGGGGCTTCAACGTGCAGCATTTTCAGGTGCCCGGTATCCCTGTCATCTTTGACGAATGGGCACACCCTGCCTGCTATACCTATCGCACCCTGCGCGAGGATCCCGGCATCCGCGAGTTCTGGGGCGAATCGATTGACCGTATGTGGAGCGGGCTGTTTCAGGCGCCCGGCGGACTGGGCGGGGCCATCTGGGGCTACGTGGACGAAACCTTCAGCCTGCCCGAGCCGCGTTATGGCACGGCCTATTGGAAGGAGTTTGCTCATACGGCCAAGCCGTTGGAGTATGAAGGGCGCTGTGTGGGCTATGGAGAATGGGGCATCGTCGATGTGTGGCGTCGGCGCAAGCCGGAATTCTGGGCAACGAAAAAGGCCTATTCGCCCGTGCGCCTGCTCGATGACAGGGAACTGGCCTACGAAAGCGGACAGCCCTTGCTGTTGCGTATACACAACCGTTTCGACCACACGGACCTTACGGAAGTGAAGGCGCACTATGAATATGACGGCCGCCAGGGCAACATCGTGATGCCACCCGTCGGTCCGCATGCCACGGGCGTATTGTCCGTGCCTGCCGAGCCGTGGGAGGAAGGGCACGAACTGAAAATTGTGTTTTCCGATGCGCAGGGCCGTATGCTCGACGCCTACCTCTTTACGTTGGGGCGCAGGCAGATTGTCTATCCGGAACTGCTGGCGGAGTCGGAACTGACGGTCAGTGAAACCGACAGTGCCGTGGTGGTGAAGGGGAAAGGTTTTGAGGTGCCTTTCAGTAAAGCTACCGGACTCATGAAGCGGGTGTGTGTGGATGGCGAGGTCGTGATGGAAGCAGGGCCTTTCCTCCATCTGTTTATCAATTACAACCATCTGACCGGTGCCGAGGTGCGTAAAGCCGCCAATGCTTATATCAGCCGGCCGGAGGAGTGGAAAAAGCGCGATTTCGCCTACGAGAAGGTTGCCGGAGGGGTGGTGGTGCATCTTTCGGGCACTTATGGTGCCGTGCAGGTGGACTATGACATCCGAATCGGCACTCGGGGACAGATTTCGGTGAACTACCGCACCGGGAACGTACCCAACGGTTATCTGCGCGAAGCCGGACTGCTGTTCCGCCTTTCCGATGCCATCCGGCAACTGGATTGGCAGCGCCGCGGGTATTGGAGCTGTTATCCCGAGGGAGCCTTTGCCGGAAACGAGGGGAAGGTTGCGCTTTACGGTGGCCGGCAGGCTGCCTATGGCCAGCGTCCCAGTCAGCCCTGGGGGCTTGATACGCATAATTATTATTACTGGAGCGACCGCGGTGCCGGCTCGGCACATCCCCTATGCCAGCAGGCCAAGGGGATGAAGGAGAACATCTATTTCTACCGGCTTCTCTCGGAACGCCGCCACGGCGTTTACGCTTGCTCGCCCGAGGCACAGGTGGCCTGCCGCATGGACAAGTCGGCGGCCGATGACTTGCTGTGGTATGTCAACAACCGTTGGGACTATCCCGAAATAGCATGGGGAAACTATTGCAAGACGCTTGAGGTATTGCCCTGCTACGGTCAGGTGAACCTGCGCCTGCAATGACAGCCGGCGGGTCCTGCTGTCATGGAGCCTTTACCGGCGGCCGCTCCTTTGGGGGGGGTCGCCGTTGTTTTTCCCCTAATGCCGGGAATTTCCGGTTTCCGCTTGGCCGTTTCTTTTCGTGATGGTGGCGAAAAGTGGCATTTTGTACAGAAAATAAACGGATTCTTTCACATTTCTTCCGGTCGGTTCCGGTTTTTTTATACATTTGCAAAGGAAATAACCTTAACGAAAAAAATGACTATGTATCTGCACCCGGAAATGGAGACCCTGACGCGCCCGCAGATTGAGGCGCTGCAGCTGGAACGGCTCAAGAAGACCGTACGCCATTGCATGGGCTCTCCGTTTTACCAGAAACGGCTGGCCGAATGCGGGCTGACTCCCGATGACATCCATACGCTTGACGATTTGCGCAAACTGCCTTTCACCACGAAGCAGGATTTGCGCGACAATTATCCTTTCGGCATGGCGGCCGTGCCGCTGGAAAAGGTGGTGCGCCTGCATTCCTCCAGCGGCACCACCGGCACGCCCACCGTTGTGCTGCACACGCAGCGCGACCTCGAACAGTGGGCAGAGGCCGTGGCGCGCTGTCTCTACATGGTGGGGTTGCGTCCCGGCGACGTGTTTCAGAACTCGTCGGGATATGGCATGTTTACCGGCGGTCTCGGCTTCCAGTATGGTGCCGAGCGCTTGGGAATGCTCACCGTGCCGGCCGCGGCCGGCAACACGAAGCGGCAACTCAAGTTCATCACCGACTTCGGGACAACCGTCCTGCACGCCATCCCCAGTTATGCCGCTCGCATTCACGAAGTGATGCAGGAGATGGGCATCGACCCCCGGCGCGACACGCGCCTGCGCACGCTCATCATCGGCGCGGAGCCCCATTCGGAGGAGCAGCGCCGGCGCATCGAGGACATGCTCGGCGTGAAGGCCTACAACTCCTTCGGCATGTCGGAAATGTGCGGACCGGGCGTGGCTTTTGAGTGCACCGAACAGAACGGACTGCACATCTGGGAAGACTATTACATTGTGGAAATCGTCGACCCCGAAACGCTGGAACCGCTTCCCGAGGGCGAAGTGGGCGAACTGGTGCTTACCACCATCAACCGTGAGGCCATGCCGTTGCTTCGCTACCGCACCCGCGACTTGACGCGCATCCTGCCCGGCGACTGCCCCTGCGGCCGGCATCACAAGCGCCTGGACCGTATGCAGGGACGCAGCGACGACATGATTATCCTCAAGGGTGTCAACATCTTCCCCATCCAGATTGAGAAAATCCTCATGCAGTTCAAGGAGTTGGGCACCGACTATCTCATTACGCTCGAAACGCTCGAATCGAACGACGAAATGACCATTGATGTGGAAATCAGCCAGCTCTTTACCGACGACTACGGCCGCCTGCAGCAGCTCACCCGCGAGGTGACGCGCCAGCTCAAGGACGAAATCCTGGTGACGCCGCGTGTACGTCTGGTGCCGCGCGGCGCGTTGCCCAAGAGCGAGGGCAAGGCCGTGCGTGTGAAGGACTTGCGGAAAACTTTCTGAACCGACCTGTAACCGATAGTAATTATGACCATACAGCAACTTTCCATTTTCATAGAGAACAAGGCCGGCACGCTGCTTACGGTGTTGCAGACGCTCAAGAGCGCCGGCATCCAGCTGATTGCCTCGACCATCGCCGACACGGTGGACTATGGCATTTACCGCATCATCTGTTCCGAGCCGATGCGGGCCTACGGCGAACTGAAGGCGGCCGGCGTTTCGGTGGCCATTTCGGACGTGTTTGCCCTCACGCTCGACAATCAGGTGGGGCGTGCCGCCGACGCGGTGGCCATTCTCAGCGAAGCCGGCATCGGGATTACCTATATGTATTCGTTCCTGCTGGGCGAAAAGGGTATTCTGGTGTTCCGCACCGACCAGCCGGAACTGACGCGCGAAACGATTATTCTCAATAATCTTTCGTTTGTGGAGGAAAAGGACCTCTTCACACTGGTGAAATAAAGAGACGCACTGTGCGTTTGCCATGTTGCCTTTCCCGACGGACTGCTCTCCGTGGGGAAAGGTTTTTTGTGTTTCGGCGCGCCTGCTTTTTTATGAAAGTTTAACGGACGGACCGGCGATGCCGTTGTCCCGTTTCGCCTGCGGGCCGGAGTGTCGGAACAGAAAGGGGGAAAGAAAAAACGAAAGCAGGCCGAGGAAAAACACTTCCTGCTTTCGTTTTCGGCTTTTTCGGGCCGAAAAAAGGGAAACCCGACCTTGCCGTCCGGCTTCCCCTTGCTTCTATTACAAGGATAATATGTTTTCTTCCGGAATCCAAATCCGAATTAAGAATCGTTAACAAATTACATCCTCTTCAGCCGGCCTTTTCCAGTGGTGGCGGAGTGCTGCGCCACGGACGGGATGCCTGTAGAGGCCGGGGCGGGAACGGGCCTATTCCGCCTCCCCCTGTTCGTTGTAGTGCTGGAAGAGAAAATCGTTGTAGGGATATTTCTGCACGTGCAGCTCCTTGATGCGTGTGTAGAGCAGTTCCTTGAGCGTGTCGATGTTCTGCTTCTGGCGGGCGGAGATGAAGATGCAGTCGTTTTCCGTCTTGGCCATCCACGTATTCATGAGCTGTTCGAGCGAAACGTTCTCGCGTGTGGCCGGTGTCAGGTCGTCGGCGTCCTTCTCCACCCAGCTGTAGGCATCCATCTTGTTGAATACGGTGATTTGCGGCTTGTCGCTGCAGCCCAGGTCGAGCAGGGTTTTGTTGACCACCTCAATCTGTTCGGCAAAGTCGGGGTGCGACACGTCCACTACGTGTACCAGCAGGTCGGCCTCGCGCACCTCGTCGAGTGTGCTCTTGAACGATTCCACCAAGTCGGTGGGCAGCTTGCGGATGAAGCCCACCGTGTCGGCCAGCAGGAAGGGCAGGTTGGAGATGATGACTTTGCGCACCGTGGTGTCGAGCGTGGCGAAGAGTTTGTTTTCGGCGAATACCTCCGTCTTGGCCAGCAGGTTGATGAGCGTGGATTTGCCCACATTGGTATAGCCCACGAGGGCCACGCGGATGAGCCGGCCGCGGTTTTTGCGCTGTGTCGTCTTTTGCCGGTCGATTTCGGCCAGCCGCTCCTTGAGCAGCGACATGCGGTTGAGGATGATGCGGCGGTCCATTTCAAGCTGTGTTTCGCCCGGTCCGCGCAGTCCCACCGAGCCCTTGCCGCCTCCGCCGCCCGAGCCGCCGCCCTGTCGCTCCAGGTGCGTCCAGAGCCGTTGCAGGCGGGGCAGCATGTAGCGGTATTGCGCCAGCTCCACCTGTGTCTTGGCATTGGCCGTCTGTGCGCGCATGGCAAAGATGTCGAGAATGAGGCTGGTGCGGTCGAGTATCTTCACGCGCAGTTCCTTTTCGATGTTTCGCAACTGTTTGGCCGACAGTTCGTCGTCGAAGATGACCATGCCCACCTCGCGCTCGGCTTCCTCCTCCGCCTCGATGAAGCGGCGGATTTCTTCCAGTTTGCCTTTGCCCACATAGGTGATGGAGCTGGGGCCGTCGAGCCGCTGTGTGAAGCGGCGCACGGTGACGGCACCGGCCGTTTCGGCCAGAAATTCGAGTTCGTCCAGATATTCGGCGGTTTTGCGCTCGTCCTGTCGTGGCGTGATGAGGCCCACGAGTACCGCGGTTTCCGATTTGGCTTCCGACTGTATGAATTCTTTCATGTACGTGTTCGTTGGTTGGAGTGAAAAAGTACAGGGGCGGTGTCCTGCGTTCCGGCAGCAGCGGGCAATTCCGGGACAGCGCCGCTTTTACAAGGCAAAGATAATCATTTTCCGGAAATTGGGGCACGCCGGCCGTTGCCTCTTTTGGCGGATGCCGTGCCCTTACGGCCGTCGGGGCGGTCCTCCTTCGGGCGGCGGCTCTCTTTTTTTTTCGGACCGGCCGGTCCATTTTTCCTTGGCGGCGGCTCCGATTCCTGCCGGAAAATTCGTACCTTTGGGCATAGTTTATGTACAAACCTTTTTAAGTCAAATCGAATATGGCACAAGCTCCTGAATTTAAGTATGCTCCGATGTTCCAGCATGGAAAGGACGACACGGAGTATTATCTGCTCACCAAGGACTACGTCAGTGTGGGTGAATTTGAAGGCAAACCCATCCTCAAGGTGGAGGCCGAGGGCCTTACCCGGATGATTAACCAGGCTTTCCGCGATGTTTCCTTCCTGCTTCGCCGTGCGCACAACGAGCAGGTGGCAAAAATCCTGAGCGACCCTGAAGCCAGCGACAATGACAAGTATGTGGCGCTGACCTTCCTGCGCAATGCCGAAGTGTCGGCCAAGGGACAGTTGCCCTTGTGTCAGGATACGGGTACGGCCATCGTGCACGGTGAGAAGGGACAGCAGGTATGGACCGGCTACTGCGACGAAGAGGCCATCTCGAAAGGCGTATACAAGACTTATACGGAGGAAAACCTGCGCTATTCGCAGAATGCGCCGCTCACCATGTATGACGAGGTGAACACCAAGTGTAACCTGCCCGCGCAGATTGACATCGAAGCCACCGAAGGCATGGAGTACCGTTTCCTCTGTGTGACCAAGGGCGGCGGTTCGGCCAACAAGACTTACCTGTATCAGGAAACCAAGGCCATCCTGAATCCGGCTACGCTCGTGCCGTTCCTCGTGTCGAAGATGAAAACGCTCGGTACGGCAGCTTGCCCGCCTTATCACATCGCGTTTGTCATTGGCGGTACTTCTGCCGAGAAGAACCTGCTTACGGTGAAGCTGGCTTCCACTCATTATTACGACAACCTGCCTACTACGGGCGACGAAACGGGACGTGCCTTCCGCGATGTGGAACTGGAAAAGCAGCTCCTGGAAGAAGCACACCGCATCGGACTGGGTGCCCAGTTCGGCGGTAAGTATTTCGCCCACGATGTCCGCGTCATCCGCTTGCCGCGCCATGGCGCCAGCTGCCCGGTGGGTCTCGGCGTGTCCTGCTCGGCCGACCGCAACATCAAGTGTAAGGTCAACAAGGACGGATTCTGGATTGAGAAGATGGACGACTGTCCCGGCAACCTGATTCCGGAAGAGCTCCGCGCCGCAGGCGAGGGTGAAGTGGTGCGCATCGACCTGAACCAGCCGATGGCCGACATTCTGAAGGAACTGACGAAATATCCGGTCAGCACCCGCCTGTCGCTCAACGGTACGATTATCGTAGGCCGCGACATTGCCCATGCCAAGATTAAGGAACGCCTCGATGCCGGTGAGCCGATGCCCGAATATCTGAAGAATCACCCCATCTATTATGCCGGTCCGGCCAAGACGCCTGCCGGAATGCCTTGCGGCTCGATGGGCCCGACCACAGCCGGCCGTATGGACCCCTATGTGGACCTCTTCCAGAGCCACGGCGGCTCCATGATTATGCTGGCCAAGGGTAACCGCTCGCAGCAGGTGACCGATGCCTGCAAGAAGCACGGCGGTTTCTACCTCGGCTCTATCGG
>ULRG01045643.1_pt1 | contig 14394 bp, 7 predicted proteins | sample 1955211 | NCBI WGS metagenome assembly ULRG01 (sample SAMEA4835676, study PRJEB28245) | human gut metagenome | biome: gut microbiome; material: fecal sample | place: Denmark | collected 2008
CAGCGCATTGAGCAGGTCGAGGTGAAGCGACTCGATGCGGTGGCCCATAAACCAGAAAGGCGGGTCCTGATAGCCGAGATTGTAGGCCACGCTCCACGAAGCCACCGGCTGCGGCGAAACGATGCCCAGCATCTTGCCCGCCGGTGTCTGCAAATAGCCGTAGAAATGGGTTTTCTCACTACGCATCAGCGTGGGAAAATACTTGCCAAACCAGGCAGGATACTTGTCCATATAGGTGTCGATACCCAATTTCAGCCCCGCCTTTTCAGGCTGAAAAGGCACAAAGCCCTCGTTGCGCAACACCACCTCAAGGGCCGGCTGCCCGCGCCATTCGCGGTAGGTGAGCCGGCATTCCACGCCATCAATGCGGGCACGATAGGCCCGGCGGCCGTCGGGAATCCACGCAGCAGTCTGCTCCTTGCCTCCGGTCACGGCATAAAACGAAGGACCACGGTGGTCTCCCTCGCGGAAAAAGGGTACGGTGTCATTGCCTTCCCGATGTTTGAATACCAAGTGCTCCAGGCAACCGTCGGCCGAAATGCTTCCTTCCCAGTTGCCGTGCTTCCATAGCTGGCTCTGCGCCACGGCGCCTCCACTGGCACCCAGCAACAGCGCTGCCATCCAAATGTTCAGTTTTCTCATGATTACGTTGACGCTTGTTGTGCTTCTCTTCCACACCCTCTCCTCTCATGGCCTGTCTTCTGCGTTGCGCATCTGCCCCGCCGGCAAGCCATCAGGTATGGGATGAATAAAAAAGATAAACAGGGTTATTGTCCGCAAAATTCTGAAAAAATAACAAAATCTGCAACCCCGGACATCGGAAAAACGGTCTACCGCAATGCAGCCGCCACATCGGGAGAAACAGGCCCGGGCCTCAACGAATCATCCTGCCGTGCGCACACTCCTGCCTTCTCTCATTCCAGGAAACGGAACCACTCCAGGTTCATCAGCGTTTCCTGTTTCCCGGTATCTCCTTTGGCCCGGAAGACCAGCACCAAGGCGTGCTTCCCTTCCACCGGCTCCACCGTAGCCGTGTGAATGGCATAAGCCGTTTCTCCCTGCATGGGCTCCAGTTCGCAACGCCCGATGAGACGGCCGTCGGGGCTGTCCAGACGGATTTCAATAGCTGAAGCCTTGTTGTCCCCCCAGGTCTTGCACTGGAAACGGCGGACCTTCGCCTGGTCGAAATCATAATATTTCCAGTAGGCGCAATCGCCGTCGCGTATCTCCGAAAGATATTCTACGGGCACATCGTGCACCGGCCGGCGCACCGTCACCATCAGATGGCCCGACATCAGGCAGGCCCGCGACGCGTCCATCCGCAACAGCGGGGACATGGGGCCGCCCACGCCCTGTGTCGTCATCTCCACCTCCTGTATCGTACCGTCGGCATTGAAGGTAATGGGTTCAAGGCAGGCCTTGCGCATCGACGACGTGCCATGCGTAGGGCGATGATAGGCCACATACCAGTTGCCGTCTATCTCGACGATACAGCCGTGATTGTTCACCAGATTCTTTCCACTGCCCCAATTGTCGATAATGACTCCCCGGTACGTATAAGGGCCCAGAGGCGACGTGGCGGTGGCATAGTTCAGTGTAGCGCAGTTGGATTCCCCGTGGCGCTGATGGCCGCCATAGATGTAATAATAAATGCCGTTGCGTTTCCTGACAGAACTGGCCTCATTGAAAGCATGGGTTTCATAAGTCAGCAGGCTGTCGTGCACTTCGCCCTCAATCGAAAGCAGGTCCTTGCTCAGCCGGGCCCCTTTGGCATAGGCCTGCCCCCAGAACAGATAAGCCTGTCCGTCGTCATCAATGAAGACGGAGGGGTCGATGCCCCAGATGCCCTTGATTTCCCGCCCGTCCCTGAAAGGGCCGTAAGGCGAGGAAGCGACGGCCACCCCTTCACCGCCTGAAGCCAGACAGTAATACAGATAATATTTCCCGTTATGGTGAATACAGTCGGGAGCATACAGAATGTCGTCGGTATAGGAAGCCTGCTTGCCGGCCCCGCGGGTGGCAAAGGACATCTGTTCCATATCCCAGTGCACCAGGTCGGAGGTGGAAAGCACATTATAGGAATGGGAACACCAGGCGTTCATCGGTTCGTCGCGGGAACCATACACATAAATGCGACCGTCGGGCATCTGGCGCACTTCCGGGTCGGCAATAAAGACACCCTGTGGTACAATCGGATTCAAAGGACGGGCTGCACATGCTGCGACTTGTCCGTTACCTCCTGATGCATGCTTTTCCTTTAAGGCGGAACAGGATGTCAGGCCCAAAAGGACCAGCCCAATCATTCCGCAGACAATTTCATTTTTTTTCATAGTTCAGATGTTTATTTTTTTTAGATTCCGTTCACCCTCTCTCATGCAGGGTGGCTTGCCTGCAATTCCCGCAAAGGAACCCATCCGGCACGGTTTCCCCGCAGGCCCGACAGGAATGCCGCTGCCCCCTGCCGCCCGGCAAGCAGCGGCAATTTAGAGAAAAAATCACGGTTACGCAAGAAAGACCGTAAAAATTAATGCAACCCGCCACAACGCTCCATCCGGTGCCCGTCCCGTTTTTTGCCGGTCCGCCCCTCTTCCGCTAAGGGATTTTGAGTAAATTTGTATTCCAAATTACGTAAAACGTCATGGAAAAAATACGCGCGGAAAGAAACCGCACCCTTGTACTGACTGAGGCCGACCGGCAAACACTCCCGCAATACCTGAGCCGCATCACCGCCGGCTGCACGGCCGCCGACCTGCTCGGGAAAATCATCCGCCAGGACCTCTTCGAGGTGTTGGAACTGCTGCCGGAGGGCTTTGCCGACCTGCTCGTCATCGATCCGCCCTATAATCTTTCCAAGGACTTTGCCGGCCTCAAGTTCAAGGCCTCAAGCGATGACGGATACCAGGACTACGTGCGCAGCTGGCTGCCGCAAGTATTGCGCTGCCTCAAGCCCGACGGCAGCGTCTACGTCTGCTGCGACTGGAAATCTTCCAGCGCTATCTTCCAGGTGCTCGGCGAGCACGCCGTCATCAAGAACCGCATCACCTGGCAGCGCGAAAAGGGCCGCGGAGCCAAAACCAACTGGAAAAATGCCATGGAGGACATCTGGTTTGCCGTCAGGGACGACCGCCACTATTATTTCAACGTGGAAGCGGTCAAGCAGAAGCGCCGCGTGCTGGCCCCCTATCGCGAAAACGGGAAGCCCAAGGACTGGGAGGAAACGGAAAACGGCAACTTCCGGCTGACGCATCCCTCCAATTTCTGGGACGACATCAGCATCCCCTACTGGTCGATGCCCGAAAACACCGACCACCCCACCCAGAAGCCCGAGAAGCTGGTGGCCAAACTCATTCTGGCCTCCTGCCCCGAAGGCGGCGTCGTGTTCGACCCCTTCCTGGGCAGCGGCACGACGGCCGTCGTGGCCAAAAAGCTCGGCCGGCAATTCTGCGGCGTAGAAATCAGCGAAGAATATGCCCTGCTGGCCGCCAAGCGACTGCTGCTGGCCGAACACGACCGCCACATACAGGGCTACAGCGACGGGGTGTTCTGGGAAAGGAACACACAGCAGCTAAATGCAAAAGGAACCACAAGGATAACTCCAAAAGCAATGCCATGAAACTCACCATCATTCCGGCCGACACCGAGAGCGAGCTCTCGCTGCCTCTGGCCGAACAGGGCGTCAAGGCCGGTTTCCCATCGCCTGCCCACGACGACCCCGCCGAGCGCATCGACCTCAACCGCGAACTTATCCGTCACCCGTCCAGCACGTTCTACGTCCGCGTGTCGGGCAATTCCATGCAGGGCTGCGGCATCGACAACGGCGACCTTCTCATCGTCGACCGTTCCCTCTCGCCCCGCAGCGGCGACATCGTGGTGGCGCTCATCGACGGCGAGTTCACCCTCAAGCGTCTCCGCATCGACAAGGCGCAGCGCAGCGTGTGGCTCCTTCCCGCCAACGACAAGTATCCGCCCATCCACGTCGGGCCCGACAACGATTTCGTCATCTGGGGCGTGGTGACCTACAACATCAAGCCGCAGCTGCACTCCCGGCGCTGATGCTCCATCTGTCGCGGGAAGAGCAGCAGCTTTCTCCCCATCTGTGGCGCACGGCCCTTCATTCAGCATGCCGGCCGGAACCGGCCGGCAACCGCATCTTCAACACCAGTCCCGGTGCAGACTTGTCGCCCGGCGTGGCGTTCATCAATCCCACCCGGGTAATGACAGTCCCCGGCACCGTCAGCCGGTTGCCCTCCATCTTCACTTCCGACGTAATGTTGACCGGACTGTCACCAGCCAGGTCCTGTGCCCACACTTCCATGCCCGCCATCTCCGCCGGCACTGAAGGATAGACCAGCATCACCGCGCCAAAGCGTCCGAACAGCCACACGGGAGCCTGCCAGTCGCTGCCCGCCACCGTGACGGCCGCCTCACGTTCCACATATTCACGCCCGGTAGCCCGCCCGATGGCCGCTACTGCCACCGCACCGTTGGGATAGCGCGAAGCCAGCACATACGGCCGCAGGGCCGACGTGTCGGCCACCTCCGGCAACGGCATGCCGCGGCTCACCCGGGCCGGCGCACGCTCACACAGCACCGTGCCCACCGGCCGGCCCTTGTTCCAGGTTTCGTTTTCCCGCAGTTCCCAGGTATCCGTCAGCCACACGGAATCAACGGCATAGCGGCCGTCGACGGCAAAAGGTTCCGCCAGACGGTGCCAGCGCACGGCTCGCACCACTTCATCCAGGCATTTCTTGTAATTATGCCCCACCGGCGGAAAAGCCTCGTCCTGCCGTCCGTCGGGCAAACTGCCGGCAAACGGATGCCGCATGATGCCGATGGCGCAGCCCAGCCCCGCAGCAATATACGGTTCATCCTCGCAGTTGACAATGCCTTTCGCACCGTCCGCCGCCCGGCGGGGCAGCAGTTGCGCCACCCGTTGAATGGTCACCGGCTGCGCAATGACGTTTTCCACGTCATACGTACGGAAAACGTCACTGAACTCGACATACTCATACTTCATGGCATGCTCAATCCAGAGCTGCGGCGCGTGTTTCCGGCCCAGTTCCGTCAGCATGCGGCGCCAGCTGTCATTTCCCGCCTCACGTCCCCAGTCCACCTTCCAGTAGGAAAAACCGGCTTTATGGGCGGCCCGCAGCCGCTCCGTCCAGTAGTCCTCTTCCGGCACAGCAGCCAGCCGCGGCGCCCGCTGCGCACAAATCCATCCGCCGGCACCCTTCCAGCCCAGTTTTTTCAGCCTTTGCGTCAGCTGCTTCAGCCGTTCGGCCGGCGTACCCTCAAAGGAAGGAAAACGCTCCTCGTTCAGTTCCACAGTACCCAGATAAGGATTGTCGCCGGCCGCATTTTCTTCCAGCGGAATATCCCACGAGTCGTCCATCACGAAATAAAGGTCGGCGCGGATGGCGGGAAACAGTTCCGCCCAGTTCTGATATGCCCCTTTGCCAAACAGATTTACCTCGTTCATCGCCCGCCGCATCTGCTCATTGCCGACATAACTCGTCACATACCCCTGCAGATTCCAGGTACACATATAATCCGGCGCGCCCGAAGGCTCCTTGGGCACCAGGCTCTCCATCGCCGGCTGCCGCGCACACCCCAGCAGCAAGAGACTGCAAAGAAGGGTTCCCATTCCATTGTGTTTCATAGTTGTCCCGTTTTTCTTATTTTGACGTGAGTTCGGTATAATTATTTATCCCCAGCAGAGAGCCATTGTATGCTGTTGCCGCATCACGGTTTCACAATCCTACTGACAGGAATTTCTAAAGTACTGATAGAAATTTCTGTCAGTACTTTAGTTTTTACGAAAGTACTGACTGTTTTTCTCCTGAATTTCCGGTAATATGTCTTTGTAGTAGTTATACCGACCTCACGTTATTTAGCGTTTTTCATAACCGTCCTTTCGTTTCCTGTTCCGGATGCAGCCCCGCCGACCCAGCCCGCCGAAGCCCCCCCGACCGTAACGAAAGCGGCACGTTTTTCCCCTGCCGCAAGGTATTTGAAGACCAAAACCTGTCACAAAGAGATGGTAGGATAAAACCTGCAACGATTATCCGAAAGAAGATACCCGAAAAGTTCCACCTTCCAACAGAAAATATCAGCACATTTTAATCCCGCCAAAGAGTTCTTTATTGCTTGCCCAACATCCCCCTGACCTCTTTGTCAAAGTCAGAATCTATCCGTTGGGTTTTATTAAAAATATCATATTCTTTCTCGGCCTTGGCCTTGGCTTGCGCAGATGAAACGCTACCTTTGTCCGGTAGAATCTGATAATCGTTAAAGGAAAGGAACTTGTCGACACTGGCGGCAAACTGCTCCATGGTGAAAGTGTTATGCCGTTCAATCTGATTTTCAATATAATCAAAATATGATGTTACAGTCCTTTCCAATTGCCTGATCTCTTTTTCTGTCAGATAGTTCTTGGCTACCGTTACATCCGATTTGAGTATGCGGCCGTCTGGAGCGTTTTTCCAGGTCGTCAGCCCCATGTGCTCTTTAGTATGATCGGTTTTCGAATAGATAATTTCTGCTGCAGTCTGCCCTGTAATCGCATAATGAAAACGATTCTGAACCATAGCATAGAAGTCATGCGTGGTCGGGGCATTTTTATCGTAATCCATACTGCACTCGGCATAAATATCCGTAATCTGTTGCCAGATGCGGCGTTCGCTGGCACGGATAGAACGTACCCTTTCGAGCAATTCGCGGAAATAATCCTTGCCAAACACAGCCGTTCCTTGTTTCAACCGCTCATCATCAAGTACGAAGCCTTTGCGGATATACTCGTTCAGAATCCTGGTGGCCCATTGACGGAACCTGGTGGCTTTGGGCGAAGAAACACGGTAGCCGACAGAAATTATGGCATCAAGATTGTAAAAATCGACATCGTGTCTTTGTGATTTCTCTTCCATGGCACCATGTTGAGTGGTTATTTCCATTTTGGAAACAACCACTTCCTTCTGCAATTCTCCTTCATCAAAAATATTCTTCAGATGTTTGCTTATGGCAGGAACACCAACACCAAACAACTGTGCCATAGCCTTTTGGGTACACCAGATGGTTTCGTCCTTTATGACGACCTGAACCTTCCCCTCTTCATCGGGAAGGCTGTATAACAAGAATTGTATTTCTTTACTCATTGCTACCTACATTTGCGTTGAACCGTAAAGCGTCCAACTGTTTCATGATTTCTTCTTCCGGACGGTGTCTTTCCGTACATAGGAGTCCTGCAAGACTCCGCTTACAATTGCCTATACGGCTACTCGGCCCCTCTCCGTAATATCCCAACCATCCATACAGATTGCCGATGCTTCCCGAAGGAGAGGCACGCCCTCCGGCTGTGATTTCATCGTATGCAACAGCGGCAGAAACCGTCAATAGCCCCCGGACGGACAGACACACCATATCCATAAACCCGGAAAAAGAATCTGCTTTTTTGCAATCGAAAGTTACGAAAACTTTTCGCAGGAATCAGCCTTTGGCCGGGATTTTCCCGTTTTCGCAGGAATCAGCCTTTGGCCGGGATTTTCCCGGGCGGACCATGATATTTCCCGGTAACCGTCCAGCGGGCCCCGTGAACGCATGGCCGGACACCACTCACACCAATTGCCGCGAAGATATACCCATCGGAACCGGCTGACGGCCTTCGGGGCCCTGTCATTGCTCCAGCAATACCGTACCCTCCTGCCTTATCGACTTCCTGCTCATATTTTTAATCACAGTTTGAGGCTGTTCGGACCATCCGCTCCATTGATTGTCCTTGATGGTGACGCGATGGCAGCCGTTGAAATAGAACGTATTTTTATTCCCGCATAATGAAGAAGTGGTGTGAGTCCGTTCGATGGAATTTCCCGAGAACAAAAGATGGTGGGTACTCTTCGCAAACAGAACGGGATAATCGAAGGTAAGAAAGCGGTTATTGACAATCCGGATGTTCTGATGCACCGGCTGACGGGAATCAACCACCGTATTGGAAGGATTCAACGCGATAACGGCATTTCCGGGTCCCCCCTGATAGGCACAGTCGATGAAGGTATTATTGCGGATAAGCACATCTTTCACCGGTCCCGACTCAAACCATCCTTCCGCGTCACTTTCTATCAGGATGGCACTCATCCCCGTCTTCTCAAACACATTGTCCTCGATGACCACCTTTCTGGGCGTAGTCACCAGCAGTCCGCGCGTACTGGTTCTCGTGAAATAATTATGATGGATATGCACCTCGGGCGTATAACTGAGGTTTTCTACACAGTCATGCCCGATTTCAAAATCATCCGTTACGGGAGCAGTGAAGGAAACGAGTATTTCCCTGTCCGACAATTTTCTGGCCCATCTGACCCGATAGGGCGTTTTGCACCGCATCATCGTCTTTGCCTGCACGAGGGCCACCGTGTCGCCCGCATGAAAGGCCGTGAAACCATAGCTCTGCGCATGCATAAAGCGCAACCGTAGGGTATGGCTGTCCGTCTTTTCCATAATTCTCAGGTTCGTCCCGTGAATGTTAATCGGGTCGTCGTGCGCACCTTCCAGCCGGCAGTTCCGTATGGTGATTTTACCCCGGCAGCCGGAAAAATGCATGAAATCGGCCGACGAAGCCAATATCCGTCCCCTTTCCTCATTCGGAGTGCAGCGCACCCGGTCCATCGTAATGTCCGTGCTGTATTGGCTGACAATTCCCAGTCCGTGCATATAAGCGATGTGTAAATCCTGCAAAGTGATTTGGCTGGTTTCCTTAATAAACATGCCCACCTGGTCGCGTATGATGTCTCTGACCGTGAGGATATTGCCGATTTTGGGCTGAAAGGATGCGGGCGTATCGAAATGAATGATACCGGGTGATACCTCCCTGGCCTTGGCCTTGTGCAGGGTGTTCCAGCCGCTGCTGTAGGTAAAGAAATGGGTGTCCTTGTCCCATTCTATGCAATGGAAACGCTCCGACTCCCATCCTTCGCCAATCAGATGCAGCCGGCCGTCGGCAAGGTCATATCTCGTGTCACGGTGCAAAGCCACTTCCACTCCGTCGCCGGTTTTCTTGACATATTTGATTTCTGAAGCAGTAGGCCGTTCAAAATCCGTACGCAATGAACGGACCTTGATCTGCCGGCATTGGTCGAATGCCATCATAATCATCTTCCCGTGAAACATCAGTAATGCGTCCTGCCCGATGACCTCCAGGCCGTTGATTCTTTCAAAAAGGAGACCCACGGTCTTGACCTTCGAGGGGCATTCCTGCTCGCTGGAAGTGTTGGATATGAAATACTCGCGCCGTTGCGCCTTTTCCGGCCAGATGTCATACCGCCCCTTTTCGAAGAGCAGCACTTTCGCTCCCCTTTCCTTGCAGGCATCAATGGCCTTTTGTATTTCCTCCACACAGTTCCGATACGTGCCCGGTTGCACAAAGTCCCTGACATAGACCGTATCCTGAGATTGTGAAAACACTTTTGTGGAAAGAAAGAAGAAAAGCGTAAATAACAGTTGGTGACGTTTCATAGTATTTTTTTCTTTTCATACAGTTGGTTTCATGGAAATGCCGTGAGCGAATACAGCCCGATGCGGCCCGGGCGGCATCCACAACCGAAAGTTACGAAAACTTTTCACAGCAATCTGTATTTGGCCGGGATTTTCCCGCGCGGACCATGATATTTTCCGGCAACCGTCCGGACGACACCGCGAACGCAGGACAACATGAAAGCCCACAATGCTGTGGTGCAAGATGACTGCGCAAAGATGGCGCCTCATATTCCGGTGCCGGACCGTCTCCCCCCAAAAGAACAGGTACAAAAAAGCCCCCGTTAAAGGACGAGGGCAACCCTGATAGTTTTCACAACGGAATCATCCTTATTGTGAATAGCTTTCAATTAGTATCGGCAAAGTAAACGCTTTTTTCCGTTTCCGGCAAATTTTCTGCAAGTTTTTTCTAAAAAAAACTGCAATCCTCAAAAAATCAATTAATTTTGTATGCAGAACTTACAAATTACCTCATGAAAAACATATTAGGATTAGATTTAGGTACCAACAGCATAGGATGGGCCGTTGTTGCCACCGGGCAGGGAGAAGACGCAGAAAACTCCGGAAAGATTCTCCTGACCGGCAGCCGCATCCTCCCCATGGATGCCGCCACCCTGTCCGACTTCGCCAAGGGAAACACACAGTCGCAAACCCGTGAACGCACCCGTCTACGCCTGACCCGCCGCATCATCGAACGGTCCCGTCTGCGCCGCCACCGCCTCAACCGCGTGCTCCGTGTGCTCGGCTGGTTGCCGGAACACTATGCCGGGCAACTCGACCGCTACGGAAAATTTCTGAACGACAGCGAGCCACAACTGGCCTGGGAGCCCGATGCCAACGGCGCCGGTCCCCGTTTCCTCTTCCGCGAAGCCTTTGAGGAAATGCTCGCCGACTTCCGCAGCCGCCACGGCGACGGGCAGCGCATCCCCTACGACTGGACGCTCTACTACCTGCGGCAGAAAGCCCTCACCCGGAAAATCAGCGCCTGCGAACTGGCCTGGGTGCTTCACAGTTTCAACCAGAAGCGCGGCTATTTCCAGCTGCGCAGCGAAACGGAAGTCAAGGACGAGGACAACAGCAGGAAGGAAGAATACTACAGCCTCACGGTAACGAAGGTGGAAAGCACCGGTGAGATGAGCCGCGGCAAGGCCGCCTACAATGTCCATTTTGAAAACGGAATGGTCTACCCCAACTGTACGGCCAGAGAAGCCCCGCTCTGGGAAGGAAAGGTGAAGGAATTCATCGTAACCACCAAAGTCGATGCCGAAGGCCGCCCCGTCTGCGACAAAGAAGGCAACGTCAGCCGCACATTCCGCGTCCCCAAGGAAGACGACTGGGGACTGGTCAAGGTGCGCACCGAAGAGCTCATCCGGCAGTCGGAGAAAACCGTGGGACAATACATCTACGATTCGCTCATGGAAGCGCCGCAACGCAAAATACGCGGAGCCTATCTCCGCACCGTCGACCGCAAGTTCTACCTTGAGGAAATCCGGCGCATCCTCGAGTGTCAGAAGCAGTTCCATCCCGAGTTGCAGAGTCCCCGTTGCCTTCAGGAGTGCATCGCCGAACTCTATCCGCACAATCTGCCGCATGCCCGCAACCTGTCCCGGCGCGACCTCTGCGCCCTCCTTGTCGACGACGTGCTCTTCTATCAGCGCCCGCTCAGGAGCCAGAAAGGGCTGGTCAGCGAATGCCCCTATGAATTCCGCGAATACGTTGACCGCACAACGGGCGAAATCCGGAAAAGCCCCATCAAGTGCATCCCCTGTTCGCATCCCCTGTTCCAGGAGTTCCGCCTCTGGCAGTTCATCGGCAATCTGCGCATCTACCGCCGCATCGACGAGAGCGAAGGCAAAGTGAGCGTCAACCACGACATCACCGCCCAATGCCTCCCCGACCACGAAGCCTACGTGCGCCTGTTCGATGACCTCAGCCAGCACAAAAGCATCAAGCAGGCCCAGGTGCTCCGCCACTTCAAGCTCAGCGAAAAGGACTGCCGCTGGAACTACGTGGAGGACAAGGAATATCCCGCCTATGCCACCCGCGCCCAGTTGCAGTCGCGGCTCAAGAAGGCCGGTGCCCCCAAGGATTTCCTCCAGGGGCTGACCCCTGGCGGCAAGACCAACCGCGAAACGGCGCTCTGGCATCTGCTCTATTCCATCAGCAACATGGAGGAACTCGAAAAGGCGCTCCGCAAGTTCGCCGCACAAAACGGCCTCGACGCCGACGCCTTCGTCAGCGCCTTCCGCAGCTGTCCGCCCTTCAACGACGGCTATGCCGCCTATTCCGCCCGGGCCATCGGCCGGCTGCTGCCCCTCATGCGCCGGGGCAGCCGCTGGAGTGCCGAAGCCATCGACGCCGCCACCCGCCAGCGCATTGAGCGCATCCTTAACGGCGAAGTGGGCGACGGCCTCTCCGAACGCACCTGCCGCCTGGCCATCGGCGAGCCGCCGGCCCGCACCACCCTCACCGATTTCCAGGGACTTTCCCCCTGGCTCGCCTGCTACGTGGTCTACGACCGCCACAGCGAAGCCGGGCAGGTCGAAAAGTGGGAAACGCCCGCCGACATCGACTGCTTCCTGCGCCAGTTCCGCCACCACTCTCTGCGCAATCCCATCGTCGAACAGGTGGTGCTCGAAACCCTCCGCGTGGTGCGCGACGTCTGGAAAGACAGCCGCGTGGGCCACATCGACGAAATCCACGTCGAAATCGGCCGCGACATGAAAAACCCCGCCGACAAGCGCCGGAAAATGACCGAAACCATCAACCGGAACGAGCAGAACAATCTGCGCATCAAGGCCCTGCTGGCAGAACTGGCCCATCCGGAATACGAGGTGGAAAACGTGCGGCCCTATTCTCCCATACAGCAGGAAAAGCTCCGCATCTACGAAGAAACCGTCCTCAACGAGGCCCGGAAGAAAAACCAGCTGGATGATGATATCGCACAGATTGTCAAGAAGTTCAACGAAAGCGACGAGAAAAAGCGCCCCACGCCGGCCGACATCCGCCGCTACAAGCTCTGGCTCGAACAGCGCTACCGCTCGCCCTACACGGGCCGCTTCATCCCCCTGGCACGTCTCTTCACCCGCGACTACGAAATCGAACACATCGTTCCGCAAAAGCTCTATTACGACGACTCCTTCCAGAACAAGGTCATCTGCGAGGCCGCCGTCAACAAGCTGAAGGACTGCACCCTGGCCCGCAACTTCATTGAGGAGCAAGGCGGCAGCACCATCGAATGCGGCGGGCAGACGGTGGCCATCCTGAAGGCCGAAGCCTATGAGCTGCTGGTCAAGGACACCTATGCCCACAACCCCAGGAAACTCAACAACCTGCTGCGCACCGAAGTGCCCGAAGAGTTCTCCAGCCGCCAGCTCAACGACAGCCGCTACATCAGCCGTTACATCGTGCAGCTGCTCTCCAACATCGTCCGCACCCGCGACGAAAACGGAAACTGCGAAGACGCGGCCAACTCCAGAAACCTCATCGTCTGCAGCGGTGCCGTGACCGACCGTGTCAAGAAGGACTGGGGCCTCAACGACGTTTGGAACAAACTCATCGCCCCCCGCTTCGAGCGACTCAACCACAAGATGGGCAGCCAGTGCTTCGGCCAGTGGGAAAACAAGGAAGGCAAACGCGTCTTCCAGATTAACCTGCCCCTTGAATATCAGAAGGGATTCAGCCGCAAGCGCATCGACCACCGCCACCACGCCCTCGATGCCATCGCCATTGCCTGCGTTTCCCGCAATGTGGTGAACTATCTGAACAACATCAGCGCCATCGACGGCGTGCATACTACCCGCGAGGACCTCCGCCGGCGCCTCTGCGAAAAACACCGCACCGACAACAACGGCAACTACGAGTATCTGCTCCGCAAGCCCTGGCCCACCTTCACACAGGAAACTGCCGACGCGCTCGACCGCATCGTGGTCAGCTTCAAGCAGAACCTGCGCGTGCTCACCCGGACGGCCAACCAATACCAATGTTACGACGCCGAAACCGGAAAGAAGGTGTGGAAACGGCAGGAAAAGGGCGACCGCTTTGCCATCCGCAAGTCGCTCCACAAGGACACCGTTTTCGGCCGCGTCAACCTCTGCCGCAAAAAAACGGTACGGCTGTCCGAAGCCCTGAAGTCGCCGCAACGCATTGTCGACAAAGCCATCCGGCGCAAGGTGTTCGAACTGCTCCGGCTCAACTATACGCCCAAGCTGGTGGAAAAATATTTCCGCGAAAACCAGTCCGCCCTTTTCCCCCTGTTCGACCCCAAGAAAGTATCCGTCTACTACTTCACCGATGAAGTGCCCGCCGAACGGATGGTAGCCACCCGGAAACCCCTCGGGCCCGATACCAAAATAGAGAACATTACCGACAGCGGCATACGCAACATCCTCACACGCCACCTCGAACACTACGGCGGAAAACGCGAAGAAGCCTTCTCGCCCGAAGGACTGGAATACCTGAACAGCCATCTCCCCGAACTGAACAACGGACGGCCGCACCAGCCCATCCGGCGCGTCAGAATCATGGAAGCACAAGGAACCAAATTTACAGTTGGTAACAGAGGCAACAAAAAAGACAAATTTGTGGCAACTGAAAAAGGAACCAATCTTTACTTCGCCGTCTATTTGGATAAAAACGGAAAACGAACCTATGAAACTCCTCCATTCAACCAATTGATTGAAAGAAAGAAGCAAGGTTTGCCACCCGTCGCCGAAGAAAATGAGGCCGGCGATCGTCTGCTCTTCACCCTCTCGCCCAACGACCTGGTGTATGTCCCTACACCTGATGAAATCGGAATCCCGCTGAATGTGCAGGAAATACATAAAGACAGAATATACCCGTTGGCGGAATTAAATTAGTGCATATTTAACTCTG
>ULRG01038066.1_pt1 | contig 14053 bp, 10 predicted proteins | sample 1955211 | NCBI WGS metagenome assembly ULRG01 (sample SAMEA4835676, study PRJEB28245) | human gut metagenome | biome: gut microbiome; material: fecal sample | place: Denmark | collected 2008
TGAATCGGGATTGTCATTATTCGCCGATAAGAGGAATAGGACGTTACTACACGGTAAACAAAATACAGCTGGAAAAATTCTGATATTTTGATGAGATGATGAAAGTATATATAAACATAAAGAGAAACAGTAACTTACGTCTTCATCAACCTTTCAACAAGAGAATCGGGCAGATGAAAAGAGAAAGAACACACCGCACTCTACATCACTTTTCTTTTGGCGAGCGGTTTGATGAAACGATGATGAATGTATATCATTTTGGTTATCAGTATATTATCCTATCAACTCATCAATTCATCGGATTTTTATCCACCAACAAGTCTGCGGGACAAACGGATGGAAGGAAATGCCACTATCCGCAAGCTGGTCGGTCGGACATCCGACCTGCCTGTTGTCCGACCAGCCGACAAGGGAAGGCGTATCATATCAATGAAAAGAAAAGAGCTGCCTATACAGCTGGTACTCTCACAGGCTTTTGAGAACAGAAAAGCCATAGCTCATTAGGGCGTTTTCTTCACGCACCGCTGACGCTATTGCTAAAAACGCCCCAATGAGCCAGCGGGGTTGCACCCCTCTGGACACCCCCGTTTGCACCGTGCGGCTATGACCGCAGGCAGGCGGACACCGACAAACAAGTTTGTACAACCTCAAAAACAAGAAACGAACATGGGATACATAAACATCCAAATCAACAAGGCGAAAGGGTCAGCTGACACGGGCGCATCCGACCACATTGAACGCAAGACCACGCCCAAGAACGCAGACCCGGCACGTACCCATCTCAACCGTGAACTGGTGGAGTTCCCTGACGGTGTGGCAGACCGCACTGAAGCGATAAGCCACCGCATCCGTATGGCAGGTATCAAACGGAAGATAACGCCCGACCAAGTGAGGGCAATCCGCATCGTGCTTTCGGGCACGCACGAGGACATGGTAAGAGTACAGGACGAGGGCAAGTTGAACGAATGGTGCGATGACAACCTGCAATGGCTGCACCGTACCTTCGGCAGGGAGAACACCGTATCGGCAGTGCTTCACATGGACGAACACACGCCGCACATCCATGCCACGGTCGTGCCGATAGTGACAGGTGAACGTAGGAAAGCCAAACAGAAACAGAAACAGATGGAGGGCAAACGCACCTACCGCAAGAAAGCCAATGCCGTGCGCCTGTGTGCCGATGACCTCTTAACCCGTGAAAAGCTTATCACCTACCACGACAGCTATGCCGCAGCGATGGCGAAATACGGATTGCAGCGTGGCATACGAGGTTCGGAAGCACGGCACACAACCACCGCCCAATACTACCGCGAACTGAAACGGCAGACGGGAGAGCTTGAAACCAACGTGCGGCAGTTGCAGACCGAACAGCGGCAGGCGGTACAACAACTTAACGAAGTGCGGAAAGAAATCAAATCGGAGAAGCTGGAAGCCGCCAAGACAGAGGCAAAAGCGACACTCATGGCAAAGGTCGGTTCTCTTTTGGGCAGCAATAAGTTGAAAGCTGAAAGGGAAAATTTGCAGCAACGCATATCCGCCCTTGAAAGTCAGAATGAAGAATTGGTACGGCATATTGAAACAATGGAACGGGAACATAGGGAAGAACGCACCAAGTTCAACGAGTATATGGACAAGATACAGCGATACTTCCCTTATGTGGAGAAGCTGTTGCCGCTGATTGACTTCTGCCGGAACACCTTGAACTTTTCAGAAAGGGTTATCCAAGAGCTGTGCAAGTTGAAGAGAGTAAGGCTGAAAGGTGATTTCTATTCTCCCGTGTTTAACCGAAAGTTCCGTGAGGAGAGTGCTGCTTTCTCATTTGAAGAGGACAAGGACAGGAAAGGACATTACCACATATGCGTGAATGACATTCCGCTTGTGCAATGGTTTAGGCAGAAAGCGAATGAATGGAGAAACGGTTTAGGGATTGTTTCTACAAGACAGGATAAAGGATTGAAAATGTAGAATACACCTCAAAATTACTCTAAAAACAAATAAAAGCATTAAAAGATAGGGGATTATCGCAAAAGTCCCCTATCTTTGTAATCGGATTGAGGCGACTTTACTCATTATACTAAATTAATTCGATCGATGCATATATGAATATTCTTGATATAGATCTTGATAAGATAAATAAAGATAGGGAAATAGGCATTAAATGCAAGGATTTCAATCTTTTGCTAAAATGTGCCGTTGATATGGCGGAAGCCTTCACTTATAGCATTCTATTAGCAGAAGAAGCAGCATTTTTTCTTGGAAGAATTGGAGACAGAACTCGTTTTGAATCTGTCATATATGGTCCTACGCTTAAATTACCGCCTTCATTACGTGAACCTCGTTCTTTTCAAATGGAAGAAAAGTTATATGAATTAGGGCAAAAATATCCTTTTCTTGATGATGAAGAACTTGATTTTTTAGAGACACTATATTGTAAATCAAATACTTTCGATATGGTTAATCGTATGCTGTTTGATGGCGATGACCTGCTCCGTCGTAAATTGGCAAGGTTTAACCAAGACGATTTCAACATACGTCATGATGTTTTTTCGTGCGAATTTTGTCTTGAGATATTTGATGCTCTCATAAAAAATGAGAACGAATTAAATGTTCAAGAAGCTCTTGACGCAAGACATCAATCTTTTGATGATATGAAAGAAGAGGCTCGTTTATATGGTTTTTCGCCCAAGCTTAAATATGACCCGATACTCGTATATAATAGGCGGACTAATACTATACAAGTTGATGAAACCGACCTTTCAGATAGGTTTCTTTGTCCTATTTCAAATTTTTCATGGACGGGACTAAAACTTGGCGATGCAGTCAATCTGCTTATTAATGAGTTTAATCATTCAGTGGAAGAATCTATAATAGTTCCTGCATTAGAAAAATGTAGGATAACAAAGCAAGCAATAACATATGCAGCCTTCAATACATATTGGTATCTTATAGTCGAGAATGCAATAATAAGAAATCTTGGCATCTCATCATCTGATGAACGTCTTTTGAAGGTTCGTGAACGTATAGCCTATGATTGGCTTACATATCAAAACAAAAAAGAATTACGTTAATGCTCAGAGATACCTCCATATTGTATGAATTGTGCTTAGATTTAAAAGAGCACAGATATATAAATCACGATTCGGAAGAAATTTTAACTGAATCCCAAAATAAACGCATTTGTCAATATCTCGATGATTTGGTAATTGACTTATTCTTTCGTCTTGCAAAATTTAAACCAATAGTAATAACACCTGAAATTTGTAACAAGAGGTTTACTGACTCTGGTTTGAAAGAGATCAACGAGTCTATAGAGTTGAACTTAAATTCACCTTTTGATAGATATACTTTTCTTAAAGTCTTAACGACTCCGTCATTTATTGAAGACAAGTTTCCAGGAAATAAGTTTGCGAAGCTTATGCTCTCAGCTAAGAGATTTAGCTGTTATTCTCACTCTGTTCTAATTAAACCTCAAATATACAATAATCCATATATTGATCCATTCTATCATAAATATAGATTAATAGATTTTGATAACAATAGGGCCTCTTCTCTTTTCTGCTTTCGAGATTTTTTATCTAAATCTCAATACGACTTTGGATATGATATTCATTGCCCTATGTATTTAGCGGAAATCCTTTCCGACTATGCTGCTATACGGAAAGTTGAGGTATTCCCAAATATCAGCTTAGATTATGCATTATCGATATATGTTATTCTTGTAGAAAAAATTAAGCTTTATGAAGACAGTATAAGTTCAGTCTTAGCTTTTGGTTTGGATAAAGAATTTGATATATCCCACCCATTACAACTTTTTCATAATTTCGAGCTGAAACTACCTCTGCTGTTTAAAACTGACTGTATTGATAAAAGAGACTTATATCTTCGCTTTGTAAATCGTGAGACCTCAAAGGCATTTTCTTTTGAGCTTAACAAGCCCTTTGAATGTTTTACAAAAATACGGCTGTTCAAGGAAGAGCCAATAACAAGCGTATACTCATATAACACATTACCATTGCCATATTTATACAATAAACTTTATAATTAGTATGGAAGAAGAAGTTAAAATTCTATTTCAGTTAGCGTACCATCCTGTAATGTATGCCAATCAACGCCTAAACGGTGGAGACTTTTTGAGTGTAGCCATTCCACTGATGGATGCTCTTAGAGAACAAATTGATGATGAGGCTAAATTAAAAAAAGCAGCACGTATCATTGTTCTTGAGTTCAATAGTATGCTCAACCCTAAGATGGACGTCCATCAAATTGATGATCTCATCAATACAATATATAAACCCAGTGCTATGACACGAGCAATAGCTAAACAGATAGCTGACGAGTTTGCGAGTAGGCATCATTGAATCTCTGTACCAATAGCTAATAATCCCACTCGAAAGGCTGGAGTGGAATTATTAGCTCTACGTTATCTCACGGGGAGAGCAGACACAGCTAATGGAACTCTCCGAATAAACACTAGTTCCCTAGTTTACAAGGCAGAAAAAGATACTAATGATGCAATATCATAAATGAATAAAGCGGCTTAATAATTTATCTTTACGCCTACAAAGCTCATAATAAAAAGATATGTTTTCTTTTTATTCCTTATGAGGTTTTTTATTACCTTTGCAACCAAAGAGTTACCCAAACAAGCAAAGCGATGCAGATCACGGCAATTAGGACGGTTGCCAACTCGTTACCCAATAACGGGATCAAGCTTCTAACTCTCTTGATTTCAAAGAGGTATATTCCTTATACAGATTTACGGAAATAACTTACAATTTTTCTTGACTAAATTTTGACAAAATATTTTCTCAAAAGAGGTGTAAATGAATGTTAAATCAGAAATATCGAAGGCCATTTCATAGCATACCGGGCTTTGATATACCCTATAACGTAGTCTGAAATAATCTATTCCGCGTTCTGATATTGCCCGTTTTGGCTTGCGATAAAGCCCATATCAGGGTGCGATATGGTGCTTTTCGGCCCCTAAAATGGGCCATTTCGCATACCGAAATGGTGCATATTGCAACGCAGGAAAATATCCTTTAAAAATAAATCATTGATATTCAATATCTTATATTGTCCTCTTATATTTAGCGTATTTGCGCCCAAAGGAAAGTCTGTTCGCAAATACTCGCTTATTTTTCGGGGTAGAAAAGGAAACTGAGGCAGGAAAATCAAAATCCGGTTACAAATTGAAAGTGTGCCATATCGGTTTTATCCAAACCGGTCGTTAGACGTCCTGCGATTTTCGTTCTATTGTCCGGCAGTCCGTATGACGTCTTTGTGGAAAGCGTGGCAGGCGATGTGGAGACAATGTGGCAGACGGGATGACTGCAAGAGACGGAATACACAGGACGGGGAATGACCATGAAATAAAACAGATATTTGCGGCCTGATGATTATTTGGATTTAATTTCATCAGAAGAAAACGATGATTGTCCGGGATTGAAGCCGCATTTTCATGAATGCGATCCACTTTTTAATTTCTACAGAATCATCATAAGACACCGTAAAAGACAAACTACGCACAAAATGAAAAAGCGTGAATCGTCGCAGGATGGACAGAAGATACGGATGCTATAAGAAAGGCATGGCATGGCACGAAAGCCATACAGACAGCGGATAGACAACAAAAAAGTCTCCGCAGGGAAATATCTGCGGAGACTTTTTTATGTTGATATTACAATGTTTCTATTAGAAGAAGAGGTAGCGATTGTCAACTACGTTAGCCTTGAGATAAAGCTCGTTCATGAAGTTGCCTGCCCACTGCAGTGCCCTCTGGTGCAGAGTGCTGAGAGTTGCCTTCTCGTTGTACTTGCCCGGACGCATCTTCTTATCCATAACCTGGAATACGTAAACTCCGGCCTCACCCTTAACAGGTTTTGCAGAGAACTTGCCTTTTGCAGTAGCAGCAACGGCACCGCTGAGTGCCTGCTCGCTTGCGCCTACAGAAGGAATGAATGCCGGTGAGTTGAATGTAACCTGATTTACAACTGAAACGGTGGCACCCTTAGCCTTAGCTTCGTTCACGCTCTTCACGCCCTTAGCCTTGGCCATGAGCATCTCAGCCTTCTTGTCCTTGAGCAGCTCGCTCTTGACATACTCCTTAACCTGCTCGTCGTCGAGTGTGCGGTATCCTTTCTTGTGAATCTTGTCTATAACGGCAATCAGCAGATGGTCGTTATCACCACATTCATACATTGGAGATACATCGCCTTCCTTAGCATCGAACACCCATTTGAGTGCCTCGCGTGTGCTGCGTACGCCTGCAACGTCGTGCTCAGCTGTTGTGATGTTCTTGCGGTCGAGCACTGTGTAACCGTTCTTCTTTGCGTTCTTGAGAAGGCTCTCAGAAGTAGGATTAGCACTGATGAATGCGCTGAACTTGTTGTATGCAGCTGAATATGTGTCGCGAGAGAAGTCTATATTACGCTTGATGACTGCTGCCACGTACTTGTTAATCATAGCCTTGCGGTCAACAACCTGCATGATGACGCTTCCCTGTGTGAGCTTGAGACTCTTCAGTTCGTTCACCGGAGCGGTGTTGAGAGTAGTGATATAGTTCTTTGTGTCCTTATCCATTGACGGAGCGTTCTGATACTGACGTGTTGTCAACCAGAACTTCTCGCCTGTCTGACCGTACTTCTTTGCGATGAGCTCGAAGTCGCCACCGGCTTTCAGTGCATTGTAGATAGAGTCGGTACGCTGCTGTATGTCAGCTGCATCCTTACCACCTACCTGAATCTGACGCAACTGGATTGAGTCAGGAAGCTGCTGCTTGGAAACGAGCTTGATAAGGTTCAGAGTGTTGTCAATCTTGTTTGCTATTACCTTTGATGTGCTGCCCACTGCGATGGAATCGAGACGGCCGGCGATGTCATACGGGAAAGCGTCCTTAGAAACAGGAACACCGAGGTATGCTATTTGCGACATGCTCTTGCGCACTACGTCTGTAGGATCGGCTGCAGCAGCGAGTTCCTTAGCGTAGCCATTGAATTCCTTCTCAAGAGCGGCGCGGTCTTTGGCAGACGCTGTAACCTTAACATCGATGTACTTGATGTCGCGGCTCTCAACATACTGTCTGAAACGCTCCTTCAGTTCGTTGTATTTTGCATTCAGGTCAGAATCGTTATACTTCAGCTTGCTGTCCTGTATGCTTGAGTATGGGAACACAGCGAGGTTGAGCTTGCTTTCCTCATTGTCCTCCTTGTAGGCCATCTTAGCTACAACCTTGTTTGAGATGAGGCACTGAGCGAAAAGATTCTGATATTTCTGGGTGAGCAACTGCTGGCGCAGACTCTTCTCGATGAATGTCCAGTACTTGTACATCGGCTCGTACTGTGCTGCCACCTGAGGATTTGTTGACTTCTGTGTCTTGTAATCAGCGATGAATTTCTTGAGCGAGTTGGCGTCGAAACGACCAGTCTGCTGATTGACGAACGGTGTGCTCATGAGCATCGGGTTTGTTCCCTCGTTGAGCACATTCTGCATTTCTGCGTCTGTCACAGTAAGACCGAGCTTCTTTGTCTCGTTCTCGATAATCTTGCTCTGAACGTATGTGTTCCACACCATGTCTTTCACACGGTTCATCTGGTCGTCGTTCAGATTTTCAGTACCCTGCTGCATCTTTATCACTTCCGTGTACTCATCAACAAGGGCCTGGAATTCTTGAATATTGATTTTCTCTCCTAAAACTTCACCCACCTGCTGGCGCTTGTCGTTCTGTGACGTTTCACAAGAACGGAAGAACTCTTCGGCGATGAATGCAAAAAGGCCCAGACCGATAATACATATCAGCAGGACACCTTTGCTTCTGATTTTTCCTAATACTGCCATTACTTTTGATTATTTATTATTTTTATTGTTTTCTCATAATCTGAAACGCTGACTTATGTGCTGTATATACAAAAGGTTCGTAGGTCGCCGACATATACCGCACAGTCTGCGAAATGCGCACAAAAATACTAAATTATTGTCAAACAATGGAACTTTTCGTATAAAATTTATTTTCAATGATTAACTTTTAGCTTTACAAGCTCTATTTTTGACATCGTGCTCTTCATTATCTTAAACTCAAACCGTCCCGTACGTATGACCTCATTGAGTTTCGGGAAACTCTGATAGACGTTCAGTATGAGTCCGCCTATGGTCATATAGTCGTCGCTCTCGGGCAGGTCAAGACCGAACATCTCGTTCACCTTATCTATCTCGAGGCGCGCAGACAGGATATATTCGCCCGGAGCAACCTCCTTGGCAACATACTTCAGATTGTCGTGCTCGTCCTCTATATCGCCGAAAATCTCTTCCACGATGTCCTCCAGCGACACTATGCCGCTTGTGCCGCCGAACTCATCGACAACCACTCCGAGACTCTTTTTCTGCTGAAGGAATATGCGCATCAGCTTGCGTGCGGTCATTGTCTCGGGCACAAACGGCATCTTGTAGATGCAGTCCTGCCAGCGGTCAGGATTGCGGAACATCTCCGAACTGTGCACATAACCCACTATATGGTCGATGTCGCCATTATAGACTATTATCTTCGAGTTCCCGCTCTCAATGAATTTGAGCAGCAACTCGTCCTTTCCGTCCTTGTTCAGATCGACAGCGTTTATCTCGGTACGCGGCACCATGCAGTCGCGCACTTTCACGTCTGAGAACTCAAGAGCATTGTGGAATATCTTCACTTCGTCGTCTATGTCCTCATCGTTTTTGGCATTCTCTATGCTCGTCTGCACAAGATAGTCGAGATCTACCTTGGAGAATCCTTCGTCGTCATATTCCTTTTCCATGTGTATTCCGACAAAACGCAGTATCATCTTCGACAGAAATGTCGAGAAACGGCTTATCGGCCACAGAATTAAATAGAAGAAATATGCCGGCAACGCGAACATGGCCAACAGACGGTTGGCATTGTTCTTGAACAACACTTTGGGAAGAAACTCGCCTGTAAACAGTATTATCACCGTTGAAAGGACTGTGTCTGCCGGTACGGTGAAACCTGCATCCATTCCTGCAAAAATCGTGTTGTCGAACAGCTTGGCTATAAGTATACCATACATTACAAGCACTATGTTGTTTCCCACGAGCATAGTGCTGACGAAGCCGTTAGGATGCCTGTAAAACAGGGAAATGAGTTTTTGGGTAAGACTGCCGTGGTTCTTGTCCATCTCTGCCAGCATACGGTTGCTCGAGACGAAAGCTATCTCCATGCCGGAAAAGAATGCCGACATTATCATCGTAATTAAAATGCCGGTTAAAAGAGGAATATCAGTTTCCAAAATATCTTATTATAATTAAACGTTCAATTATTATCCGCCAGCACATATATGCCCGCTATCTTGACTGCGAAGGCATCTTGCGCTGCGGGAGAGCCTGCGGACGCAACTTGGCTTTAGCCGTGTCGGGCAGTGCTATCGTTGTGTCGTTCTCCTCATCGGCAATGTCGCCCTTGACGAATGAGCCGGAGGTGTTGGACACATAATATCTTGTCATACGCTCATCGCTTCTGAAATACATACCCTCAAGCGTACGTTCAGGAGTGACTACACGCGAAGGAGCATACGAATAGAACTCATGTTTTGCCTCATCCCAGAACAACTGGCTGCCGGTATATATTATACCGTTCTTGTTGTGCACTGTGACGCGCCCGCGCAATTCCCATACTCGCTTCTGGTCATAATAGTAGGCGGTGTCACACTGTATGTATGCCTGTACATGGAATTTCTCGTCGAACTGCTCGAAAAAGAGTCCTTTCTCAAATATCCAACGTGACGGCTGGCGTATCTGATTGACTTCCCAACGCTCAGTCACGATGCGATATTTTATTATTCCTGAATCAGAAATCAGTGTATTCACGCCATAGCTCGTCATCATAGATACCGAGTCACGGTCATGTATGGCAGGTGCCGTATGCTCTTTCGGCTCATTACATGAAGTAATGCACACCAGAAAGGCAAACATTATAAATATGTGACACCTGGAAATATTCAATGGTTGACTCCTTTTATTTAGCAAATTAAGAGCGACGGCATTAATCCATCTTCCATTTTGCGAACCAACGCTCGTTGAACAGAATACCTATGTTTATACGGAATGAGTTTTCGGTGATGAACATCTTTGAGTCCTGATGTACCCACTGAGCCGAGATATTCAGTATCGAACGGTTGTTTATCTTATTTATAATAGGTATTCCGAATCCGGCACTTACGCTATATTCCTTCGGACCGTCATATCCGTTTATTTTCACATAAGGCGTAGCATAAGAAGCACCAATTCTGTATTTCACACGTTTGAAGAAGTTTCGGCTGTTCTCATCAGGGCAAACCTCGCCGCCGACTGTGAACTTATGTCTGTCGTTGAACATATTGTCAGACAGTACATATTGCGGAGTATTGTTGACAACTGTATAAACAGGATATTTGCACTCAGACCATTTCTGGAGTGTATAGTCAACTCCTACCTTCACCTTACCGTCATGATTCCACATCAATCCGGCTCCGTACATCGTAGGAATCTCCAATCCGTTCTTCACGGAATAGTTTGTTGTGTCAGCCACATAAGTCTGCGAGTTTGTCGATAGAACAATACATTTAGGATCGGCATTCAGCTTGTGACCTAAGCTATACACAAGACCTAATGTCACTTGATCCTTTTTCGTTATCTTTGCTGTATATTGCAGACCGAGATCCAGCTTGTAACTGTTGACCGATGCAGAATAATATTTAGACAGTGTATTAATGTATGAGTCTGAATAACTGTTTGATACCGAACGGCTATAGCTTCCCCACAAATAAGAGATATTGGCTCCGAGCGAGAAACCTTTGAACGGTTCCCAACCCATACCGAAATATACCTGATGCAAACCGCCGCTTCCGGAATAAGTGTTTACATAAGACAAGTCATCCTCACCTGAGACTTCTTCAAGAATTCTGTTGCTTGAATAGCTGTATCCTATGTTTGAAAACGGCAGAAGACCAAAGCTCACTCCCAGATGGCGTGCGAGTCTGAAGCCGGCTAATATATACTCGAAACTTGCGTTGTTCACGTTCTTTCTGACTCCGTTCTCCGCAAAGTTAGTTATCTGTCCGGATATACCTGCATCGAAAATAAAGCTGAGAGAGTCTATTGACGAGTATGACGCCGGGTTCATAACATTCAGCTGATTGTGCTCACGGAAGCCCAGTCCAAGGCCGTTCATTCCACGGGAGAAGCCTCCGGCCGGTTCACTTAAAATACCCAATCCGTATTGACTGTATGGCGAATTAGTACCGCTTTGAGCAAATGACGCCAAGGATACGAGTCCCATTAGCGAAGCGATAAAGATTTTTTTCATTTTATATTTCAGCTTTTGTAATAATTTTAACCGGAAATATGCTGTCGTGAGCCGGTTCTCCCCTATTCGACAAACAATTGGTTGCAAAATTATTGAAAAAATTCGAAATAAACTCACGATAAGTGGGAAATATAAGTTATTTTTGCATCGTGAAACGTTTTATATCTCTTTTAAGATGTCTTTCGCTGATTATTTGTCTTTTATGCACAATTGACTTATCAGCGCAAAATGCTGTGGAGCCCAGTCTGAATCTGGATTCCGTGGAAATAAGTCTGCTGACATGCAGACCCAGACAAAACGTATATAGCCTTTACGGACACACTGCCATACGTGTACAGGACAAGCAGAACCAGCTCGACGTGGCAGTGAATTATGGTATGTTCTCGTTTGAAAAGCCGTTTTTCATTCTGCGTTTTGTCTTCGGACTGACAGATTACTCAATGGACATCGAGGACTTTGAGACGTTCCGGATACATTATGCCACAAGCGGAACAGGCGTGAGACAACAGACTCTCAATCTGACAAACGACGAGAAAAGAGCCATCATAGCCGCAATAGAGAAGAACTATGAACCGCAGAACCGCATATACAGATACAATTATTTCTATGATAACTGTACAACAAGAGCGCGTGACATTCTGTTGAATCACATAAACGGCACGATAAGATACCAGTCAAGGAATAAGAACAACGAATCATACCGCGAAATGATACATGCCTACAACGAGAAATATCGTTGGGCAAGATTCGGGAAGGACCTTCTGCTTGGTATAAAATCAGATTTTCCGACAGACCACACGCAGCAGCAGTTCTTGCCGGACAACTTGAGAAAAGACTTTGACAACGCCGTAATAATAGACAACAACGGCAACAAAAGACCTTTGGTGAAAGACAGCACATGGGTTATCCAGCCGGGCATACAGGCAGAATGGAAGGGTTTTCCACTGTCACCGACAACGTGTGCTATAATATTTTTCATCATAATAACGGCCGCGTCTGTTTATGAAAGATGCAAAAACATGATGTTCTGGGGCATAGATGTATTTCTGATGTCAGCAACAGGAATATGCGGTCTGATACTCTTCGCAATGCTGTTCTCACAGCATCCGACCGTAAAAGTGAACTTACAGATATTGCTGCTGAATCCATTGTGTCTGGTATTTCTTTACCCGTCAGTGAAGTCACTGCGCAAGCACGCCATACACAAATGGCTATTGGTGTGGATGATTCTCATCGTATTGTTCCTTATCGGAGGCTTTTTCCAGAGCTATGCGGAAGGAATGACAATTGTGGCATTATCTTTGCTAATAAGATACATATTAAAATTTGACCAAATAGTGCGAGCTAAAAGATGAACAGATATTTATCGGCAATAATTATACTCGCGGCTCTTACAAGCAACACCGAGCTGCAGGCACAATCGCTAAAACCAGCCCCAAGGTTGGTTGTAAATATCATTATAGACCAGCTGCGCACTGACTACATAGAACATTTCTCGCCACTTTACACTCCGGACGGGTTCAAGAAACTGCTCAACCAAGGCTGTGTATATGAGGCTGCGAGATATACATTCTCGCCGGTCGACCGTGCGTCAGCCATCGCATCCATAAATACGGGTACGACACCTCAATATAATAATATTGTAGGAACGCAGTGGCTCGACAGAGCAACACTACGTCCTGTATATTGCACAGATGACGACAAATACGGCAGTTCACCGCAGAAGCTCGCCACATCAACTATAAGTGACGAGCTGAAAGTGGCTACACGTGGCAGCGCACTCGTATATAGCGTCGCGCTGGACAAGGATGCTGCCATTCTGTCTGCCGGCCACGCAGCCGACGGTGCCATCTGGATAGACGAGAAAAGTGGCCGTTGGACCACATCGACATACTATTCCGAGGCCTCTCAGAATCTTATAAAAGCATATAACAGCACAAGCAAATACGCTGCCGACAACGAAGCTGTCGCCGACTTATCACTGTCGTGCGTTAAGGATATGGCAATGGGCCGCGACGACATCACCGACATGTTGTCTGTCGTTTTGTCTGCAAAAGGCAAGGACGAAGCCAACTGGCAGACAGATATGGAGATACTCTATCTGAAGCTGGACAAGACCATTGCCACACTCGTAAGAAAAATAGAGGATACCGTAGGCAGCGACAAGGTGCTCTTCATGCTTACAAGCACCGGTTACACAGACAACGAACCGGTGGACTACGAGAAATACCGCATACCCACAGGCACATTCTACATCAACCGTACGGCAAACCTGCTGAACATGTATCTTGGCGCAATATACGGCCAGGCACAGTATGTAGAAACGTGCTATCACAATCAGATATACATCAACCGCAAGCTTCTCGAGCAGCGCCACATAAGCTTTGCCGACATCGTATCGCGCTCGAAAGAGCTGCTCACACAGGCGGCAGGCGTACGCAATGTGACCACCAGTCCGTACAATCCGGCTGTCAGCGGCGATCTGCTTATAGAAGTTGCTCCGGGATGGCATCTGCTCAACGAAGACAATCAGGAGAAATACATCTCAAGGGCTGCCTTTGTGCCGTTTCCTATTATTCTGTATGGCGCAGGCATAAAGGCTGAACACGTTTCCACTCCGGCCACAGTTGACCGGATAGCCCCGACAATAGCAAAAGCCATACGAATAAGAGCTCCCAACGCATGCTCGGCAGCGCCGCTGCAATAATGTGTCCGATACAC
>ULRG01037921.1_pt1 | contig 14017 bp, 6 predicted proteins | sample 1955211 | NCBI WGS metagenome assembly ULRG01 (sample SAMEA4835676, study PRJEB28245) | human gut metagenome | biome: gut microbiome; material: fecal sample | place: Denmark | collected 2008
TGGATTTGATTTCTTTTTCTGACTATTATTTCTTACTTTTGCAAACAATATAACTAATCTACCATTGCACAGATGACTAAAAACAGAATAATAAGATATTTTTTGATGTGGATTTGTTGTTTGTTGAGCCACGTCGCTGAGGCTGTGCCGACCCTTCAGGACGGCAGGGCTTGGGCGAAGCAGGGCGTTACAGAGAGAAGGCTCAACGAGCTCGACGGACTGGCGCACCATCACGCAACGGGTCTCGTGCAGGATAGACAGGGAATGATCTGGGTGGCAACATGGAACGGACTGAGCCGATACGACGGCTATCGCTTCGTGTCGTTCAAGCCGAAGGCGGGCGATGGATGCTCGATGGGCGTGAACCGCATCAAGGATATTCGTATTCGCGATCCTTATATATATTGTAATGCGGAAGGCTACTGCTTTGTCTTCGATATTCGCACGGGGCGGTTTGATGACAGCCATCTCTCCTGGAACAAGGCGCTGCGCAAATGGGGCTTCTCCGGTCTGGGAACGAAACGGCTGAAGACAGCCGACGGAGTGGAGTGGGCAGTGGACTCTCTGGGCGTGAGGATGAGCTACCGCAAGCCGTGTTATGCTACGTGGCTGTTGAGGCAACCAGGATGTCAGGTGAGGGCACTCTTCCGCGACCGCGAGGGACGGATATGGGTGTGCTCGCGCGACGATGCCTCTGTGAGAATCTACGACGCCAATCTGAATCTTTTGGGATTTCTTGGAGCCGACGGCCGACTGCATGGCGGAAAGACTCCTTTCCGGTCGGCTGTGTACACGATGTTGCAAGACGAGGACGGCAGCCTATGGTTGGGATGCAAACCTGGTGGACTGTTGCATCTGTCGCCCCGTGCCGACGGCAGCTACGACATCAGCCGAATAGCGCTTGTAATCCGTGGTAGGGAGAAAGAACATCATGTTTACTCGCTGCAGAAAGACCGATGGGGCAGACTGTGGGTGTCAACGCTGAACCATGGACTGTTCTGTCTTACCCGTACGGGAAAGAGTTGGAGGTGTCAGCCCATCGTCCTCTCTCATGACGACAAGACAGGCAAGTACTTGGGGGTGCGAATGATATATATCAGCCATCGTGACGAGCTGCTGGCGGGCACAACGCTTGGACTTTTCGCCACGAAGCTTACTGCCGCCAATCCAGCCTCGCTGCGCTTTATCCAGCATGAGCGTGAGGGCGGAAGAGACGGCAGCCTGAGTTGCTCTGCCGTCATGTTTATGGCGGAGGACAGGGCCAACAGACTCTATATCTGCACCGAGGGCAGCGGACTGAACATGGTGGAGCCCGGCATTTCGCTGCTCAGCAAAGATGTGGACTTCAGACACTTCGACAGGCGCGATTTGCCGGAGGACTTCCTCTTGTCGGCTTTCGCGTATGGACAATATATGTGGTTTGTAGGCACCAACGATTTGACGGGCGTGGACGTGGAACATGGACTATCGCTCTATTTCAACCACCGCACATGGACCGATGAACTGATTTTCTCGGATGCGCAGCCCCTGAGATGGAAAGGCGGCAAATGGCTCATGGGTCTGATGGACGGTCTGGTACTGATGGATATGGACCGGCTGACGAAGCGCACCAAGGCACCGCGCATCGTACTGACAAGGGTGTCGGTGGAAGAAGGCGAGATGATGGAGGCGGTGAGTGCCCACGACACCATCTGCCTCGATGAGACAGAGCGCAATGTGAAGATTGAGTTTGCTGCCATCGACTATGCCAACACCCAGTCGATAAGCTATAGATTCCAGTTGGACGATGGTGTATGGAACACCTTAGAGAACAGCCACACGGTGACGCTGCTCAACCTTTCGCCCGGTACGCACACGTTGCGGGTGGAGTCGAAACTGCCCACAGGACAATGGGCGGGCAACGTGAAAGTGGTGACAATCTTCGTGAAACCAACCATCTGGCAGACTACTACCGCAAGGTGCTGGTATGTGCTGCTGGCGCTGTTGTTTATCTATACCGTGGTGTACGTGACGAGGACAATTCGCTCCTCCCACCGCAAGCAGAGGGAACTCTTGGGGCAGTATCTCGACCTGATGGAGAAATACGACAAGGAGAAACACCTCGTCGTGGCTGTCAAGGATGCTGGGGCAGACAAAACTGCTGTTGAGGTGGCAGAAAAGGCTGCTGAGGAAACGGTTGTTGCCGACGGCCAACAGCCCTTGCAAGCCGATAGCCGCAGCGTAGGCGAGGAGAGCCTGAGCGAGGAAGACCAGCGTTTCATGCAATGCGTGGTGGAGTTTGTGGAACAGCACATCGACAATTCCGACCTCAGTGTGACCGAGCTGGCAGCCAAGCTGAACGTCAGCAAGTCGGGACTGAACCGCAAACTGAAGAGCCTGTTGGGTGTGGCGCCCAAGGAGTTTATCAACAAGGCACGCATGAACCGTGCCGTGGCGCTGTTGCATCACAGCGACCTTCCTGTGAAGGAAATCGCCTATCGCTGCGGTTTCTGCGATCAGAACTACTTTGGCAAATGTTTCAAGGCTGCTATGGGCGTCAGTCCGTCGGAATATAGGCAGAAAAACGGGCTTTGAAACGTTTTTACCGAACATTTGGAACGTTTTTACCATTCAAGATAGGGGTTTTTGGCTACTTTTGCCCTCGACATTCTACTTCAAATATTTAAAAACTAATAGCAAAAACCTATGAGAAAAGTAGCGATTATTTTTATGAAGAAGTGTTCAGTACTATTGCTGATGCTTCTTTTCCCGTTAGGAGTGTTGGCGCAAAGCGTCACCGTTAGCGGACAAGTAACTGACGAGGCTGGCGAACCAATTATTGGCGCAAGCGTAAGGATTCCCGGCACATCGGTGGGAGTGGTGACCGATATGGACGGCAATTACTCTATCTCTGTTCCGAAAGGAAAACAACTCGAAATCACTTATGTGGGTTACAAGAAGGAAGTGATCATTGCCAAGGAAGGCAAGATGACTGTCCAGTTGAAGGAAGATTCCAACATGCTTAACGAAGTGGTGGCTATCGGATACGGAACCGTAAAGCGCAAGGACGTGACAGGTTCGGTTTCTTCGGTAGGCAACACAGAACTCGTGTCGGTGCCTGTGGCTTCGCCTGTTGAGGCCATGCAGGGTAAGCTGGCTGGTGTGCGCGTCACCATGCCTGAGGGCAACCCCGACGCCGAGGTCATCATCCGCGTGCGTGGTGGTGGTTCTATCACCCGCGACAACACACCTCTTTATATAGTAGACGGTTTTCCCGTCAGCAGCATCTCCGACATTCCTACCAGCGACATCGAGAGCATCGACGTGCTGAAGGACGCTTCCTCTACCGCCATCTATGGTAGCCGTGGTTCCAACGGTATCGTGCTCGTCACCACCAAGAGTGGTAAGGCTGGCAAGGTGACTGTGAACTACAATGCCTATGTGGGCTTCAAGAAGGCTGAGGACAAGGTAGACGTGCTGGGAGTGGAAGACTATCTGAAGTGGCAGTACGAATTGTCGAGCCTCTCTACTGGTGCCAATGCCGGTAAGTACCAGCAGGTACTCGGCGGATGGGACAACATACCCAACATTATGAACTCGATGAAGACTACCGACTGGCAGGACGAGGTGTACGGACGCACCGGCAACGTGTTCAGCCATAATGTCAACATTTCGGGAGGTTCAGAGAAGTTGCGCTTCACAGCAGGATACAACTACATGAAAGAGAAAGCCATCCTGCTCACCTCTGACTTCTATCGCAGCAACCTGAACTTCAAACTCAACTATGAGCCCAACAAGAAGACCAAGCTCGAGTTCTCTACCCGTTACTCACGCACCAAGGTGAATGGCGACGGACAGAGCGACGCTACCGGCGACCAGAACTCTGTGCCTTCAGGCTCTTTCGGCCGTATCCGCCATGCTGTGGTGCAGTCGCCTCTGACGGGCTCAGGAAGCCTTCTCTTCGATGAGAGCAACATCGACGACGGACTGGAAGACCCAATCACAGCCCTCAACGACAACTATAAGAAACGTGTTCGTGAGAACTTCAACATGAACGGAGCTTTCACATGGAAGATATTGCCCGAGCTTACTTTCCGCACAGACGTAGGTCTCGACATCTACAACAACGACTTCCGTTACTTCTCCGGCTCTACTACCTATGAGTCGCAGAACAACACCCTGGCAGAATACAAGAACATGCCGCTTACTACACGTACCCAGGTGAACCGCCGCACCGTGCGCAACTCCAACACTCTGCAGTACGACTTCTCTAAGATTCTGCCCAAGGCTCACAGCCTGAACCTCATGGTGGGACAGGAGAGCATCGTAAGCCGCGAGACACTGGCAACGACACGCATAGAGGGATTCCCTTCATTCTACGATGCCGACATGGCTTTCCACCTCTCTGCACAGGGCACTCCTACACGTGCCAACGAGTTCTACTATCCCGACGACAAGATGGTGTCGTTCTTCGGACGTGCCAACTACAGTTTCTTGGACCGCTATCTGCTTACCGCCACTCTGCGTGCCGATGGTTCAAGCAAGTTCTCTAAGGACAACCGCTGGGGCTACTTCCCATCAGTGGCAGCCGGATGGCGCATTATCGAGGAGCCTTGGATGAAGTCGACACAAGACTGGCTGAGCAACCTGAAGTTGCGCTTGAGCTACGGTGTGTCGGGTAACAACAACATTCCTTCTGGACAGACCAGCCGTACCTATTCTATCAAGGAGAGCTCTTGGCTGCACCTGCAGAACTCATGGCTCACCACGGGCAACGCAATGAGCAACCCTGACTTGAAGTGGGAAACCACACACTCGCTCAACCTGGGTATTGACTTCGGTTTCTTCAACAACAAGCTCAACGGTTCGTTCGAGGTGTACAAGAACAACGTGAAAGACCTGCTCATGGAGATGCAGATCACAGGTAGTGGCTACAACACACAGTACCAGAACGTGGGCGAGACTAAGAACTCTGGTTTCGAGTTGACATTGAACTACGATGCCATCAACACCAAGAACTACGGTCTGAACTTCTCGTTCACACTCGGTCATAACACCAATGAGGTAGTGAGCCTCGGAAGCATGGACTCATACAGTAAGCCTTCTTACTGGGCAAGTACAGAAATTGGCTCCGACTACTTAGTGAAGCCAGGAAAGCCTGTAGGAACCATCGTTGGCTACAAACTGGCAGGAACAGGACGCTACGAGGTGGACGACTTCGAGGGTTACGATGCTGCCGCAGGACAGTGGAAGTTAAAGGAAGGTGTGGCTGATGCCAGCGGTATTGTGGGCACAGTACGTCCTGGTACCATGAAACTCCTCGACAAGGACGGTTCAGGAACCATCAACGATGACGACAAGTTCGAGATCGGCGACGCCAACGCATGGGCTATAGGTGGATTCTCTATAGGTGCACGTGCCTACGGATTCGACTTCAACGCCGACTTCTCTTACAGCATCGGCAACGATGTTTACAATGCTGACAAGATAGACCAGACCTCTACACGTGGCGGTATCTGGCGCAACCTCAACACCACGATGGCAAGCGGCAAGCGCTGGACCAACGTAGACGAGAACGGCAACTTCATCAACGATGCAGCCAAGCTCGCCGAGATGAACAAGAACACCACTATGTGGTCGCCTTACACAACAAAGGCTGTGCTCACCGACTGGGCTATCGAGGACGGATCATTCCTCCGCCTCTCTACACTTACCTTGGGTTACACACTGCCTAAGACATGGATGCAGAAAATCTATGTTCAGAACCTGCGTCTATACTTTACCGCTTCAAATCTTTTCTGTATCACCGGTTACAGTGGTATGGATCCAGAGGTGGACTGCTGCCGCAACGTGCTGGTTTGTCCAGGCGTAGACTACTCGGCTTATCCAAGAAGCCGCCAGTTCATCTTCGGTCTTAATCTTACATTCTAAAAAACACTTAAAGGAAACATCGTTATGAAAATAAAATATGTATTTACAGCCCTGTTGGCTGGCGCTACACTCATGTCGTGCAACGACTATTTAGACGTAGAAAGCGAGTCACAATACAACGACAAGGTGGTGTTCTCTAACACCCCGCTTGCCGAGAATACGGTCATCAGCATCTACAGCTGGTTTGCCGCCACCAATTCTCACCGTGCGCGCTACATGCCTTACTATGGTATGAATACCGATGCCGAGTGCTACTTCGACATGGCGCAGCCTTCGTCGGACAACAAGACCTCGCTCTGCACTTACAGCGCCTTCTCTGCCAACAACTGGATGGCTTCTGGAAAAGACCCTAACGCCTTCACAGGCTTCTTCAACGGCATTGAGGCTGCCAACTGCTGCATCGAGGGAATACGTGCCTATGGCAATCCTGAGAGCAATGCCGACATGGCTTATCTCTTAGGCGAGTCGCTCACCCTGCGTGCGCAGTACTACTATGACCTCATTCGTGCCTGGGGCGACGTGCCTGCCCGATTCACATCGGTGAAGCAGAGCACCATCTATCTTCCCAAGTCAGACCGCGACGTCATCTACAAGCAGATTATTGCCGACCTGAAAGAGGCTGCAGGCTATCTGCCATGGCCAGGAAAGGCTGAGCGCACCAAGACGACAGAGCGAGTGAACAAGGCTTTTGCCTTGGGTCTGCGTGCACGCCTCATCCTCATGGCCGAGGGTTACAGCCAGCGTCCTACATCGCTCGACAATCCTACTACTTATGAGGTGCGCCGCAGCAACGATCCTGAGCTTACCAGCACAGCCCTGCTGCAGGAGGCTTACGACGACCTGAAACTCGTCATCAGAGAGAGTGGACTCGCACTCGACGCCACTTACGAGCAGTTCTGGAACGACCTCGCTACTGACGTCATCACCATCGAAGGCTCACACAAAGAGTCTATCTTCGAGATTCCATTCAACGACGGACGTGGACGATTCTTCTATCACTTTGGTGTTTACCACAAGTCGAAGAGCCCACACTTGACCAAGACCAACTATGGCGGACAGAACATACCTGCTCCTACACTCTACTATGAGTACGACAATGCTGACCAGCGCCGCGACGTGAACTGCGTGCCTTATAAGTACGACAACGGCTACACAATGGCCAAGTTGGGTGACAACGATGCCTCTGCACCAAGCTTCAACTTCGGCAAGTACGACTATGAGCGCATGACACGCCAGGTGACCTCCAACGACGACGGTGTGAACCTGCCCGTGCTCCGCTACGCCGACATCCTGTTGATGGCAGCTGAGATTGCCAACGAGCTGGAAGGTCCTGATGCAGCCAAGCCTTACCTCAAGGAGGTTCGCAACCGCGCCTTTGCCGTAGCCGACCGCCCTGCAAACGTAGAGGCTTATGTCAACGCCATCAGCTCGAAGGCCGATATGCTGAAGGCCATCCAGAAGGAGCGCCTTCTCGAATTCCCTGGCGAGATGCTGCGCAAGCAGGACCTCATTCGCTGGAACTTGCTCGGAACAGCCGTAAGACAGACCGTGACCGACATGAGAGCGCTGCGCGACCGCACAGGCAAGTATGCTGACGTGCCTACAGTGGTTTACACACGCACCAATGCTGCTGGCAAGTTGGAGTACTATGGCTTGGCTAAGGGTGAGACAGCAGCTCCTGCTGGCGAAGGCTGGACACAACTCGACTACGACTTCGTGTCTGCCACAGTGAAGGACAACATGCTGGCCAACTATTTTGCCAACGATCCAGACTCCCGTCAGTACTGGCCTATATTTGACTCAGACATCAACGCGTCGAACAACGCATTGATCAACAACTACGGATATTAAAATAACTGAACTTTTGCATGTGGGGAAGTTAAGGGAAGTTAGTGAAGTTAGAGGGAAGTTAAGGGACAAATGTCCTAAGTTTAAACTATAAGACTATTATTTCTTAACTTTCCGACCGACCGACGTGAGTGATAACAGCTTTAGCTTCTATCAATTTCCTCGCTTGCGAAACTTGAATTCAAATAATGAATTAACGGTAGGTTTTTAGTTATATATTAAAACAACATGCAGGCCTCTCTGCCTCGTGAGAAGTGGAGAGGCTTTTTTCTTAAAATCTACTTTCGCAGGAATTGTTCCAGGGACAACAATTTGTTCCAACAGCAATATTTTCAACAACAACAATTTTGTTCCAGCAACAATATTCTCAATGTTTTTCAAACCACTTAAAAACCGGGATGCCTCATGAAGAAAGCAGTCTTTACTCTTATTTGCAGTCTTGCCTTTGCAGCAGGAGTTATGGCGCAGGATGCTCCGCTCGATGTCTCGAAGCGGGTGGCTGATTATCTGCTGAGCCATCACAACCACAACGTGTCAAAAGCACAGGACGGACACACTCACATCGACAGCTATTATCAGGAATGGAGATACGTGAATGGTGTGCTCGGAGTGGCAATGCTCAATCTTGCCGATGCGGCAGGTGAAAAGAAGTATGAGCAGTTTGTCAAAGAGAACTTTGACTTTTATTTCGAACCAAAAATACAGCGACAACTCAGGAAAGAATACGGATCGGGCGTGCGCGACAATGCGTGGCGCAGATTCTTCTCCATGTCGAGCCTTGACGACTGCGGAGCTATGGGCGCTGCCCTCTCCGAACTGGCACGACGATACAAAGACCAACGTTACGAGAATTATCTCGACAAGATAAGCCATTACATTCTTACTCAGCAGGAGCGTATTCCCGAAACAGGCATTTACTGCCGGGGAAGGGTGGGAGAGCGAACTCTCTGGCTCGACGACCTGTATATGTGTACTTCTTTCCTGGCTCATCAGGGAAGTCGCAAGGGTGCATCGTCCGACTTGTTGCAGAGAGCGGCAGAACAGGTATTGCTCTTCGACAGTCTGCTCTTCGACAACGACAAGCACCTCTATTGGCATTGTTTCTATTATGACACGACCCATGCCCACGGCACCGCCCACTGGGGAAGAGCCAACGGATGGGCATTTCTGGCACAGGCTCTCGTGCTCGACAGATTGCCCGAAGAGCATCCTCTGCGAGACAGATTGCTGCAGCTGTTCCGAAAAAGAGTGGAAAACATCATCGCCTATCAGGACGCACAGGGCATGTGGCACCAGTTGCTCGACAAGCCTGACTCTTATCCCGAAACTTCCTGCACAGCCATGTTTGTCGCAGCCATTGCGCATGGTGTGAACAAGGGCTGGCTCGACAGCTCGTTCGCCTCTGTGGCGCTGCAGGGATGGAAGGCTGTCTGCAGTCAGATAACCCCAGAAGGACAGGTGAAGGGCGTGTGCATGGGAACAGGCATCAGCCGCGACTTGCCTTTCTATTACAACCGACCGGCTCCGCTCAACGATGCCCACGGACTGGGAGCCGTGGTGCAGGCAGGAATAGAAATCAATAACGTAACAACAAAAACAACAGAATAGATATGAAAAACTTAAAGCTAAAACTCACATTCCTGTCGCTGTGCGCCTTTGCTACAGCGGCTCATGCACAGCAAGTGAAAGGAAACAGCGTACTCTACACATCGTCCCAAGGCAATATGCGCATCGAGATGTGTTCGGAAAGCATGTTCCGTGTAACCAAGGTGCCTGCACAGCAGATGCCTGATAATGAGAAGTGGATGGTGGTCAACTACAACTTCCCACAGGTGGATTTCAGCGTGGACGGCAAACAGATAAAGACCAGTAAGCTGCAGGTAAGCATTCAAGAAGCTCCCTGGCGCATACAGGTGGCTGATGCTTCGGGTAAGGTGCTCTACGAGGAGTTGACATCGGGCTGCAAGGACAGCATATATAATGAGGTGAAGATGAATCCCGACGAGCATTTCTTCGGCTTCGGTGAGCGCATGGACCGCATCGACCAGCGTGGACAGCGTGTTCACCTCAATGTGGAACTGGGACGGGGCTCAAAGCCTGCGGTAGGCGGCAAGGACATTCTGAGAGCCAACTACTGTCCTGTGCCTTTGATGCTCAGCAACAAGGGCTACGCCGTGTTCTTCCATACTGCTGTGCCCAACGACTGGGACATGGGATGGACCAACAACGACAAGTACAGTTTCTCGGCACCTGGTGGCGACAATGACTATTATTTCATCTATGGCGAACAGTTGGAAACTCTGATTCACAGCTATCAACAACTCACGGGCGTGGCGCCTCTTATGCCACGTGCTGCCTATGGTCTGCACATCGGCTCGTACAGTGGTGGAACATGGCATCATGAGAGCAAGGCCAACGATACGTATGTGGTCAATCTCATCGACCGCCTGCGTCAGGAAAAGATTCCGTTCGACATGATGTGGCTCGACTCTACCTGGCGCCTCTTTGCCAAGTTGGGCAACGGAGGCTGTACCTTCGAGTTCCAGGATCAGTTTAAAGACCCAAAGGGCATGATCGACCATGCCTATAAGAATCATGTGGCAATGTTTGGTCTGCACATTCGTTCGCTGGTCGACAACGGCAAGCGCAACAATCTGCTCACCACAGCACAGAAGAAGGGACTCACCATTCAGGATGGTGGAACCAACGCCATCATCAACTTCTTCGACGACAAGGCTGTGGACTGGTGGTGGAAGAATGCAGCCAAGAAAGTGACCGACCTGGGAGCCAAGTTCTTCAAGACTGATGTGGGAAGCGCTCTGAACTATAACAATCCAAACATCGAGCAGAAGGCTGCCCACAACCTCTTCCCTATAGCCTATGCCAAGGCACCTTATGAGAACTTTGCCAAGCTCAACGGACAGCGTGGCTTCGACCACACACGCGAGGGCTATGCAGGTATTCAGCGCTATCCTTTCATCTGGGCTGGCGACTGGGGCTCGGAGTGGCAGTGGTTTGAACCTATCATCCGCGGCGGTATTAATATAGGACTCTCTGGTGTCGGCTATTGGAGCCACTGTATGGGTGGATTCGAGCAGTATTCTGCCTACGACACCGACCTCTATCTGCGCTGGGTGCAGATGGGAATGTTCTCGCCTGTGTCCATCCTCTTCGGTATGGATCATCCTCGTTATCATGCGCCATGGACTTATGGCGAGGAAGCACAGAAAATATTCATCCAGTACGACTCGCTGCGTTATGCGCTCCTGCCTTACATCTACACCAGCGCCTGGGATATGTACAAGACCAGCCGTCCGCTGATGACACCTTTGTTCTACGATCATCTGCAGGATGTCAATACCTATCAGATTTCAGACCAGTATATGTTTGGCCGCGACATGATGGTGTGTCCTGTAACGGTGAAGAATGCACTCTCGCGTCCTGTTTACTTCCCCGGTGGCGACTGGCTCGACTTCTGGACAGGTGAGCGCATCAGCGGACGCCAGTACAAGTCGTTCCTCACACCTATCGAGATCATGCCTATCTTCCTGCGCCGTGGAGCCATCATTCCCCGTCAGGAAGCCATGCAGTACGTGGACGAGCGCCCCAACACCAACATCTCGCTGCTCATCTATCCTTCCGAGCATTCGGTGTATGAAATGTACGAGGACGACGGCAAATCGCTCGATTATCAGAAGGGAGTTTATGCCGTTACCAAGATGGAGAGCCGACTGGCACAGAACGAGTGGATACTCAACATCACGACTCCTAAGGGCGACTACAAGCCTGTTTCACACTACTACAGCGTAAGTGTTTACCTTGACAAGAAGCCTAAACTCGTTACTGTAGCCGGCAAGTTTGTCGATGGATGGAAGTACGACGAGAAGTTGCGCTTACTTACCTTCGATGCAGGCGAGGGCGATATGGAAGTGGTTGTCAAGATGTAAAATCAAGACTTTTGGGGTTGAATACTTTGCCATAAAGCATATGGCTTTAACTTCTCCAACTACTCTAACTTCTTCATTTGCATTTATAAAGATATTACTATGTATAGAAACAGATTCTTCTTATCGGTTGCCGTCGTGCTTGCAGGTACGGTGGCAATGGCTCAGGGCTCTTACAAGGCTCTGAAGTTCAAGACAGCCACCTCGCTCTACAACTACGAGATGCTGCCAGTACACGCTCAGAACTATGAGCGCCAGCAGGCTTTCGAAAAGGCTTGCCAGTCGAAGGAAGCCATGCAGCAATACGTGAGCCAGTTGCGCAGTCGTTTTAGTCAGTTGGCTGGCGAAATGCCACAGCGTGGCAAACTCAATGCCAAGGTAGTGGGCTCGTTGAAGGGCAACGGCTTTATAGTCGAGAAGATTGTCTTTCAGAGTACGCCAGGCCGTTACGTCACAGCCCATCTTTATCTGCCCGAGAAGGTGCAGGGCAAGATTCCTGCCTGTATCGAGATGTGCGGACATGGACTCGACGGAAAGGGCACGGGTTCGGGAAGTGCTGAGCAGTTGGCTGTCAATGGTATTGCTTCCATGGTGGTCGACCCCTTCTCACAGGGTGAGCGCCAGCAAACCATCGATGCGCAGGGCAAGAATCTTACCCGTGGCGTAACTACCGAGCATACACTCATTGCTCCGGGCTTCATCCTCCTTGGCAGTAGCCTTGCCGCACAGGAGTTTTTCGACAACAGCCGCGCCATCGACTATCTGCTCAGTCGTAAGGACATTGATGGCGACAAGATTGGTTGTTATGGCTTCTCGGGAGGCGGCACGCAGTCGTCTTATCTGGCTGCTCTCGACGACAGGGTGAAGGCAAGTTGTGTGGGATTGTTCTTCTCGTCGCGCGAAAGAACCCTGGAGACTCAAGGCCCAAGCGACGGATGTCAGTGGATTCCTGGCGAAGGACGCGAGCACATCGAGATAGCCGACATGGCGATGATGAATGCGCCAAAGCCTTTCCTGATTCTTGACGGACGTTTCGACTTCGTTGACCATTGGGGAGCCTTGCGTGGCTATGAAGAGGTGAATCGTTGCTACAGTCTGCTGGGAGCGCCCGCCGCTGCCGAACAGTTTTATTACGACGACGGACACGCCATTCCCAAGCCCAGCCAGGACAAGATGGTAAGCTTCTTCCGCAAGGCTCTCTTGGGCGACGCACAGGGCGAGGTGAAGCCTTATACTTACTGGCGTAGTGACGACATGTGTTGCACCAAGACAGGACAGGTAAACTTGGAATACAAGGATGCGCTCAGCTCCATGCAGGAGTGTGAGGCACAGATGGACAGGCTGTCAGCCCAGCGCCAGGCTTTCTGTTCGCAGTCGGCCGACAAGGTGAAGGATGGCATTCTAAAGCTGTTGGGACTTCCTGGACTGAACGATCATTGGAATGCTATTGAGACTCGCCACGAATCGCAGCGCGACGTGGAGGAATATCGTTATCAGCTCGATTGCGAAGGTCAGTATCCTGTTCCTGTCATCGTCAGGATTCCGTCGGTTGCCAATCAGCAGTCGAAGGTTTGCATCCATCTTGCTGATGCAGGAAAGGCAAGTCTGCTGATAGAGACCGATCGTCGTGATGCATTCTCCGACGGCACGATTCATGTTTACGCCGATCTGCGAGGTTTTGGTGAGACGAGCGACATTTTCGAGTACAACCTTTCCAAGTATTGGAATACTCAGTATCGTTCTGCTGTAACTTCCCTTCATGCAGGCAAACCGCTCATAGGTCAGCGTGTGCAGGATTTGCGCACCATTCTCAATTTCTGTTCTGCTGACGAAAAGTTGAAGGGCCGCCGGATTACAGTCAAGGCTGACGGAATGAACGCAGTCGTAGTGATGCACGCTGCTGTGCTCGACGAGCGATTGGCTGGTGCCACACTCACCCGCACATTGAAGACCTGGCGCAATTACATTCAGCACCCCGTGCAGCACGACATGATGTCGAACGTCATTCCTGGTGTCTTGCGCTGTTACGACATTCCCGATCTTCTTTCGTTGGCAAAGGGAAGGGTCGTTATCCAGGACTAAACGCAGTATCAAGACTCCTGTTATCGACGTAAGGAATTTAGAAGCCATCCTCGCCCGACAAGCGCTCGTGGAATGGTAGCTGAAAAGAGACCAACAGCCTGGGAGAGGAAAGCTGACTGTGGGCTGAAAAGCGTCTCAGTTTCAGTTGTCTCAGTTATTTTTAAGAGGGGTTCCAACTTCCGTTTTTGTTCTTTTTTCTTTACTATATTATTATATAACTATTTAATATATAT
>ULRG01012149.1_pt1 | contig 13991 bp, 11 predicted proteins | sample 1955211 | NCBI WGS metagenome assembly ULRG01 (sample SAMEA4835676, study PRJEB28245) | human gut metagenome | biome: gut microbiome; material: fecal sample | place: Denmark | collected 2008
TGTTTTTTCTAAAGTACTGACTGTTTCGGAGGCACTCCCGGCTACAAAAAAAGAAGCTGCACCGGGAGATGCAACTTCTTTCGTTTCTTTCAGCCGTCACTGCTCTATCAGTGTTCCGTCTTCCTTAATCAGGACAACGGCTTCCGGCTGCATTCTCTTTTCCAGTTCGATGCGGAAATAGCTGGTTTCGGGAGTTTCAATCCAGTCGGCATCATCCACGACATAGCCCTCATAGTTCAAGTCGAGGTAGCTCTGCACAGCCGCCGGGAAGGTGCCTCTGAAATCGGTTTCCGTGAACAGCCAGGTTCCGTCGGTTTCAAACCAGGCTTCGGCCTCTTTGCCTTCGTTCAGAAACTCTGCCTTCAGTTTTCCATATTCCTTCTCCCAGTGGGCATTGACACCCGGGTACTTTGCCTTGAACGTAGCCACCGCATCCTCCAGATACAGGTTATCATCATCCTTGTCACAGCTGACTGTGGCGAATACGGTGAACATCGCGATGAAAATATACAAAATCCGTTTCATATGCTTCTTTTTATCTTATGTTGGGTACTTAATTTCTATCAATCATCAATATCTACCACCTGAAACTTTTTATTGAAAGTAAGTTCCATGCCGTTTCCGAGCTTGACCTCATAGTCGCTGCGGCTCCTCTCGATTTCAAGAATCTTGGCCGATGCATAATTCTTCTTCACGTAACTGCTGATTTCCGACGGAACGAGACGGGCGGGTACTTCCGTATGGCTGCAGTTCAATTCTGTCCAGTTGCCGTTACGGTCGAACTCCACTTTGTCGCCGTTCGTGAAAATGACATCATAACTGGTATCAAACAGTCCCGTTTCCATCTTTGCCAGTGCCACCTTCATTTTCGGAAAATCCGTTTTCAATATCTGCTGCGCAGCCTGAGGCAACTGGGACACATTGATAGGCTTATCCTTCGAAGCAACTGCGTTTACACTCATGGTGAAAAGGCAAACAAGTGCCATAATGCTGACTTTTACAAACTTTTTCATACTACACAATTTTATGGTTACACTTAAATTTATTTCTGTTTTCGCTGTCTTTTCTGACTTTTTCTACTGCAAAGTTGCCATGCGATTCTGAAATAAATCTGAAAAAAAGGAGAAAGGCCGAATTTTAACATTTAATTAACATATATCCTCCTAAAATCCGGCCTTCCGTGCCTTGCGCCGGCTGCCATTCCCCGGCAAGAACGACGTCATAAAACCATGTTTACCCAAAAGTTATAGACTCAAACAGCCCGCCGGCTGCACCACGGGTTTCAGGAATGGGAGGACAGCGTGAATACATGCAGGCCGTCCTCATATTTGTACGTCACCCTTATTCCGCAACTGGCACAGATGGCGCTGACGAGCGAAAGCCCGATTCCCGAAGAGCTTTTCTTTCCTTGCGTATGGTAGAAACGCGTAAAAATCTTGTCCACCTCCAACGGCTCCTGCACGCCCGTATTGGCAATCCGCAGGCCGTGCTCTTCCGTCGTCAGGACGATGCGGCCACCCTCCCGGTTGTGGACAAATGCATTCTTGAGCAGATTCCCCACCAGCACAGAGGCCAGCATCGCATTCATGTTGAGGTGCCAGTGGGCTTTTCTGCTGACACTGACTTCTATTTTCCTGGAAGCGTACACTTCCTTATATTCTTCCATCAGCTCTTCCGCCACGGCATCCATATCCACCGGCTCGACATCGGAAAACTGGCCGTTCTCAATCTTGCAGAGCAGCAGCAACGACTTGTTGAGCTTAGAGAGCGCGCCGAGCGTGTTGCGGATTTTGAGCAGTTCGCCCATCTGTTCCTCGTTGAGCCGATCGTCATCGAGCAACATCTCTATGCGGTTCTGGCAGATGGCCAGCGGTGTCTGCATTTCGTGGGAGGCATTCCCGATAAAGAGTTTCTGCTGTTCATATTGCTGCTCGTTCCGCGTCATCAGGCGCGTTACGGAATCATTGAGCTTTCTGAATTCGGTGACGGAAGTCGGATTGTTCAGTTCAAGGTTCGTTCCGCCCAGCCTGTAGTCGTCCAGCCACTTCAGCAGGATGTCCAAAGGACGCATGCAGCGCTTCAGCGCTATCCTGTTCAGCAGGACGAAGCCCAGCAATATGGCAATATACAGGAACAGGAGCCAATAGAAAATGGCTTCAATCAAATCCGTCTTTTCGATGGAGGGCACCGACACCTCCACCTCGCGGAATCCTCCTTCGTCGGTCCGGAAAATGTAGGAAATGACCCTCGCGGGTTCATACTCGCGTTTCTCCTTTATATATACGGTGCGGTCCTCATAGCGCACATGCGGATGGGTGGCAGCATATTCCGGCGACACGTCACGCAGATAATACTGATTGTTCGAGCCGCTGGTTTCCGTGGGCAGCGGCTCCCCGGCGAGCGACCTCATGATAATCAGCTCCGCATAATTCTCAAGCGAATCGTCCACTTCGTCATTGATTTCGTCGATAATGGCGAAATAAAAGAACACGGACCAAAAGGCCAATACAGCCGCGGCAATGACCGACAGCCGCAGAGAAATGAAATGCGTCAGCCTCATAATTCCACGAGTTTATATCCGAATCCGTAAACTGTCTTGATTTCAATCTGGGCCCCCGCCGCCTTGAGCCGCTTGCGCAGATTCTTCATTTGGGCATAGATAAAGTCGAAATTGTCCGCCCCGTCAATATAGTCGCCCCACACGGCCTCAGCCAGCATCTGCTTCTCCACCAGCCTTCCGGGGCGGCTCATGAAGTAAACCAGAATATCATATTCCTTTCGGCTCAAATCCAGCGGGTTTCCGTCTATCTCCACCTTAAACTTGTCCGTATGCACGCACACATTCCTTATCTGCAACACATTGTAGGCGCCTTCCCGGTGTCTTCTGATTACGCTCTTGAGCCGGGCATGCAGTTCCGCCAGATGAAAAGGCTTGGCCAAATAGTCGTCGGCACCAAGGTCGAGCCCCGTCACTTTGTCCTCAATGGAATCCTTGGCCGACAGGATGATGACGTTGCATTTCCGGCCACGGGCCGACATTTTCCGCAGGAGGTCGAGCCCGCTGCCGTCGGGCAGCATAATGTCGAGAAGCAGACAGTCATATTCATACACAAAAATCTTCATGCGCGCCGCGGCACAGTCGGCCGCAGTCTCCACCACGTAGCGTTCCTTCTCCAGCGACTTCTGTATGATTTCGCGAAGGTCGGCGTCATCTTCAACAACAAGTATTTTCATCCTGCACAAGTTTTTCTTCGAAACAACGGACACTGGCAGCCGGCATGCCTCCCGCTCCCTTCAGGAAGCTGTATTCCCTTCCGGCACCGGCTGCATTCTTCCACAAAGATAATTGAAACGTTTCATATAGAACGGATTTATATCCATTATCCTGCACTCCGACTCCGGGCGAAAGGACTGCCGATGCCGCTTTGCCGTCCGCCAACCGCCCCCTCTCCCCGCCGGCATCCGGTTCCGGGCCGGCACAACCCGTTGCCAGTCCCAAAAGCATGCGCCGGAACATCTCTGCAGGATGCTCCGGCGCACGCCATTCCGCTGTACCGGCATTCGGACAGGCCGGCAGCGGGGTTTTATTCAAATTTCACTTTGAAGGCATAGGTCTTCAGTTCGTTGACGGCCCGCCGGGGAATCCGTACGGACAGACCTTCCGAAGTCTGCTGCCAGTCCAGTTTTTTCCGGTAGCCCAGAAGTTCCACAGAACTGATTTTCCCGGCCTTCTCCGCAAGGCTTTCGGAAACGACGGTCTCATCCTGCCAGTTGCGCGCAAAGAGATATACGCAGTCGTCGCCCGCCGTAAAGCGGATGTCCTGCACGACGTCGGTTGTTCCGTCATAGACAGCATCCTCAAAGCCGGTCGACTGCTGTGCCTTCCTGGCCACAGGGGCCACACGGCTCTTTTCGCCATAAACCTTCCAGGGACGGGTGCCGTAAATCGCCTCCCCGTTGGCTTTCATCCACTTGCCCAGCGCGTCCAGACGCTCGAGATTGCGCGGCTGCAAGGTACCTTCGGGCGTTGGACCCACGTTGAGCAGCAGGTTGCCGCCCTTGCTGACCACATCGATAAGCAGTCCCACGATTTTCTGCGGCGACTTGAAGTCATTGTCGGCCTTCATGTAGCCCCAGTTTTTCGACATGGTGATGCAGGCTTCCCAGTAGCCGGGAATGATGCCTCCGCTCTCGCGCTGCTCCAGCGTGCGGTAGTCGCCCAGTCCGTGACCGATGCGGTCGTTGATGATGATGTTCGGGTCGAAGTCGAGTATCATTTTCCGGATGGCCTGGCTCTGCGCCTTGGGCGTCATCTCAAAGGTGTCGAACCAGATGAGGTCGGGATGATACTGCTCCAGCAGTTCCTTGACCTGCGGCTTGACCTTGCGCTCCATGTAGCGGTTGACATCCTTGGCGTCCTCGTCCGGATAGTCCCACGTGTTGCTGCGGCCGCCCTTGGTGGGCCAGTTGGTAGGCACGTCGGGGTCGTGCCAGTCGCGCCCCAGCGAATAATAGATGCCCAGTTTGAGACCATGCTTGCGGCAGGCATCGGCCAGCTCTTTCAGCGGGTCGCGGTGAAAACCGGTAAAGTCGTAGATGTTATACGGACTGCACTTCGAATGATACATGGCGAAACCTTCGTGATGCTTGGACGTGAAAACGACATACTTCATGCCCGCCTTCTTGGCCGCCACCACCCATTTTTCCACATCCATCTTCTCCGGACGGAACGTAGCCGTCACCTTTTCATATTCCGCCACCGGAATCTTGGCCTGCAGCATCACAAACTCGTTATACTGGTCGCTGCCGTTCCATACACCGGCAATTTTCGAATAGACACCCCAATGGATGAACATGCCCAACTTGGCATTGCCAAACCAGGACATCTTGTCGGAAGCATCCTGCCCGGCAGCATCCATGCGGAGCCAGCATCCCAGCAACAGGCAGAGAACAAACCATTTTTTCATATTGCTGTCAATTTAATTCTATCTTAATTTTCTGATTCTTTACGCTGACAAAATAGTCTCCCTTTTCCAGGAAACGCTTCCCTTCGTCGTCAACATAGCCGAAGTCTCTTTGCAAATCCACTTCAAATACGAAATTCACCGTTTCTCCCTTGCGAATCCACTTCTTCTCGAAGAATTTCAATTCTTTCAGGGGACGGGAAATGCGGCACGACGGGTCGGAAACGAACCAGTGCACCGTTTCGTAACCGTCACTGTCGCCGGTATTGGTCACCGGCACTTCCACCGTCAGCCGGTCCTGCATGCCCACCTTTTCGGCCGAAGCCTTCAGTTTTCCATAAGTAAACGTCGTATAGCTCAGCCCATAGGCAAATTCATATTGCGGCTGAGTGGGAATATCCTGATACTTTCCCGCATAAGGGCGGGAGCTCTGTCTTTCATTATAATAGATGGGAATCTGGCCCGTCGCATACGGAAACGTGATGCACAATTTACCGGAAGGATTGGCCTTTCCCGAAAGGATACGTGCCAAGGCAGAGCCGCCGGCCACGCCCGGCTGCCAGATTTCCAGTATGGCATCCGCATATTTCTCCAGCCGCGAAAGTTCCAGCGGGCGTCCGTTCGAAAGAATCAGGACAACCGGCTTGCCCACCCGGCGGATGGCGGCCGCCAGGCGTTCCTGCACTGCGGGCAATGCCAGTGTGGAACGGCTGGCATTCTCCCCGCTCCACTCCGCTTTCTCGCCCAGGCACAACAGAACGACGTCCGACTGCGAGGCTGCCTTGACGGCCTCGGCAAACAGCGTAGTGTCGTTGCCCTCGAAATCGCATCCTTTCGCATAAGTCAGACGCGCCCGTTTTCCCCACTCGGCCTCGATGCCATCATACAGGCTTTCGGCATCCTCGGCCCGGCCGTGGCCCACCCAGGAGCCCAACAGGTTCCTCCGGTCCTTGGCCATCGGCCCGATGACAGCCAGATTCGGCTGCGGTCCCAGGGGAAGCACCCGTCCTTCGTTCTTCAGCAGCACCATGCTCTCTTCTGCCATGCGGGAAGCCAGCGCCTTGTCTTCCGGTTTGAGGATGCGTTCCTTTTCCGGGTAGACAGGCGTATAGGGTTTCTCAAAAAGTCCCAGTTCAAACTTCAGGCGCAGCACTCGTGCCACGGCTTCGTCGACCGTTTTCTCCTCCACCTGCCCTTCCTTGACCAGATTTGCCAGGTGTTCCCGGAAGCAGCCGTCGGTCATGTCCATGTCCAGACCGGCCGCCATGGCCCGGCAGGCGGCTTCCTTGCGGTCGGCCGCCACTCCTTGCGTCACGAGCTGGGCCACCGCATTCCAGTCGCTCACGACAAAGCCGCTGAAGTTCCAACGCTTCTTCAGCACTTCCGTCAGCAAGTAATGATTGGCGGTAGCGGGCACTCCGCTGATGTCATTGAAGGCACTCATCACCGTAGCGGCTCCGTTCCTTACACAATACTCATAGGGAGGAAGATAGGTCTCCCACAACGACTGACGGGAAATATCCGTCGACGTATAGTCGCGGCCGCCCTCCGAGCGCCCATAACCGGCATAATGCTTGAGACAGGCAGCCACAGTCGTTCCGCCGGCAAGGGTATCCCCCTGATAGCCTCTGACTGCCGCCGCGCCCATGACCGAAGTCGTATAGGGGTCTTCGCCATATCCTTCAGCCACCCGTCCCCAGCGACCGTCCCGCGCAATATCAATCATCGGCGAGAAAGTCCAGTCGGTGCCCGACATACGTGCCTCCCGGGCAGCCACCCCACTGAGCTGTTCCACCAGCGACGGATTCCAGGAGCAGCCCTGCGCCAGCGGAATCGGGTAGACGGTGCGGAAACCGTGAATGACATCAAAGCCGAAAAGGATGGGAATCCCCAGCCGGGTGCTGTCCACCGCCCGGCGCTGCAGGCGGTTGCGCTGTTCGGCGTCAGCACAGAAATAGATGTAAGAACCGACACCGGCGGTCAGTTCCACGTTTTCTTCACCGATATTGTTCACATTCGTGTTCGGCCCGACTGTGTACTGGCACAGCTGGAGCACCTTTTCCTCCAGGGTCATCCTGCCCAGCAAATCCTTCACCCGGCTTTCCACATCGGCTTTCGGGTTGCGGTAAACGGGCAGCGAACGGGCGGCAGCCTGAGAAGACAGCCAGAGGAAACCTATGCCTAAAATCAAACGACCGTATTTCATATTTTCAATAATTTATCAGAACCCACCTGTTGCGATCCGGCGCAACGGTTTCCCCCGCGGGAGATGCGCCAGCCGCCATTGCGGCATTTATCTTTTCTTCTTCAGGAAATAGTCGGGCACCGTCACTTTGTTCTGTATCTGCCCGTCGCACAAATGAATCCAGGTATCAAAGGCCGTCTGCCCCTCGGTCAGCTCAATGACTCTGGCGCCGCAGGACAGGTTGTTGTACACGGTGTCACCGCCGGAATAACGGCCGTAGGCCAGCAGGATGCCATACCAATAGGCCGCATAGTCGTTGTCATGGTCGTGCCCGACAAAGACACCCGTCACGTCGCCCATCTCCTTCATCGCCACAAACAGGCCGGAGTTGAGGGCCGGCGAGCAAACGGGCTCCTTGCGCGTTCCCACGAGCCCCGTGTTCTCGTTGCGCACGGCTTCGTGAAATTCCGGCAAGGCGATATGGAAGAACGCCAGCGACGGCAACGGACGGTCCTGATTGGCGCGCGTGAAATCGCGGCTTTTTTCCTTGTACCATGCAATCTGCTCGGCCTTGATGTAGTCGTAGCCGCCAATGCCCTTGATGCGTGAATAGGAATGCGAGTCGAAACAATAGAGCACCGCCGCCGTCCGTCCGTCTTCGCCTGCCACCGGCAGCACATAGTTCGAGACTCCCGGCAATCCCTCGGTGGTGGCCGTCAGATTCATCGGATAACTCTCCAGAATGTCCAGCAGTTCCCGCCGCGAAAGCCCCTGCTCGTCGTCGTGGTTGCCGAAGGTGACGGCAAAGGGCACCTTGTATTTGCTCAGCCGGTCGAGCACGTCGCAAAGGCTCTCCCGGGCCGGCTTGCCGTAAATCACATCACCCGTAATCATCACCAGGTCGGGCTTCTCCTCCTTCATCACCTCGTCGATGTTCTTCAGCGAAATCTCCGAGCGGGGATCTTCGTGAATGTAGTGTACGTCGGTCAGCTGAACAATCTTGAACTTACCTTTAGCATTGAACTGAAGGTTCTGGGCCACGCCGTGCCAGCTGCAGGAAAAAGCCAGCAACATCAGCGCAAGAAATGTTTTCTTCATAGTCCTATTTATATTATAATATGTGTACAGTCAGTTTTTTCCGAAAAGGCCGTCCCGTTTTCCGGCGGCCGGCAACCGCCGCAGAACGCGCGCTGCCAAACGGCACAAATGTAAATAAAATTGACGAATAGGAAAAGAAAACAACGGCCGAATTCGGCAGAAAGAAGGAAACAGAAGCCGGGAAAGCGGCCGTGACGGGATGCCCGCAGCGGGGAATGGCCGCCACTGCGCCGCCCGCCTGGAAAAAAAGACCGGCATCGCCCGCCTCCGCAGACAGGAAGCGGGCGATGCCGGAAAGTCAGAAATCGGTTTGCTTGCCCGTGGTGCGCTTCAGGCGCTCCAGCCGCTGCATCATGCGCCGCAGCCGTGCCGGTTCCTTCGCAGCCAGATTGTGCTGCTGCCCGGGGTCCTGCTTCACCTGGTAAAGTTCATACGTGCGTCCGGGACCATAGGGCGGTATCATCACCCAGTCGCCCTGACGCAGGGCATAGTTGAACATCCCCTCCACCACGAGTTCCTCCCGTCCGCGGTCGCTCCGCCCCAGGAAGGCGGCCAGCGTGTTCTGGCTGTCCACCCGTCCGGGACAAGGCTGCCCCACCAGCGCCGAGAGCGAGGCCATCAGGTCCATCTGGCATACCAGCGCATCGGAAACGCCGGGCTTCACCGCTGCCGGCCAGCGCAGCAGGAAGGGCACACAGGTGCCGCCTTCATACATCGTCGTTTTCCATCCCCGGTAGGGACCGGCCGGCCGGTGGTCGCCCACCAGTTGCTCCGCGTCGTCCTTATAGCCGTCGTCGAGCACCGGTCCGTTGTCGCTCGTCAGCACCACCAGCGTATTTTCCGTCAGTCCCAGCCGGTCGAGCTCCTTCAGGAATTCTTCCACACACCAGTCCGCTTCCAGAATGACGTCGCCGCGCGGCCCCATGCCCGACTTTCCGGCAAAGCGTTCGTTCGGCACCCGGGGCACATGAGGCTGATGCAGCCCGTAATAAAGGAAAAACGGTTCGTCACGGTGCTCCGCCAGAAAAGCCTTGGCCTTGTCCAGAAACAGCTCCGCCATGTCCTCGTCCCTCCACAGCGCCTTGCGGCCGCCTTTCTGGAAGCCGATGCGCGGCACCCCGTTGACGATGGAGCCCGCATGGCCCACGCTGGGATGCATCCGCAGCAGTTCGGGATTGTCCTTGCCCGTCGGTTCGCCGGGAAAGTTCTTCCGATAGTCCACATAGAGCGGATCGTCCTTCTCCAGGCCCACGCCGCGCCCGTTCTCAATGAAGATGCACGGCACCCGGTCGTTGGTGGCCGCCTGAATAAAGGAATAGTCGTAGCCCACCCTCCCGGGCGCCGGGATAGATGCGCCCGTTCCAGTCCACGGCGCCGTCGCCCAGCCCCAGATGCCACTTGCCCACACTGCCGGTCACGTAGCCGGCCTGCTTCATCAGTTTGGGCAGCGTGGGCTGGTCGGTCCCGATAATCAGAGCCGCGTTGCCCGGCAGAATCTTCGCGTTCGGATTGCTCCAGGGATACATTCCCGTCAGCAGCGAATAGCGGCTGGGCGTTGAGGTCGCGGCCGTTGAATGTCCCTGCGTAAAGCGAAGCCCCTCCTTCGCCAGGCGGTCCATGCCGGGCGTCGACAGGCGTTTCGCACCATAACAGCTCAAATCGCCGTAACCCAGGTCATCGGCCACAATCAGCACAATGTTGGGGGCGCTCGCCGGCCACCGGCTGCGCCTTTGCCGCAAACGGCAGGGCCATCAGTCCGCCCGTCATCAGGGCCAACCGTTCAAAATTCTGCATACCTTTCTTTTTCATTATCACAGTTGACGGATGGAGTTTTTCATCGTCGGAAAGGCGGCCTTTCCCGTTCATCCGGGTGTCGCCTCCCAATCTTTTTGTAAAGATAATCAAAGATATGCGTACGGACAACCCGAAAACATTTTTTGACCATGCAGCCAACCACTTTTCCAGCATCTCAGGGCGGGACAGCCGCCTGCCGGCGCGGACAAAGCTGCCGCCGGCAGGAAATCTGCTGATTTTTCCATACAGCATCCGACGATTCAAAACTTTTTTCTACTTTTGTAACCAACAGGAGGCAAGCCGCAGAGTCCAAGCCGGGAATCAGGTTTCCGCCCCGGCCCTGCACTCGCCGCCCCTGTTTCCCGTAGAGCCGGAAACCCGCGGACCAGTTCCCGCAACGGTAATACGGCCCGAATACAAGTAAAAACTGTCCATTTTTCCGCCGTCATCCACGGCATGCAAGGAAAAGTCCGCATCACATCTATCCCCCTTCGTCAGCGGACCGCATTCCTTCCCTATTACTGAAAACAACCAAAATCCAGCTATACACTTAACTACACTACTCTAGAATGATGCAAGGCCGCTTCCTCATGGGAGCGGCCTTGCTGCGAACCGCCCTTTTCCGGAACCAACCGCATCAGCACGCCGGCCGCTCCGTCCCGGCCGCGGCCAAGAGGCGGACGGTCTCCCCCGGCTCCGCCGCAGGAAACCGCCTTCCGGCTTTGCCCATACCGATAGTTTTCATAAATTTGTGGAACGCGGAATCCGGCTGCCGGCCGGCCGAAAGCCCCGGCACCGCCCGGACTGCATGCCGTCATCCGTTCCGCCCCGGCACACGAAAGCAAAGGGCCCCTTCGCGTCTGCCGGGCAAAACCTTCACAGGGCCCCTTTCTCTCATCATTTACCAACCTTCACCGCTATGAACGACAAACTGTTTGCATTTTTCGAGTCGATATGGAAATATATCGACAGCGGCGCCTTCTATCGCCAGCCCTTCTCCGTGCTCTACGGTGCCATTGCCGCCCTCAACCTGCTCTTCCCGTTCGTCGTACTCGTCAGGCTCATCAACAGCGGAGCCTTCGGATACATGTCCGGCACGCTCGTTTTCTGCACCATCCTGGTCCTCATCCTGCTGATTTTCCTCGCACTGATGAGTTTCAGCCTGTGGATGAACCGAAGGAAAAAGGTGCAGGAGCTCATGAAGGAAAACCACCATTTCCTGGCCATCCCGGCCGTGTCCCATTTCATCCAGACCCTGGGTGAATGGGCAGGCTTCTATCTGGGTGCAGGCGGCTGCCTGATGTCATTGCTCTTCGTCTTCTTTACCTCCGGCGAATCCCTCGGTCTGAACGAGCTCGGTCTCCTGCCCATGCAAACCGGCTTCGCCATGATATTCATCTACCCCATCATCGGCTTCCTGATTGTCGTCTCGGGCCGCCTCATCGCCGAACTCTACAGCGCCCTGGCCGCCATCGCCAACAACACCAGGCAGCTGGCCGACCGCACCGCCGGCGAAAAGGCAGCAGTTCCCCGGCAAGCCGACACCCCCGCCACGACGGAGCCCGACGAAATGGCGGCCACCGCCGGAAAAGCGGCAACCGGAGAAACACCGACCGACACGCCTCCGGCCGATACCGCCCCATGACCCCCGACCCTTCTTCCTCGTGTTCCTACAGCGGGAGCCGCACCGCCCCAACCGGGCAATGCGGTTCCCGCTGTATCTGAATGCCGCTTCCGGGACAGCATCCCCCCGGCCAGCCTCCGGCAATGGTCACGCCGGAAAAACACTCAGTACTTTAGAAAAAACTGTCAGTACTTTAGAATTTTCTATCGGTACTTTAGAAAAAACACTCAGTACTTTCGGAAAACCGACCTTTATGACTATGGAAAAGGACATGTGTTCCGCCAGTACACACGTTATTGATACACCTGCACAGCCAATTCTACTGGGTAAATGTGCGCCTTATACGGAATACTGGCTTCCTACATAAAAAAACTATACATACGCCCCATTATGGGAATGTACCGTTTGAGGTACCTAATAATTGGACATGGACGACATTAGGGTCTGTTTGTAATTTTGAAAATGGTTTTGCTTTTAGTAGTGAAGATTACAAACAGGAAGGTACGCCATTAATAAGAATTTCTAATATTTCAGATAATACTATCGATTTGAACGGATGTGTCTTTGTCCAAAAAGAAATTGATGATAAATTCCTTGTCAAAGAAGGAGACTTACTTATAGCACTGTCGGGAGCAACCACAGGAAAGATGGGAATATATTCTACTGATAAAACTGCATATCTTAATCAGCGTGTTGGAAATCTACGAATTATCGATTCTTCAATATTATGTCAGGAATACAGAAATATTTTTATGTACTCAAAAACAGAGATAATTCTAAAACTTGCATATGGTGGTGCTCAGCCTAATATAAGTGGCTCAGTTATATGTTCATTTTTATTTCCTCTACCTCCATTGGCAGAACAGCAGAGAATAGTAACTGAGGTCGAGCATTGGTTTGCTTTGATTGACCAAATAGAACAAGGCAATGTTGATTTACAAACAAGTATCAAGCAAGCCAAAAGCAAAATCCTCGACCTCGCCATTCACGGAAAGCTAGTACCGCAAGACCTAAATGACGAACCCGCTTCTGAGTTATTAAAGCGTATCAATCCGAAGGCAGAAATTACTTGTGATAACGGGCAGTATAGGAATATTCCTAAAAATTGGTGTGCCTGCAAATTGGTTGATATATGTTCTTTCTTGTCAAGAGGAAAATCACCCAAATACTCGGAAGACGATAAAACATACCCAGTATTTGCTCAAAAATGTAATCTAAAAGATGGTGGCGTATCATTAGAGCAAGCAAGATTTTTAGATCCTTCTACTATCAACAAGTGGAATGAAGTTTACAAATTACAAAATGGGGATATCCTTGTAAATTCAACGGGTACTGGCACTGTCGGAAGAACAAGATTATTTAATACAAATTGCTTGGGTAACTATCCATTTGTAGTTCCTGATTCACATGTTTCTGTCGTAAGAGTGTTAAAAAGTATTTGTCCTCAGTATATTTATGCTTATATATCTTCTGACTCTATACAACAGTATATGGAAGAGAATCTTGCTGGAAGTACAAACCAAAAAGAATTATATATTGGGGTTTTAGAAAATATGCAAATCTTCTTACCTCCTCTTGCAGAACAGCAACGTATCGTTGCAAGAATAGAAGAGTTGTTTTCAACTCTTGACAACATTCAAAAAGCCTTAGAAGCGTAGGAAAATACGCTTCTAAGATCTTATGCTACCAATTTACAACCTTGTCAACAATCTTTTGTTGTTCGCTAGCTGTACGCCGCAGATAGATGCGAGTAGTTTCAATACTTTCATGCCCCATAAGGTCGGCAAGTAATGCAAGGTCATTGAAACGGTCAAGGAAGTTCTTGGCAAAGCGGTGGCGGAAAGAATGAGGATAAACAACATCACGGTTCAGTCCATACTTATCGGCAAAATGTTTAAGTTGCTGGGCAATACCTCGTGTTGTAATGCGTTGTCCGAAACGATTAAGAAAGAGATACCCGCTTGTAATACCTTTCTTTTTCAACCATTGCAAAGCCTCGCTTCGCAAGTTTTTGGGGATGTATAAACGACGCACCTTGCCACCTTTACTATAAAGGTCCAGATAGCCCACTTTCACATGTTCTACCTTTATGTGCAACAGTTCACTTACCCGTGCACCTGTCGCCGCCATAAACCATACCACGAAATACCAATCTTCAGAACCATCGGCCTTTAACTGTGCTTTCAGAAACTTGTAGTCGGCATCGCTGATGACATTCTCTAAGAAGTTCTTTTGCTGCACTTTGACAAACTTCACCTTCAGCCTGTCGTGCTTGGTAAATTCTAAATAACGTGAGTTCGATGAATTATAACTATTTGTAAATTTG
>ULRG01020083.1_pt1 | contig 13982 bp, 9 predicted proteins | sample 1955211 | NCBI WGS metagenome assembly ULRG01 (sample SAMEA4835676, study PRJEB28245) | human gut metagenome | biome: gut microbiome; material: fecal sample | place: Denmark | collected 2008
GAGAGATTTTGTAGAAGAAAGACTTGAGTATTTTTCGGATATAAAAGACAATAACACGATTGAGTATAATTATTACCTTGGTAAATATACTGATGAAGAGTACAGGGAGATTAAGAATGACAGTCTTATCGCAGAAAAAATGATACCAGTGTACTCATATATAAGAGAAAAATATAATTATTACTACGAGAAATACCCTGATGGCAGGCTTTTTTATGATTTAGATGTGCAGAAATACATTGCATCCATTGGAATGGAATTTACCGCAATTATTTTTATTGCGTATATTATATGCAATATATTTTGTAATGATTACAGATGCAGGACGGATGTCCTTGTTAAAACTTCATATAATGGCAGAAAAAAACTGTTTGGATGCCGTATGTTAATTACAATGAGTGTGGTTGTAGTGCTTTCCATTGTGTCATTGCTGCTTGACTATCTGATTAAATCAAGACTTTTTGATATTAATTATTATAATTATTCCATTAAATCAATTATGGAAATGTCAGGATTTACACTTGATATTTCTGTTGGTAATGCAATCCTATTGATTAACATTACAAAATTTATTTATATGATAATCTTTTCATTTATATTAATTGGAATAAGCAGAGTGCTTAAAAATACATACTATGTTTTTCTTGCCGGAGCGGGACTGGTTCTTTTTACCTATATTCTATCAGAATTTGTTCCGAAGGCAGCAAGATTTTTCCTGCCGGGAGCCGGACTTACAGGCATAAAATTATTTATTTGACATAGTATATATTAAGTGATACACTATCACTAAATAGAAAAGAGTGTAGAGGTTGCACTGATTAACAGTACATTGTCTGATATGACAGGAATAGATGATGACAATGGAAAGGAGTCGGTGCCGAAGCTGTATTAACCTGTATTAATGCAAGCTGGGCATATATATAATATGTATATGACTGTCATCGTAAGATGGGGAGCTACCTAAAGTTAAATTATAGCTTATGACTTTAAGAGTTCCTTTTGGAACTCTTTTTTTATTTAAAATAACAGAATGTCTGTTAAGCGGACATTCATTGTTTACATCAGTATAAATTTTATATATGGAAGGAGACATATTATGTCATTATTTACAGGTGCCGGTGTTGCCATTGTTACACCAATGAACGCTGACGGAAGCGTTAATTATGAGAAGTTAGCTGAGATTCTTGAGTTCCAGATTGCAAATGAGACAGATGCAATCATTATCTGCGGAACAACAGGTGAATCAGCAACATTAAGCGAGGAAGAACATTCAGAGGTTATAAGATTCTGCATTAAGACAGTTAATCACAGAATACCTGTTATTGCGGGAACCGGTTCTAACTGTACTGAGACAGCAGTTAAATTATCAAAAGAAGCAGAAGCAGCAGGAGCAGACGGACTTCTTGTTGTAACACCTTATTACAACAAGGCAACACAGTCAGGACTTATTGCACACTTTACCAAGGTTGCGGGTTCGGTTAAAATTCCTATCATTCTTTACAATGTTCCAAGCAGAACAGGATGTAATATTTTACCTGCTACAGCAGCTAAATTATTTAAAGAAGTGGATAACATCGTAGGTATCAAGGAAGCATCAGGAAATCTTTCACAGGTTGCAGAACTTGCAGCTTTGACAGAAGGCAGGATGGACATATATTCAGGCAATGATGACCAGATAGTTCCTATTATGTCACTTGGTGGAAAGGGCGTTATCTCAGTTCTTTCAAACGTTGCACCTAAGGTTGCCCACGACATTCCTACATTATTCCTTAACGGTGATGTCAAGAAAGCATGTGAACTCCAGCTTAAGTCAATAGAGCTTATCAAGGCACTTTTTGTTGAAGTTAATCCTATTCCTGTAAAACATGCCCTTAATCTTATGGGATTTGAAGTAGGACCACTCAGAGGACCTCTTTCTCCAATGGAGCCAAAGAACCTTGAAGTTCTCAAAAATGCAATGAAAAATTACGGATTAATATAAAAGAAGGTACAGAAAATGGTTAAGATAATTATGCACGGCTGCAACGGTAAGATGGGTCAGGTCATCACAGGAATTGTTGCCGCTGACAAAGACGCAGAAATTGTTGCGGGAATAGATATTGTTGATAACAGACAGAATCCATACCCTGTTTTTACCAATATTGATGACTGCAATGTTGAAGCAGATGTAATCATTGATTTTGCATCGGCAAAGGCAATTGACAAATTGCTTGATTATGTTGAAACAAGGAAAATTCCTGTAGTATTATGCACAACAGGATTATCTGAAGAACAGCTTGCAAGAGTTGAAGAGGTATCAAAGAAGGTAGCTGTCCTTAAATCAGCTAATATGTCTTTAGGAATTAATACTTTATTCAAGGTGCTTAAATCAGTATCGCCATTACTTGCAGAAGCAGGTTTTGATATTGAAATCGTTGAGAAACATCATCATTTCAAGGTTGATGCACCAAGTGGCACAGCACTTGCTTTAGGTGATGCTATTAATGAAAGCCTCCCTGAGAAATATGAATACAAATTCGACAGAAGTCAGGACAGAATTCCAAGACCTAAGAACGAAATCGGTTTTTCTTCTGTAAGAGGCGGAACAATAGTAGGCGAGCATGATGTTATTTTCGCAGGCGAAGACGAAGTAATAACATTCTCTCATACCGCATATTCAAAGAGTGTATTTGCCAAAGGTGCTGTTGAAGCAGCTAAGTTCCTCAAAGGACAGCCTGCAGGACATTACACAATGAAAGAAGTCATAGGTTAATAATATAAAAGTGGTGTACCCTGTAATGTGTTCCCGGAATCCCGGGGCATGACACAGCTTATGGCTAAGTAGATGTAATCAAGAGAAGAAAGGAAAAGCACAATCCAGACGGAACCGGCGACTGTGTCAAGAAATGTTTGTGGAATAGCAAGGACTTTGATATAATGGGAACAGGAACCCCGGAACCGGGAGAAAGGCAGGAGGATAAATGCACATAAGCTATAAACCCCTCTGGCACACGCTGGTTGAGCGCAATATGAGGAAAGAGGACTTGCGGCTTGCCGCCGGTCTTACCACAAATATGATTGCTAACATGGGGAAAGGCAAGAACATCAGCATGGAAACGCTGGTTCGTATCTGCGAAACCCTGAATTGTGGTATTATGGATGTAATTGAGTTGGAGCAAGACAAAGAACCGAAAAATGAGGAACAGACGGGCTAAAATTGGCGATAGCTACCCGTTGCAACGGTTCGTTGCGTTTGTTCCTGCGTGTGTTGGTAGATATAAAACGGCTTGTCTGCTATGATTTTTTCATAATCAAAGTAGCAGGAGGAACATTATGACACTCGGAGAGAAAATACAGAAATTAAGAAAGCAACGAGGACTTTCGCAAGAGGCACTCGCTGAAAAGGTAACAGTTACACGGCAAACAATTTCAAAATGGGAATTGGGACAATCGCTCCCTGATTTGGATTTTATAGCCCAGCTTAGCGACATTTTCAGTGTATCCTCGGACTATCTTATTAAAGATGAAATGACCGAACCAGATGAGTTACCATATAAGAAGCGTAATTATCGTTTATCCGAAAGAAGCAAGCGTATTATTTTGGTAATCGTTTCTGCGGCAGCACTTGTTGCTGGTTGCGTATGCCTGATTTGCGACTATTTTACCTCGGACAGTTTATCATGGTCACTGATTGCCGCTGCTTCAATCATAGCCGCATGGCTTATGATACTTCCAAGCCTGATTTCCAGAACGAAAATCGTTTTGAAAACCTTAGTTGCAGTCAGTGCCATCCCTATTCCATTACTGGCAATCTTTTCCTTGCTATTGAATAAGTCAGTTATATTCACTTTGGGTATTTGCATAACACTGATTGCGATTGCCGCTATCTGGATAATATACGGCATTTTCCGCAAGTGTGCGAAAAATTTGTGGCGGGCATTTGGTTTTTCCCTGCTGGTTTTGATACCAGTGCCGATTGCAATTACCCATATTTCAGCTTATTTTTTGCCACAAATCCCGTTTGATTTTACGTCTGACATATTCAACAGCGGAATTACCCTTACGCTCTCTCTTGTATGCTTCGGGATAGATTATTTGCTTTACCATAGGAAAGGGGATGTAACAGACAAAAAATGAAAACAGTTCTTTTACATGGATTGGGACAAACAGCACAAGACTGGAAAGAGGTAGTGCGTCAGCTTTCAACTTCCAGTGTTGAGTGTCCGGAACTTTTTTCTTCAACAGGAAATGAAATATCTTACTCCCGGATTTTAGTTGAACTGGAACAGCAGTATTCTAATACAACAGAGCCACTTTATATTTGCGGCCTATCATTAGGGGCGCTGCTCGCCCTCGATTTCACTATTCGTCATGGGGATAAAGTAGCTTCACTGGTCTTAGTTGGCACACAATACAAAGTACCAACATTACTGATAGATTTTCAAAATCTCCTGTTCCGCTGTATGCCCGGCAAAAGTTTTGACAACATGGGGCTATCAAAAATTGATACGATTAAGCTATCTCACTCAATGCGTTCATTGGACTTCACTCCGCAATTAAATAGGGTTACTTGTCCTGTCACTATTGTGTGCGGTGAAAAAGATAGCGCCAATCTAAAAGCGTCAAAGAAGTTAAAGGAATTACTTCCTCAAGCAACTTTGCAAATAGTCCACGGTGCAGGCCATGAAATTAACAAAGATGCACCAGAAGTCATTGCCGCCATACTCAATAATATTTTTTTCAGAGAATAAAAATAATTAACTGTAAAGTTGCCGTTGTAGGAACACTCATTCCCACAACGGCAGTTTTCATTTTCTCTTGCGCCGGAAGTTGAAAGGGCTGTTCTTGATGTTCGGGGATTTTGACAGTATCCTTTTCAATATCTTCTGTTCATCCGGCGGCAGCTTGTAAAAGTCAATGCCGAGCATATTGAAAATGACCGCCCACACCTTTCCGTGATAATCCCCGGAAGATTGGATGGCCTTTCGGATTTCCAGAGCCATCTTCTTTGCAAGGGAATAATCCGGCGTGCTGTCAATGTCATGCTCATGGGCTTTCCGTATGTCGTGGAGAATGGCGTCCCATGTTTTATGCGTCACATGGCAGAAGAAATTTTCTTCCTTTACCTCTGCGGCAAGGATGGTCTTTGAATAAAAATCCTTATCTGCCTGCTTGTATTTCTGGACGATAATCTGCCGCTGTTCTTCCAAAGATTCATAAAGGGTACGGAAAGTAGAAGTTGCATGGCCGTCTATGTATATCTCCGTGTCGGTCATAAGCTGCTCAAACTTATCGTTGGTAGCAATCTCACACAGGAGCCGGTTGTTGATACGGCCACTTTTCAGCAGCGCCACCATTTCATCCGTCAAATGCAATTCCATCAAAGGCGTGTTTATCTGCTCCCGGTTCTCTGTCCGGCACAGCAGATAATCAACGGACACCTGATAGAAGTCTGCCAGTATGACAAGGTTGCCGTGGTTGATTTCCTTATAGTCTTTTTCATAGCTGGCGAGGGCTGACTTTGAAATGCCGGTCAGCTTTGATAATTCTTCCAGATTTAAGCCTTTATCTTTGCGTAACTCCCAAAGGCGCTCCTGTATGGTAGTCGCTCTCAGCATAGGACGTTCACTCCTTCCCGGCGGCTGTTTTCCTGCCGCTAACCGGATTATACCATACTTTCCGCAATCGTGGAAATTTCCGTTTTTCGCCATGAAATCCTACTTTGTGGATATACGGCACAGGGAACAAAAATGTTCTATGATACAGGTAGTTCATCGATGGATTATTCCAATCGAATGACCGGCCTGTATGGGATATGCTCCCCGGCGATGTAGCGCAACGACTTGCGGCAGGGAAATGGAGGAACCCTGACCGCAACGAGCGTACCAAAGGGAGCGAAACGCCGTTGTGAGAGCCAGGGGCAGGAACGACATCAGGGAGAACCGGCGAAAATGAACACCGAATTGATACCGAAACACAACTATCCGATAGGGCATAGTCTACCCTATCCGTAAAATACTACGGGGGATTTTCGGGCGGTTCTATGGCCGCTTTTTCCCTGAAAATCGCCCCGAAACACGACACTAAAATCTGCTATCCGTCTATTGCGGCTGTTACGGCTGAAATGGGCGGATTTTTGTTTAAGGAGGCACACCAAATAACGAAAATCGGTCGAAAGGGTAGAGAATCCGGAGCTTGCTTGTTGGAAATCTCTACCCAAAAGGAAAAAAACGGCTGAAAAGGTAGAGATTCCTGTAACCGCCGTTCGGAAATCTCTACCCAAACAGCGTGAAACAGGCGAAAAGGGTAGAGAATCCCAGTGCAGCCGGTTGGAAATTTCTACCCAAATAACGAAAATCTGCCGAAAAGGGTAGAGAATCCCAGTGCAGCCGGTTGGAAATCTCTACCCAAATAGCGGGAAATAGCCGAAAATGGTAGAGATTCCCAGTGATGCCGGTTGCAAATCTCTACCCAAACAGCGGAAATGTGCAAAAAAGGTAGAGAATCCCAGCGATGCCGTCCGGAAATCTCTACCCAAATAGTGGAAAACAGCCGAAAAGGGTAGAGAATCCCACAGCTTGCTTGTTGGAAATCTCTACCCAAACAGTGGAAAACAGCCGAAAGGGTAGAGAATCCAGTAGCCGCCGTTCGTAAATCTCTACCCAAACAGCGTGTGAAACAGGCGAAAAGGGTAGAGAATCCCAGTGCAGCCAGTTGGAAATCTCTACCCAAACAGTGGGAAACAGCCGAAAAGGGTAGAGAATCCCAGTGCAGCCGGTTGGAAATCTCTACCCAAATAACGGGAAATAGCCGAAAAGGTAGAGAATCCAATTTCCGCCGGCTCACACCCCCAGCCTCGCCGGCTCACATCTTCTCAATCGTGTCCAGCCATATCCTGCTGCAGGCGTCACTAGGCATGCGCAGGTCACCCCTTGGGGAGATGGCAACAGAGCCTACCTTAGGTCCGTCAGGGAGGCAGGAACGCTTGAACTGCTGGCTGAAGAAACGGCGGTAGAATACCTTAAGCCATTTAAGGATTACAGCGTCATCATAGACATCTTTAAACGCAATTTTTGCGATCCTGTATATCTTATCGGGAGCAAATCCAAAACGTAAAATATAATAAAGGAAAAAGTCATGAAGCTCATAAGGTCCGACAAGGTCCTCTGTTTTCTGGGAGATTTTGCCATCCACAGGAGGAAGAAGTTCAGGACTTACAGGAGTATCAAGTACATCCAGAAGCAGGTTTTTTAAGGTGTCATTGTTGCAGGTATCGGCATAGAAACGCACAAGGTGGCGCACCAGGGTCTTTGGAATACCTGAATTGACGGCATACATCGACATATGGTCGCCATTGTAGGTTGCCCAGCCAAGAGCAAGCTCTGATAAATCACCGGTGCCGATAACCATACCGTTATACAGGTTGGCACCGTCCATAAGAATCTGTGTTCTTTCTCTTGCCTGACAGTTCTCGTAGGTTATGTCGTGTTTGTCTGGGTCCTGACCGATATCCTCAAAATGGATATTAACGGCATTTTTGATATTTACCTCTTTGAGAGTGCCGTGTAATGCGGCAACAAGATTGCAGGCATTGTTGTAAGTCCTGTCAGTTGTGCCGAAACAAGGCATCGTGTAGGCAATTATATTTTCGCGAGGAATCGAAAGCATATCAAAAGCCTTGACGATTACCAAAAGGGCAAGAGTTGAATCAAGACCGCCGGATATACCGATGACTGCATGCTTACTGCCCGTGTGTTTAAGCCTCTTTTTAAGTCCCATTGCCTGGATGGAAAGGATTTCTTCACAGCGAAGTTCTCTTTCTTCAACGGATGATGGGACAAAAGGCGTCATATTGTAAAACCTGTTTAATGAAAGGTCCTTAATTGCAAGGGAAAAATAAACAGTAGTATAATCCTTTGAAACATTAGGGAAGGTTGTCATTCTTCTGCGCTCATTTTTAAGCCTGTCAAGGTCTGTGTCACCATAGATTATTCCGTTCTTAAAACGCTTTGATTCCGCAAGAACGGTTCCGTTCTCGGCTATTATATTGTGTCCGCCGAATACAAGATCCTGTGTGGATTCACCCTCACCCGCATTTGCATAGATGTAGGTAGATATAAGTCTGGCTGACTGACCGGAAATCAAATCCCTGCGGTACCGGTCCTTACCGACAGTTTCATCACTGGCAGAGCAGTTGACGATTACCGTAGCACCTGCAAGGGCATGATTTATGGAAGGAGGTAAGGGAACCCATACATCCTCACAGATTTCAGCCCCGATAACAAGGGATGGAATATCTTTACACGCAAATAACAGCTTTGAACCAAACGGAACGGAACAGCCACCGACTGTTATATTGACACATTCGTCAAAACCCGGGGTGAAATGTCTTGTTTCATAAAATTCCGAATAAGAGGGAAGATTTTTTTTGGGGATAAGACCGATAATTCTGCCGTCACATAATGCGGCGGCGACATTGTAGAGACAATTACCGTACATAAAAGGCAGCCCTACAAAGGCAATAAAATTCTTATCTTTTGTATATTCTGCAAGACGGATTACTGCGTCAAGAGAGTTCTTAAGAAGTGTATCCTGTAAAAAAAGATCGTTACATGTGTATCCTGTAAGACAAAGTTCGGGAAATACCAGAACCGAAACATTATTTTTGGCTGCCTCATCCATATATGCTTTAATCGAAAGCTCATTGGCTAAGGGGTCTGCGACTGTCACATCGGGAGAGACAGCGGCACATCTTATAAAATTATCTCTCATATTATTAGTCCTTTAACATATTTAGTGTACATTTTTCAGTACTTTGGTAAAAGTATAAAATATTGTTAAGGAAATTTCAATATGATATAATCGTTATATGTCAGAGTCCCGCTTTGCAAAGGGCTGTATTAATTGCATTGACAAGGATTATTGAGGTGTATTTATTTTCATCATTAAATACAAGATTCTCTGTCGAATTATTTTGAACAATCTGTGATGCAATTTCCGTAAGTGATGAAGATATAAGAGGATACATTGTTGTAACGGCTTCTGATACATTTACCATGCTGATTGATTTGATTTGTTCATGGTCCACCACAACTTCAATATTTACCGGATTTGAAGACAATACGATGGATGCTTCATATATACCCGGAGAAAAGGTGGATTTTTTGGCTGACTCGCTGCTTTTTTTGCTGTGTCCTTTTATGATTAATACAAGAAAAATGATGAGCAGGATAGCAAGGACGGCGAAAACGATAGTATAGATTATCTCTTTCATTTTAAAAACAAGTATTTTGGTCTTTGTACTCATGAATAACTCCAACATCTGATTATTACAGATGTATTCATTTAAGGTAGGAAATATGTCAATTAAAATTTTATATGGTCCTTCGGGACATGGAAAAACAGAATATGTATATTCGGATATAGTTAAGGAAGCCTGTGCCAATCCGGATAAAAAATATGTATTTATAGTACCGGAGCAGTCATCTTTGCAGGCACAGAAAAGGGTCGTAAGGATGCACCCCTCACATGGTGTTTTTAATATAGATGTACTTACTTTCGGAAGACTCTGCTACAGAGTGTTTGAAGAATTGCAGATAGAGCTTAAGGAAACCATTGACGATACAGGTAAAAATCTTATCGTCAGAAAAATACTTAATAATATAAAGTCAGATTTCCGTATTATTAAGGCAGGCAGAAGACAGGGCTTTGTCAGCGAGATGAAGTCAATGATTTCAGAACTGAAACAGTACGGAATTACGCCTGATATGCTTAAAGAGATAGCAGTGAGTGCAGGCAGTGACAGACTCAGGGATAAGTTAGAGGACATAAGCCTTATTTACAGTGAATTTGAGAATTATATCAGGGACAGGTTTGTTACGGTTGAAGATAAACCGGAACTTTTATACAGATTCATTGATAATTCCGATTTACTTAAGGGAAGAACTGTTGTATTTGATGGGTTTACAGGATTTACACCTGTCCAGTACAGGCTGATAGAGAAAATTGCTCTGCAGGCGGAGAATATTATAGTGACGGTTACCATTTCATCCCCTGCCATAAATAACATCAATACGGATATGGGAATGGATGAGCTTTTTTATATGAGTAAGGATATGATAAGGAAGCTTGGAGTGATAGCTGATAATGTCCGTATTCCTTTTTTGATGCAAAGAATTGAAAGCGACCATTCAAAATATCGTTTCCGCAATTCGCCTGCCCTTAATTTTCTGGAAGAAAATATTTTCAGGTATAACGGCAGTACCTTTGGCGGCAATACGGAGGATATACATATAAGTGAGCATTTAAACGGCAAAGAAGAGATTCAATATGCTGCGGCGGCCATCTTAAAGGAAGTAAGAACCCATGGTTACCGATTTAACGATATAGGAGTTATTCTTGGGGATAAGGATAATTTTGCCAACGAAACCGCCAGAATTTTTAAGGAATCGGGCATTCCCTTTTTTATGGATAATAAAAGAAGCCTTATAGGTAATCCAATGGTTGAATATATAAGAGGTATCATTGCACTTATTAAAGAACGTTTTTCCTATGAAGCCGTGTTCCGTGTACTGAAAAACGGGCTTTGCGGATTTGAACGTGATAAAGTCAATATTTTTGAGGATTATATTCTTGCTTTTGGTATAAATGGTTTTGACAGATATTGTGAAAAGTTTGTAAGAGCATACAAGTCAAAAGAAATGGGACTTGATGTAATTAATGAAGTAAGAGAGGATTTTTGCTGCCTTATTTCAGAATTTTACAGTGATATGACAAAGGGAACCAAGGCCTCGGATTACGTCAATGCCGTGTATGATTTTATGGAAAAAGAAAACCTCTATGAGGAGATGGAAATGCTGGCAGATAATACGGAGGATGAGGATAAGGCGGAAGAATTCCGCAAAAGCTACGGACATGTGGTAACATTACTTGAAAGAATATATGATATGTTAGGTGACGAGCCTATGACGGTAAAAGAATTTGCCGAAATTATGGATGCCGGCTTTGAAGAGATAAAGGTGGGTATAATTCCACCCTCCAATGACTGTGTAATGGTTGGGGATCTGGAACGTTCAAGAATTGATAATATCAAGGTGCTCTTTGTACTTGGTGCCAATGAAGGAATTATTCCTAAAACAGGAGATAACCATGGTATTTTGTCTGAGGAGGAACGTATGACGCTTTCCGATATGCAGATTGTTCTTTCTCCGACGCCTAAAGAAAAAGTATTTATGCAGAATTTTTACCTGTATCTCAATTTTACAAGACCTGAAAATACACTGTATTTAAGTTATGGAAGGTATAACGATGATGGTAAAGAGATAAGACCGTCAAGGGTAATAGGGATAATAAGTGATATGTACGATATTAAGCCATACCACCCTGATATAACGGATTTTCTTACTAACAGACAGAACTCTTTCCACCTTGTATCGGATTATGCCAAAATCAAAGATTATGATGCGGACAAAAATCTGGCAGCAGTAATTTCTTATTTTGTTAATGATGATGTATATGGCAATATCATTAAGAAAATAATCGACAGCTTTAATGAGAATGTTATGTCCGATAATCTTACAAAAGAAGCCGCAAAAATGCTTTACAGTGAAAATCTTACCGCAAGCGTATCAAGGATAGAGACCTATGCCGGCTGTGCCTTTTCCCATTTCCTTACCTACGGACTTGGGATAGGTGAAAGACAGGAGCATAAGATAACCAATATTGATATAGGTGATATTTTCCATAAGACACTTGAATATATGGGCTGTACACTTATGGAGAACGGCCTTAATTTCGGAAGCCTCAGTGATGAAGAAAGAAAGGATTTTGTAAATGTAGCCTTTGATAAGATAACCACTGACTATAAGTATTCTTTCTTTAAAGAAAGTGCAGCCAATGAATTTCTTAAAATGAGACTTTCCGATATTGTAAACAGAACCGTATGGGCTATGGGCGAACAGATTAACGCCGGAAGCTTTATTCCTGCGGCATTTGAACATAATTTTATCCGTAATATTAATGGCATGACTGTCAACGGCAAAATCGACAGGATTGATATAGCTTCAGAAAACGGCAGTAACTACATTAAAATTATTGATTACAAGTCGGGGGAAAATACCATAAGCAAAGAAGAAATACTTACGGGAGAAAAACTCCAGCTTCTCATATATCTTGACGAAGCACTTAAAGAGTATGAAAAAGATAGCGTTAAGGCAGTTCCGGCCGCTGTTTTTTATAATACCCTTAAAGATCCGGTAACCGATAAAAAAGATACTCTGCAGGATTTTATTCCATCGGGGATTGTGGGACATGACAGTATCGGGCTTCTTGACCATAATATGGATAAGGAGTCCAATGTAATACCCGTAAAAAAAGGACGGGACAATAATGTGGCATACAGTGATAAAGTTGTTACGGATGAGCAGTTTAGGGCAATGGCAGGTTACGCTTCAAGGAGAATGTCAGAGCTTGTAGATGAGATGACCGAAGGCAGAATATCAATAAATCCTTACGAGGGAGCATGTGATTTTTGCAAATACAGCGATATCTGCGGATTTAATGTTATTAAAAAAGAAAAATACCGCGTAAGGGAAAAGATAAGTCTGGATGATTTTTTCGCAAAAATCGGATTGGAGAATAAGAAAGATGAGTAACTGGACAAGTGAACAGCAGACCGCTATATATGAAAGAAACTGTAATCTTCTTGTAAGTGCTGCGGCAGGATCAGGTAAAACCGCTGTTCTCGTTGAGAGAATTGTAAGCCGTGTTTTTGATGAACGGAATCCGGTTGATATAGACAGAATAGTAATAGTGACTTTTACAAAATCAGCAGCAGGAGAAATGAAAGAGCGTCTTACAAAGCGTTTTGAAGATATTCTCAAGGCGGATTGCGGTAACAGACGGGCAATCAGACAGATTGCTCTTATTAACCATGCCAAAATCACGACGATAGACAGTTTTTGCAGTTATATTCTTAAAAATTATTATAATACCATAGGCTATGAGCCTTCATACAGAATTGCAGATAAAGGCGAAACAGAACTTATTAAGGAAGATGTATATAATGAACTGCTGGAAGAACGTCTTAAAAACAATGACGAAAATCTCATAACAGCCATTAACAGTCTTACACAGGGTAAATCAATAGCACCTTTTTTTGATATTATTAAAAAACTCTATGATGCCTCAGAAAGCCACCCTTGGCCTAAGGAATGGCTTTCTGACTGTGCAAAATTATATGATATTGATAATGAGGAGGAATTAAATGCTTCTCCTGTCATAGAATATCTTTTTTCATATATAAAAGAACTTCTGAATGAGATGTCACAATCCTATGATAACCTCATAGAATTATGCGAAGACCCCGGACTTAGCGGGGTAAGGGATGTTTTATGTGATGATAAAAGCAAGGTTACAAGGCTTCTTGAATGTAATAGTTTTACGGAACTTAATAACAATGCAGATAAGAATTTCCGTACAAAACCAAGGGCAGGAAAAGGTACTAATAAGGAACTTAGCGATTACATTACAGCAGAAAGAAACAGCCTCAAAAAAGAAATTACAGAAATAATTGATTTATACTGCTGTTATCCTTATGAAGATATAATAGACGAGGTGGCATGCGTAAGGACAAGCATCACTGCTGTAGTTGATTTTACTACTGAGTTTGCAGACAGATACAGGGAGGCCAAAGAAGAAAGGCAAATTGCAGAGTTCTCGGATGTTGCCCACAGGGCACTTGAAATCCTTGTGTCAAAAGAGGGAAAAACAGAAAAGTATACCCATGTAGCAGATGAACTTTCTGAATTATATGATGAAATATATATAGATGAATATCAGGACAGTAACTACGTTCAGGAGAAAATACTGAATGCCGTATCAAGGTGCAGGTTTGGCTGCAATAATATATTTATGGTAGGCGATGTAAAACAGAGTATTTACAGATTCCGAATGGCAAGACCTGAAATATTTATAGACAAATACAATACATATACGGAAGAGCA
>ULRG01044794.1_pt1 | contig 13917 bp, 10 predicted proteins | sample 1955211 | NCBI WGS metagenome assembly ULRG01 (sample SAMEA4835676, study PRJEB28245) | human gut metagenome | biome: gut microbiome; material: fecal sample | place: Denmark | collected 2008
ACCATCGAATAATGAAATTAAACAATCTAAATTCTTTTTTATTATGGAAACTAAATTTTTTAAAGTAATTGTCAAACCATATTTTATAGTTTATACAGGCTATTGTTTTTAATTTAGCTCTATACGAAGATTCATTTGTATATGAAGAAATATTAATATCTGATTCTCTAAAACTAAAAAGGCTATCTTTTGTATTTACGACTCCTTGTTCTGACATAATTATTGGAGTTGCATAATCACTATACCAAGCTAAAGGGAAATCGACGAATCCTCCTTTTGCTTTCAAAACTTGTGTCCTAAATATAAAATTTGAAATACATTGAATTTTATTGTTATAATATTGTTGAGCAATAAATTCTAATTCAGACACAAACTCTTCATATATTGCATCTTTTTGAACTATCTCGTTCTTTTCATTAACTCGTTGAACTCTAGATCTTATAAGGTTAACTTGAGGGTATTTAATAGTAAGTTTATCTATCTCTTCTAAAAAATGTATATCATACACATCATCATCAGATGCGAGAATGATATATTCGCTATTGGCTTTACCGAGAAGCTTATTCCAACATTTTACAAGACTTTTCCCTCCAATATTTTCTTCATTCCTATAATAATAGATTCGTCTATCAGTACTATATAAGTCTACGATTGATTTTAAATCATATGGAGAACAATCATCTTGAATAATAAGTTGGAATTTTTTATATGTCTGATTTAATATACTTTTAAGTGCTTCTTGGAAGAACTCGATTTTATAAGCTGGCAATAGAAATGTATATTTATTAGTTCCCATTTTATAAATATGTTATTTTATACAAACTTCTCATTAATTAATTGTATGAATTTATTTATGTTTTCTTCATTTTGTTTTGTATAATCAAGTGTCTTCAATAGCTGTTCTCTTGTCGTTTTGGCATATTCTATTTCTTCTATTGTGTTTCCATAAGCAACTCCAAGACTATTGTCATCTTTTCTTAGATAATCAAACTTTGTCTTTCCAGATTCAAGGACGCATATTGGAATACATCCGCATACTGCTGCAATGTTAGTATAAAATGTTTGGATGTCGTAGAAGAAACAATATTTATATTCATTGAATATTCTCACAATATCTTCTTCTTCTGTATTATAATCAATAACTGGTCCGTCAAATGTTTTAGGCAAATCACGTCTGTTCTTACCTTTTCGAATTAAGTAACATTTTTCTTTTCTTTGTCCAAAATTATATTGTTTATATAAATCCTTATTAAAATATTTAAGCGTTATCGTATTACATTTAGGATTTAAGTTCCAATCATTAAAGACCTCCCTATACGTTATAAATAAATCATTTCTTCCAAAAGCATCTGGGTCGTCTTTAAATGGATTATAAAACAAGAAATATCTTATGACATTTTTTGCTCTCAGAGGATTTCCATATATCCTCTCTGGATAAATTACTATTGTATCTTTGCAAGAAAAAAAAGGAAATAAAATCCGTTTTAATCCATTTATTTGATTATAGATGTATTTCTTGTATGCCTTTGTTTTAGGATTTTTTTTCGTATATCTAAAATATAAATATCTTAATGTCTCTTTAATCCAATCAATCCAGAATCTTATAACTGGAGATCCTTTCCATGGCTCCCATGGATAATAAAATAGTTTTGCATCATATCCCTTTTCACATAATAATTTACAAAGAACTGATAATACCAAGGGGCCTCCATCATTTGCATAAGGACGGCATATAATTATTTTCTTTTTCATATAGAATGATTATTTTTATGATAAACTACGCATAATCATAATTTTTCATTTAGTTAATATTCTATTAATCCAAACAAACATTGGCTTTTCTACATATTTAATACGAAATGAATCAACTACAATACAAATAATAAATACCAATATTACACTTATTAATGCATGTAGTACTGCATAATCAGTTGCGAACATCTTACATTATCCAACGTATCGTGCCATAGCCATTGACGCATTGTATTACTATTTGCATGGATTAGTAATACACCAAACATACATGAGGCGACCTTGTTTATAAAAGCACTATTCTTTATAGGTAAATCCTTAAAATACATAAATAAACAAATGGAAGTAATTACTGCCATTATATGATTTGAGTCTGAAACCAGAATAAACTCACGCCATGGTGTATTTACTATTGTCGAGAAAACTAATACACTTGTTGCTGATATTATTATAGATATGAAAGACAACCATCCCCATTTAATCTTTACATTCTTATAATGTATCCCATAAATACTGATATAAGACGAAATAATGTACAAGACACAAAACCATGTCACATAGTTCATTGTAACATATATTCTTGTTGTTGTTCCTAATATTGTATATATGAATAAACATAAGGCAAGCAATAATTGATGCTGCCTTTTATTCATATTATGTACAAGTATATTAAGAAATGGTATGCACAAATAAAATAAAAGAAAGCATGAGGAAAAATCATCACTTACAGATTTTATCGGCCATATCATTCCATATAATGATTCCATATTGAACTCTTTGTATCCAATAAAGACAAAAATTAAATTTATAACTATATTATAAAATTCTATCTGGAGGAATAATTTCAGAAATTTTCTTAATGTTATCTTCGACCGACACATGAAATAGCCTGTTATCAGAACAAAACAGTTTATTCCTGTTTTACCCCACATTCCGAATACATAAAAGAACGCGGATTTTGCTGTCAATGGCTCATTTTCTATTACCTGAATTAATCCAGAATTAACCAAATAATGATGTGCAACAATCATAAACATCACTATTATTCGGTACAGCTCAATATTAGAATTACGTTCCTTATTGATTAATGCTCCAGCATTCAAGTTATTCCCCATTTCTTTTAAAAAATTTTGCAGGATTACCGACGACAACAATATTATCTTTTACCGGCTTTGTTACTACAGCTCCAGCTCCTATAATAGAATTATATCCTATTGAACTAGCCTTTCCTGATATTAATGTAGCACCGGAGCCAATAAAAGAGAAATCATTAACTTTAGTATAAGCACCGACAACAACATTACATGCCACAAAACAATGATTATTCATTACAACACTATGATTAACGATACTACCATCTGAAATCATACAATCATCTCCTATTATGACATCAGGATCTATCACACATAAAGCATGTACTTGCAATCCTCTTCCAAATTTAGAATATTTAGAAACAACAGCACTTGGATGTATCAAATTTGGAATATTTCCACCCTTATTTATAAGATTATTAAAAAGTTCAGAACGTATAATATTATTACCTACACTTATTGCAAAATTTTTATCAGACAAGTCTTTTTCAAAAAGATCTTCATTTGTACCAACAATCTTATGACCAAAATAGTATTCACCAACTCGACTTTTCTCATAATGATATAGACCCGCAATACTATAGCCACATGATTCTGCTAAATCTATTGTAACTATAGTATTGTGCCCTACACCTAATATATAAATATCTTTATTAAACATACTTATATTATACAATTAATAACCCTATGAATATCCTCATCACTTAACGCATGGTGCATCGGCAAGCATATAACTGTATTTGCCATTTTATGTGCATTCGGAAGATTATCCGGTCTTGCACTATCAAGTCCACGATAAGTAGAGAACTCACTTATAAGCGGATAGAAATAACGGCGGCCGAGGACATTCCGTTCTTTCATTTTGAAATAGAGTTCATCACGTGTCATTCCGTATTTCTCTGCATCAACAAAGATAGGAAAGTAAGAATAGTTGTGCTTTACCCCCGGCATATCGTCAAAGAAAGTTATGCCTTCAACACCACGCAATGCCTCACGATATTTTATTGCGACTTGATGACGTGCCTCGATAGCAGCATCCACCTGACGAAGATTTAACAAACCATACGCAGCACGTATTTCATCCATCTTACTGTTAATGCCAGGGCCTACAACAGTCACCTCATTGGCAAAGCCAAAATTCTTAAGATAATCTATGCGTTTCTTTGTCTCTGCATCGTGCATAACAAGCGCACCACCCTCAACAGTATTATAAACCTTTGTTGCATGGAAACTTAATGTTGACATGTCTCCCGCATTAAGTATGCTTTCTCCATTCACCTCCACACCAAAAGCATGTGCGGCATCATATATAACCTTCAATCCATAGGTATCAGCTATCTCCTTAATACGTTTTGTGTTGCAAGGTTTTCCATAAACGTGCACTGGCATTATTGCCGTGGTTTTCGGTGTTATGGCTGCCTCAATCTTTTCAGGATCCATATTACCCGTAGCAGGATCTATATCTACAAATACTGGTTTTATTCCGTTCCACCAAAGACTATGAGTAGTAGCCACAAAGCTGTAAGGTGTTGTTATAACCTCACCGGTTATACGGAGAGCCTGCAAGGCCGTAATTAATGGTAATGTTCCATTCGTAAACAAGCTTATATATGGTACTTTCAGATATGCAGCCAGTTCTTTCTCAAGTTGCTTATGGAAAGAGCCATTGTTTGTAATCCACTTACTTGCCCATATCTCCTTAAGAAGGGCGTTAAACTCGTCAAGATCAGGTAATAATGGCGAAGTAACTGTAATAATTTTGTTATCCATATAGATTTATATTTATGATTTACGTTTCAACATATATTTAACATCATCAAGTTCGCTGAATTTGAATAAAACGGCACCACCTATATACACTATCGCACCCAAAATGCCACCACAGATAATCTGAAGCAGCATATTCGGTATCAGATAATTGGACAGATGTATCATAGCAAACATAACAAGCCCGAGCAATACAATAGGCAAAAGATCACGCATCTGCTTGAAATATCCAACATTTATAAGCTTACCGGTATAATATGTATTTATAATCAATGCAACTAGAGAAGATACCACACTTCCACAGCAAAAAACAATCAAACCGAGTGGTAAAGTTATCGTCAGGATAGATACCCCTACAATCTTTTTTATGATTTCAAGACGAAGAAATAAATCAGAACGTCCTTTCACCTGCAACAGATTAAGATTAATTGCATGAACAGGATACCACATCAATGAAAAACACATTATCTTAAGAAGAATAATGCATGATTCCCATTTCGCTGTGACCAATGTTATAACTAACGGATGTGCCAATGCAGATAACATCATCATTATTGGAAATATGATAAACGCTGTAGCCTTCAACATTCTACGATAGTTATGCGCTAATGCTTCATTATTATTCTGCATTTTACTCAATACGGGAAATGTCACACTTTGAATTACCCCAGTAACATTTTGTGACGGCATCATCGCATATCCCTGTGCACGATTGTAAACACCAAGTTCTGCCGGGCTATAGAATTTTCCAATAAAAACTGGTGCAATATTCTGATATAGCGTCTCAAGTAAACCTGAAGCCATCATCTTATTACCATAATCCCAAAGATATTTGAATGAATCTTTTGACCAACCTGCCTTAGGAATCCAGCGTACCACATACCAGTTCATAAGAAGACTTAAAAAGCTCGATAAAAGTCCGGATATAACCAACGACCACAAGCCATAACCCATAAAAGCCATTGATATACCGACAATAGCAGAAACAAATTTTGTAATTATAGATATTGTTGTAGGAGTTTTAAAATCAAGCTTTCTTTTTAAGATAACATTCTGTGGAGTTCCCAAAGGTCCCCACAGAAATCCTAATGCTGTAACACGAATTAGTGGAACAAGTACAGGTGTATTATAGAAATCTGCTATCCATGTTGCAGAAAAAAACAATGCAACATACAATACTATACCAACAGAAATACTATAATAAAATGCTGTAGAAAGATCTTTTTCCGATAAATCTGTCTTGCGTATCAATGCATCACCCAATCCTCCATTCTGCAAAATATAAGCCACAGCCATAAACACCGCAGGCAAAGCCGTTATTCCATAATCAGACGGAGACAACAGGCGTGCCATAACAATTCCGACACAGAACTGCATTCCATAATTTGCGAACTGATTGAAAAAGCTCCAGTATAATCCTTTCTTTGTCTGTTGTTTAAGATTTCCTTTTGTTTCCCCTGACATTTTGTTCCCTCAAATTATCAATTTATTTCCTTTCACAAGGAATAATAAAGTGGTATGTTTTAATTAAGAGGCGCAAGCCTTTGCGTCTCTATTTATAATATTCGGGGTGTTTCCTTCTATCTTCCTTTATCGCCCAATGCAATAATACTCAAACCCGTTCTGCTTGAGTTCCTCGGCATCGTAGATGTTGCGACCGTCGATGATAAGAGGCTTCTTCATCGACTTGCTTACCACGCCCCAACTTGGCAGGCGGAACTGCTTCCACTCGGTGAGCATGAGCAGGGCATCGGCGTCGAGCACTGCGTCGTACATGTCTTTGGCGTAGAACACCTTGTCACCGATGCGGCGGCGGCACTCGTTCATTGCCACGGGATCGTAAACGCGGACGGTGCAGCCGGCTTCGAGCAGGAGGTTGATGGTGACGAGGGATGTCGCCTCACGCATATCGTCGGTCTCAGGTTTGAATGCCAGGCCCCACATGGCGATGGTCTTTCCCTTGAGATTGCCGCCGTAGTATTTTGAGAGTTTGTTGAAAAGCACGTGCTTCTGGTTCTCGTTCACCTGCTCAACGGCTTTCAGCACGCTCATGTTGTAGCCGTTCTTCTCGGCTGTCTTGATGAGTGCCTTCACGTCCTTGGGGAAGCATGAACCGCCGTAACCACAGCCCGGATAGAGGAACTTGCTACCGATGCGGGCGTCGGAACCGATGCCCTTGCGCACCATATTGACGTCGGCGCCCACCAGCTCGCACAGGTTTGCGATGTCGTTCATGAAGCTGATGCGTGTGGCGAGCATTGAGTTGGCTGCGTACTTGATCATCTCTGCCGAAGGTATGTCGGTGAATATCACACGGAAATTGTTGAGCAGGAACGGACGGTAGAGCTTGGACATGAGTTCCTTTGCCTTCTCCGACTCCACACCTACAACCACGCGGTCGGGGCTCATGAAGTCCTTGATTGCCGCACCTTCCTTGAGAAACTCAGGGTTGCTCGCAACATCGAACGGTACATCGACGCCGCGCTTTTCCAGTTCCTCGCGTATGACTGCCTTCACCTTCTTCGCCGTACCTACAGGAACGGTAGATTTGGTTACGAGCACCGTGTATTTCTTGATGTTCTGACCGAACTCGCGTGCCACCTCAAGCACATACTGCAGGTCGGCGCTGCCGTCTTCGTCGGGAGGAGTTCCCACGGCACTGAACACTATTTCCACGTTGTCGAGACAACTCGTGAGGTCGGTGGTGAAGTTGAGTCGTCCCTCGCGGTGGTTGCGCAGCACCATCTCGTCGAGTCCCGGCTCATAGATTGGCACCTGACCATTCTTCAGTGAGTTGATTTTCTCTTCGTTCACGTCAACGCATGTCACGTTTACTCCCATCTCTGCGAAGCATGTGCCGGACACCAGTCCGACATAGCCTGTACCTACAATTGCTATATTCATATTGTATTTAATATTAAAATTCCTCCTCTTTTTTCCCCTATCGGGCAATTTATTTGCTTGCGAAACTTATCTCGTTGAGGAAGAATGTTTATTGTTTATATTTTTGTTTACTATTTTGTTCGTGGTTATTTTCCTAATGAAACCGTGCTTTATGTTCTCGGTTTACCAACAACAGATGATTAATTCTATATCATAAAAATTCTATCTCGTTATCACATTCCAAAGGTATTCCCTTGGTGCGCTTGGCAAACGCAATGGCATTTGTCTGCTCTGCCGCGCTGTTTCTCGGGAATGTTTCGGATACTATGATATGGCAGGTAACATTTACTTTCTTTCTGAAATCTATATCAATAGCATTTATCTTACTCTCAAAAATATTCAATGTTTCATTAAGTTGGTCCATCGCCTTAGAATATGTACCCTTTACTGCATTATCGGTATTGCCTTCTGCGTTGGACTTGAACTCTATGAAATGAAAGTCTTTTGTGTTAAACAGAGCTGAATCAGCTATGCCTCCCTTATGGTTAATGATAAATTTTCCATCAATGGGTAAAAGGATGACAGCTTCATCTGTTGAATTGGATACTTTGCAGGATTTGTCATCAATCTTTTTACCTGTATAGATTGTACATCCTGCTTCACGACTATCCTCCACAAAAAACTCTTTATCTGCTATGGGCAGGACACAATCCATTATATCAGGATTATGTCCCTTGAATGCACGGCATAAATTTAAATTGCTTATTGCCTCAGGTATATCCATCATTCGAATGTTTTCAGATACAATTTATACAGTTTTCCGAACTCATCTCCCATAACAGAAGATGCTGTATCGAGGTAATTCTGATCTATTGTTCCTGTCTCCTTATTAAGGATATCCTTACAATAATTATTCTCACCGCCTAAAGCGTAAGCACCTACATCACCTGAAGTCAAATGATATTCCTCGGGGAGTATTTTTAATACTTCATCCTTATATCTCGCATCTTTGGCAACCAAACTTGCCAAAAGTGATATATTTATGCCTGACAACAGATACGGGCTGTGCGTTGTGATGATGCTGCGTCTATCATAAGCATTGTTCTTACTGATAATATATCTTAATACTGCCAACTGATTATCGGGGAACAGATTCTGTTCCGGTTCTTCTATGACATACGAATTGTACATATTTTCATTAATACAATAATCGAGTATCATCATCATTGGTAATAATGATTGTATGCCTGATGAACACTTGCTTAACGGCAACAGTTTTGTCTTTTCGCCATCGTTTATCATCAATCCTTCTTCTGAATTGCCATAGCGGTATTTTATATCCTCATTGAAAGGTATAGTGTATTCGGCATTTGCTTTTCTTGCCTGCTCAAAATAGCTCATATATTGCAATACCAATTGTGGTATTGGTATCTTTGCCAACATTATATTAGACATGGCTGGTAATAATGTAGAAATTATACTTCTTTCGGCCGGTATATATAATGCAGTACCGCAATAGGGTTTCAGGAACAAGTAATTATTTGTGATGAATTGTTCTATCGGTTGATCTTTCGGGATATCCAATTTATCTCTGAGTTCTCTTACTTTTTTTAAAATCAGTACATCACAATAATTCTTGAATTTATTATTATCTGATATGTTATTGTTTTTTATATCAAATTTTCCATCCTTGAAGGTGATACATATATTATTGTATTCATATTCTATATCCGTATCGTCTCTGAAATATTCATATATCCCATAATCATTAAACGGAGCATAAATATTTGTACCATTCAATAAATTGATATACCAAAGATAATCCTGAAAGATGGATACCAATTTTGCAATAGTGCTCTTTCCGGTTCCCTGCCCGCCAATGAGCACAAGAAAGGGTTTTAATTCTATATAGGCCTCTTCTACAGGACCGAAATTCTTTATCTTAAGATAGTTCATAACAAATTCTATTTACCTTTATGTATGCAGGATAGTCATCTGTATTGACTTCAACAAAAAACATACGTGGCTTTGCTGCTCAAAGTCTCACTGTCTCGAACTTCACCTTACCAATGATTCCCGACGGTGGCAGCGGTGTTTTGGCGTTGAGGTGATTGACATACAGATATATGTCGCGCTGGTTCTCGGGAAGGTTCATGTTGCCCACGATGCGGTTGACCCACGTATTCACCACTTCCACACGCACGTCGTTGCGTCCGTCCTTCACGAAGTCGGTCACGTCGAGCTTGTAAGGCGTGGTCCATACGCCGCCGGCATACTTGCCGTTGATATATACCTTAGCCATCGTACCCACGTTGTCGAACGCCATGAACATGTGCTCGTCGCGTCCTGCACGGTCGAGATTGACGGTGGTGGTGTATGTGGCGGTGCCGGAGAAATAGCGTATGCTGTCGTTGGCGTTGGTGGAGAGATTGTCGAGCTCAGTCATCCTAACCGGTGCCGGTGTCTTGAACGCGCTCTCGAACGCCACGTTCCATTCGCCCTTCACCTCCTGAGTGCGCAGCGGAGCGGGATAGTTTGCCTCGAGGGTCGTCGCCTCAGGCTCACCTTTCTTGCGGAACACCACGAAGACGCACTCGTTCTTATCGAGCCTCATCGGCACCACCGTGGTCTTCTCCTCCTGACGGAAGGCGGGCAACTTGCGTATGACGCCCGTAACGGGATTCCACAGCTCAGGCTGCTTACCCGTGACGCGGAACGCCACATCCATAGTCAGCGCGCGGTTGTCTTGGTTGGAGAGGATGTATATGTCGGTGTCGCCATCTTTCTGATGACCGGAATATACGTTCATTCCGTCGGGTGTATTGCAGTCGGGCACATAACCTATCTGTGCGAAGAGGGTCTCCAGGTCGAGTCCGTCGCATATCATGCCCTTGCCGTAGCGGCGCTGCTTCACGTTCACTCCGTCAACATCGCCCCATATTCTCGCTGCCATCTCCTTCACCCTGCGGTCGGCCTCGGGCTGGTTCTGAAGGCTGGGTGAGCGTTCGGGCGCCGGTCCCATGACTATCGCGCCGTCGAGTATCAGCCGTTCTATCTTCTCGAGCAGCTCCGGACGCATGGTCTTCAGGCGTCGCGGCAGCACCAGCACCTTGAACTTCACTCCGTGGGGCAGCGTGAGCATGCCGTCCTTCACGGTCATGTCGCGCATTATCACCTCCGCGTTCATGTGCTCATACTGATAGCCGGCGGGTAACTGCGGTTCCATGATGCCCACCATGCGCGGCGCATCCTCGCCGATGAAGTAGGCCACGTCTGCCTGATACCATCCCTGGCGCATCATGTAGTTGCAGCGTTTGATGTATCGTGTGTAGAGGTCCATCTGACTGAACCACGTGTTGTTGCGGTTAAACTCGGTGCCGAACCATGCGTTTGAGCCCGGCAGTCGGTCGGTAGAGGGTTGAGATATGTAGAGATGGAGCACGGTGTTGTTCACTCCGTAGGTGAAGAAACGGTCCATGCGCTGCTTCAGACTTGCGGGTGTGCGCACGAACGACGGTCCGGCGCTTGTGCTCGTCTCCGACGATGTGAGTCTCTTGCCGTAGATGTGGGCGCACGATGTCGCCAGATGGTTCTCAATGTCGCCGAGCGGCGGATCAGCCCAGAACTCGCCTCCCACCTCGTCGGCCTGTCCGCCATACTGGAGGAACTCGCCGGGAAATCCCCAGTGTCCGTAGTTCTCGAGCCAGGTGGTAAGTCCGTGCTTGTGGGCCACCTCACGCATGCCACCCACATGGTCGTAGGATATCTTGTCTGCCACGAGTCGGCGCAGGTCCCAGAGGAAAGCGTCGGAGTCGTGCTCACTGCCCACCACCACGCCGCTGAGCACGGGCAGGTAGGGCACGGGATCGTAGCCGTAGCGTTGCTTGAATATCGGTATCATGTCGTCGGTGAAGTTCTGTCCGCCCACCTCATAGCTGTCCTGCACGAGTATCTTGAACGACTTGCGGTCGGCCGCGGGTATGCGTCGGAGTATCTGTCCGATGTATGCGTCGAAATGTTCCTCGGCGTGCTTGCTGCTCATCTTGTCCACCTCATAGCCCGTGGCTTCGGGACTTGCGGGCTCGTTCACCACCTCGGTGGGTGTCATGCCCGTGCGCAGCACGGTCCACTCGCCTTCGGGCACATCCCATGTGAGAGTGCCGTCTGCCGTCGTCTTGTCCAACAGGTCGATCACCAGTCCGGGCTGCACCACCATGCTGCGGTCGTCGGCCTGCGGCTGTTCGCGCCACAGATATTCGTCCCATGCCGGCACCTCGCTCTGGAACAGCTTGGCGAGCGACTTCTCCTTGTAACGCTCAACGCGCGGCACTGACGATAGCGACAGCTCGGCTATGCCTGCTCCGGCGCCCACCGAGCGGAACAACACGCGATAGGAGTCGGACGTCACTGGGTCGAAGCTCATGGCCACGTCAGCATACGGGTCGAAGCCCACCTTCTTCCAGTCGCGAGTGCGGTTGATATTGAAACGGCTCACGGTCTGATAACGGCCATCGGCATCCATCGTCTGCAGCTCCACATCCGTGTTGATGGGCGCCGGTGCGGGACGCACAACGATGCTGCGCGCCGTGAATTCGCCTTGTGGATTTATCTCTATGACATACTCGCCGTTGGTGGTGAAGCGCACGTCCGTAGCGTTGTCACCGTCGGTCATCGCCGTGAGGTCGCCCATCATAGGTGCCGACGTGATACTTGCGTTTGCCGTGGTGAGCACAGTGCCTGCGGGTGTGGGGTTGGGAAACGCCACCACCTTCACGTCCTCAAACTCATCGGCAGGTTGCGGAAGCTTCACCGTCACCCGTCCGGGACCTTTGACCACCGTACGCGAGCTGTTGAGATAGCGCATGGTCTGGTTGGCTTTTATCCACGGACCGCCCGACTGGCTCCAGCCCGGCGAGTTGAATATTCCTATATCTATGCCCAGTTCAGTGGCCTTCTTCAGTGCGGCACGGGTGATGTCCCACCACTCGTCACTCATGAACTTCACCCTGTACTGGGCGTTGGGGTCGCCTGTTCCGGTGCCTCCGATATTTGCCATGAACGCGCGGTCGATGCCGGCAGCCTTCATGGCCTCAAGGTCTTTCACCACGCCTTCCTTCGTTACGTTGCCGTCAATCCAGTACCAGTAGGTTCCGGTCTGCACCGAAGAAGGTGGTGTTACGAACTCAGTCTCTCTCTTGTCTGTCGTCGCGCATCCCATCATCAGCGCCGAAGCGCCGGCAAGAAGGACGCGAGTCAATAGTTGTCTGTTTTTCCGTGTCATCGGTTTCGTGGTCTTATGAGCTGACGGTCAATAATCGTTCTTCTTTTCAACCGGTTCTATCATATCCGGATGCACCGTGGCCATCGCCACAGCTATGACGCCCTGCACGGCCACCACAACACAGCGCGACCGCTTGCCCGGCACCCGCATAAGTATGCCTTCGAGGCCGGCGAACGGTCCTCCGATGATGCGCACGGCGTCACCGCACTTCATGTCGAGCTGTCCGGGACTGAACCACATGAGCTGTTCGTCGAGCGTGCCGCTAACGGCAATGAACTGCTGCATCTGCCGTTCGGGTACGATGACAGGCTCACGTCTCATGCCCTCGTCGCGCATGATGTAATGAAGATAAGGCATGTTTTTCTTGAGTGTGGCTATCGTCTCGCGATTTGTCATAACAAAAATCAAATCGCGAATCACCGGTGTCAACCGTGGGACGTTGTGACGATGGTTGCCAGAGCGCGTGTAGTGCATGGGTATGAACGTCCGTACGCCATGCTCATTCAGAACATTCTGCGCCATGAGGTTGCGGCCATAGGTGGCACGCATTGCAAACCATTGCTCGTCGTCTGCTACTTCAGACATCTGATTAAACTAAATTTTGATGACAGAACATACTCTCGGGGCATTGAAAGCCATGTAAAACATTGATTTTCAACTACTTATAATATTAATAAGGTGAATAAGAAACATTTTGCAGACCCGCTGCCAACCTCATTTAAGGCCATAAAATCTTATTCATGGGCAAAAGTAATAATTTTATTTGGAAAATAAAAATATTTCATGTTACAATACGATATAAAAATTCGGACATTTAGAACAAATCATTGAAAACCGTTAGCGAGACCGTCTGATGACAGGAAATATGTATGAGAAAAACAGCAAACAGGTACGAGAGTTATGTAAAATAGAGCAACTATAAAACGGGAAATGTTAAAATAGTATTGTCAAAATATGGTGTTCGGAAGGCGATGAAGCATATACGGACGGAAAACGTGGTAAACACAACAACATGAAAACACTTTGTGCGTCAGAATGTTACGTGATAAACACAAGACATAAAGAACGAGATAATCGCGTGACAATACCCATTCCAAGGACCGGAAAAGTCCGTTTTTAGCCCCGAAACAGGCTCCATTAGGG
>ULRG01000190.1_pt1 | contig 13844 bp, 9 predicted proteins | sample 1955211 | NCBI WGS metagenome assembly ULRG01 (sample SAMEA4835676, study PRJEB28245) | human gut metagenome | biome: gut microbiome; material: fecal sample | place: Denmark | collected 2008
CATCCTGTTTGGCCAAAGGGGTCAAAGTCGCATGGCTTTTCCATATATCTGCTGAATACGGCCAAACTGAGAGACGACAGTAAAAAGCAGAAACAGAACTCGGCTGCCGGATATTTTTCCACATTCAGAGGAATATTGAAAGAGGCCTATAAGAAACGGATGCTTAAAGAGAATATCAATGATTTTCTTGACAGGATTCCGGAAGAGGGAACAGAAATCAATTATCTGACAGAGCATGAATTAGGACTGATCATAAATAATGAATGCCCTATTCCGGTATTGCGAAAGGCTATCATTTTCGCCTGTATAACAGGCTTCAGAAGAAGCGACATACTTGCCTTGAAGTGGGAGGACATCAAGAAATTGCCCAAAGGCGGATGGTGTGTATTCAAACGCATGCAGAAAACAAAGAACATGGCAAACGTTCCTATCGGAGATGATCTCATGGAAGTAATCGGCCCACGTGGTGAAGGATTCGTATTTAACCCAAATCGGTCATTAGGTTTTCTTGGTGTCGTACGGCAACGAGAAATCCTAATGACCGATTTGTGTTAAAGTGATCAAGTGAAAGAAAATATACCATTTGAAAACATCGCTCTTGAACCGTTTAGAACACAACTAACCGATAATCTATATATTTAAACTATGTCTGTAGAAATCATCCCGCACAGCGAAAATCATCTTACATCGCGGGAAACATGCATACAAAGTGACCCATGAACACAAAGAATGGCGACGAATGAACAGGGCTTCAAAAAAAATACGTACTTTTGTACCATTATGCATAACCTTATGCACTGCCGAACGATAAATTCATCCTTCCTCAAGACCTTTCTGTACCGCTGCCTCCTCTTTCTGGCAGGGACAATATTTTGTGCATGTTCCTCTTCACGACATTTGAAGGAGGGGGAACTGCTGCTCAACAAGGTAAACCTGACCTCGGCGGACAAACACATCAAACCCAGTGACTACCGCACTCATGTGCGACAGGAAGCCAACTCCAGGTGGTTCAATCTCAGCAAGGTACCCCTCGGTATCTACAACCTCTCCGGACGAGACAGTACCCGGCGCTTCAACCGGATGCTGCAACGTATCGGGGAAGCCCCCGTGGTGTATGACACGGCACTGACGAACTATTCGCGCGAATCGCTCAAAGCCGCCCTACAGGGAAAAGGGTATCTGCATGCCCGCGTGCAGGCCGATACCGTCAGAAAAGGAAAAAAGGTGAACCTGTATTACCACATGGAACCGGGGGTGAGAAGCTATATCCGGTCACTGCACTATGAATTTGACAATGACACGCTGCGGCAACTGGTGCTGGCCGATACCCTTGCCTCGCTTCTATATCGCGGCGCCCCACTCGACGTCAGTCTGCTGCAGGCCGAACGCAACCGCATTATCACGGCACTCCGCAACAAGGGATACTACCGCCTGAACAAGGAATATATTTCCTTCCGCGCCGACACGGTGACCCTGGACAACGGTGCCGCCCTTACGCTCTGTTTCCAACGGCCGCACGGCGTGAACCATCCCAAAGACTACAGCACCTACCGCGTGCGCCGCGTCACCCTCCACGAGGACCACGACTATAACGACCCTTCGACCGACTCGGTGGACTACCGGGGACTGACCTACCGCTTCCACGACCGGACCAAAGTCATCAAAAGGGTATATAACAGCAAGGTGTATATCCGCCCTGACAGCCTCTTCCGCGCCGTGGACACGGACAATACCTACGGGGCCCTGAACGGCCTGTCGGCCCTCAGCTACTCCTCCATCCACTACACAGAACCGGATACGGCGGATGCCCTGCTCGACTGCGACATCCGGGTGAAAACCAATGCCCCTCACTCGGTCAGCGCGGAACTGGAGGGTACAAACACCTCGGGAGACCTGGGGGCCGCCATGGTATTCACCTACAGCAACCGCAACCTGTTCCACGGCTCGGAAAACCTGTCGGTCAAACTCAGAGGGGCCTATGAGGCCATTACCGGACTGGAGGGCTACAGCAATGAAAACTATGTGGAATACAGCGCGGAAGTCAATCTGCGCTTCCCGACCTTCATGTCTCCCGGACTCACAGCCGCCTCGCGGCAATATCTCAATGCGGCCTCGGAACTGAGTTTCATGTATGACTCGCAGAACCGGCCGGAATTCCACCGCCGCGTCGTCACGGGCAACTGGGGCTATCAGTGGAATCACAAACAACGGCCGAACCTGCGCCACCGCATCGACCTGATCGGACTCAACTATGTGTTCATGCCCAAGATTTCGGAAACGTTCCGCAACGAATACCTCGAAGGGGACGACCCGCGATATGCCATGCTGAGAAGCAGCTACGAGAATATGCTCATCATGAAGACGGGCTACTCATTCACGTACAACTCGCTGCGTTCGACCGCACCGGCCGGACTCTACCAGACCAACGGATACCAAATCAGAATCAGTGCCGAAACGGCCGGCAACCTGCTCAATACCATCTCACACCTGACGCATGCGAAAAAGGACAAGAACGGGCAGTATAATGTCTTCAACATCGCCTATTCGCAATATGCCAAGTTCGACTTCGACTTTGCCAAAAGTTTCCTGCTGAACGACCGTAACTCCCTGGCCGTACACACCGCCTTCGGCATTGCCATACCTTATGGGAACTCCAGCGTGGTGCCTTATGAAAAACGCTACTTCTCGGGCGGCGCCAACAGTGTGCGCGGATGGAGCGCAAGGGAACTCGGCCCCGGCAGCTACGTGTGCAAGGACGGAAAAATCAACTTCATCAACCAGATGGGAAATATGAAGCTGGACCTGAGCATGGAACTGCGTACCCAGCTTTTCTCCAAATTCCATGGTGCCCTCTTCATCGACGCCGGTAACGTATGGAATACCCGCGACTACCCCGACCAGCCCGGTGGCCTGTTCCGCTTCAGCACATTCTACAAGCAGATTGCCGTAGCCTACGGACTGGGTCTGCGACTGAACCTGGGTTACTTCGTGCTGCGTCTCGACGGCGGCATGAAGGCCATCAATCCCACCATCGACACGGGCAGCGAACGCTTCCCGCTCATCCATCCCGATTTCGGACGTGACTTTACGCTGCATTTCGCCGTAGGACTCCCCTTCTGAAGCCGAACGCAACCGCCGGAGACCACGCACGAAACCTTTGCCGGCACTGGCATCCCAGCACAAACGTTTCATAAAAAATACTGCTTCTTCATAAATTATGAGGCGGAAGAAACGAAATCACCCATTATTTTGGTACATTTGCATTTCGTGACACCTGCGGAACACGACTCCACGTTCCCGCACAACCTAACTACGGACGATAAAATGTAACCCCAATATGTTCAAATTTATCTGCCTTGGCAGCGGTAGCTGCGGCAACTGCTACTACCTCAATGCCGAAGGATACGGTATCATCATAGACATGGGACTTGGATTGCGGAGCATGAAAAAGCACTTCCGCGACTACGGACTGTCCCTGGCACAAATCGGCGCCATCCTCGTTACCCATGACCACACGGACCATGTCAAATCGGTCGGGGCGCTGTCCAACGAATTTCACCTGCCGGTCTACTCTACCCAGGAGGTACACGACGGCATGGTGCGCAACAACTTCATGACCAAGAAGGTAAGACAGGAGGAAAAACACATCCTGCAACCCCACCAGGCGGAAACGGTGGGCCCCTTCCGCGTTACCGCCTTCCCCGTGCCCCACGACAGTTCCGGCAACAACGGCTACTTCATCGAATATGGTGACACGGCCTTCTGTCTGATTACCGATGCCGGACACCTGACACCGGAAATGCTGGAATATCTGGGCCGCGCACACTACCTCGTGGTGGAAGCCAACTACGACACAACAATGCTGGAAACGGGTCCCTATCCGCAATATCTGAAACGCCGCATCATGGGACCGGCCGGACACCTTTGCAACGACGAAACGGCCCAGGCACTGGCCACTCACCTCTCCGAACATACCCGCCACATATGGCTCTGCCACCTCAGCGAAGAGAACAATCACCCGGAACTGGCACGAAAAACGGTGGAATCGGTTTTGCTCTCGACCGGATACGTGCTGGGAAAACGCCTGCGACTGGAAGTGCTGAAAAGAAAAGTGCCCTCAGAACTCTATGAACTGGAATAGTGAGGATAACGGACGATGTCAGTGCTCTTGAAACTAAGAGAATTTTCCGCGATAAAAAGGATGAAAAAGCCGGAAACATAATTTTTTAAGAAAAATCCACCAAACGCTTGGCTGTTTCAAAAATAGTCCTTATCTTTGCACTCGTTAAAACAAGGTACCCTGACCGAGTGGCTAGGTAGCGGTCTGCAAAACCGTGTACAGCAGTTCGAATCTGCTGGGTACCTCTTCCAAAGTCCTGCAAATGTTGCAGGACTTTTTTACTTCCTGCCCTACCATGCATATCTCGGGTCAACGTAAAAACGGATGCATCCCCATTGAACATGTGAAAATGGTTGCGATGTAGGGACGTACCGATTAGGTGCGTCCGACGTTTATTCAACGTGCAGGTATTCCCAGATAATACGTACGGGTCGTTATTAAACGACGGTAGTGATTCCGATTGCATCTGCCGCATCCGTCCTTTGTGGATGTATCCGCCGGTGGGTTAACCATCGGACGCACCTGCCGGTATGTCCCTACATCATGCATCGCGGAAAGCGCACCCATCGCGGGGACTGAGGCGGCGGTGCTTTTGATAGATCCGCACGTTTTGGTATACATCCTATTGAACGGGTGAAAATGATTGCGATGTAGGGACATACCGACAGGTGCGTCCGATGTTTATTCAACGGGCAGGTGTTTCCAGATACGTACAGGTGCAGATTAAACGACGGTTATTATTTTGTTGCATCCGTTCTTTGTGGACACATCCGCCGGCCGATTGACACGTCGGACGCACCTACCGGTACGTCCCTACATCACGCATCGCGGAAACCATTCTGCAACGCGAAAATGAAACATCCTGTATCGCGGAAAACGTGCACATCTCATAATACCAACCACAAAAACTTGGCTTTCTTTTTGCCATTGCGCTCGCCTTTCACTATCTTTGCAGAAAAGAATGAATCTTATGGGATTTTTTAGCATTTTTTCAAAAAAAGAAAAAAAGGAGGTTTTGGATGCCGGACTGGAAAAAACCAAAACCAGCGTGTTCAACAAAATTGCCCATGCCATCGCAGGAAAATCAAAGATTGATGATGAAGTGCTCGATAACCTCGAAAACGTACTCATTACATCGGATGTAGGCGTGGACACTACCTTGGAAATCATACGACGCATCGAGGAACGCGTAGCACGGGACAAATACATGGGAACCGCCGAACTGCACCGATTACTTAAAGAGGAAATTTCGGCACTGCTGACAAAAAGCGGTAATACCGGTGAAGAAGGCTTTGAAATCCCGGCAGACAGAAAGCCATACGTCATCATGGTGGTCGGTGTCAACGGTGTGGGGAAAACCACAACCATCGGTAAACTGGCCTACCTGTTCAAACAAAGCGGAAAAAAGATATATCTGGGTGCCGCCGATACTTTCCGCGCCGCTGCCGTGGAACAACTCTGCATCTGGGGCGAACGCGTGGGGGTACCTGTCATCAAGCAACAAATGGGTAGCGACCCGGCCAGCGTGGCCTACGACACTCTCTGCTCAGCCAAAAGCAATCAGGCCGATGTGGTCATCATCGATACGGCAGGACGCCTGCACAACAAGGTGGGACTGATGAACGAACTGACGAAAATCAAAAACGTCATGCAGAAAGTGGTGCCCGGCGCTCCCGACGAAGTGCTGCTCGTATTAGACGGCTCAACCGGACAGAATGCCTTTGAACAGGCCAAACAGTTCATCAAAGCCACTGAAGTGACCGCCCTTGCCATCACCAAACTGGACGGAACGGCAAAAGGCGGCGTGGTGCTGGGTATCTCACATCAGCTGAAAGTGCCCGTGAAATACATCGGACTGGGAGAGAAAATGACTGACCTGCAACCCTTCAACAGTCAGGAATTCGTCGACTCTCTTTTCAACAATTCACAACTGTAGAAAGGAGGCCGCGGCCTGCAACAAAACTGCCACCAGCCCCCATTCCATTCATTTTATCTCCCTCTTATCCACCCTCTGTATGGAAAAAAGAATTGTAGACATCATTACCATGGGATGCTCGAAGAATCTGGTCGATTCCGAGCATCTTCTCCGCCAGTTTGAAGAAAAAGGCTTTACCATCCATCATAACCCGGAACAGACGCACGGCGACATCGCCATCGTCAATACCTGTGGATTCATCGGCGATGCCAAGGAAGAGAGTATCAACATGATTCTCCAACTGTGTAACCTGAAGGAGGAAGGCGAACTCAACCACCTGTATGTCATGGGCTGCCTCTCGGAGCGCTATCTCAAGGAACTGCAGGAGGAAATTCCGCAGGTGGACAAGTTCTACGGCAAGTTCAACTGGAACGAACTGCTGAAAGAACTGGAAGAAACTTACAACGACGGACTGAAGAACGAACGTGTGCTGACCACACCGCCCCACTATGCCTACATCAAAATTTCGGAAGGATGTGACCGCAAATGTGCCTACTGCGCCATCCCGCTCATTACGGGACCGCACGTCAGCCGTCCCATGGAAGAAATTCTGGAGGAAGTCAGGCAACTGGTGGCACAGGGGGTAAAGGAATTCCAGATTATCGCACAGGAACTTACCTACTATGGCATTGACCTGTATCACAAGCAGATGCTGCCGCAACTGATTGAACAGATGGCAGCGATTCCGGGCGTGGAATGGATTCGACTGCACTATGCCTATCCCACCCACTTCCCGATGGACCTGTTGCGCGTCATCCGTGAAAACGACAACGTGTGCAAATATCTGGACATTGCGCTGCAACACATCAGTGACCCGGTATTGATCCGGATGCAACGCCACATCACACGACAGGAAACACTGGACCTGCTGAACGCTCTGCGACGGGAGGTGCCCGACATAGCCCTGCGGACCACCCTGATGGTGGGATTCCCCGGAGAAACGGAAGAAGACTTCCAGCAATTGCTCGACTTTACCCGCGACTTCCGCTTCGACCGCATGGGGGCCTTTGCCTACAGTGAAGAAGAAGATACTTATGCTGCCCTACACTATCCGGACGATGTGCCCGAAGACATAAAGCAGGAACGACTGGACCAGCTCATGCTGCTGCAGGAAGGGATTGCCGCTGAACTGAGCCAGGCCAAGGTGGGCAAAGTGTTCCGCACAATCATCGACCGCGTGGAAGGCGACTATTACGTAGGCCGGACGGAATATGACTCACCTGAAGTGGACTGCGAAGTGCTAATTCCCGTAGCGGAAAAAAAACTGACCACGGGATGTTTCTATCAGGTGAAAATCACCGGCGCCGACGAATATGACCTTTACGGAACGGTGGACGCTTAGGAACGGCAATAAAACGGCAGTCTCCGACTTGCTTTCCGTGCCCCTGCCAGAAACGGAAAAAGTCTCCCTAGGCATGCCTCTCCCCAACTGAAACAGACATGAACAACAAAGAATATCTTATAAAAATGGCCAACAAACTGGAAATGAGCAGTAAGGAAGTGCAAAAACTGACGAATGCGCTCGTAACGGAATTGGCCGAAAAAACGGACGAAGGGTACACGGTATCCATCCAGGGCTTCGGTAATTTTGAAGTAAAGAAAAAACTGGAGCGCATCGTAGTCAACCCGACCACCCGACAACGCATGTTAGTACCTCCTAAACTGGTACTTTCATTCAAACCCAGCAACACACTGAAAGACAAGTTGAAATAAAGGAAGGAGGCAATAGCATCCTCCTTCTTCCAATAGACTCTATCGTAATCAATCCGTCCTTTGACACGTGCGCTCGCTTTCACACGGCAGCCGTTTTCACCGAGCAATGAAAGGCAAAAACCATCACCGGGTAATCACCTGACCTGCCGGCGCAGGTAGGGCAAGGAACAGCAAAGGACACATTAACAGTATCCGCCACAAGAAAGGGGCACAACGGATGGAAAACAACAAAATACTCATACAAGACCTGGCCGAAGCCATTGCCAACCGGGAAGGAATCACCAAGAAGAAGGCCGAAACGTTCGTCAAGGCGCTCTTCGAGATGGTTGAAGAGGGACTTGCGCACGACAAATTCGTAAAAATCAAAGGACTGGGCACGTTCAAGCTGATTGAAGTTGGTGAACGGGAAAGCGTGAACATCAACACCGGCGAACGATTCTCCATCGAAAGCCACAGCAAAATCAGTTTCACGCCCGATGCCCTCCTCAGGGACCTGGTCAACGCACCATTTGCCCATTTTCAGACTACAATCCTCAATGAAGAAACGGAACTCGACGAACTGGACCGCGTAGATGCCGAACTCCTGCCGGACGCTGAAAGAGACGAGGAGGACACGACGGGAGAGGAACACAAACCGGACGCTGCCGCCGATTCCCCAGCACAGACCGTTCTCCAGCCGGAAACGGACATTGCGGACGAGAATGAAATCATTACTACAGAAGAAACAGGCGCATCTTTTGAAAAAGAAATAATTATCAAGGAAGAGCCTAAAGAGGATACAGCTTCGGAAGAGACCGGAAACGCCCCCGAGGAGTCTGCAGAGGAAGCCGGGGAAGAAGAAACAAGCACTCCCGGAGAAGATGTCGAGGCAAGCCAACATCGGGAGAACGTGGGCATCTCCGCTGAAGAAGACGGCAGTTCTGCTCTCCAGGAAACAGACGACAAGATGCAGGAGGCTGAAGAACCGGAAGATGATGCCGAATCGACCCTACCAACCACGACAAGCAACAACGATTTCTGCGATGAAACCGGCACCCCTACAGACAGGGAGCCGGAAAAAGGTGGGGAGAAGGCAGAGGAAGCCGAACCGGAGACACCCACGGAAGCACCGGACGCAATTCCCCGTGCGGCACCGGAAGCTCCGAAGGAAGGGATGGCGGAAGACAGCCGTTCCTGCGATGAAACGGCCGCTCCCGGCGAACGGGAATGCCTGCAATACATCATCCGGGATGAAAGACCGCTGCGCCCGAATATATGGAAGGTGGTAGCCCTGGCATTACTGGCAGCCCTGATACTGACACTGACCTATTTTGCCGGCTACTTCAAGTTGTTCTGCCCGTGTGAGATATGGGACTGCAACGACTCCGTCGGCCCCTCAACGGGTGTGACGGTACCGATTTCCCGCCAGCCGGCGGTGCCTGCGGTCCAGACGGACAGCACACAAACGGACAGTATGGAGTTGCTACCCGCAACGGCTCCATCGGACAGTACGCGCCAACAGGTGGCTACCTCAACGGATGCTGTCCGCAACAACACGGCTCCGAAACCGGCTGCAACCACGAAAAAGACGGAGAATCGGCAGAATGCCGCACGTGAACCAGCAAGCCACCCAGCGACCTATCCTCAAGTCAACGGCGGCAAATATCAGATCACAGGTACGCTGCGTACCTATCGGGTGGCCGGCGGAGAGACCCTGCGCGCCATTGCGCAAAAAATATACGGCAGTAAAGGGTATGCTGTATACATCGCTACCTACAACCGAATTGAAGACCCCAACCGGATAGACAGCGGCACGCTCCTGCAGCTCCCCCGCTTGGAAAAACGGCCATAACCGCGTCCTACCATAGGCACGTCCTGCTCCATAAACGAGCAGTCTGCATCTTTTCCCTGCTTATGCCGGCACAACATACAAAGCCGGTCCGGCTCCAGATACTGGTACCGGGCACTGGAGATGCCCCAAACAACAGCCATCCTGCGGCATTCAAAACCACCTTGTATTCCATACGAACCTGAATGCCGACACTACATTTGACTTCTATTTTTATCTTATTCCGCTATCCGATAACGGCGGAATGCATTCCAGTCTTCTTCCTCCCAATCCATTTCCGAGAAAGGAACAGCCACATTACGGTCGTCCAGATAAACCCGCGGCCGGCAGCTATAAGACGAACTGGCCACCGACAAAGAGTCATCGCGGTAACGTGTCTGTATGCCGGCCAGATGCAGCATACTATGGAAAAACGATGCTGAAGAAGACACCGGATTTTCCCGGTTGGCCGACACTGCCGCAGCCTGCACAGGATAAGCCGTACGGTATTCCTCAGACATCCACACCAGAAACGGCACATGCACCTGATAGTAGGTGGGCACGGGCGATGCATGCAGGAAACGACGCCGGTCATCATCAAAGATATCCTCCCCATGGTCGGAAGTATAAAGCAGGACCGCCGGTATCTGTTCCTGCCGGAGCATACGAATCAAGTCGGCCAGAAAGGCATCCGTGTAACGGATAGTATTGTCATAGGCATTGAGCAATGTCGGACGGTTGGAGGGTTCCGCATCAGTCGGACTGTCGGGGAGAAAGCAGGCAGCGGTTTCCGGATAACGCTCCCGATAATTGAAATGCGAACCGTACTGATGCAACACAATGAACTGTTTCGTGCGTTGCTGCTTCAATTCCTCCGCCACCATCTGCAACAATTCGCCATCGGACGGATTGCGGGTGGAATTCTTCCCTTCTTCCCGCAGGAAACAGCAACGGTCCGCCTCTTTTCCGAAAAACTCGATAAACGAATGATTGTAGCGCTGATTGGAGAAATAGGCCGTATGGAAACCCGCTTCCCGGAAAGCGGTCAACACGCCCTTACGGTAATAGATAGAGTCGTAATCGATGGCTGAAACCGGCGACAACAGCATGGGCACACTCTTGTGTGTCGTATTCGACTCACTCAACGTAAGGGGGAAATAGTTGCATCCGTCCATTTGCGCCAGCTGCGGGTTGGTAGGACGTGCATACCCCTGCAAAGCCCAATTACAGGCCCGCGAAGTTTCCCCGACCACCAACACGTATACTTCCCGCCGGTCAGCCGGATGCAGGGAGGAAGCTCCATAGGAAAAATACTGGGACGATGTCGTATAATTTTCCGTCAGTGCCGTGCGTTCCACGGCCAGACCGATATTGTAACAGACATTCAGCGGGTAAAGGTCGGACAACGTATCGTAGCGCTCTTCGAAAAGCACCGCTCCTATCCAACAACCTATCCCCGTCACCAACAGATAGCGAAAACGCCGACGTGCCACTGTCATAAAAGTCTGAGGAAGCTGCTGCCGACGAACTGCCGAAACTCCGGCCATCACCAATGCCGGCACATAAAGTACGACAACCAGTATGATAGCCGGCATCAGTTTGCCCAGCAACTCGAGAGCCTCGTCAGAATTTGTCGTGACCAGATTCAAGAACATGTCAACGGCAATAATCGACCGCCGGAACAGGTACAACAGCACAATCTGGAAGGCAGCCAGAAAAATCAGCGGAAGCAGCCACAAAAACGTGCGGCCCGTCTTGCGGGAAACACACAACAAGCCCCAGTAGACCGACAACGGCAAAAGTACATTACACAACCGCCCCATCCAGCCCATCGGCTCCGTAATGCTCAACAGCACATTCGGTACCAACAGCACGGACAAGAATACATAGAAAAGCACTGAGGGGTTTCCCATAGTCCGAAAAACGAAATGCTTCCACTTCATACCCGATTATCATTATAGATTCATAAAAGCATGCCGTTTGCCGACCTGACACCACCGTCTCCATTCCTCCCGTCGAGGAAAAGAGACATGATGACCATGTAGTTCTCAAAAAGTTGCCATTTTCGGCAAACCGGCGTAATGGTAATTGAAAAAGTAACTGCGAGGAGACGCGGCATCACTACCGCAACGGCATTTCCGCCGTCACCTCCACATCATTACGCAAAGATAGCGAAAGGCGAGCGCAATGACAAGACGAAAACAAAATTTTCAGCATTGATATGGCCGATCCACATCCCATCAGCCATTTTGTTGCAGGGAACAGGCAAAAATGGTTGCGATGGAGGGACGTACCGATAAGATGCGTCCGATGTCTATTCAATGTGCTGAGGTTTCTCATCTCGTGTAAGTGTTTATATTCAACGACGGTTGTTATTTGAATTATTGCTGTCCGCTAAAATGTATACTTTTGCACATAGTTAGATTGTTTTATTTGGCGACAGAAATCTAACAAAAATGGACTGACATTGCAAATAATGAACTGCCCCCAAAAGTTAGGCATAAAACTTTTTTGGATGGGCTGTTCAAGCGGAAACATCCTCATTTTTATGCCTTTGCAAAAATTTTATCGAGCAGCAAAAAAGTATCTAGGGATATTCAGTAAATGTCCCTAAAAAATAAGATGGCATATGAAGATGATAAAACTGACTACTTCATATGCTATCTTTATTGCTATTTCCCGTGCATTCTCACATGATTCTATCCGGTCTATCCGGCATGACATAACGTTCCGAAAGAAGTCCGATGACTTCTTCTGCTTCTGTCTGTAAATTCATATCATACCACACTAACAGATCTATTCCTGATCTTGTCAGTCATCAGTACGGCATTTGCTGTATGTATTCCAAAGAAAATTCACAGGATTTCCGTCTTCCTATTCCGGACCTTTATCCTAGAGAGTGAGTAATGCTACTTGTGAGTTCCGATATTTCCTTCAAGTCCGGTGGCCCATTCTCTAGAATATGTCGTCTATCTGTATATTGTTGACTTTTGTACCGAATTCAGCAGATTTTATTTCCTTCCCTCTTACTATTAGACGTACATAATGACGGTCATTGCTGACGATGCGGTCACTGACTATCCGTCCTTCAAACAGCTCCTTTTCCTGTACAAGAACCTTTCTGATGATGGAAAGACGTTTCTGGTAATCCTGTGTATATCGGAGCAAGCTTCCGTACCGGCTATGAATTTCATCTCTCTGCATGAGGAGTTTTTCAAGAAGCCTGATCATACGACGCTTGAGCATTCTTGTCCTTGAAGCCTTCCTTTTTCTTTGCTTGCAATAGGACAGGTAGGACTCCGCTACATTCTTGTATTTGTTGCGGGGACGTCTTATGCCAAGCTCCACACAATGCCTGCAGATATATCTGTAGAGCCATTCGATGCTTTCCCAGAGGAGTTTCATGTCCGTAGGAAAACGCATGCAGCTCTAGCATGTGGCATCGGTCATGCAGGCATGGGGGGCATCAAGATAAGGCTTCCAATGTGAGGCCAGGACTTCCTGCAGGGAGTCGATATCAAGACGGGATGCCATCTCGTTACGAATAGAACTGACTATCTTGTAGTTGGTTATGGGAAAAGACGGATCTATCATGATTCCGCAGAACATCTGGTAGTGTATGTTGCCATTGAGATGTTCCACCAGATCTCTGTCGGAGAATCCGGTGTACGCCTTCAGCACCATAAGGGCAATCTTTACGGAAGGAATGAAAATGTTCCTACGTCCCAGACGCTGCTTTGACAGGCCCATAGTCTTTGCCATACGCTCAAATGGAAACACGGAATGAAGTCTGCCGAGTTCACTCTCAGCGAAACTCTTGCGGTATTTTTCCAGAATATCAAATTCTGTAAAGCCCAAAGTAGGGTGAATTTCTGAAATATTGTGTATCTTAGCCATATCTTAGTTGTGGAATTTCCCCCGTTTTGGCCGTCAAACCTTAATTTCGGGGGAATACCTAAAGATACAAAAAAGCCAGCTAATTCGCAACAATTTGTTTATGAATTAGTTGGCTCATTTTATACTATTTACTGAATGTCCCTAAGATAGGCTGAATTTCCGAAAATATTTTGTACCTTAACGTGAGTTAGGTATAATTATTTATCCCAGGGCAGAGGTCATTGTATGCTATTGCCGCATCCCACCACACAGTCGTACTGACAGAAAATTCTAAAGTACTGATAAAAAATTCTGTCAGTACTTTTGTTTTTACGAAAGTACTGACTGTTTTT
>ULRG01004559.1_pt1 | contig 13812 bp, 9 predicted proteins | sample 1955211 | NCBI WGS metagenome assembly ULRG01 (sample SAMEA4835676, study PRJEB28245) | human gut metagenome | biome: gut microbiome; material: fecal sample | place: Denmark | collected 2008
GATGTTGAGAATGCAGCTGGAACTGACCTTCACAAACGAACTGTTCATGGCGAGAATGTCCTTCGCCTTGGTGGTGCGGCGCAACCGGTGCTGCTCCATATTGGTGAGCGTGATGACCCAGCAGCGGCTGTCGTCATAATAGAAATAAAGTATTTCCTGACGGCGCAGCAACATAAGACGGTCCACGGTCTGCACCGCGAACCGGTCGTCGGAGCCGGCAGCGGGTGCCGACGGAGCGGCTGCCTGCCCGCTGTTGCCGCTGTCTTCCCTCACACGGTCGATGACAGTCTGCAACTCTTCGGGGGTGTATGGCTTGAGCAGATAGTCGAACGCCGAGGCGCGCAGGGCGTCGATGAGATACTTGTCGTATGCCGTGTAGAACACGACGTGCGTATTGTCGCCCATGAGCGGCCTCATCTCCTTTATCAGGTCTATGCCGCTTATGCCAGGCATCTCCACATCCATGAAGAGAATGTCGGGCTTATTGCGCAGTATGCTGCGCCGCGCCTTCTGCTCGTTGGTCTGAGTATCGACCACCAATATGTCGTCGTAAGACTTCAGACCGGCCTCCAATGCCTGTATCGCGCCCGGTTCGTCGTCCACGATCACGGCTGACATTATCTTGGTATTCATATTGTCTGTGCGTTTTATAGATTGAATTGATAGCGGTAAGGAACGTATATTGTTACGAGGGTTCCACTTTCTCCTGTGGCGGAAAGGTTGCTTATGTCGAACCGCATCTTCTCGGTGTTTCTGGCATTGAGCATCTCCACCGTGCGGAAGAGCATCTTCAGACCGTTGCCCGTGCCGCGTTCCGAATTGTTGTATGCACCGGGATTGTAGCCCACACCGTTGTCGCGGATGCTCACGAGCACGCCTTTGCCGCTGTCGTTTATGCTCACCACGATCTCGCCGGGCGTCTCCATGCCGTCGAAGGCATACTTCAACGCATTCTCGACAGGAATCTGGATGCACATCGACGGCACCATGACACTCTCGTCAACATTCCCGTCCACGCGCCATTCCACGCGCGGTGTGTCGGGGTTGGTCTCCTTGCGGAGCGCCACGAAATCCTTAACGAGCTCAAGCTCCTCCTCCAGTGTCACGGCCACCTTGTCAGAAGCGAGCAGGTTCGACCGCAAAACCTTCACGAACAGACGCAACTTGTGCGACAGGTCGTCATACTGTCTGAACGCCGGCATTATGGCGTTGAGCACATTAAGGGTGTAATGCGGCGATATGCGATTCTTCACATTGTCCATACGCAGCTTCGTAACCAGTGCGAGCTGACGGGCATACACCCGTTCGTTCTTGCGGCGCACATACACGAACACCAGCACCGCTCCGAGCACAACGACGAGCAACAGACCCACGGTGAATACAATGGTGGTGCGCTGTTCGGACAGCTGCACGTTCTTGCCGGCAATGAGCACGTCGCGCTTGAGCAACGTTGTGTCCTGACGGTAGCGGTAGTCTATATCGTCAATGCTTTTCAGATGGCGCTCGTTTCTTATCGAGTCATTATATTTATCCACGAGTTCCTTGTAGTGGAACGCCCGGCGATAGTCGTTCTGACGCAGATAATACTCCATCAGACGCTTGTTGTGCAGATACATGTACGACGGACCTATGCGTTCGGGATCGTACGGCCGCGAAAGCAGCTTGTGCGCCTTGGCATACTGATGGCGGTTGAGCGCGAGCGCCGCTTCAAGGCTGTTGAAATAGAAAACCACCTCGTCGTTGGCGGTGGAGTCTGAATATATGCCCGCGCCTGCACGGTCGAGATAGACTTCTGCCGAGTCGAGCTGCCCGAGAAGTGTATATATCTCGCCCATATTCGCCTCTGTTATGGCATTGAGCGACGGCTGGTTGAACTGTCTCACGATGGCATATGCCTTCTTGAAACACTCGAGAGCCTCGGCATAGCGTTCCTCAAAATAGTAGCAGTTTCCCTTGGAGTTGTAGAAGTAATACTTCTCATACGCGAGCTTGGGCTCGGGATTCCGCTCCGCCAGATCGAAGTAGTGATGGGCCAGCGAGAAGTTGTGCAGGTCGGCATACACCTGCGCCAGACCTACATATATGCTGTATCTCACCCGCCGTGAATGTAGAGAGTCAGCCACCCACAGGGCTTTGCGATAATATCGTGCGGCGTTGGGCTGGTCGCCCATCTGGCGATACTGGTCGGCAAGGTTTATGCAGACATTCTCCAACTCGCGCCTGTCGGTGGCACGATAGAGTGCGTCGTAGGCATGGTGAAGACACGCCACGGCAGAGTCGCGCTGGTTCATTCCTTGCAGCATGGCGTAGCGGTGGTTCCAGCATACGGCCTCGAGCGCGTCGGTGTCGTCGTGTGACCGGGCGTAGGCCAACACACGGTCGTTTGTGCGCATTGCGTCGCGCGTATCACCCTGAAGGAATCGACAGAACGCCCTGAACAGCTCGAGCCGGTAGAACGACACACTGTCGGTCAGTCCTTTCTGCTCCTGCACGAACCGTTTCTCCATAATATCAGGAAACGTATATATAGAGTCGTAGCGGCTTATGAGAAAAGAATCCACCATCTCACTATCATGCCGGTTACTTTCTTTATGCGAGTTGCACGAAAAAAATCCTAATAGTATGATACTTAATAACCAAAATGTCTTTCTCATCTCCATTTATTTCAGTCTATAAGGAAGCCACTACATGCGTGCCGAATACATGCCTCAGCATCACGATGCCTCCAGGTTTTGTTAAAAGGTAAAGCAAAGATACAAAAAAAATTAATAATATATGTTCAGTAGGGCACACAAAACTCGAAATTAATGACAATGTAAAACATTACGGCAATAGATGCATCATTATTAATATATGCGACATTGCGTACAACCGTGACAGGCATCATGCAGCCCGGCAGTAGTTCTGCGGTGAATGGTTTTTATTCATAAAGTACCTATGATTGAAGAAAGTTTCCCGACGACGCGGAGGAATATGTTCCGTGACGGCACGGTGACCGCGTAATGATAAAGTCACGCTGCCACAGCCGAAGAATCCTCATCATAAAACCGACGCGTACTTACGGCTCATCAGAAAATGCGTTCCATACCGATACTCTCGCCTGACATCAGCGTTCTTGACGAAAACCGGAGAGACGAACTTACGATTTTTCTTGACTGTATTTTGACAAAATATTTTCGCAAAAGAGATGTAAATGAATGTTAAATCATACAGAATAAAGGGCATTTAGTATAATATCGTATTTTGATATACCCCATAACGTAGTCCGGAAAAGTCCGTTCCGTGTTCCGATATTGCCCATTTCGCAGTGCGATAAAGCCCATATTGGGGTGCGATATGGTGCATTTCGCCCTCTGAAATAGGCCATTTTGCATGACGAAATGGGCCTTTTCGCAAAGCGATGAAATACCCTTCAAACAGAAATCATTGATATTCAATACATTATAAAAACCTCTCATAATTCGCGTATTTGCGCCCGAAGGAGACTTTGTCCGCAAATACTCGCTTATTTTTCGGGGTATATCAGAAAACTGAGGCGGGAAAATCAAGATCCGGTTACAATCTGAAAGCTGCATATATCGTTTCTTCTTATAGCAAGGAAACAACGCCGGTCCGGGATTGAAAAAGGTTTATGCGTGATCGAAATCACGGTCTTTATCCCGAATCGGTCATTAGAATTAAGTCTGTATTTTTGCTTTATATTGAGCATATTTTAGTTGTATTTCTTGCAGGCAGGGCTGGCCATATCAAGAAAAATAGAACAAAAAGAGGCCAATGGAAAACAAAAAAACGGCTGAAAGCATGAATGCACAAACAGATAAAACCATGTACGGTATAATGACCGATTCGGGGTTATATTGAAGACAATAAACACCTGATTTATATCGGGCAAAAAAAGGACTTATCCCGTCATGCACCACGCGGCGCGGTTCGGGATAAGCCTTTACTGTCTCCGGCACATCATGCCGGATATATGATTATGGTATTCGTCAGAATTCGCTGTTCTCCGGACGCAGCTTGCGCACAGTCTCGGCAGCACGCCACATCTCTTTGTCACGCATTGCCTTGAGTTCGGCGTTGAGCTTCTCGCGGTAGTCAGGCTGCGAGTTGCTGTCGATGGATATCTGAGCCTCCTGACCTGTCTTCACAGAGAGATAGAGCCACTCCATGACCGGCTTGATGGCTTCGCGGAAACGCGGTGCCCAGTCGAGTGCGCCACGCTGTGCCGTGGTAGAGCAGTTGGCATACATCCAGTCCATTCCCTTGGCGGCGAACAGCGGCATAAGGCTCTGTGTGAGTTCCTCTACGGTCTCGTTGAATGCCTCCGAAGGAGAGTGTCCGTGCTCGCGGAGCACCTCATACTGTGCCTCGAGCAGACCTTCGATGGCTCCCATGAGCGATCCGCGCTCACCGGTGAGGTCGCTCGTAGCCTCGCGCTGGAATGTTGTCTTGAACAGATAGCCTGCTCCGATGCCGATACCGAATGCGAGCGCCTTCTCGTCTGCCTTGCCTGAAGCGTCCTGATATACTGCATAAGAGCAGTTGAGTCCACGGCCCTCGAGGAACATGCTGCGCAATGATGTACCCGAACCCTTAGGTGCTACCATGATGACATCGACGTCCTTTGGAGGCACTACGCCCGTGCGGTCGTTCCATGTGATGGCGAATCCGTGTGAGTAATACAGTGTCTTGCCGGCTGTGAGATGCGGTTTCACTTTAGGCCAGACAGCAATCTGTCCTGCGTCAGACAGCAACATACATATAATTGTGCCTTTCTCGGCGGCCTCTTCGATAGAGAACAAAGTCTTGCCTGGAACCCATCCGTCTTCCACGGCCTTCTGATAGGTCTTGCCCTCACGCTGGCCAACAATCACGTTGAAGCCGTTATCGCGCAGGTTGCCGGCCTGTCCGGGTCCCTGAATGCCATAACCGAGAACTGCTATAGTCTCGTTCTTGAGCACTTCGCGTGCCTTTTCCAATGAAAACTCTTTGCTGGTGACAACTGTTTCCAACACGCCACCGAAATTCATTTCTGCCATATGCTTATGTTTTTTGTGCAGTCCGGAGACTGCGATTGGTTATATTATTTCATTAAATTGGCGGACAAATATAGCAATTTAATATAAATCAGCCAAATTTTCTTTCACTTTTTCATAAATTTAATCTTACAGCGACAAGCCTCAACATCCTTCTCCGCTCCGTCGGACAGCTTAGCCACGCGCACGCAATACTCGTCGTCGGCGGTCTGCTCCACATATAGGTTCAGGCGGTCGCCAATGTATGCCTCGGCCACATAGGCAATGTCGATGCGGCGAATGTCGTTGTGCCGGTACCATTCTATGTCCCAAAGGTCGAGTATATGCTCAATATATTTCACGCTGTTTATGTGTCCGTTCACATCAACATCGCTGTATCGCGTCTCCACGCTGCGCACCAGACGCGCTCCGGCACCCATCTTGACACGCGAGGGCGGCTCAATGGGGCACGGCGTCTCGGTGTCGATGTATTTCATTATCAGTCCGTCGCGCACGGCCATTATATCCACCGGCTGACGTGTCACGGTGTCTATCATCGCCCAGATGCTGCGTCCGTATCCGCACCGGCGCCCGTTGCTGTCGGTGACGGCATAGTTTCGGCTTGTGAAATAGCGCTTCACGCTCTCCACCCACGTGCTGACGCTGATAGTGTCGTAAGCCTCGGGCATGGTCTCCATCTCTATGACGAGACGCGAGAGCACCCATGTGCGGTGTATGGGGTTGAGATAGCTCATGCCATAACCGCGCTCGTTGGAGTGGAAGTCGGCGGCATTTAGCAGGTTGTTGCCAAGATGTCCCATGAACACACGGTGCGAGAAATCGCAATGGAAAGGCTCGACCAGAAAGTCGTAGCTTCCTACTTTACTCTTCAGTTCCATTATTGTCGTTGTATTTTTTACGGTGAAGATAATCTGCCACCGGCTCGTCAAAGCTTCTCGTTACGGCTATACGACCCGACCGGCTGTACTGCAACAGACATCCGAACTTGCTCAGACAGTAGTACAGGTCGGTCACGTCCTCGGTCAGTCCGGCATACTGCACGGTGCTGTAAGTCGGATTCACCTCCATCATACGTGCGTCGTGGCGGCGTATGGTGCGCGATATCTCCGGATTCTCGAGCAGCTTGGGCGTAGATATCTTGTAAAGTCCCACCTCGTGTATGAACAGTTCCTCATCACGATAGTAATCGGCCTTCAACACGTCTATCTTCTTCTCGATCAGCTTTGTTATCTTTCTTATCTGGTTTTCGTCGCTCCATGCCGTGATGGTATATTTGTGTATGTCGCGTATGCTCGACGACGACACGTTAAGACTCTCTATGTTTATCTGGCAGCGCGTGAACACAGAGGTTATCTGGTTCAGTATGCCGGCGAGGTTTTCAGAGTAAACGAGCAATGTATATAAGTTTTTCTCCATTTCCATCCTGTTGATTGTTATTTTATTTCAAGAAGCATCTCGTCCACGCTGCAGCCCGGAGGCGTCATGGGCAGGACGTTGTCTTCTTCTTTCACGGCACACTCGATCATGTACGGTCCCGGCGTGGCAAGCATACGGGCGACAGCCTCCTGCAACGCGCCGCGCTCTATCACTGCCTCGTAAGGGATGTCGTAGCCGCGGCATACTTGCTCGTACGACGGGTTGAGCATGTGAGTGAAAGAATATCGTTTGTTGAAAAACATATACTGCCATTGGCGCACATTGCCCAGAAAGTTGTTGTTGAGCAGTATTATCTTTACGGGTGCGTGCTGCTCCATTATGGTGCCGAGCTCCTGTATACTCATCTGAAATCCACCGTCACCCGTGAACAGACACACCGTGCGCTGCGGCGCTCCGAACGTTGCTCCCACGGCTGCCGGCAGACCGAAGCCCATTGTTCCGAGTCCGCCGCTGGTGACAACGCTGCGCTTGTTGTTGTATCTGAAGTAACGGCACGAGAACATCTGGTTCTGACCGACGTCGTTCACGAGCACCGCGTCGCCATGAGTGGCCTCGGCTACGACGTTCACCACCTCACCCATGCGCAGCGGTCCGTCCTTAGGATGTATGGCGGGCTGTATCACCCGGGCGTCTTCCTCGTCGCGGTACGGGCGGAAACTCTCTATCCATTCGTGGTGGTCAGCCTTCTCAAGCAGTCTTGTCACGGCAGGCAGCGACATCTTACAGTCGCCGAGGACAGCCACGTCGGTCTTCACGTTCTTGTCTATCTCGGCATTGTCTATGTCGAAATGTATTATCTTCGCCTGCTTGGCGTATGTGTCGAGACGTCCTGTCACACGGTCGCTGAATCTCATTCCGATGGCAATGAGCACGTCGCACTCCTGCTCTTTCACGTTAGGGGCATAGCTGCCGTGCATGCCGAGCATTCCCATATTGAGCGGATGACCCGACGGCAGAGCCGAAAGTCCGAGCAGAGTACGCGCGGCTGGTATGTCGGCCTTCTCGAGAAACTCTATCAGTTCGTTGTGTGCGCTGCCCAGTTCAACGCCCTGTCCCACAAGAGCGAGCGGACGTTTGGCAGAGTTTATGAGCGCTGCGGCACGTGCCACGGCATCATCGTCGAGCTTGGGATAAGGCTCGTAACTGCGTACGGAGGTCACCTTCACCGGCTTCCATTCGGTTGTCGCCACCTGAGCATTCTTGGGAAAGTCGAGCACTACGGGTCCCGGACGTCCCGAACGGGCAATATAGAACGCCTGGCTCACGGCCCACGCGATGTCCTCCGGACGGCGTATCTGATAGCTCCATTTGGAAATAGGCTGGGCGATACCTACAAGATCGACCTCCTGGAAAGCGTCGGTACCGAGCGCGCTCACGCCCACCTGACCCGCTATTACCACTATCGGAGTGGAATCCATCATGGCATCAGCCACGCCGGTAAGCGTATTTGTCGCTCCCGGACCGCTCGTTACGAGGCACACTCCCACCTCACCGCTCACACGGGCATAGCCTTCCGCGGCATGGGCCGCACCCTGTTCGTGGCGCACAAGCACGTGTTTGAACGCATGCTTGTCGCCTACCGTATAATCATAAAGAGCATCGAAAACCGGCATTATGGCTCCACCCGGATAACCGAAGATGGTCTTCACACCTTCGTTCTGCAGCGAGCGCATGAGTGCCTCGGCTCCTGATATAATTTCCTTTGACATTTATATTATTGTTTGTAAAGCTTTGTGCTATGGTTTGCGAAGCCATGCGACCGGACTTAAAGATGTTTTCCGGCCGCCGGCTGTATGTTTTCAATCTATTATTCTCACTCCTCCCTTGTCGGCAGAACTTACGCTTCGTGCGTAGGCTTTCAGCGCCTTGCTCACCTCGCGTACACGTTTGAGAGGACGTTGCGGACGTGCCTGCAGTTCCTCATCGCTCAGACGGACGCTGATTTTGCGTGCCGGGATGTCGATGTCTATTATGTCTCCATCGACAATCTTGCCTATATTGCCGCCCGCTGCGGCCTCCGGTGATATGTGACCTATGCTCAGTCCGCTTGTTCCTCCGGAGAAACGTCCGTCGGTGATCAGCGCACATTCCTTGCCGAGATGCATGCTCTTGATGTACGATGTTGGGTAAAGCATCTCCTGCATACCAGGTCCACCCTTCGGACCTTCGTGGGTGATGACGACGCAGTCGCCGCTCTTCACCTTGCCGCCGAGTATTGCCTCACACGCATCTTCCTGCGAATCATAGACCTTGGCGGGTCCGCTGAACTTCCATATCGAAGGATCCACGCCTGCCGTCTTGACCACACAACCGTCGAGAGCGATGTTTCCGAAGAGCACAGCCAGGCCGCCATCCTTTGTATAAGCATGGTCGAGGTCTCTTATGCAACCGTTCTCGCGGTCGGTGTCGAGTGTCTCCCACTCACAGCTTTGGCTGCCCATGACGGTCGAGAACTTGCGTCCCGGCGCACTGCGATAGATGCGCAGCGCCTCAGGATCGGCATTTTCGCACGTTATGTCATACTTTTCCATTGCCTCGTCAAGCGTCATTCCGTCAACACGCTTAACAGTTCCGTCCACCAGTCCGCCCTTGCTCAGCTCATTCATTATGCCGAGTATGCCTCCGGCACGGTTGCATTCCTGCACGCTGTACTTCTGTGTATTGGGCGCTAGCTTGCAAAGACACGGCACTTTACGGCTCAGACGGTCGATGTCCTTCATGCTGAAGTCCACGCCGCCCTCGTTTGCCACGGCCAGCAGATGGAGCACAGTGTTGGTGCTTCCGCCCATGGCTATGTCGAGCGTCATGGCATTGAGGAACGCCGTACGCGTGGCGATGTTGCGCGGCAACACGCTTTCGTCACCGTCCTCATAATAAGCCAGCGCGTTCTTTACTATCTGTCGGGCTGCGTCGCGGAACAGTCTGATGCGGTTGGCATGCGTCGCAAGTATCGTGCCGTTGCCCGGCAGGGAGAGTCCTATCGCCTCCGTTAGCGAGTTCATCGAGTTGGCTGTGAACATGCCCGAACAGCTTCCGCATCCCGGACACGCGCATCCCTCAATCTGACGCATCTCCTCGTCGCTCACCGAAGGGTCGGCTCCCTTCACCATTGCCGTGATGAGATCGGCATTCTCGCCGCGCCACCGTCCGGCCTCCATCGGCCCGCCCGAGCAGAACACGGTCGGTATGTTGAGCCTCATGGCAGCCATGAGCATACCCGGAGTCACCTTGTCGCAGTTGGATATGCATATCATGGCGTCGGCCTTATGAGCGTTCACCATATACTCCACCGAGTCGGCGATGATGTCGCGCGACGGAAGTGAATAAAGCATGCCATCGTGTCCCATAGCGATGCCGTCGTCAATGGCAATCGTGTTGAACTCCGCGGCATAACATCCCATGCTTTCTATCTCTTTCTTTACAATCTGTCCAATCTCGTGCAGATGCGTATGTCCCGGCACAAACTGCGTGAACGAGTTCACCACAGCTATGATAGGCTTGCCGAACTGTTCGTGCTTCATGCCCGTGGCAACCCACAGTGCCCTTGCTCCGGCCATGCGTCGGCCCTCTGTACACACTGCACTTCTCAACTTGTGTTTCATCTCTGTTCTCCCTTTCAGTTCCAATCCGCACTACAGTTCATCTACGTATGCGGTGGAACGCTAACCATATAAAAATAACAAACACCGCCATACGCGTCGCCTCATGCGACACATAAGCCTACGACGGCTTTTCAGACGGTCTGCATGCAAAGGTAGTCAGTTTTTGTGTAAAGAACAAACAAACCGTCATTATTTATTTGATAAAAATATCAATTTAACAACAAAACAATAATAAATATTGCAATTCAAAAGAAAATACCGCACATTTTGAGGCGTTTTGTGCAATATTCGACCTGCCATATCACGGCAACCGGCCTGTCGCCACAACGCAAACAGAAAACAAAGACTGCCCGCAGAGCACGACACGGGAACATCCTCAAGACCACACCAATAAGCATAATCGTACGCGATTCTGCAAAAATAATACAGTCCATATAAAAGCATTACGACTAACTTTGCATACAGAATAAACCTAAAAACAAAAACACAATGATAAGAGACAGATTTTTTATTGTCATTGCCATATTGTTTCTGATGACATGGCAATGCCGCACCGTTGCACAGATTAAGGGCAACGAAATCACAGTAATGGTGTCGCCCGACCACGACGACTGGAACTACGGGCTCGGAGAGAAATGCGAATTCACCGTGTCGGTGTACAAGGCGCAGAACCTCTTGCGCGATGTCGTGATCGACTATGAGCTCGGACCGGTGATGTACGCCGACGTGAAGAAGGAGAACGTAAGGCTGAAGGACGGCGCATGCCGGCTGACCGGACGCATGGACAAGCCCGGATACTATCGCTGCAAGGTGCGTGCCCACTCCGGGGGACGCACATACGAGGGACTCGCCACGGTGGCCTTCGCCCCGGAGAAGATAGAAGCGGCGGCGCAGATGCCGACCGACTTCAAGGCATACTGGGAACGCAATATAAGTCAGGCGCGCCAGACTCCGCTCGACAGCCGCATGCGTCTGCTGCCCGAACGCTGCACCGACAAGGTGAACGTGTATGAAGTGAGCTTCCAGAACGAGCAATACGGCTCGCGCATCTACGGCATACTCTGCATGCCTAAGGCCGAAGGACAATATCCGGCCCTGCTGCGTGTGCCGGGAGCAGGCGTGCGTCCTTATTCGGGCGACACCTATACGGCATCCAAAGGAGCCATAACTCTGGAGATAGGCATACACGGCATACCGGTGACAATGAGCCAGGACGTGTACGACCGGCTTGCCGACGGCGCGCTGCGCGAGTACTACCGCTTAAACACCGACAACTCCACATCGTTCTACTATCGCCGCGTGGTGCTCGGCGTGATACGTGCCATCGACTTCATCGACCAACTGCCGCAATACAACCACAAGGCTCTCGGAGTGACAGGTTCGAGCCAGGGCGGCGCACTTTCGATAATGGCAGCCGGACTTGACAGCCGCGTGACGTGCTATGCAGCCGTGCATCCAGCCCTGTGCGACCACGAGGCGTTTCTCAAAGGCAGGGCTGGCGGATGGCCGCATTATTACTATTACGACACGAAACCGTCAGACAAGACCATTGAGAACATACGCCACTACGACGTGGTGAACTTCGCGCGCTGCATCACGGTGCCCGGTTGGTTCAGCTGGGGATACAACGACGAGGTGTGTCCGCCTACTTCAATGCAGGCTGCCTACAATGCGGTGAAGGCACCGAAGGAGTTCAAGCCTTACCTGCAGACAGGTCATTACTGGTATCAGGAACAATGGGACGAATGGTGTGAATGGATTTGGAATAAACTCGGAATATATGAATAAACGCACGATCATTATGACAGCAACCTCAGCAATGGCTGCCGTGGTCATGGCGCAGACGGCCGTAAAGCCCGCCATACCGCAAGACAAGGAAATAGAACGAAAAGTGGAGAAAACGCTCGCCGGCATGACTCTCGACGAGAAGATAGGTCAGATGTGCGAGATAACGGTCGATGTGGTGACCGACTGGAGCTCGCCCGACGACTTCAGACTGAGCCGCGAGAAGCTCGACACCATCATCCGCCAGTACAAGGTGGGCTCCATCCTGAACGTGCCGTTCAGCGTAGCGCAGACCAAGGAGAAATGGGCCGAGTCGATAGCCGAGATTCAGAAGGTGTCGATGGAAGCCATAGGCATACCGTGTGTTTATGGTGTTGACCAGATACACGGCACCACCTACACGCTCGGCGGCACGCTCTTCCCGCAGCCGATAAACCAGGCGGCGAGCTTCAACCGCGACATGCCCTACCGCGTTTCGCAGGTGAGCGCCTACGAGTCGCGCGCATGCGACATACCGTGGATATACGCTCCGGTGATGGACCTCGGGCGCAATCCGGTGTGGCCACGCGCATGGGAGTCGTTCGGTGAGGACTGCTACGTCAACGCCGTGATGGGAAGCCGGGCGGTAAAAGGATTCCAGGGCGACGACCCCAACCACATAGGACCTGAGAACGTGGCTGCCTGCATGAAGCACTTCATGGCCTACGGTGTGCCCGTGACAGGCCGCGACCGCACTCCGTCGGCCGTGGGCGAGAGGGATATGCGCGAGAAATATTTCATGCCTTTCCTCCATGCGGCGCGTGCCGGAGCACTGACGCTCATGCCCAACTCGTCCATCAACATGGGCATTCCGTTCCACGCCAACAAGACTCTGCTCACCGACTGGCTGAAGGAGGGCCTCAACTGGGACGGCATGATCGTGACCGACTGGGCCGACATCAACAACCTGTGCGTACGCGACCACATAGCCGCCACTAAGAAGGACGCCATACGCATAGCCATAAACGCCGGCATCGACATGTCGATGGTACCCTACGAGGTCAGCTTCTGCGACGACCTGAAGGAGCTCGTGAACGAAGGCAAGGTGAGCATGAGCCGCATAGACGACGCCGTGCGACGCATACTCCGACTGAAATACCGTCTTAATCTTTTCAATCGTCCCGACACCCGGCCGGCAGACTATCCTGACTTCGGCTGCAAGGAGTGGGCCGACGAGGCGCGCACATTCGCCACTGAGTCGCAGGTGCTGCTGAAGAACGACGACAACACGCTGCCTCTGCGCGAGGGAACGAGAATACTCCTCACCGGCCCTAACGCCAACTCCATGCGCTGCCTCAACGGCGGATGGTCATACTCATGGCAGGGCGACAAGGCCGACGAGTGCGCCGTACAGTACAACACCATATACGAAGCCATGTGCAACCGCTTCGGAAGCGACAACGTGAAGCTCGTGGAGGGCGTGAGCTACAAGAAAGGCGGAAAGATAGACGAGATGGGAACGACAGACATAGAGGCTGCCGTGAACGCCGCAAGCGATGCCGACGTAATCGTGGCGTGCATAGGCGAGACATCTTATGCCGAGACTCCGGGCAACATATCCGACCTCTGGCTGCCCGACGCACAGCGCAGCCTGGTGAAGGCTCTCGCCACAACGGGCAAGCCCGTAGTGCTCATACTCAACGAGGGACGCCCGCGCATCATCAGCGACATTGTGCCGCTGGCAAAGGCGGTGATAGATATCATGCTGCCAGGCAACTACGGTGGCGACGCCCTCGCCTCGCTGCATGCAGGCGACAGCAACTTCTCGGCAAAGCTGCCTTTCACCTATCCGAGTCATCCTAACTCGCTGACCACCTACGACCACAAGCCGTGTGAGAACATGGGACAGATGGACGGCAACTACAACTACGAAGCCGTGATAGACGTGCAGTGGCCCTTCGGCGCAGGCATGA
>ULRG01019394.1_pt1 | contig 13783 bp, 14 predicted proteins | sample 1955211 | NCBI WGS metagenome assembly ULRG01 (sample SAMEA4835676, study PRJEB28245) | human gut metagenome | biome: gut microbiome; material: fecal sample | place: Denmark | collected 2008
TTTTAGTGTTTAACCTGTCAACCATTTTTAGTACACCACACAGGGCAGAACCGCCGGCACGCACGGAAAAACGGTCAGTACTTTAGAAAAAACACTCAGTACTTTAGAAATTTCTATCGGTACTTTAGAATTTTCTGTCAGTAGGACTGTGAAACCGTGATGCGGTAGTAGCATGCAATGCTCTCTGTTGGGGCAATTATACCGAACTCACGTTGTACAAATAGTCTCTTCCATCCGACAAGGCCCTATTTCCATGACATAAGCAAAATACCAGCACATTATTCCTGACAGTTAATCTTTCGCCTACAAATTATAGTTTTCTGCATTATTTTTTTCATATCACTTTGCTTCCAATCAAACAAAATCACTATATTTGCACCGTCTTAAATCAACAATGCGGCAGTAGCTCAGTTGGTAGAGCATTAGCTTCCCAAGCTAAGGGTCGCGGGTTCGAGCCCCGTTTGCCGCTCCAGAGAAACCAGAATAAGCCATGGCTATTGTCATAGTAGCAATTTTAATATTAGGGCTTGCCTTAATAGCAACGGAGAATATTAATAAAATGAACAAAGCCGCCGTTGCGATGTTCATGGGAATTGTATGCTGGTTACTTTATATTGGATACGGCACATCGTTTGTTATTTCTGAACATCAGATAGATTTCCTTTCTTATCTTTCGAATAATTACGTTACCCAGTCATCGGTACGTGAATTCATAGCCAATCATATCTTCATCAAGTATTCTATTGCGGCATTGGAAATATCCATTTTTCTGATGTCTACCATTACAATTGTTGAGGTATTGAACAACAATGGTTGCTTCGATTTCATACAGGAATCCCTTCGCACAATCAATCCCAAACGTTTTGTCTGGATACTGGCCGGCATCACCTTCATCCTTTCTGCCAATTTAGACAACGTCACAACGGCGTGTATGATGTTGGCCATTATGCATGTTATGGTTGCCGATGAGAAAACACGTATGATGTTCGGAGCCGTAATCATTCTGGCAACCAATTGCGGAGGAGCCTTTACTGTAATCGGCGATATAACCAGTTTGACATTATGGATGAACGGCTTGGTAAGTCCCACTACCTATGCTCAGGTTCTGTTCCTCCCCTGTATTACCGCTCTGACCATTGTGCTATTGCTCGTCAGCCGGAAATTACCTCGCCGGCTTCATCTTGTGCACACGGCTCCCCCCTATCGTGGTGACGACACCATATTAACAAGAAAGCAGCGCTTCCTGCTATTGCTTGTAGGTATCGGCGGGTTGTGGTCAATACCAACTCTTCATCGGATTACCTTACTCCCACCCTTTGTCGGAGCATTGTGCATTCTGGCCCTTTTATGGATGTTCAACGAACTCTGTAACCGTTCCATCCTGCATAGCGACCAAATGGTCAGGAAAAGACTGCCCGTGGCCTTACAATATGCCACATTCCAAAACATTTTGTACTTCATTGGACTTGTCATGGCTCTCGGTGCCGTCACAGAAACAGGATATCTGGAAGACCTCTTCCAATGGCTGACTACACACCTTGACGGTAATATATATTGGATCGGAGTAGTCATGGGTCTCCTTTCTGCCGTGCTAAACAACGTAACCATGTTATTGGGAAACATATCGGTGTTCTCTCAAGATATCGTACAGAGTCATCCGGAACTGGAAAGTATTTTCACACGCGACGGAGTTTTTTGGCCATTGCTCAGTTATACTACGGCTGTAGGCGGGTCATTGTTAAGCATCGGCAGCTTGGCCGGCTACGCCCTGATGAGGATGGAAGATGTTACCCTACGCTGGTATGTACGTCATTTCGCCGGGAAAGTACTCGCCGGATGGATTGCAGGCCTTCTTGTATTTTATATCTGCATAGAGTATCTTATATAACCATATACGAGCAAAACCAATCCGAACTAAACTAATAATATTATGGCAAAAATCAGATGTGTAGGCGTACTTACCTCAGGAGGCGATGCTCCAGGTATGAACGCAGCTATTCGTGCCGTGACAAGAAGTGCCATTTGCAACGGATTCACGGTAAAAGGTATTTACCGAGGATATGACGGACTGATAAAAGGAGAAGTGAAACGATTCACCACCGAAGATGTCAGCAATATCATCCAAACGGGAGGTACCATCTTACGTACTGCACGGTGCAAGGAATTCCAAACCCCAGCCGGACGGAAGAAAGCCTACGAAACATTACAAAAAGAAGCTATCGACGCGCTCATTGTCATTGGAGGTAACGGTTCCCTTACGGGTGCAATGCTGCTTGCGGAAGAATATGACTTTCCCTGCATAGGCTTGCCTGGAACCATTGACAACGACCTTTACGGTACCGACTCCACCATTGGATATGACACCACACTCAACACGATAACCAATTGCGTTGATAAAATCCGTGACACGGCAACTTCGCACGAACGCATCTTTTTCGTTGAAGTGATGGGGCGTGATGCTGGTTTTCTTGCTCAAAACAGCGCCATTGCTGCAGGTGCCGAAGCAGCCATCATTCCCGAAGATTCCACAGGAAGTGACCAGTTAATCAAATTTATGGAGCGCGGAATCCGGAAAAGCAAGAAAAGCTGTATTGTCATCGTCAGCGAAAGCCCTACGTGTGGAGCGATGCATTATGCAGAACGCGTAGAGAGGGAATATCCCAACTATGACGTGCGGGTTTCCATTTTAGGCCACCTGCAAAGAGGAGGCTCGCCTTCCGCACGCGACCGCATTCTGGCCAGCTGCGTAGGAACGGGAGCCATTCAGGCACTCGTGCAAGGACAGCGCAATGTTATGGTGGGAATCAGAAATAATGAAGTGGTTTATGTTCCATTTATCGATGCTGTAGGTAAACGCAAAGATATCGACAAAAATCTGATTCGCGTACTCGACGAACTTTCCATATAAGAAAGGGATAATCTTCTCCTCATGCCAACGGAATGCAGACCGGAAATCTCATTCCCTGCAGCAAGGAGGAATGCAAAGAGCGGATAAACGTAACATCATCACTTTTTCCCCAAGAGGCTTCCCATATGATGCAAAATTAAAAAAGTATAAATTGGGAAACCTAACAAAAAAAGGGACAAAAAAAGAGACAAATCAAACAACGCTCGTACGAGAATACTTTCTATTTTTGCAATACAAAATTAGGAAACTATATAAGAAATGGATAACACCAGACAAATCATAGGACACATCTCACAAATCATCGGCCCCGTTGTCGATGTGTGTTTTGAAACTGGCGGGCAAAATGCAGCCAGTGTCCTGCCGAAAATTCATGAAGCCCTTGAGGTAACCCACCCCGACGGCCGTAAAATCATTGTAGAAGTACAGCTGCACATCGGTGAAGATACGGTGAGAACTGTGGCTATGGACAATACAGACGGACTGAGAAGAGGTCTGCCGGCCATTGCAAAAGGAGCTCCCATTTCCATCCCGACCGGTAAACAGATTAAGGGGCGTATGATGAACGTAATCGGCGAAACCATAGATGGTCTCCGTCCATTGGAGGATAATGTTACCCCCTATCCGATACATCGCGAACCTCCCAAGTTTGAAGACTTGAAAACCAGCAGCGAAGTGCTCTACACCGGCATTAAAGTCATTGACCTGCTTGAGCCTTACGCAAAAGGTGGAAAAGTAGGTCTCTTCGGAGGCGCCGGCGTGGGAAAGACCGTGCTGATTATGGAATTTATCAACAACATCGCCAAAGGGCATGACGGATACTCCGTATTTGCCGGTGTTGGTGAACGTACCCGCGAAGGAAATGATCTTCTTCGGGAAATGCTGGAATCCGGTGTAGTCAAATATGGCGAGGAATTTCTGAAAGCCATGGAACGGGGAGAGTGGGATCTCTCAAAAGTCGACTATAATGAAGTTGAGAAAAGCCAGGCCACTCTCGTGTATGGGCAGATGAATGAGCCCCCCGGAGCACGTGCCTCCGTTGCCATGTCTGGATTGTCAATCGCAGAATCCTTCCGCGACCAGGGAGCAGAAACAGGAAAGGAAGCAGATATTCTTTTGTTTATCGACAATATTTTCCGCTTTACGCAGGCCGGTTCAGAAGTGTCTGCATTGTTGGGCCGTATGCCGTCAGCTGTAGGATATCAGCCGACCCTGGCCAGTGAAATGGGTACGATGCAGGAAAGAATCACTTCCACAAAAAACGGTTCAATTACCTCCATTCAGGCCGTCTACGTGCCTGCGGATGACTTGACCGACCCTGCTCCGGCTACCACCTTCACCCACTTGGACGCAAAGACTGTGCTCAGCCGTAAAATTACCGAATTGGGCATCTACCCTGCCGTGGACCCGCTGGACTCAACCTCCCGTATTCTTGACCCCAACGTAGTGGGAAAAGAACATTATGACTGCGCACAAAGAGTCAAACAGATTCTGCAGAAATATAAAGAATTACAGGATATCATTGCCATTCTCGGTATGGATGAGTTGTCTGAAGAAGACCGCCTGACCGTTAACCGCGCACGCCGCGTTCAACGTTTCCTCAGCCAACCATTCACCGTTGCTGAAAAATTCACCGGCGTACCGGGCGTGATGGTACCCATCGAAGAATGTATCCGTGGCTTTAACATGATTCTGGACGGAGAAGTGGATTATCTGCCCGAACAGGCCTTCCTTAACGTCGGAACCATTGACGAAGCCATAGAGAAAGGTAAGAAGATTCTTTCCAAAGCACAATCATAACGCTGAAGAATGAAAGCCACAGTTGTTTCTCCAGAAAAAACACTATTTTCCGGTGAGGTAGAAAGCGTAGCCGTACCCGGAGAAAGCGGACGATTCGAAATACTTCAAAATCATGCTCCGATTATTTCCGGACTGACCGCTGGTATTGTAGTCTGCAAAGCTGCAGAACAGTTCAGTATCGAGATAAAAGGCGGATTTGTTGAAGTTGCCCGGAATGAAGTTTCCGTCTGTGTGGAACTCTAATCTTCCCATCAAGAACATGAAACTTCTCAAACCATTAGGGATTCTTGCCGCGATTTACTGTTGCCTTGGCCCGCTATTATTGCTTGCCGGCACAAAGTTCGGCAACATATCTCTCCGGCAATCCACTCTGGCAATCATCCTGCTGGCAGTCTTCTTTTTCAGCTACTCGCTGGTATCACTGGCTGTGTTCCACAAATTGCTCGCACAAAAGAGCAAGGTCATAACCACATACTATTTGGGAGAGAAAACCGTCAGATTGTTGATATGCATCGGCATTCTGATTGTTTACGCACTCTTCCAAAAGGAAGGACTGGTAAACTTTACGATGGACATTGCTGCTTTCTATCTCGTCACAATGGTATACACCAGCTACTATTGCATAAAGGAAGAACGCAGAAACAAGAATTAGCTGCACATGAAACAATTGAACAAAATAGGTACGGTACTCATAGCGGTTTTTGCCTTCTTTATGACAGCAACAGCTGCATCTGCCACCTCGGATGACTCCGGAACTGTCGATGTAAAGGAGGTTATACTTGGACACTTGAGCGACGGTTACGAGTGGCACATTGCCACCTGGAACGGACATCACATCTCCATACCTCTTCCGGTTATCGTGAAAGGACAGGAATCTGGATGGCACATCTTCAGCTCATCAAGACTCTCGCACGGCGAAAGCTACAACGGCTTCTACATTGACACCGAGAAAAACGGGAAAATCTATGAGCAACTGCCTAATGGAGAAAGCGTCAGACCCTATGATTTTTCGATTACAAAGGATGTCGTGCAAATTTGGATATCCGCCATACTGATGTTAGTGATTTTCCTCGGTTCCGCCCGCTGGTATCGCAACAAACAGCCCGGAGACGATGCCCCAAAAGGAAGTGTCGGACTGGTTGAAATGTGCGTCATGATGGTGAACGATGATATTGTCAAACCCAGTATTGGCGAGAAACACTACAGGAAATTTGCTCCCTATCTGCTGACCGCATTTTTCTTCATACTCATTACTAACCTTTTAGGACTGATTCCCATCTTCCCGGGAGGTGCCAACGTTACCGGTAACATTACGATAACCTTCTTCCTTGCCTTGTGCACAATGCTGGTTGTCAACTGTTACGGCAACAAAGAATACTGGAAGGAAATTTTTTGGCCGGAAGTCCCCACCTGGCTTAAGGTTCCCGTTCCGCTCATGCCTGTCATTGAGCTGTTCGGAATCCTGACCAAGCCTTTTGCCCTCATGGTCCGACTCTTTGCCAACATTATGGGGGGACACGCCGTTATCCTTTCGCTCACGTGTGTCATTTTCATTGCCTGGCAGATTAACGCATTTGCCGGCTCGGCATTCACGCTGATTAGCTTTGCGTTAATGCTTTTCATGGATTGTCTGGAGTTGTTGGTGGCCTTCATTCAGGCCTACGTCTTCACCATGTTAAGTGCCATTTTCATCGGGTTGGCTCTCCCCGAGCACCACAAAGCCCACGAATAAGTAAACAATTAATAACTGAACAAATATAAACCACTCAAAATCTTACAACTATGTTATTACTCGCATTATTGGAAGCAGCAGGCATCGCTAAATTGGGTGCAGGTCTTGGTGCTGGCATCGCCGCTATCGGTGCCGGTTTGGGTATTGGTCGCATTGGTAGTTCCGCAATGGAGGCTATCGCTCGCCAACCGGAATCAACAAGTGACATCCGCTCCAACATGATTGTGGCAGCCGCTTTGGTGGAAGGTGTAGCCTTCTTCGCAGTCATCGTCTGCCTGCTCTGTCTGTTCCTCTAATTACAAAGAAAAAAACGGCGAAAAATATGCAGAACCTGCCATCCATATTAAGTCCGGACTTAGGTCTGCTCTTCTGGATGCTTCTGGCATTTGTCATCGTCTTCCTCGTATTAAAGAAATATGGATTTCCGGTCATCATCAAGATGGTGGAAGATCGCAAAAACTTTATCGATGAATCACTGAGAAATGCAAGGGAAGCCAATGAAAAGCTGGCCAACATCCAGTCGGAAAGTGAGGCCCTCTTGAAGCAGGCACGCGAACAGCAAGCCCAAATACTCAAGGAGGCGATGGCAACTCGTGACAACATCATCAAAGAAGCCCGCGAAAAGGCACAGGCCGAAGGTCTGAAAATCCTTGATGAGGCAAAGGCACAGATTTCTGCTGAAAAGGAAAATGCCTTGCGCGACATCCGCTCCACGGTTGCCGATCTGTCTGTACAAATCGCCGAGAAAGTCATGCGCCGCCAGCTCGACCAAGATGCCGAGCAGGAGAAATTCATCGAACGAATGCTGGACGAGATAACCCAATCTAAATAGAATTGCCTATGGATATCGGTATCGTTTCCGTCCGCTACGCAAAGGCTCTCTTGAGATTTGCCACAGAAAACCAAGAGGATGAGGCTGTCTACACAGAAATGGAAAATCTGGCTGACGCCTATCATCAAGTTGATATGTTGCAAACAACCTTGTTAAATCCGGCATTGCCCAACGAGCAGAAAAAGCAACTGCTCGCTGCGGCATGCACCGGCAAGGCTCCTTTATCACTATCAACCCGGCGCTTTATAGAACTCGTCATCGCGAAAAAACGCGCGGACCTCATGATGTTTATCGCCCACGCCTACATTACATTATACCGTAAAGCGAAAAACATCATCAAGGGAAGGCTTACCTTACCCGTACCGGTAAGCGAGAAAATCAGCAAGCGCCTCCAGGAAATGATGGAAAGCAAAAGCCAGAACCATGTAGAGTTCGAAGTGCGCATCGACAAGGATATCCAAGGTGGTTTCATTCTCGACTACGACACCTTCCGTCTCGATGCCAGCCTGCGCACACAGCTGAAAGACCTCTACCTCGCACTGCAGAAATAAAACAGATGCAGGCCCGCTCTCCATACGCCGGCCGCGCATCCAAACATTATCAGTAATAACGACTTATGTCCAACAATATCAAGCCCAATGAAGTATCAGAAATTCTCCTTCAGCAATTGAAGGAGATTGATACAAAAGTCAAGTTTGAAGAAGTCGGTACAGTTCTCACCATCGGCGACGGCGTTGCCCGTATCTATGGTTTGACCAATGTTACGGAAAACGAGTTGATTGAATTCGAAAACGGCGTAATGGCCGTAGCCATGAACCTGGAAGAAGACAATGTCGGCGCCGTACTTCTCGGTCCCTCCGAGGGCATCAAGGAAGGAATGAGCGTCAAGCGTACCAACCGCATTGCCTCTATTCTGGTCAATGAGAACATGCTGGGCCGCGTCATCAATCCGCTGGGCGTTCCCATCGACGGCGGTCCTGCCATCGAAGGCGAAAAGTTCATGATGCCTCTCGATCGCAAGGCCCCGGGCGTCATTTACCGCCAGCCTGTGAACGAAGCACTCCAAACCGGCCTCAAGGCTGTCGACTCCATGATTCCCATCGGACGCGGACAGCGCGAACTTATCATCGGCGACCGCCAGACTGGAAAAACGGCCATTGCCATCGACACCATCATCAACCAGAAGGAAAATTACGAAAAGGGCGAACCCGTATATTGCATCTATGTTGCCATTGGCCAAAAGGCATCCACTGTCGCCAACATCGTCAACATCCTGAAGGAGAAAGGCGCCATGCCCTACACCACCGTGATTTCGGCCACAGCTGCTGAGCCGGCTGCGTTGCAATATTATGCCCCGTTTGCCGGAGCGGCCATCGGAGAGTTCTTCCGCGACCGCGGAAAGCATGCACTCGTGGTTTACGATGACCTTTCCAAACAGGCAGTGGCCTACCGCGAAGTGTCACTGATTCTCCGCCGTCCGTCCGGCCGTGAAGCCTACCCGGGTGATGTATTCTATCTGCACTCCCGTCTGTTGGAACGTGCGGCTAAAATCAACAATGAAACCCGAATTGCCGAACAGATGAACGACCTGCCCGAATGCCTCAAAGGCAAGGTAAAGGGAGGCGGTTCGCTGACAGCACTTCCCATCATTGAGACACAGGCCGGCGACGTATCCGCCTACATTCCGACCAACGTAATCTCCATCACCGACGGACAAATCTATCTGGACACCAACCTCTTCAACCGCGGATTCCGTCCCGCAATCGATGTGGGTATCTCCGTAAGCCGTGTGGGTGGAGCCGCCCAGATCAAGAGCATGAAAAAGGTGGCCGGAACCCTGAAAATCGACCAGGCACAATATCGTGAGCTGGAAGCCTTCTCCAAGTTCTCCAGTGACATGGATGCCGTTACAGCCATGACGCTGGACCGCGGCCGCAAGAACAACGAATTGCTCATCCAGGCCCAATACTCCCCCATGCCGATTGCCGAGCAGGTAGCCATCCTGTATTGCGGCATACACGGCCTGCTCAAGGATGTGCCGTTGGAGAAAGTTCGCGATTTCCAGGAAAACTTCCTGCAAGTGCTCCGCAGCAACTACAACGAAAGCATTCTGGAGGAAATCCGGAACGGCAAACTCACAGACGAAGTGACGGGACTCATCGAAAAAGTTGCCGCCGACCTCGCAGGCCAATATAAAAATTAAGGAACATGCCCTCACTGAAAGAAGTCAAAACACGCATCGCGTCGGTCAACAACACTCGCAAAATCACGAGTGCCATGAAGATGGTGGCCTCTTCCAAGCTCCACCGCGCCCAGCAGGCCATTGAAAACATGCGCCCCTACGAGTCGCGGCTGGAAAAAATCATGGCCAGTTTCATCAACAGCATGGAAGGCGAACTTTCTTCTCCCTATGCCATGAAGCGCGAAGTGACTCGCGTTGCCCTGGTCGTGTTTACGTCCAACTCCAGTCTGTGCGGCGGCTTCAACAGTAACACCATCAAAGCCTTGCGCAAAAAGGTGGAGGAATATCGCTCCAACGGTGTGGAGGTGGTGCAGATTTTTCCGTTCGGAAAGAAGGGCGCAGAAGCGGTCCGCAAACTCGGCTACACCGAAGCCCCCGACTATAGTGCCCAACTCGACCACCCGGCTTATGAGCCGGCTGCCCAGGTTGCCGCAGAACTGATGGAAATGTTTGCCAAGGGAGAAATCGACCGCGTAGAACTGGTGTACCACCGCTTCAAGAACACGGCATCGCAAATCCTCACCGAGGAGACCTTCCTGCCTGTTTCTCTGGAAACCTCCGAAACGGAAACGCCTGAAAAGGCAAGCGGCTATGCATTGGATTACATCATAGAGCCTTCAAAAGAAGCCCTGATGCAACAGCTCATTCCCAAAGCGCTCCATCTGAAGCTCTACACCGTGCTGCTGGACAGCCTGGCCAGCGAACACGCCGCCCGCGTCGTAGCCATGCAGGTCGCCACCGACAATGCTGACGAACTGTTGAACGAACTGACGCTGACCTACAACAAGACACGACAGCAGGCTATCACCACCGAACTGCTCGACATTATCGGCGGGTCGGTACAGTGACAGTCATGCCTCCCCTCATTCCCAAAGTGGACAGCCGGAATCCTACCGTTGCTGTCCACTTTTTCTTTATCCTCGCAGTATGTCCCTTCCGACGGCGAGCGGTGTTCGCCCGGAAAATCCCGTGCAATAGAATCTCCTTCCACACACAGGGAAACCACGTCTGCGGAACCGCCCGCCTTCCTGCAATTCCTCAAGAGGAACCGCACCACTCCCGTTGTTTCCTGTCCGCCGGAGCAGTAATTCTATTCCTCCTCAATCCCGGACAAAATATCCGACATGGGCTTACGCTTTTTCTCCGCTACCTCTCCGTCCGGATACCCGATGGGAATCAACGCCACAGGTTCACATCCGTCATCACCCGGAAAATACTGCCGGCATTTCTCCACGTCAAAGTTGCACACCCAGCAGGTACCCAGTCCCTGTTCCGCGGCAGCCAGACACAAATGTTCCACAGCTATGGCCACGTCAATGTCTCCGTGCGGCTTCCCGTCCGACTTCCGCACCCATTCCTGTCCGTGGTCGCAATAGGCAATAAAGCAGGCCGGCGCCTTCTTCATCCAATCTCGGGCATAACATTCGCACAGCTGCGCCAGTCCTGCCTCATCCGTAATATATTTGAATTTCCACGGCTGAAAATTTACTGCAGACGGAGCCATCCGCACACACTCCATGATATACTCAATGGCTGCCTTTTCCGGTTTCTTCGACATAAAATTCCGCACGGAATAGCGGGTTTTGCATAAACTTAAAAAATCCATAATTCTATTTTTTGATTCATCATATTCCTGCAACAAGCATCAGCACGTTCTGCCGCTTTCCGGCACTTCTTCGGCCCGGCTTCTGTTCTTCTCCACCACAGAGGAATGCCTGTACCTCAAGCCCTGGCAGGTAAACACGCTACGCACCCCATCTTTCGGAATAGCGTCCATAACTCATCCCCAAATACGATGCTTCAGTTTCCTGCCCAGTCCGGCTGCTGCCATTTCCGTAAAAATACAAATAAAAATCAAATGACTCACCGGCAAACTGAAAAAAACGCCCGGCAACCGGCTTCCCCTGACTTTCAGTGACTCGCCTCTCTGCCTTCACCGTATAAAGTCCCCCGTTGACGAGTTACCACGCCAAACACCTCCCTAACACTCGGTACTTTCAGAAAAACTGTCAGTATTTTAGAAAATTCTGTCAGTACTTTAGAAAAGGCAGTCGGTACATTTGGCCTATGCTGACGTTCATGCAAGAAAAACCCGATTTCATTTTGCCTTTTTCCCGAATTAGACTATTTTTGCAAATGACTTCTCATACCACTTTTTCGCAGCATCTGTCTGCTGTATCGTCCGCCCAAGGTGGCGCTTAAATGACACAGCGGAGTTTACCCACGTTGCACCATGCGCTGACCAATCCCCAAGTATGGGGTTAGGATGCAATACGATGGGGCCGGCTATATAGGAAAAGCGTTTATCATGTGTTTGTTCTTGACCACCTGAAACTTCGCGACTTTCAGATGGTGTCAGGATATGGCAACGGCAGATGCTCGTGGGATAATTTTTCTGCACCCTCAATTATGCCGTAGGCTCACCATAAGGGCATATCATATGTGTCTGCGCCGGAAGCGACTTACGTGCGTATAGGATATTTTGTATAGACGTGTCAACACATTTCATAAACGCCGACATTGGGGGACAAACAAGGTAAAAAATCCGCCATAAAAAATGAATGCTTATTGACAATGCCTAAAGAACATATGGTATACGTTAGCGTTCCAACAAATCGTGCCTTCCACACATCGCAATGTTTCAAAATAACAGAAAACAATTTACACACAAAACCATAAAAATATAAGCCATGCAACAGACGACTATTAAGACTCTAATACTGACCAGTATGCTATCTGTAGCGGCATCGGTTTCGGCATACGACTTCACTGCCGACGGTATGTATTTCAACATTCTTTCACAAGAAGAATTGACTTGCCAGATAACATCAGGCGACAAGAAATACACGGGCAAGGTGATTATACCTGTACAAGTGGAGCATAACGGCAAGACATACACAGTAACAGAAATCGGATACGACGCATTCTATGAATGCAACGGCCTTACGGACGTGGCCATATCAAATTCAATAACGAAAATCAACAGATACGCATTTTATTATTGTACAAAACTGAAGAACGTCGTAATCGGACGCTCTGTAACCATAATCGGGCAAGAAGCTTTCGGCCATTGTACAAGTCTCACGAGTGTGAATATTCCAAATTCGGTAACAACAATAGACGGACTGGCATTTGAAGAATGTTATAACCTTGAAAATGTAACTTTTGGCGAGAATGTAAAGACAATCGGCTATGCAGCCTTCCAAGAATGTAGAAGTTTGAAAAGCATTACCCTTCCCCATTCTGTAAACACAATTCAGAACAATGCCTTTGAAGGATGTACAAGCCTCACGGAAGTCACCATCCCCAACTCTGTCACCCAAATGGGGTATGAAGTGTTCGCAGACTGCTCCAACCTTACACAAATAACGTTTGAAGACGGGAACGAACCGCTTGGCATTGACATGTGTCGCGAAGAAAAAGGACTACTGCACAACTGCCCGGTAAAGACATTCTACTTGGGACGCGACATAAATTGTACAGGGTATTACAAGTTCAACCCTTTCGAGGACTTGACCACCGTAACAAATATGACCATCGGAAACATGGTGACAGATGTCACAGCAATTCATTTCGAGATTTTTGACGGTTTGCAGACAATCTGCCTCCACACCCCGACACCGCCGGTTGTTGACGGCTTTACCAACGAACAGTATTTCAACGTAAGCGTATATGTCCCCACAGGCACATTGGAAACATACTATAAAGCCAATACTTGGAAAAACTTTTGGAACATACTTGAAGGCGAACCGACAGGCATAACCAACGTAGGAACAGCCAATGGACAAGTAGTAAAGGCGGAAAACGGCAGCATCGTCATCAAAAACGCCAAGGGCAAAGTATTCATTTACGATATGGCAGGCTCAATAGTCAAGAGCGCGGAAGCCAGAGGCGGACGCATGGAAATAGCCGTGCCGCAACGAGGCGTTTACATAGTAAAGACAAACGGCGCAGCTGTAAAAGTGGCGTTATAGACCGACCGCATCGGATGACAAGCGGCTTCAAGAAAGGCGGGCTTATGCCATAGCGGTGTAAGCCCGCCACTTTTGTACATATCCAGCTGACATTATATTTCAGAAAATATCATAAAGAGTTTACGACAAAATAGTCACGAAGTTAGGAATTATACATATAAAAACAAAACGCAAACTGCAATCTTCGATATACGTACACCACATCTTTTTTGTATAAAAGAAGGACTTTGATGCTAACACTTTGAAATCACCATACAATATTAGTGGTGCGATAAAAGTCACATCACAGTAGTTAAAC
>ULRG01023965.1_pt1 | contig 13744 bp, 15 predicted proteins | sample 1955211 | NCBI WGS metagenome assembly ULRG01 (sample SAMEA4835676, study PRJEB28245) | human gut metagenome | biome: gut microbiome; material: fecal sample | place: Denmark | collected 2008
ATCGATCAGGGAATGCGTTCCGCTGACGTTTTCGTCAAAGGACCGGGCGCAGGTCGTGAAGCTGCTATTCGTGCACTGCAGGCAGCAGGCATCGAAGTTAGCAGCATTAAGGACGTCACCCCAATTCCGCACAATGGCTGCCGTCCTCCGAAACGCAGAAGAGTATAAGGATTACCCCTTTGCGTATCATTTTGGCGCTGCAAGGCGCAGAAGGAGGACTTTCGGATGATCGAAAATACAAGCTTCACAATTAAGACTGTGGAACTCAGCGATGATAAGCGTCATGGCAAGTTCGAGTGCGAACCGCTCGAAAGAGGCTATGGCATTACGCTGGGAAACAGTTTAAGACGCGTGTTGCTTTCATCTTTAGACGGTGTGGCTATTACGTCTATCAAAATCGACGGCGTGCTTCATGAATTTTCCACTATCAACGGCGTCAAAGAAGATGTAACCGATATGATCCTGAACCTGAAGAAGATCCGCTTCATCGCACACGAAGAAGCCGTCTTCCCGATGACAGTTCGTATCGATATCACTGAAGAAGGTATTTTCCATGCTGGCGACATGAAGTTGCCGGCAGAAATTGATGTTCTCAACAAGGATCTCGTCATTTGCACACTGGATTCCGATGCTCATCTGGGCATGGAAATGACCATCAATCGTGGACATGGCTATGTTCCTTTCACCAAGAACAAAAGAGAGGAAGACGTCATCGGCGTCATTCCGATCGACTCCATTTATTCTCCTGTCATTAAATGCAACTACAACGTCAGCGATACCCGCGTAGGAAATGAAATGGACTACGACAAGCTGACTCTTGAACTGGATACGGATGGATCCGTCAATGCAGACGATGCTGTCGCAACGGCTGCTGACATCCTGATCAGCTGCTTCACGAATTTCCTGAACATCGGAGACGCACAGGACAATAGAGTCCCGGCAGTTTGTGATGAAGCACAGGACAATGATGTCAGCGTAGAGGGAAGCGAGATCGATAAGATCCGCGAGCTCCCGATCGATGATCTTGAACTGTCCGTTCGCGCATTCAACTGCCTGAAGAGAGCCGAGATCAATACCATCGGCGAACTGATGGATAAGACAGAAGATGAATTGACTCGTGTACGCAACCTTGGTAAAAAATCGGTAGATGAAATTAAAGAAAAACTGACAAACTTCAAAGGCCTCGGAATTGGTCTGAAGGATGGAAACGCCAAGGATTGATAGTTTTATAGGAGGAAAGAAATGGCACGTAGTAGACTCAGAAGAATCAGCGGTGCTCGCAAGGCTCTGCTGCGCAGTCTCGTAACTTCTCTTTTCCAGTATGGCCGCATTACCACCACGGAAGCTAAGGCCAAAGAACTTCGCCACGTCGCAGACAAGATGATCACCCTCGCTAAGAGAGGCGATCTGCATGCTCGTCGTCAGGCTGAAGCTTACATCATGGATAAAGCTGTTACAAAGAAACTGTTTGACGAAATCGCTAAGAATTATACTGAACGCAATGGCGGCTATACCCGCATTGTCAAGGTAGAAGCTCGTCTTGGCGACAACGCTCCTCAGGTCATCATTGCCCTGGTGGACTAATACAAAATGAAAAAGAGGCTGCTCTCCGGAGCGGCTTCTTTTTTATTTCTTTCCTGCCGGCAAGAAGGTATAATAGGTACAGTAAAAATTTTTAGAAAACAGGTGATGGCTATGGCAATGAATTTTGATATTCCGGATATCTCTGAGACAGCGGGCAAGGCTGCGACAGGGGGAAGAAAGAGAAAGACGAGAAAGATCGGCGCACTCCGGCTCGGAGACTCGCTTAGGATGATCGCAAATCACTTCACATGCACCGAGGAGAGCCGGGACGAAGAGAAGAACACTGCGTTCTATTCGCTTTCGGAAGGCGATGAGAAGGCATCCTTCTACGGGGAAGAGATCTCCCTCACGGGCGTCTGCATTTACCGTAAGAAGACCGCAGCGATCTACGCAGAGCTTCCGTCGGAGAAGAGAGCGGCGCTGATGGAGGCACTCACGAAAGAAGTGGGCGAAGCGCAGGCATCTAGCGCGATGGATATTTTCGCAGATACCGTGACCTCGATCTTTGTGACACGCCCGGCGAAGGGCGATAAGAGCTTCACGATCGCTCTCATGGACAGCGAGGCAGCGAAAGCGCTTTCTGATCAGGCGGCTGTCGAAGCGGAAGAAAAGAAACAGGCAAAGGGACCTTTGGGACGTCTGTTTTCCACGTTCTTTGATCCCGTGGGCCGTATCAGTCGCAGATCCTATATCCCCAAGATGCTGACCGTCGGCATTCCGGCTGCCTTCATGTTCGCCTTCACCTGCTTCAAGCCTGAGCTTTTTGTGGGAGATGCGAATGCATACATCATGACGTTTCTGATCTTGGGGACGCTCTGCTTCATTTCTCTCATCAGCCTTGCGATGCGGCGTATGTCGGACTTGGGGCTTTCTCATATCTATTACTGGATCTTCTTCGCGATCCTCTTTGCTATCAATCAGCTCGGAGGAGAGTACCTGGGTTCGCAGCTCACAGCCACACGGACGATCGCGGTGATCTTCATGGCAGCGGTCATTCTGCTTTCTTTCTTCCCGGGGCAGAATAAGAAAAATAAATATGGTCCGGTTCCGAAGGACTAGGGAAACGCTGATTCAATCGCAGAGTCAGATTCTACAAGAATTTTTATACATAGCTTCGTCATAGCCTTCCTTAAATAGCTCACTATTCGCGTCAGGTTATTCCTCGCCATGCATAAAAATTCAAGAGTAAAATCTGGCAACGATTGAATCAGTTTTTCCCTAGGGATAAAAAGAGGTCATCTTTGATGAAGTCAAAGATGACCTCTTTTTTTATGGGAAGTCATGCAGGTCTTGCTTATTTGCTTCCAATACAAATGGAAGAAAGCGAACAATAAAGTACATAAATTACAAATTGTCCATTGAATCAGCTCTCATACAAACATTATAATCAAGAAAACAGAAAGAAAAGAGGCAGATTTGATGGAACAACCGAGGGTGATATATCAGCCATTCAAACGGTTAAAAATGGCTTTGAGGTCGAAGAAACGAAAACGCAGCAGCATTACCATGGGGGTCGTGACAACGATACTGGCCTCGCTCTCCTTCACCTTCATGTCAGCCTGTGCCAAGTGGCTACCGGAGATGCCATCAGGAGAGATGACGCTCTTTCGCGGGATCGTAGGACTTTTCTTTATTCCTCTCCTCTGCCTGCAGACGAAGGAGCATTTCTTTTCAGGGAAGCATAAGTGCATGTTATGCCTTCGAGGGCTTTTTGGCAGCATTGCACTCTTTTTTTATTTTTTGTCTATAGAAGGGCTGACGCTGGGAGATTCACAAATCCTCTCACAGCTCGCTGCCTTCTTTATGTGTCTCCTGTCTCCGATTTTTTTGAAAGAAAAACTTCCCCGTCAGGCGATTCCTGGGATGCTTTTCATTGCGATCGGGACCCTTTGCGTGGTGCAGATCTGGAATTTCAATGCATTTAATATGTATACGCTTTTTGGAATCGGCGGCGGCTTTTTTTCTGCAGCTGCTTACGTGGTGATCAGCTGTCTTGTAGAGAAAGGATTTCGCTCAAATACAGAAATTGTTTTTTATTTTCAGATTTTCAGCATTCTTGTCGGGCTGTCGATTTCCGGGAATGAGTCATGGATCTTGCCGCAGGGGAGAGACTGGTTCTTTGTCATTGGGCTGGGGCTTTTTGCCTTATCGGCGCAGATGTTTATGACATGGGCGTTTCAGCATGTCAATTCGCTGGTCGTTTCTTTTTTGATGTATAGTGAAATCTTGTTTCATGTCATTTTTGGCTGGGCTTTTTGGGATGAAATCATGGCGCCTGCATCATGGTTGGGCGGCGCGCTCATTGTTGCCGGTTCGATCATGCTGATGGTCTTCAAGCCGAAGGGAATCGACCAGGATACACATCATCGCAGCCGGCAGAAGCAGGAGGCGGGGGATGCGGTCTGAGAGCGTGTGCGTTTCGTTCGAAAATGGGAGGGCAACTGCCACTATGGCTATACGGATGCCGATGCTTTCACTATCGCAGGCCAGGCCATTCTGCAGAAACGGGCTATCTTTGAAATGATCAAAGATAGCTCGTTTCTGCAAAAAAAGAACTCCTGCAAGTGCAGGAGTGTGATGGTTGGAGGCGGTGCCCGGAGTTGAACACGGGGATAAGGGGCTTGCAGGCCCCACGCCTTAGCGCTTGGCTACACCGCCATAGATGATGTTTTATAGTATATCGCATTTTTTCGAAAAAGTAAAGGGGAAGCCGTGATGGAGGCTGAGAATGCGGGCGAAGGGGCAGCTCATGCATGAGGGCAGGAGGAATGGTGGCTGAGTCTTCGCCGATGATGCGGCGGGCAATGCCTGAAGGAGCCGCAAGGCACGCCGCCGATCCAAGCGCTGACGCTTAGCAGCCATTCAAAAAGCACGTCATTCTCTTTCTTGAAAATGACGTGCTTTTGGCGTGCAGTAAACCCGGACAACCGGCTCACGACCATTTCTTCAGATCACGATCGGGAACAGGACACGCGCCAGGTAGATGACGCCGGTCATGGTGATGCAGGAGAGCAAGGTGCTCATCATGACGAGCTCGGTGGCGAAGTCTTCAAAATTGTGAAATTCGACGGCGTAGAGGACGGAATTGACGGCGCCGGGGACAGAGGCCATGATGAGGATGGTCTGTTTCAGGACAGGGGACAGGTGAAGTCCTGCGAGGTCAGAGAGCAGAAGGAGAAGGTAGGCCAGAAGCGGAGCGATGACGAGGCGGATCGTGCAGCCGGCCCAGGCATCGATGTCTCGAAAGACGATGGTACTCCGATGGATCTGGATGCCGAGGGCAAGCATGACGATGGAGACGAGGGCATTGGCACAGTTTTCAAAGACAGGCCAGAGAAAGACCTGTGTCATGTCGAAGCCGGAGAATTTGATGGTGAAGACGGCGACGAGGGTGTAGATGACGGGCATGTGGAAGATGACGGAGATCGCATCGCGTGGTGTCAGCTTCCCTTTGCCGGCCTGATAGAGGCCCAGCGTATTCAGTGTCATATTCATCTGTACGAGGAGGATGGTGGCACAGGCGCCTGCCTGCGCGAGGTAGGGCGTCTCTCCATCGATGACGTAGGGGGCATTGCCGAAGACGAGGGCGATCAGGGTGATGCCGATGTTTCCGTTATTGGAGAACATGGTGCCGTTTTTGAGGCATTCTATCTTTCCGACGGGCATCCCGCGGAATTTCCCGTAGGACCAGGCGGCAAGGGCGATGAGGAACATCTGGACGAATGCCATCAGAAAGACGTTCAGGAGTGTCATATCGATCTCTGCGACGTAGATGCTGTAGAAGATGAAGCTCGGGAGCACGATGAAGAAGGTGAGCTTATTGAGCGATATGACATCGAGATGGTATCTGAGATCGAGCAGGTAGCCGATGGCGACGAAGACCAGAAGCGGCACGATATTATCGGAAATGATTTGCAGGAAAGCCATGTCTGGCTCCTTACATGGAAGCCGGGAAGAAGAGCCGGCAGAGGAAAATCAAAAGGGGAAGGGTAAGGATGGAAAGTGACATCTGCGTCATCAGGGATCTCTGGAAGATAGACTTCTGTGCGCTGCTGGTGGTGCCCACCATGGAGAAATCCATGGCGCAGGGGATGGCGGCAAAGAGAAGAAGGATCTCTTTTGCCAGGTCATCCATCGAAGGGAAAACGGCGGGAAGCCCCAGTGCCAGAAGCGGCGATACGAGGAGCTTCACCAGTGCGGGAAGGAGAATGTCTTTGCTGACCGTGAAGCAGTGACTGCGCCGGATCATGACGCCGGTCGTGACAGCAGTCAGCACCATGAAGGCGCCGGTGAAGTGGTGCAGCACGGGATAGAGGAAGGTGCCTTTCAGCGGGATGTCGAAGTGCGCAGCAGCAAAGGCAAGAAGCGCGCCGTAGAGGACAGGGGTCGTAAGCGCGCGAAGCAGGAGAGATGAGAGGGAAGAGGATTCCTTACTCACAATGGCGTGTCCGACCGTGCGGAGCAGCAGGTGGGAAAGGGTCATGAGGAGAGACAGGAGCGCGAGCGCTTTCGGAAGCTCCGCTGCTTCTCCGGCGGAGGCAAAGGGGAGGTGGGAAAAGGTGAGGTAGGTAAGGACGCCGCCAAGGTAGCAGACGTTCGGACAGGAGGCCATGCCGCAGATGGCCTGCCGGAGTGATGGCTCTTGGGAGAGCCCTTTGGCAAGAAGCGCTGACAGCATGAAAAGGATCGCTGTCAGAAGAAGCGCCGCAGGAAGCAGGAGGAGATCAGAGGCGGCAGGCGGTACCTGATACAGGTTGAAAAAGACGAAGCAGGGCAGTACCACGCGCGTGATGACGATCTCGTAGGTCTTGACCTCGATCTTGAACTTGCCCGCCAGAAACCATCCGCCGCCTAAAAAGACCAGGATGGGGAGCACGTCGAACCAGATGATGTAAAGTATATCCATGGAAGTCCTTTCGAAAAAAGCCATTTCAGTCGAGGCTATTGGGGAAATCGGCTGTTTGCAAATCAGGAGGCATGAAAAGCCTGTGGTGCCGCGTCCGGGATGCGGAGGATCCACACCTTGGCCTTCGCCGGTTTTCCCAGCCCTGCCTCCTTTTTTTTTACACTATAGTATACAACGGAACTTCGGGAGAATAAAGAGGCGCAAGGCAAGTGGGGGAAGGAGGAATGACTTGTATTTCCTCCTTCCCCCACCCTAAATTAGTGCTACATAAAAAGCGATCATTTGTTTTATCAAGGATCGCTTTTTTGGGGTTTAAAAGCTTCATTAAATTAGATATTAAGAACTAAAATTGTATCTTCCATCGAAATCACCGCCCTTCTAAATTTAACCAAGCAAATACACTTAGACCTTTTCTCTATTCGCTTTCTCTAGCATGAAATTCAAAGTATTTATATCATTATCAGCCTGAACTGCTGCAAATTCACAATCGTATTTTTTCTTTTCCAATTCTTCCAGTACATTATTGTTATCCTTAAATATCTTTTCATCTAAACCTATTATCTGGAGTTCGATGTCGATTTTTTGCTTTAAAAGCTCACAACGTTTTATGAAATCCTGACATTTTTCCGGATTTTCACCTATTTTATTTTTGAGTATCTGAATTGCTTCAGATATAACCCCCTGACTATCATACACAATTTTTTTCTCATTCATTGAGTTATCTCTTGGACTAAATCTTGGTGAATTATCCATAAAACGATATAGCTCATCGCGTGAAATAATATATTTTCCGTCAACTATATCAGCTTTCAACTCTCCTTTTTTTATACGCCTTTTTATAGTAAGCTCACTAACATTAAGCCTATCGGCAGCTTCCTTTACATTAAATTGCTCCGGATCGCCTTTTCCACCAAAAATTCCACCTTCAGAGATTGCGGTTCCTGCCATCATACCTAATGCTCCTAAGACAAATGGTAGCATTTATATCCCCTCCTAAGTTTGTTTAATTCCTAATCAATCATCATTTATATTGTATGTAATATATCTTACTTTGTCAATAGACATATCGCATTTAAATTATACGAGCATCAGTAATACATCATTATGACATTTCATTTAAGGAATCATCTACCATTTGGTTTAAATAAAATGTGATTTCGATATGTTTAAGTGGCATTACAGCCAGTTGAATAACATAATTTATTGGGGATTCCGCTTTTATTTCATTAATAGTTAGGCAGGCATATATACCAAATTTCATTGATAAAATGGTTATTATCACATCCTGTATCGCATTAGTATTTGCAAAATACACCGCTGACATATCTTCGGTTTAGAAAATTTCCCAAATATTCCTATTGGCTACTATAGCATATCGTGATATCATCTGATACGTCAGATGAACAAGACGCATTTGCGTTAGGAGGTAGCATAATGACGAAATCTGATGCGAAAATCATTAAGCAGTCGTTAAAAAGAATATTGAAGCAGTATCGAACAATGACTGCAGCAATCAGGATCAAACTGAATGCACTTGGTTTTTCAATGGTGCTTGGTGGTAAGCACATTAAAATTTATTACGGTACTGACAGAAGTCACTGGGCGCTGATTGCTTCAACAGCCAGCGATGTAAAGGCAGGAATTATAGTCGCTACACGTGTCTTCAGGACCTTGATTGTTCCCCAAATTAGCTGATAACAGAAGCTCTGCTTCTGCTCATCTCATACACATCATATAAGCACTTCTATTTCAGAAAGGAAGACAACTCCCATGAAAAACACAAACTCTCGTAACAATGTCGCAGGTTCCGCATCTAATGTATATGAAGCAAGCGTCGGTATGCGTGCACTGAACCGCGCTGGTCAGAATCCTCAGATGAAAGGTATTGTTCAGGAAATCATGTATTGCGACAAATACAACACCAACATGGGCAATATCCTGAATGGTCACCACATGGACCTCACCAAGTCCACTACAGCACATATGAAAGATGTCATCGCCAAGAATAGTGCCGGAAAAGTAGTTGGTCATGCACAGCTGAAAGATACCATCAGTAATGCAGGTGTACGAAAGACCGTACAGCAGATCAACTCTGGTCATTACAGCAAAACCAGAGTCATCGGAACAGAAGAAACTGCCGCCAAAGTCAATAAAGTCCTGGAAAAATGTGGCGTTAAGCAGCGAGTAGAAAGTTCCGGTATCTCCTCCAAAACCACTTCTCGTATCGCAGATAAAACCCTGGGGAAGATGCCTACCATTTCTACAATGTCCTCTGCTGCAAAAGCCGGTGGTGTAACCGGTGCTGCAGTAGGTGCCGGAATGGAAGCTATTTCCTCTATTGGAGACTGGATGGAAGGCAATAAATCTGCCGGCGAAGCAGCTGCTGATGTGGCTGTAGCCGGAGTGAAAGGCGGCGTCACCGGTGCTGTATCCGGCGTTATCGGATCTGCTGCAGCCGGTGCCACTGGTTCTGCTATCGCTGCAGCTACGGCTACTACTGTCGGATCTGCAGTAGCTGGTACCGCTGTAGGAGCTGCTGCCATTGCTGCCGCTCCTGTTGTAGCTGCCGTTGCAGCTCCCATGGTTGTCTTTGGCCTCCTGGGCTCTCTGTTTGATGACTAATATATAGCAAATCCACTTTAAGTACTGAGTTCCTAAGAAAGGAGAACAACATGTATAAAGGAAATACTGGCGTCGCGTTCAAAGGAATTTCATCCACTGCTAAGGCACTGGATGGTAAAATCGGCTGGGACGAAGCCGCTACAGATGTAGCTGGCGCTTACATCAAAGGGGCTGTAGTCGATACTGCCAGCACCGCTGTTATCGGAGCGGTCGGCTCTGCTGTAACTTCCACTGCTGTTGGCAGTGCTTTGGCCGGAAGTGCTGCTGGCGTTGCAGTTGCTGCTGCAGCACCGATTGCAGTGCCACTGGCAATTGGTGCTTTCCTCTTCTCTATCTTCGATGACTAATTTATAGAAAACGCTGATTTATTCAAAGGACTTAGAATCCATGAATAAATCAGCGTTTTCCCATCTTTGGCACTTATCATGACGAGGTACTATGTATTTGTAAAATCATGAAAAAGGAAGATGTCTGAAAAAGAGATCTTCCTTTACTTCTAAAAGCTGAAAGGACGACCTATGAAAAAAAGAAAAATTCTTCTCTTACTTTTCCTGATTTCCGGATTTTTTTCCTACTTGAGTTTGAGTCTGTTCCATCTGCTTTTTCTGATAACTCAAGCACACAACGCATATCATATTTCATATATTGCTATCCCATGGATGTTAGGTACCAGTATCTTGGCTGTAATCCCATTAATAGGTTCCAAGAAATGGATTTTACAACACCGTCATTTATTCTTATTCAGCTGTGCTATCTGGCCGCTTCTTGATGGTCTGATGTTTCTAAAAAATATGATTACTTGCCACGATATTCCCTGGTCTATGGACTTAGTTGTCCTTGGTTGTTTCATCACCATGTCCCTACTTGGTATCCTTGCATCGCTTCTATATGCTCAACCAAAGGCAAGAGAAACAGCATTGATTTTTTGCCTCTTCATTGGTATCAGCGCTATTTGGGAATACTTCCGCTTTGGGAATTTCAGTTACGGATATTTGTACTTTACTGGTCTTATAATTACAAAACTCCTGGCATCAGAAGAGCAAGTTGAAAGTGTATAATTCAATAGCCGTAAAAATCATACTAAAAGAGGCTGTGACAAAACATTTCATATTTTGTCACAGCCTCTTTTTTGATGCGTCGGGTCATCCCGTGAGGCGGAAGGCTCTTTCTGTCATCACAATCTCTTCCAAAGGAACTTCCCCTTTTCCGTCAGAGAAAGTCCTTTGAGGCATTGCATCCTTGCCTCCCTCACGATGGCAAGGATGTTGGCCTTCTCGCTTTCTGTCAGCGGTTTTCCCGAGAAGCGGGCGGTGACCAGAAGGTCCAGCATGAGGGCGAAGGGGGCGAAGCGCGGGTCTTTGGTGAGAGCAGATTTCCTGTCTTCGTAGGAGCCGCGGGTCGGAAGGCATGCCCAGTGGGAGAGTCGGTCCGCGTAGGTGATGAGGCGCTTGAAGTGAGCGTCATCCGTGAGTGCTTTGGCGAGGAGGCGGGAGGCGGCTGTCATGCGGTAGAGCGGATAGGCGGAAAGAAGTGCAAGCACGAGCAGGACGGTGAGAAGCATCGGGAGAAGCGGGCGGGAAACGGGGGCGTCCGGCGTCCTCGGCTGGGAGAGCGGGGGCTGTCCCTGCGGCTGCTGCTCTGGTTGCTGCTGCGGTCGCTGTTGTGGCTGCTGCGGCGCAGGCGGCTGCTCTTTCGGTGCTTCCTCACGTGTGTTTTTCTCGTCAGCCGGTTTATCCGGCGCGCCCTGTTCATTTTTCTGCTTGTCGGGCGGGATGGGGAAGGGATTTTCCTCCCCTTCCCTGCCCGGGGTCATTTCACAGGGACGCCAGCCGAGGCCATCGACATAGACTTCGACCCAGGCGTGGGCGTGGTGATCATTGACGGAGAGGGCGTGGAGCCCTTCCTTGGTCAGTGGGGCGCTCAGGAGATCTTCCCTGTCTACGGAAAGACCGACTGCATAGCGGGCCGGGATCCCCGAGGCGCGGAGCAGCATGACGGCGGCAGAGGCAAAGGAGGTGCAGTAGCCTTTTCTGCTTTCTGTCAGGAAGTAGGAGATAAAGTCTTTATCCGCAGGCGTTCTGCCCGGATTTTTCGTATAGGTGTAGTTCGTTTCCAAGAGATGGCGGATGGCGTCGATGCGTGCGCGCTTCTCGGAAAGGCTTTGTGCGGGCCGGGTCTTGCCCAGCGAGGCGATGGCGTCGCGTGTTTCTTCCGGAATGGTGAGGTAGTGCGCGTAGACGAAGCGGCGGTAACGCTTTTCCGCTTCAAGATAGGTCGTATAGTAGGGGTCTTGGATGGATTCACGGGCCATCATCGAGAGGAGCGCACCGGCAGGGAACTCCCATACGTCGGTGCTGTAGGCCTTGCCCTCGCGGGAGATCGGCGAGCGGTCATACTGGAAGTAGGGACCGCCGAAGTCGGCATCATAGGGGAGGAGCAGGAAGCGGCTCTTTTCGTAGAGGGCCGCGAGGGTGAAGGGCTTCTTGAAGGTGGAAAGGTCATTCTCTTTTGTGTAGTTCAAGAGCTTTTGGGAGATCGATGGATTTCTGGCAGCGACCTCCATGAGCCAGGCTCCCTGGTCATACCATTCGCCCTGGTTCTTGGCGAAGAGGGCTTCTGTCCCATCGTAGGTGCTGTCGGGGAAGTCCTTCCAGCGGCTGTCCTCGTAGAGGCCGCCGGTCCAGCTTCGAATGTAGAGGTGCTTATCGCTTGCCGCTTCGATGTCTGCGATGACGCGGCCGGTATAACGGATGCTGGCACTGCTGCCGAGGCGCTGATGTCCGGCGGCGCCCTTCATCATGCCCGTGTAGGCATTGCCGGCGTGGAAGATCGGGTCATAGGGGTCAGTCCAGCCGATGATCTTCTCCTGCATATGGGAGAAGATCGCCGGCTGCTCATACCGGCTTTCCGGGAGCGAAAGGAGAAGTCCTGCGCCCAGAAGCAGGGTCAGAGCGAGGGTGGGGATCTCCGGCATGCCGAGTTCGTGGTTTTTGAGAGAGACAAAGACGGAAAGGCCGTAGGAGGCGCAGCAAAGAATGGCGAGAGCGGGCGGGTTCACGCCGAAGTAGAAGCCGAAGAGAACGAGGAAAAAGGAAAGAAGCGCTGCCATAGCGCGGGCCGCTTTCGACCATGCGCCGGCCGTAAAGAAGAGGGAGAGAAGGCAGGCGATCCACCCTTTGGCAAGAGCTGGGCTTGCGATGGCTTTCGCAAGCGGTGCAGTCATGTCAATGTCATATGGCTCTTTGAGCGTATCGACGAGAGGAATGAGCGCAGAGAGGAGGCTCGAAAGGAAGGTATCTCTCGCAAGGAGCGGGAGCGAGAGAAGGAGGAGGGCAAGGAGCGCAAGAAGCGACAGCCGGCGCCTGCCGGGCAGTCTGGAAAGAGCGAAAGAAAGAAGGGGCGCAAGGAATGCAGCGCAGATCGCATAGGGAAGCGCACCGAGACCGAAGTAGGAGAAGAGTGCATAAGAAGCACCGAAGGCACCGAGAGAACAGAGGAGGCGTGTCATCATGCTTCACCTCCCAGCGCGCGGGCAATGGCGGCTTTTCCGGAAAGGGCAGCGCCCTTGGCATCACGCACGCACCAGATGGAGGGGTGCAGGACAGGCGAGACGGCAGGCGTAGGATTTCCTGTCAGGTAGCAGATCGGAATATACGGAGAGAGATGGCTCGTCTTCAGCGCGTCGCCGCCGCCCTCTCCCAGGAAGGTGGCGACAGCCTCTTCCCAGCCGGCCTTGTCCTTGACGGAGGTGATGATCTCCTCGCCATGGATCGTCATCCACGCGAAACGAAATGGCATACGCGCTGCCGTGAGAGCGAGGCCGCAGGAAAGGAGCGCATCGGCGAGAAGATCCCGCAGTGCATCATTCTCTTCATAGTCTGCCGCGAGGATAAGGCGCGCATCGTCTGCGGGCATGCGGTCGCGGACATAGACATCCTCTGTGCGGGCCGTGACCTTCCAGTTGATGAGGCGGGGATTATCTCCCGGTTGGTAGGGCGTCGCGCCGAAGTATTCCACCTCTTCACTGCCGGAGAGTCGAAGGAGACTCTTCAGCGTATGTGCGTAGTCGCCCATCGGACGGGGCAGGACGAGGAGCGTGGCGGCTTTCGCGTCTTTTTGGAAATGGAAAAGTCCGAACGGGTCTTTCCAAGAAAGGAGGGGAGCGGGGAGCGTGATGCGTCCCGCATGCGCGGTGTCTATCTGGAAATAGAAGCGTGTCTCGTCCTTCTCTGTTTCATAGCTGTCGTATTCCTTCCCTGCCATCGTTGCCGTGAGCGAAGAGACAAGGGGGAGGAAGCGGCCTTTGGCGGTGAGGCATACTTCGGCGGCTGCTCCTCTATGTGCGCGGTGCGGGGCAGAAAACGTCACCGATACCGATCGGCGCGCCGCATATCCCAGAAAAAGCGCAAGGAGCGGCACCAGAAGGAGTGTGGCGGCGAGCAGGAAGGCTGCGTATAAGTCGTAGAGGATCATCAAGAGAAGGGCGATGATGACAAGAAAGAGATAAGATAGATAGTTCATAAGATGTACACTGCTTTACAGGGTTCAGGGTTCAGGAAAATTAGGAATGAGGAGTTAGGAGTGAGGAGTGAAGGTGGCGGCTTCGCCGCGATCCTTCGGCTCAGGTCGCAG
>ULRG01028474.1_pt1 | contig 13617 bp, 13 predicted proteins | sample 1955211 | NCBI WGS metagenome assembly ULRG01 (sample SAMEA4835676, study PRJEB28245) | human gut metagenome | biome: gut microbiome; material: fecal sample | place: Denmark | collected 2008
CGACTGCCTATTGAGGTAATACCATCAGGAAGGGTTAAACTCGTTAATCCGCTACAGTCCAGGAATGCGCCATAGTTTATTGAGGTAATACCAGCAGGAAGGTTTAAACTCGTTAATCCGCTACAGTATGCGAATGCGCTAATGCCTATTGAGGTAATACCAGCAGGAAGGGTTAAACTCGTTAATCCGCTACAGTTAGAGAATGTGCTCTCGCCTATCTCGGTAATACCAGCAGGAAGGGTTAAACTCGTTAATCCGCTACAGCCATAGAATGCGTACTCGCCTATTGAAGTAATACCAGCAGGAAGTGTTAAACTCGTTAATCCGCTACAGCCAGAGAATGCGAATTCGCCAATTGAGGTAATACCAACAGGAAGGGTTAAACTCGTTAATCCGCTACAGTATGCGAAGCGTACTCGCCTATTTCATCATTAGAAGTATACACTTTATTATTAAAAAGATTATCATCATAATAATAATCACCACCTGCTACAATCTTCGCCTCAGACAAATCTAACACAGAGAGATTTCCTTCTGTACTACTTTCCTGATAATTTCTTCCTGCCATCTCACGAATCATATTCCAATCCGTGCCATTTATCTCACCAACAATCTTCAGATTAGTAATCTTATACTTCTTACTACTTGCAATTCTATCAGGTAAAGTACCAGCCTTATCCAACTTGATCGTAATCTGCTTGGTAATCAAGTCGTCATTAGCTGCTTGAATTGATAAACAGCCAAGCAACATAAATACCGCAGTTAAAAGCAGTCCTTTAAATGTAAAATTTCTCATAGTTCTATTATTTTAGTTTATATTCTTTTGAAACATGTGTACAGACATAGTCAGCTATCGCTTTCCTCTTTGCCCTGTTCTACATCAAAGGGTCATACCATAATCGTACTTTTTAATGTGAAACAATTGATTTATAAGCAACAAAGAGCGAAAGCTTCAACTCGGCGTGAGCAGAATGGGTATCTGTCTGCAAAGGTAAATAAAATATTTTAAATGTAACACCTTTTTCAGAATCTTTTTTGATACAAAGTAGCGAAAAAGATAAATGATCTCTTTAGCCTATAAAAAGTTCTATTCCGCCCTTTGCAATGTCTGTTCAAAGGCTTTGAATGTCCGTTCAAAGGCTCTGAATGTCCGTTCAAAGGCTTTGAATGTGCGTTCAAAGGCTTTGAACGGACTTTTTATAGTTGTTTAAGAACAAATACATAACAAACAGGAAACAATTTGTATGCTATTAAAGTAAAAACACATGGCTATAGGGGTGCTGAGTTGTTATTTGCAAAAGTTGGATAATATTACCAACTTTTGTCCCCCTATTTCTTATCCCGAACAGAAGTAAAACTCTGCACATATTTTAAAATCTGTGCAACAAAACCTTCTTTTTCTGTTAATATGTTTTAAATAAGCGCACCTTTCTGTATCCAAATAGAACATTCTTCTTACCTTTGCGGACGTTTTTATTTAAAATTATTAAAATGAAGAAACTAAAATTAGTTTGTGTTGCCATTGCGATGGCCTGTGCAACACCTACATTGGCAGGTGGTTTGCTCACAAACACAAACCAGCACGTAGCATTCAACAGAATGATGAGCCGTGAGGCTTCAATCGGTATTGACGGAGTTTATTACAATCCGGCCGGAGTTGTATTCATGGGTGAAGGTCACCATCTCGCCATCAACTGGCAGTTGGCTTTCCAGACACGTACTATCAACAATGACTATGATTTGTTTACCAACAATGTAAACAATCCCATCACTCCTCGCGATTTCAAGGGTACGGCTTTTGCTCCTGTTATCCCTTCTTTCCAGTATGCCTACAACAAGGGCAAATGGTCTTTCCAGGCCAGCTTCGCCCTCACCGGTGGTGGCGGTAAGTGTACCTTCGACGACGGACTGGGATCATTCGAGAAGATTGTAGCCGAGACTGCCATTGCAGCTTGCCAGTTGGCAGGTGCTGTCGACCAGGTGGCAGGTGCTTATGGTGTGCCAGCCATATTCTCAAACAACCAGTGCTTCGGAACTGAAGGTAAGTACAGCTACAACAGCTATATGCACGGACGCCAGTATTACTATGGTCTCTCTGCAGGTGCTGCTTACAAGTTCAGCGACAACTTCAGTGCATTCTTGGGTGTTCGTGGTGTTTATGCCCTGACCAATTACTATGGTTATGTAGAGAACATTCAGGTAGGACAAATGCCTCTTTATAAGGTACTCAACCCTGCTAAGGAAAGTTCTGCCAATATCGAGTTGAGCTGCGACCAGAGTGGCGTAGGCTTCACTCCTATCATCGGCGTAGATTACAAGACCGGCCGTTGGAACTTCTCTGCCAAGTATGAGTTCAAGACCCGTATACGTCTGAAGAACAAATCAGTAAATCAGATACCAAGTATCGGCAACCTGCCCGACAATCTGCGCAATGCCTACATCGCTAATGGTGTGCCAGAGGCTGCTGCAGACGCTATTCTGAGCAACCCAAAAATTCAAGGAGCCATGGTCGCATTGAAGACTCAGTTTGACTCAAAGATAGACAGAGCCATCGGTGAATATGAAGACGGCAAGAAGATTGCTGGCGACATTCCTGCTTACTTGGCTTTGGGAGTAGGCTATAGCCCTGTAGATGCAGTAAGAGTAAACGTAGGTTTCCACTGGTTCGACGACAAGAATGCCACATCTTACAACAACCGCAACAAGGAGTTGAAGCGTGGTACCCTGGAGTATAATGCCGGTGTAGAGGTAGACGTCAACAAGAAGATCACTCTGAGTACAGGTTGGCAGAACACCAACTATGGTTTGTCTGACGAGTATATGGATGACAAGTCATTCGTTGTAAGTTCCAACTCTGTTGCCATCGGTGGTGTTTATCACATCAACAAGAAGATGGATCTCAACGTGGCTTACTTCCACACATTCTATCAGCACAAGAAGACTACCGAAACGGTACAGCTCACAGCAGACAGAAGCTTGAACTACTCTTCTGACTATACCCGTAACAACAACGTCTTCGCAGTTGGTCTCGACATCAACTTCTAAGAGCAACATTCCAAAAGCATAACTACATACAATCGCAAAAGGCTATCCCAATCTTTTGAAAGGGATAGCCTTTTTTATTTTAATGTTCATTGGCTCTATACAAAGACAAGATCATTGCCATCATATCAGTCTACATGGGGTCGACATCATAGTAAATCTGCAATGCGCCATAGCGAGGGTCCTTCGACATTTGCTCCTGGGCATATCTCAGATATTCTCTCACCTTTGCCTGATTGATGCCATTCTCGAGTTTGATAACAATCTTACGGATGTTCATGGTCTTCACCTTTGCCACCGCTGGCTTGTCGGGTCCAAGGACCCTGTCGCCAAACCAGGAGCGCAAAGTCTGTCCCAACTCCATACTCGCCTGATGGCATACCTGCTCGTGCTTATGCTTCAGGAAGACATAGACAAGATGGTAGAAAGGAGGATAATGGAAAGCCCTTCGTTCCTCCAACAAGTCTTGGTAGAAGCCTGCATAATCGTTATGAACCACCTGCGAGATGACAGGCAACGTGGGCGACTTGGTCTGCAAGATCACCTTGCCTCGCTTGCCCTTTCTCCCGGCCCTTCCGCTCACCTGAGCCATCATCATAAAGGCATGCTCGTAGGCTCGGAAATCGGGATAATTGAGCATGGAATCGGCATTCAGTATGCCCACCACACTCACCTTGTCGAAATCCAGTCCCTTGGAGATCATCTGGGTGCCAATGAGAAGATTGGTCTTACCCGACGAGAAATCATCTATCAGCCGCTCGTAAGCATTGCGGGTACGGGTGGTGTCCAAATCCATACGGGCGATACGAGCCTCGGGAAAGATATCCGTCAGTTGGTCTTCGATGCGCTCGGTACCCAGACCTCGCCCCATGAGTTCTGTACTTCCACAGTTGGGGCACTCCACTGGTACAGGATAAGTATATCCGCAATAGTGACAGGTGAGCAGGTTGATATTCTTATGAAGTGTAAGCGACACATCGCAGTTCTTGCACTTAGGCACCCATCCGCATACCTTACATTCCACCATCGGTGCAAAGCCACGACGATTCTGGAACAGAATGGCCTGTTCGCCATGCGACAAAGCCTCGCGTATGGCTGCTAAAAGTTGAGGAGAGTAGGCACCAGTCATCATCTTGCGATGCCGCAAATCCTTTACATCCACCACCTGGATTTCGGGCAACTGTATGTCCTTGTATCGAGTTTTGAGTTCCACCAATCCGTACTTGCCTTCCTGCGCATTGTAATAACTCTCCATAGAGGGTGTGGCTGTACCCAAAAGAACCTTGCAGTCGGGATACATACCTGCCAACACAATAGCAGCACTGCGGGCATGATAGCGGGGGGCAGGGTCTTGTTGCTTAAAGGATGTTTCGTGTTCCTCGTCGATGATGACAAGTCCGAGATTCTGAAAAGGGAGAAAGACTGCACTTCGAGCCCCCAGAATAACATCATAGGGATGAGCTGACATCTGTTTCTGCCATATCTCCACTCGTTCGGCATCGCTATACTTGGAATGATAAATGCCAAGACGATCGCCAAAAACTTTGTGCAGACGTTCCATGATCTGTACCGTGAGAGCTATCTCGGGCAGAAGATAAAGCACCTGCTTGTGATTGTCGAGAGCCTGCTTGATGAGGTGGATATACACCTCGGTCTTGCCACTCGAAGTCACGCCATGAAGAAGCACCACATTTTTCTTCATCATCTGAAGGAGAATCTTGTTGTAAGCTTCCTGCTGGGCTATGGAAAGTGGTTTGATCTGTTCGAAGTGACTCTCACCTGAGGTATTCAGTCGTCCCACCTCCTCCTCGTAAGTAAAGAGGATGTCGCGGTCGATGAGCGATTTGACGACGGCAGAAGTGCAATGAGCCTCATTCATCAGTTCTTCCTTGGTGACCTTCTTGATGCCTTCGCGAGGCGTATCGTTCTCTAAACTGTCCCAATGGGAAAGGCTGAGAAATGTAGCAAGGGCTTTAGATTGCTTCAGGGCACGCTGCAACATGTTAAGAGCCACATGCAGGGAAGCTTCGTTGCGGTATTTGCTCGTAAGCTCCACATACAATTCCATCCTGGGTTTGAACTTCTCTGCAGACTTCATGCCTGCAGGCATTGCGGCATTATATACATCGCCCAAAGGTGACATATAATAGTTGGATATCCACGACCATAACCTGTACTGCCGGTCAAGAAGTGTGGGAGTAGCATCCAGCACCTGCTCTATCGGCTTGACCTTAAAGGACGGCTTCTCCTGATGCACCTTTACCACCATGGCAATGTACTTCTTGCTCTTGCCCAATGGCACAAGCACCCGTTTACCAAAAACAACACACCCTTCCATCCCTTCGGGGACAGAATAGGTAAACATGCCAGGTAGTGGCAAGGGCAATATGACATCGACATACTTCATACCCTGCAAAGGTAACAATAAAAAAGCAGATACCCAACATCAGGTATCTGCTTTTATATATTTTAATATGTATCTCCTATGCTTAGAACCAATAGCCAAGAGAAATCTGCCAGGTGTTGTTACGGCCTTTCACCCATTTGTGATTGGTGCGTTCTGTGTCCATTTCGCCCGACTTATTGCACTCGATGTTGTAGTTCACCGAACCTTGCAAATGTTTGAAGAGGGTAACACCAGCACCTACATTGACACTGAATGTAGCCTTTCGGAGGGAATAACTGCTTCTGGCATCCCACTTGAAGTTCTTGTCGCCAACATTGATGCCCCACTGTGGACCTGCAAAAACAAAGACGTTGGCCAAGCTACCTAATCCAACTCCATATCTAACATTGACAGGTATATCGATATACTGTTGCTTGATGGTGGTTGTCTGGCTAAGGTCACCGCCAACCACATCATCAGCCCAATGCATCTTTGCCTCCTTCTGATCATATAAAGCGGCAACGTCAAAACTTAAGCCTGTAACAGGCACAGTCACCTTCACCATCGGACCAATGAAGAATCCAGCCTTGTTATCTGCCGTCCACATGTCATCGTCCAATTTCAAATTGCTGACATTCAAGCCACCCTTCACACCTAACTTAATCTGTGCCTGAGCAGGATTAGCAAAGAAGAGCGAAACCGCCAACACAATAAATGATAATACTTTCTTCATACCTTATATTATAAACCTATTATTAATGACGCTGACGACGAACCGAAACTCGAGCTGTACTGGATGCTGACGAACCGGAACTGCGCTGACGACGGGTCTTGACTGTAGACGAAGAACCAGAAGTTCTGCTTCTGCGATTCTTCTTCACACCCTTCACGCCCTTCGCATTCTTCTTGTCGGCATTGGCAATACTATCAAGAGAATCTTTGCGCGCCTGATCGCCCCAGATATTCTTCTCGAAGGCAGCCAACTCTGACTCTATCTTCTTCTGCTCCTTGCTCAGAGCAGAATCGGTAGGACAATATTGAGCCAAGGTTTTACCCAACATATTGGTCGTCTTGTATATCTTGCCCTTATACTGGTTCTTGACAAAATAATCGTCTATACTCATCATGGCAGCATTATTGAGATTGCTCGTCATGATCTGCTGCTTGGAGAGATAGGGAGCAAGGTCAGAATACTTCATCCAGAAGAGAGGATACTTGGTTCCGGCATCACCAAAATCGTCTTCACGTGTCATAATAGGACACAAGGCGATTACCTTGGTATGGAATGTGGCGGTATGCTGGTCGTAGTATGTGGCTTCTTTCACATAGTAAGACTTTACCTCACGGGAAGGAATATCGCTGTCATCGAGTGTCAAAGCTCCATTCTTACGCTCATAATAGATGTGATAATTATCCATGAAGGCCTTAGGCACAACACGATCCTCGTAGTTGAAACTCTCATGACCATCCAAGCGATACTGGTAGGCACGAACACGACCGCTCAACATCAGCTTGAACATATAGGTAAAGAGATTCATCTGACCACCGACAGGCTCCACTGGATAATACAATGGTGCATTGGCATCATCATTTAAGTCGAGCTCACGATAGATATCACGTCTCCATACCACATCGTCGCCCATGGTGGCCGATGTAGGGAACATTATCTGCGCACGAGTCGTCATGTTGTTGGCATTCGACTGCTGCTTGGCTTTCTGCTGTGCCTGTCTACGAGCTTCTGGCTGGGCATTCGCACCGATTGTCAGCCCCGCAAGCATCAATAACAAAAATATCTTTCTCATTATAATATCTTTATTTCTAAACAATAAGATTCTTCACTCTTTGCATTTCTCTACCTCACAATCACCTCCATGGCTGCAGGGAGGTTACGGGTAATTCCATCAGGCCCCACAGCCTTGATGTGAGAGATATAGAAACGACGGTTTCTCGACAGTCTGCGGAACTCCTCACGCTGACGCTCAGAGAAATTGGCTCCAGCCGAAGCCAAAGGTACGGCATTACCCATATTGTCGAAGAAAACAGTCTCAAAACTCAATACACGGAAAGGAATATCCAATAATCCGTCATCGATTGCCGCATGAATACCTGAAGCGCCCATCAGGGAAGCTTTCGACAAGGCGCCACCACGGAAGCGGTTGGTACCCAAAGCCAAGTAAGCTGTTGGATCGGGTAGTTTCCTTACATGGAATACAAATGGAGGCATCGTTCTCGTCTGCCCCTTGTCACGGGCAGTAACATGTATCGTCACGTCCTTACCCACTGCTGATGGTACTGCCACAAAACGTCCGTTGCCCTTCGATATGAACGAGCCACCTGTCATCGTTGCAGATACAGCATTGGCAGGAACTCCTGGCACACTGATGCTGACAGGATTATGGAAACCTGCATACAATACATTCATCATATCTGCTGCCACTGTGGCAGTATTAGGTGCAGGAATTACAGTATACTTCTGCAGGAAGTTTCGACGCATCACATCGCCTCTGGCATTCTGCATCAGGATATAGCCACCAAACTGGTGCTCGCCAACTCCACCTGCTGTGAACGAATACTGACCATGAGCAGTGTTCACTCTCACTCCATTGACATAAATCTCAGGCTGCTGAGTTGTATCGACTGCTGCCATCACGATGTTGGCATTGAAACGCTCGCCAGGATAAAGAGTTGTCTTCTCGGGAATAACAAAGGCGTCAAGCTTGTTGACTCTTATATCTTTCATGTCGATATTGGAAACCAAGGTATGCAACACTTCACCCTCAGCATAACGAACATCGCTCTGCAACTTAGACAACAAAGTAACGGCTGCTGCCACGGGCATATTCTCAAACATGTACTCCTGCCAGTTCTTGCCCAAATTCTTTGCATCCTTAGGCACACGGGTAGAAAGATTGCTCTGGATGATTTTCTTCTGATGCTCATCGGTGACCATCATCAATATACGATCACGATAGCTGTTGATGGCACGATATAATTTGCCACCCTTACCAGAACCAGGAGCCAGCATCACTATCCCTGCCGCCTCAAGATTATCCTTATTCTCTATATGCAATACATCTCCATCGCTTCCATCAGCTTCACGCACGATAGCTTCCTTCAGCTGCTGGGCAAAGTTGTAGAGCGAATCGCTCATTTCCTTAACCTGTGTCGCCTTCTCAAACCATGCCTTTACCTTGGCAGGATTCTGCTTCATCTGATCAGCAAAATTACTATATAAGGCAGCATTCTCGGCAGAAGAGTTGGCTGTTGTACGGTTCAGACTCTCCTCTACTATAGAAAATCCATTGAGCACCTCGGTCGAGATGTTCAATGCCAGCATAGCCATCAAGACGAGATACATCAGGTTGATCATCTTCTGGCGAGGCGATATAGGTCTTTTCTTTATTGCCATTCTTTAATTTGCTTATTTCACTTGTTTTCTCCCTCTTCGTCCGTAGAGAGAGTTCGTATCTCTATGCTTTTTAATCTTCACTCACATGGGGTGCGGCTGCCCTCATATTGACAGTCATCGCCTCAATCATACGAGTATAGATCTTGTTGAGTTGCTCTATCTGCTGAGCCATCTTGCGACTCTGCTCATTTATCTGGTCGATAGTGCCAATTTGCTGACTGGCACCCTTCAACTGCATTTCATAAACCTTACTGATACCGGTAAGAGTACGGTTCAGATTCTCCATCTCCTCGCTGTCACGAGTAAGTCGGTTGCTCTGCTCATTCACCTTCTCCAAGGTCTCTACCAACTTCTTCAACTCTTCCACATAGTTGCTTTGAGCCTCGGCCATCTCGGGAGTGGTATTCTGCTGACTTCCTATCCAGACACCATTGGCTACAGACTGCTGCGTGCTATCATCACTGCCACAGGCCACTGTCTGAACAGGCTTCTCGAGAGAATCGCTTTCCTCAGGATCTGCCATACTGATAGTTGATGCAGAAGAAGAGGCCTGAGGATTGCCTACGACAACGACAGAAGGCTGAACATTACCAACAGGTGAAGCCTGAGAGGAAACGACACGTCCTTCTTCATAGGTCACCTTACCTGTCTCGAGATATTCCTCAGTCACATGAGTAGGGATATCTCGCCCGTCAGCAGTCTTGTCGAAAGGACGGTCGAAGGCGGAAAGAAAGAATACCACAACCTCGGTTCCCATACCAAGGAACATCATGAAATTAGCTCCAGGCAGGTGGGTCAACTTAAACAACGCACCAGCAATAACGACAGAAGCACCCCAACTGTAAGCATAGTTCAGAAAGGTCTGACCAGGCACACTGTCCATCCATCTTTGCAGACGGTATACGATATTGAATTTACTATATTCGCCCATGGCTATTATCTCCTTTTCTTTGTTTTTATTGTTTTTTGTTTAGCACTCGATGTGGTAGCAAGACTTCTCACACATCTGAACCCTATATATGACCGTGGTTGATTCTGATATTCCCAGGAACGCCATGCCGAACGGATAAATGACTCTGGATCTTTCCATGACCCTCCGCGTACACTCTTCTTTTTCAGACGATAGGGATCTTCCTTGGCTGCATTGTAGACAAGAGTAGGATTCAGGTCGTTCATAGCATCAACTCCAGCCTCTGTAAATACTGTGCTGGTCCATTCTGCCACATTACCGGCCATATCATACAAACCATTGGAATTGGGTGAATATATAGCCACCTTGCTGGTTATCAGATTGCCATCCTTGGTGTAGTTACCACGATCGGGTTTAAAGTTGGCATAGAAACAACCATCGCCGTTCTTTACATCCTTGTTGTCCCATGGAAACTCGTTCTGATCCTTGCCTCGAGCGGCAAACTCCCATTCTGCCTCAGTAGGGAGACGGTAACGCTGAACGAACCTTGCCTCAGGGCCTAAGCCTTTCAGCAGATAATCTGTACGCCATGCACAGAAGGCATTGGCCTGTTCCCAGGTAACACCTACTACGGGATAGTCGTTATAAGCTGGATTGCTGAAATAACTTCTCAGATAAGTCTCATTGTCTGAGTTTCTGAAATCGTTGACCCAACAAGTAGTATCGGGATATACATTAACAATGTAGGTGTTGAGGAAATCCCAAGGACCCGACAACTGACGGTTAATGGTTTCACTGACGATTTTTCCTTCATCATCCACATAAGCTGTATCCTTGGATATCATCACCACCTCGTTTGGATCAATATTGATATCTGTATTCAGGTTTCGCTCCTGTGGATTAATACGGTTGCGACGCAAAGCCGCAGCTGTATAGTCATAAATCTCATATTTATAGTTCAACTGGCGACAGTCTATCAATTTCTCCCCCGTAACAGGATTGACAGCATAAAGACTCTCTATCGCCCGCTGCTCATCTTCGTTAGGTTTCTTGGGAAGTTGTTTCTTCCAGTTGACACGCGGAGTTACAGGATTACCCTGCTTGTCCTCAGTAATCATATAGGTTTCATCGCCACCATAGGCGGGATCTGCCAAACGGGTACGAAGAATAGAATCCCTCACATAGGATACAAACTGCTTGTACTCTGAATTTGTGATTTCGGTATCATCCATCCAGAAACCATCTACAGAAACTTCCTTGCGAGGTGTTTTCTCTCCCCACAACGAATCTTCTGTTTCTAATCCCATCTTCAGGAATCCTCGATTGATTTTTACCATTCCATAAGGTGCTGGCTCTGCAAAATTCCTTCCACCGACGCCCACTACCTCACCGCCTCTACCGGAGACCGAGGCTGACTTGGCTCCAAAGCATCCAGTTAATGCCAAGAGAGCTACTGCCGAACAGAGGGATAATATACATTTCTTCATATTCATGTTTGCTTATAATATTCTTACGCTTTTGTGCTTGTTTCTTCCTTTTTTAACAAGATTGATATCGGTCTGATAACCTACAAAGAGTTCGTGGCTACCATTACCTGGTGAGATGGCTGAAGTATAGAACTCATAGCTATAACCTAACACAACACCATGAAAACGGCCACCTATGAGGCCGGTCACAGAATTGGTGGGACTATAAGAGACGCCTCCATAGAGCATCTTCTTCTCATGAGTATACACCAGACGACAACTAACATCTCCTCGCCAAGCTACTCCATCATATTTGACAAGAGCAGAAGGCTTCACTGATAAAAACGGATTTCTCAACTTAATATTGTATCCTCCTGTCAAATAATATACAGGAGAGATGTCTATTTCATTGGTTTCACCTAACTCTATCTTGGGAGAAGTGAGGTGCTGGGCAGAAACGCCTACGTACCAAGCGCCATGCATATAGTAAACACCTGCACCAATATCAACAGAATTTCCATTTACATTAGTCTTCGGTAAAGCAGGGTCGTTGCCTTCCTCTACATCCACCTTGCTTCCATCGAAACTTTCAGAGATAAAACCTGCCTGTATACCGGCACTCAACATTCCACCAAAAAGTCTTCGCTTGAAGGCATATTGGGCTGCCAGGCGCTGATGGGTGAAAAGGCCTATCTGATCGTTCATCAGTTGAAGACCTACACCATGATAGTTTTTCAAAAGATAAAAAGGCATGTCAGCCGATACATACATTGTTCGTGGGTTGTGTTCATAACCTGCCAGGTCTATGGCATAAGCGCCCGTTACGTTCAATTTAGCCTGCTTTCCAACTGAAGCTGGATTAAAAGAAGGCTCCATATCGAAATAATGACTAAACGAAGGATCGTACTGAGCATTCACAGACAGAACACCCAGCAACAGGACGTATAATATAATGAGACGTTTCAACACAATTAAATAACGAAATAATACGATTTTTATTGTATATAGGCAATATTCGTTTTACCACATATCATTATAAGGCAAACTGAATAATAATAACCACACTAAAGAAAGAATACCTTTTTATAGTAACAACATATCTTATATACCTATTTATATATATTATATACGGGAAACACAAGATAGTACAAAGTGCAAACGATAAAGGCTGCCCAAAATGAGCAGCCCTATCATCGACTTTTTTAATATTCGTCGTCATTCCATAAGAAGTCATCCTTTGAAGGATAATCGGGCCAAATGTCCTCAATGCTTTCATAGACATCACCCTCATCTTCTATCTCCTGCAAATTCTCCAGAACCTCCAGAGGCGCACCCGAACGAGTTGCATAATCTATCAACTCTTCCTTTGTAGCAGGCCATGGTGCATCTTCAAGCTTCGAAGCTAATTCAAGTGTCCAATACATAGCTGTCTTTTTTTTAGATTTATATTTGCGTGCAAAAGTAATAAAATATATTTTATCTGCAAGCATTTGGAGCATTTTTTCTTAATAAAACAGAAGAATAATGCAATTATTACATTATTTTATCCATATTTACTCACAAGAATCAAAAATTCACCTCATAATGCTGCTTGTAAACGGACTTATCGAAAAACACAATACCACAATAATATAGATGGTAAGTAATACCGACATGTACATCAGCCTGAAGTTTTTTCCACAAAGCATGATTCTTATTGTTAATACCATTAACTACCAACAAGGTTTGAGATGTGCATTTGGTCAACAATTCATCAAGCACATCAGCTGCATATTCCAGGTCAACCCAAATCAGTATGCGGTCCGTGTTCGGAACGCAACGAAATGCACTTTTTTCCAAGAATTCAGAAATCGCACCTGACTTCATACGATGAGAACCGGCCTGAGCATACTTCAAAAACTGAGGTTGATCACAGTAACAGAAATCTGGCTGCCAAAAATTAGCTAAACGAAAGAACAGCCTTCCCAACTTATGTTGATGTTTGGACAACATATTCATATGCTCCTTCAATTCTTCATAAGCATAATAAGGATAATGCTCATTTATGACGTAACGGATAAACCGATACGCCGAAGGAGACTGAACACCAAAACCGCGACAATGAGTACATCGTTTCAGCCAAATCCATGAAGATTTCAAAAAATAAAGCATAATCACATAGAATGAATAACAAATATATAATTTCAAAATTAAAATGTCACAAAGATCGGTGAAAACCCAAAAGAGATACACCAAAGAACGGACATCACTCATATACAGAATGAACCAAAGATTAGAACGAATCAAAGATCAAAATGTGACAAAGTATGGATGCAAAGATACAAAAAAAACCTCAATTATCAAAAGATAACTGAGGTTTCTTATAAAAGGAGGCGGCTACCTACTCTCCCGCATTGCATTGCAG
>ULRG01046444.1_pt1 | contig 13446 bp, 8 predicted proteins | sample 1955211 | NCBI WGS metagenome assembly ULRG01 (sample SAMEA4835676, study PRJEB28245) | human gut metagenome | biome: gut microbiome; material: fecal sample | place: Denmark | collected 2008
TTGTCCTGAAATAGTCACCCCTTGAGCGAGGCCTTTCACAGGAGCTACCAGCAGCATGAACAATACCATGCAAACCTGGAACATAAGTGATTTGTTTTGCATAAAATGAATTTTTTAGTTTATAATATTTGAATTTGTTTCTGTTTTTAGCAAGTTTCATTCTCCGTCAACTATAAGAAGAGTGGCTTAAGGTGGTTCCTTGTACATCTTGGCACATCGACCACTTCTGCTAAGGTTTTATCGGCAGAAGATGCACAATCTGAATATTGCAAATTGTTTTAGTTTGATGCAAAATTATTGTTTTTTACATATTACAACTATATGAATTTGTACACTTCCATATATTTCCATTCAATCTAAATAAATGTTCGCACCATGACCATGCGCTGGGCACTCATTGACCACGCGTTGGTCCCTCGGTGAACATGCGCTGGGCATATGTTGCCCAGCACGTGGTCAACGAGTGCCCAAAATATGGAACGACTTTTGGGCACTCTTTAAACATATCATCATTAACCCATTGTCGGAACGTACATGCGCTGCCTTTATTTAATAGCTTAAGCCAACGTACAAGGGTATATAAAGAGAAAAAGTATCTTAGGATTTTTCCTTTTACCCTAAGATACTTTCAAAAGTTCCTAACCAACTACTTTCTATATATTCCGAAGCTATACCTAAAACATCTGTGCCACACGCTTCACTCCTGCTACCAAGGCATCAACCTCTTCCTTGGTATTATAGAGCGCAAAGCTGGCTCGAACGGTTCCTAAGATGCCATAACGGTCCATCAGAGGCTGAGCACAATGATGACCTGTACGAACTGCAATGCCAAGACGATCGAGAAGTGTGCCCATATCCATGTGATGAATATCGCCTACAAGGAAACTTACCACAGCATCCTTGCCTTCTTGCTCTCCAAAAAGTCTGATTCCATCGATGGTTCGCATCTGTTCCATACAGTAGCGTGTAAGTTCTTTCTCGTGCTGGGCAATATTGTCCATACCAAGAGCCGACACATAATCGATGGCTTTGGCCAAACCATGAGTAGCCACATAATCGGGAGTTCCTGCCTCAAACTTGAAGGGCAACTTCTCGAAAGTGGTCTTTTCGAAGCTCACACTCTCTATCATCTCGCCACCTCCCTGGTAAGGAGGCATACGGTCAAGCCATTCTTCCTTTCCGTAGAGCACGCCGATACCTGTAGGTCCATATATCTTATGACCACTGAAAGCAAAGAACTCGCAATCCAAATCCTGTACATCGACCTTGAAATGAGGTGTGCTCTGAGCTCCATCCACCATCACGGGCACATCATGCTCATGAGCTATCTTGATCATCTCTTTCACTGGATTCACCGTACCGAGCACATTGCTTACCTGGGTAATACTGACAATCTTGGTACGTTCGTTGAACAAACTGGCGAATTCATCGATGTTTATTTCTCCTTTTTCGTTAATAGGGATAACACGGATGGCAATGCCTTTCTTGGCTGCCTGCAACTGCCAAGGCACAATATTGGAATGGTGCTCCATAGTAGAGATGATGACCTCGTCGCCCTCGCCCATAAACTCATCACAGAAAGAGGAGACAACGAGATTCAGACTCTCGGTAGTACCACGGGTAAAGATGATTTCCTCTACTTTGGGAGCATTGATAAACTTGCGTACTGTCTCGCGGGCAGCCTCATGAAGATCTGTAGCCTGCTGAGAAAGGTAATGCACACCTCTATGCACATTGGCATTGACGTTAAGATATTCGTCACGCATAGCATCAAGCACACATAAAGGCTTCTGTGTAGTAGCAGCATTATCGAGATAAACCAAAGGCTTGTCGTACACCGTTCTCGAAAGTATCGGGAAATCGGCTCTTACTTTGTTAATATCATACATAATTTTAAGGAGTTAAGAAGTTAAGGAGTTAAAGAAGTTAAGACATCGGTAAATCTGTTTTCAAAAGGAATCTCAAACAATATAACAATTGTCTTAACTCCTTTAACTTCTTAACTCCTTTAACTACATATTATTACTTGCAAAGCTTGCATCCCTCACACTTGTTGAGTTCACCACGGAAGCGTTTTTCTACAAGATGATGAAGGCGATCACGAAGAGGCTCCAATTCCATCTTGTCGATGACTTCGTTGATAAACGCAAACTGAAGAAGCAACTTTGCCTCCTCAAGGCTTACACCGCGCTGCTGCATATAGAACAAGGCAGCATCGTTAAGCTGACCGACAGTGCTGCCATGCGCACACTTCACATCATCGGCATATATCTCCAACATAGGCTGGGTGAACATACGGGCAGTCTTGGTGGCACAAAGATTTTGATTAGTTTCCTGAGATATTGTCTTCTGAGCACCATGACGTACCAACACACGACCAGCAAAGGCTCCTCGGGCCTCACCATCGAGTACATATTTATAAAGTTCATTGCTGGTACAATGTCCCACCTGATGATCAATGAGTGTATTGTTATCCACCACCTGATTCTTATCGGCAATGACACAACCATTGCAGAAACATTCTGCTCCCTCGCCCTTGAACACCAAGTCGAGACGGTTGCGGGTGATACCATTATGAAGGGTAATCACATTATGGTTCACACGGCTGTTGGCCTGCTGCTCTATATAAACATTGCTGACACGACGGTTCTTGTAATGAGTCTCCTCAAGACAATAAAGATCAAGACTCGCATTCTCGCCTACAAAAGCCTCAATAACCTGTGTGGCAAGGAAATTCTTGTCGTCAGCTGCATGGTCGCAGAAAAGGAACTTTGCCTCAGCACCCTGCTCCAAGACGATGAGCACACGACGATTCACCATCAGGTCGACATCCGAGCGAAGAATATTGATGACCTGCACAGTACGCTCAACCTTTACATTCTTGGGCACATAGATGAACAAGCCATCCTGAGCCAAGACTGTATTCAGGGCAGTAATGCCATCCTCGTCTGTTTTGGCAATCTTAGCATAGTATTTCCCGATGAATTCAGGGTTTTCTGCAGCAATCTTGCTCAAAGAATCCACGATAACGCCCTCTGGAAGTTCTACCTTTGGAAGAGCTTTGTTATAGAAAGCATCATTAACCACGAAGTATAGCGAAGTACTGAGATTGGGCACATCACAACGGAAAGCCTGATAAGGGTCTACAGGAATCTCCAGTCGATTCAGGTTCAAACCATAGTCGGGCTCGAAGATGGCACTCATATCTGTGTACTTGTATCTCTCCACCTTGCGAGAAGGAAAGCCCAGGCGACGGAAGTCCTCAAAAGCTGCATCGCGCACAGCATTGAGCACCTCGGCACTGTTCTTCTTGATCATTCTCGACGAAGACTGATACAAGTCTAAATATTGTTTTTCTGAATGCATAATATTCTATTTATAATTAATAAACAACAATGAATAAACAGAGGCTTGCCTTTCATGGCAAAGCCTGTTATGATTGAGACATTATCATTTATTCTTTTTCATCTACCTCAGCCTTGATCCAGTCGTAGCCACGAGCCTCAATCTCCTTGGCAAGTTCAGGACCGGCAGTCTTCACGATTCTACCCTTATAGAGTACGTGAACCACACTTGGCTTAATCATATCGAGCAGACGCTCATAGTGAGTGATGACGATGGCAGAAGTCTTGTCGGTATGCATCTTGTTCACGCCATCAGCCACAATACGCATCGCATCTACATCGAGACCAGAGTCTGTCTCATCAAGGATAGAGAGCTTTGGCTCCAGCATTGCCATCTGGAAAATCTCATTGCGTTTCTTCTCTCCACCAGAGAAACCTTCGTTGACAGAACGGCGAGCCAACTTGCTGTCAAGTTCTACCAACTCTCGCTTCTCGCGCATCAGTTTCATAAACTCACTTGTATTCAAAGGCTCCAAACCCTGATACTCGCGCTTGGCATTGATGGCAGCACGCATGAAGTTGGTCATAGATACGCCAGGAATCTCTACTGGATATTGGAAAGAAAGGAACAAACCTTCGCGGGCACGGTCCTCTGGCTTCATATCCAGCAGGTTCTTGCCGTTGAAGATAGCCTCGCCCTCAGTTACTGTATAGAGAGGGTTGCCTGTGAGCACAGCACTCAAGGTTGACTTACCAGAACCGTTAGGTCCCATAATCGCATGTATCTCGCCGTCATTAATAGTCAGGTTGATACCTTTCAATATTTCTTTGCCTGCAATAGTAGCATGCAGATTCTTTACCTCTAACATAATTTTAGTCAATTTTTATCGATTTCATCGAGAATTATGATAACTATCCTACGGTTCCTTCGAGTGAAACACTCAGGAGTTTCTGTGCCTCAACGGCAAACTCCATAGGCAACTTGTTGAGCACGTCCTTGGCATAACCATTTACGATCAGGCCGACTGCCTCCTCAGTTGGAATGCCTCGCTGATTGCAATAGAAGAGCTGGTCTTCAGAAATCTTCGAGGTGGTTGCCTCATGCTCGAACACAGCGGTATCGTTTTGCGCATCCATATACGGGAAAGTATGTGCTCCACAATCACTGCCCAACAACAATGAGTCGCAAGAACTGTAGTTACGGGCATTGTCGGCATTAGCTGTGGCACGAACCAGACCACGATAGGAGTTCTGGCTATGACCTGCCGAAATACCCTTCGAGATGATGGTACTCTTGGTATTCTTACCCATATGAATCATCTTGGTACCTGTATCGGCCTCCTGATAATTGTTGGTAACAGCCACACTGTAAAACTCAGCTACAGAGTTGTCGCCACGCAGGACACAGGAAGGATACTTCCAGGTAATAGCGGAGCCCGTCTCTACCTGAGTCCAACTCAACTTCGAGTTGACACCACGCAAGTCGCCTCGCTTGGTCACGAGATTCAAGACTCCACCCTTTCCATGTTCATCACCAGGATACCAGTTCTGAACGGTAGAATACTTCACCTCGGCATTGTCCTTGACAATAATCTCGACAATAGCTGCATGGAGCTGGTTCTCATCACGCATAGGTGCTGTACATCCCTCTAAGTAAGAAACGTAGGCATCGTCGTCGGCAATAATCAATGTACGCTCAAACTGACCTGTATTGCGGGCATTAATGCGGAAATAGCTGCTCAACTCCATAGGACAGCGAACACCCTTTGGAATATAGACAAAGGAACCGTCACTGAACACACAGCTGTTCAAGGCTGCATAGAAGTTGTCGCGATATGGCACTACTGTTCCCAAATACTCTTTCACCAAATCGGGATGTTCCTTGATGGCCTCACCAATACTGCAGAAAATAACGCCCTTCTCTCGAAGCTTCTCCTTGAAAGTTGTCTTCACCGACACGGAGTCCATGATGGCGTCTACTGCGGTTCCACTCAGAGCCAAGCGCTCCTCCAGAGGAATGCCAAGCTTGTCGAATGTCTTCTCCAACTCAGGGTCTATCTCCTTGTTCTTAGGCTTCTTAGCCAATGGGTCGGCATAGTAAGATATCTCCTGATAGTTGACAGGTGGCACATGTACATGTCCCCACTTTGGTTCCCTAAGTGTCTTCCAGTAATGGTAGGCTTTCAGACGAAATTCGAGCATCCATTCGGGCTCTCCTTTCTTCTGAGAGATAAGGCGCACAACATCCTCGTTGAGTCCTTTCTCTATGATTTCAGTATGCACGTCGGTGGTAAAGCCATACTCATATTTCTGGTCTATCACGTCCTTGACAACCTGATTTTGTTCTTTCTCTTTCTCTGCCATTGTTATTCAGAATAACCTTTCGTTATTTTAACCATAAATAGGGATAAACCTCTTGAGGCTCATCCCTACCTTATTATATTATATATATGATAGAGCGAAAGGAAAGGTGATTTGGCCGAAACTACGTTTCTTACTCCTCATTTCCAATTCTTCGCTCCTCATTCACTCTTCACTTTATTAAAGTTTCTGCTCTACCTCGATCTCTGTGAAGGTCTCGATAACGTCACCTTCCTGAATATCGTTGTAGTTGACAAGGCTCAAACCGCACTCCATACCGGTAACCACCTCCTTCACATCATCCTTATAACGCTTCAAGGCTCCGATATCTGCTGTACGAATCACGATTCCGTCGCGGATAACACGGGCTTTATCCTTGGCATGTACCTTACCCTCGGTAACGAGACCACCGGCAATAGTACCCACCTTACTGATCTTGAAGGTCTGCTTCACCTCTACCTGACCGGTAATGATTTCCTTCTTCACCTTGTCGAGCATACCGACCATAGCGCTCTTGATATCGTCGATAGCATCGTAGATGATGGAGTAAGTGTTGATTTCCACACCCTCACGGTCGGCAGCCTTGCGTGCATCAGCAGAAGGACGAACCTGGAAACCAACGATGACAGCATCTGAAGCAGAAGCCAGCATGACGTCGTTCTCAGAAATCTGACCCACAGCCTTGTTGACTACGTTCACCTGAACCTTTTCGGTAGAAAGTTTGATGAATGAGTCGCTCAAAGCCTCAACAGAACCGTCGGTATCACCCTTCACAATGACATTCAACTCATGGAACTCACCACGTGCGATACGGTGAGAGATATCACCAAGAGTCAAGCGCTTCTGAGTACGCAAGCCCTGCTCACGCTGCAGCTGCTCACGCTTATTGGCTATCTCGCGAGCCTCCTGTTCAGTCTCGATAACATGGAACTGATCACCGGCAGTAGGAGCACCATTCAAACCAAGGATGATAGCTGGCTCTGCAGGAGCAGCCGACTTGATATTGGCATTACGCTCATTGAACATCGCCTTCACACGACCCCAAGAAGTACCAGCAAGTACGATATCGCCTACCTTCAGAGTACCGTTGGCAACCAATACGGTAGATACATATCCACGTCCCTTGTCGAGAGAAGACTCGATGATGGTACCTGTGGCACGACGGTTAGGGTTAGCCTTCAAGTCGAGCATATCAGCCTCAAGGAGTACCTTGTCGAGCAAGTCGTGAACACCAATACCCTTCTTGGCACTGATTTCCTGGCACTGGTACTTACCACCCCACTCCTCAACGAGCAGGTTCATGTTAGCCAAGTCCTCACGAATACGGTCTGGGTTGGCACCTGGCTTATCTATCTTGTTGATAGCAAATACCATTGGCACACCTGCAGCCTGAGCATGGGCGATAGCCTCCTTGGTAGTAGGCATCACAGAGTCGTCGGCAGCGATGATGATGATGGCGATATCGGTGGCTTGAGCACCACGGGCACGCATGGCGGTGAACGCCTCATGACCAGGAGTATCCAGGAAGGTTACCTTGCGACCGCTGTTCAGTGTCACACTGTAAGCACCGATATGCTGGGTAATACCACCCGCCTCACCGGCAATCACATTGGTATTGCGGATGTAGTCGAGCAAAGAAGTCTTACCATGGTCTACGTGACCCATCACAGTTACGATTGGAGCACGTGGAACCAAATCGTTCTCATCATCCACTTCCTCGCTGACAGCTTCCTGAACCTCAGCGCTGACATATTCGGTCTTGAAGCCGAACTCCTCTGCCACCATATTGATGGTCTCTGCATCCAGACGCTGGTTGATAGATACCATGATTCCAACACCCATCAGCGTAGAGATAACCTGAGTAACGCTGATATCCATCATCGTAGCCAATTCGCTTACGGTCACGAACTCTGTGAGTTTCAGTATCTTACTCTCCTTCTGCTCCTGACGAACCTGGTCCTGAAGTTTCTCCTGCACAGCCTCGCGCTTTTCCTTACGGTACTTAGCACCCTTCTTGTTCTGGCTCTTGCTTGTAAGACGGGCAAGGGTTTCCTTTACCTGGCGTGCTACAGCCTCGTCGTCGACCTCTATCTGACGCTGGTTATTGCCCTTGTTGTTATTGTTCTTATTCTTGTTTTTATTTTTTTTCTTGCCGCCACCATTATTGTTATTGTTCTGGTTGCCGCCATTGTTATTGTTGTTCTTGCCGTTATTGCCCTGCGAAGACTCGGCATTGATATCTACACGCTCCTTATTGATGCGCACACGCTTCTTACGCTCGCTATGCTGCTGGGCAAACTTGTCCTCACGCTCTTTACGGCGCTCCTCCTTGGTCTTCTTCTTAGGACGAGTGCTCTGATTAAGGGTAGAAAGGTCTATCTTTCCGAGCACCTTAGGCTCATTGGCAGCAAACTTCTGCTCGCTCTTCAGTGTGAAGACCGTATTGGTTGCAGCTGGCTGAGCTGCTACAGGCTGACTGGCAGCCTTTTCTTCCTTAGCTTCAGGCTTGCTTTCCTTCACCTCAGGCTTTCTTTCCTTAGCTTCTGGCTTGTTGACAGGCTTGACTTCCACCTTTTCAGACTTATTTTCCGCCTTAACTTCTGGCTGCTTGGCAACAGACTCTACATCAGACTTCTGAGTTTTTTCTACTACAGGAGCTGTCTCAACAGGCTTTTCCTCCTTCTTAGGAGCATTGTTTACTGGCGCAGGACTGACGGCAGCAGTCTCTGTTTCCTTCGCCTCTGTCTTTTTAGGAGCAGCAGACTGAGCAGCATTTGCCTTGCCGATTTGGTCCAGGTCAATCTTGCCCAGCGGCTTAAACTGCTGCTGGCGGCTTGACTCGAGGATGCTTTCGGCGCGGTTGTCCTTAGGCTCTGGTGCACGCTTCTTCTCTTTGGTCTTCTTAGTGAAGAGCTTTTCTGCCTGATTACGAACTTCCTTATCCTGACTGAAGGCATCATTGAGCGCCTTATATTGTTCGTCGCTCAACTTGAAGTTCAGTTCGGCTTTCACCTCCCCTAATTCGTTTCTTTTTTCCAGGAATTCAACTGCCGTCTGAAGTCCTATGTTCAATTCACGTAGTGCTTTGTTTAATCTGATGCTCATATTTATACTTTATATCTCCTTCTTTTATATTTATTAATTTTCGAACTCGGCACGCAATACTTTCAAGACACTGTCAACAGTTTCCTCTTCGAGGTCTGCCTTCTCAATCAGCATGTTGCGTGGAGCCTTCAGCACCTGCTTGGCAGTATCAAGACCAATACCCTTGATGGCATCAATCACCCACTGGTCAATTTCGTCAGAGAACTCGTCCAGATAGATATCCTCATCAGCATCTGCCTCATTGATTTCACGGAATACATCGATGGTGTACTCGGTGAGCATGGAAGCCAACTTGATGTTCATACCACCACGACCAATAGCCAAACTTACCTCCTCTGGCTGCAAATACACCTCTGCCTTGTGATTTTCCTCGTCGATATTGACAGAGGTAATCTGGGCAGGAGCCAACGCACGCTGGATGAAGAGCTTGATGTTGCTTGAGTAATTGATAACGTCGAGGTTCTCGTTGCAAAGCTCGCGCACGATACCATGTACACGGCTTCCCTTTACACCGACACAGGCTCCTACTGGGTCTATGCGCTCATCAAAAGACTCTACTGCTATCTTGGCACGCTCGCCAGGCATACGTGCTATGCGACGGATGGCAATAAGACCATCATTGATCTCAGGCACTTCGGCCTCGAGGAGTCGCTGCAAGAAGATGGGAGCTGTACGGCTGAGGATAATCTTTGGATTGTTGTTCTCGTTGTCCACTCTCAGGATGACGGCACGCACGGTCTCACCTTTACGATATACGTCGGCAGGAATCTGCTCTGACTTAGGCAGGATCAACTCATTGTTCTCATCGTCTACAATGAGTACTTCGCGCTTCCATACCTGATATACCTCACCAGAGATAACCTGACCCACACGGTCCTTGTACTTGTTGTACAATGAGTCATGCTCCAGCTCGAGAATCTTGGATGCCAATGTCTGACGAAGGTTCAGGATGGCACGACGGCCAAACTTATTGAAATCAACCTTCTCGCTCACATCCTCGCCGACCTCGTAGTCAGCCTGGATCTTGCGTGCCTCAGCCAATGGGATCTCTTTGTTCTCATCCTCCACCTCGCCATCTGCTACAACCACACGGTTGCGGTAGATTTCGAAGTCACCCTTGTCTGGGTTTACGATGACGTCGAAGTTTTCATCACTACCGAAAATCTTGGCAAGCACATTGCGGAAGCTTTCCTCCAACACGCTCACCAATGTAGTACGGTCGATATTCTTGGTTTCTTTAAACTCGCGGAATGTATCAATCATACTCGCAGTTTCTTCTTGCATTTTCTTTACTGCCATAGCTTATTTGAAACTTATTACGTATTTTGTATATTTTACCTTATCCATCTGATAGGTATGCAGCACGTCCTGCTTCACAGGGCGCTTCTTGCCTTCTACCTTTACTTTCTCCTCAACACTCACACTGAAGTCGTTGCCATCTACAGAATTCAGAATGCCCTTCACCTTCTTGCCATCAGCATCGAGCACCTCCACCTCCTTACCGATGAAGTTGACGTACTGCTGTGGTACCTTGAAAGGCTGCCCAAGTCCTGCAGAACCAACTTCCAGCTCATAGTCCTCCTCATCACGATTCAAGTGGTCCTCTATAAATCTGCTCAGGGCCACACAGTCCTCTATCCACACACCATCGGCATGATCTATTTCAACGACAATCTTGTCGTCAGGACTGATTTCAATGCTTACCAAGAAATATTCCTTATCTTGGAGCCATTCGTCAACTAATTTTTTTACGACGTTTTTATCTATCATATATTTCTTATTAAAATAAAATGAGGAACTCTTTGTGAGCCCCTCATTCCACTGAACGTTGCAAAATTACGATTTTTTTTGGTTCTGACCAAAGTTTTTTGAATATTTTATTCTACAACATGCACATTTTTAATCATTTGTGTACCTTTTCGCCCTCTTTTTCGCTGGGCCTCAGGAGTTTTTTATATTCTTCGGGTGTATTGAGCAATCTGACAGCTTCCTTCACCTGCTTGTCATAACGTAAGGAATTTCTGATAGCTCCACCCTGATAATAGTAGGCTGCCACAATATCATTTTCGAGCAAGCGCTTGATGTACTGCTTGTTATAGTCGAGATCCTTGGCCACATTGTGACTCAGTTTCTTGGCAAGGGCATCGAATTCTGGCTTCGCATCATCATAATAACCTTCAAAACGGGCCAGTTTCATCAGGTCTTTCAGATACTTCTCCGTCTCTCTGTCATACTTGAAGTCGGCTTTCAGTACACGAGCCTTAAACTCCTCGTAATCAGCATCGGTAAGAGCAAAATCCTTGGCCGGAGCTATCGTAGGATGCTTGGCTATATAATCCACCTCGTAGTTGAGCATCAGCTCGTTACTGTCGCGTGCTCCTGCCAGATAGTAAGCGATATTGGGCAGCGAGTCGGGCTTCACCTCTACATCTGGCTTCACGCCGCCACCATCACGTACCTCACGTCCTCCTGCTGTATAGAACACCTTGGTAAGCGAATCGGGCACATGCTCCACATATCCACCCTTGGCATGCTTGTAGTTGAGAGCCTGCACGCATCGCCCGCTGGGAATGTAATACTTGCTCGTGGTAAGTTTCATCTGTCCATTGTAAGGCAAGTCCATCGTAGCCTGAACAAGTCCCTTTCCATACGTGCGCGTACCTAATATAATAGCACGATCATAATCCTGTAGGCTTCCACTCAATATCTCGGCTGCGCTGGCAGTATTTCCGCTCACAAGCACCACGATAGGCATCAGTGTATCAATAGGCTCCACCGTGGTTTTGTATTCATTGTTGGCACGTTGCAGCTTACCCTTCATCGTTAGCACGACCTTATCCTTGGGCAAGAACATATTCACAATGCTCACCGCCTCGCTTACAGAGCCTCCGCCATTGTTACGCAAGTCGAAGACAAGTTTCTTGGCTCCCTGCTTCTTCAAGTCGATAAAAGCACGGCGCACATCCTTGGCACACTGGTCGGTAAAGGAGTTGAAATTAATATAACCTATTCCACCGTCCAACAACCCATAATAAGGAAGAAATGGCATCTGTATGGTGCGTCGGGTGAGCTTCACCTTCATCACCTTGCCCGTACTTGGGCGCTTCACCTTAAGAATAAACGACGTGCCGGGCTCTCCGCGAAGGCGGTCGCTCACATAGCTCACCTCCTTGCCCTTCATCGTAGAGTCGTTAATACTCAGGATGATGTCACCCTTCTTCAGTCCCGCCTCCTGGGCTGGCATTCCCTCGTAAGGCTCGCTGATAACGGTATAACCCAACTGATAGTTGTATCTCACTACCGAACCTATACCGGCATACTTGCCCGTAAGCATATTCTTGAGTTCCTTCACTTCCGACTCGGGATAATACTCTGTGTATGGATCAAGGCTCCGCAACATGGCATTGATGCCGTTGCCTATCACCTCATCAGCATCGAGTGTATCCACATACATCATATCCAAATTCTTATAGATAGACGTAAAGACATCCATATTCTTAGCTACCACAAAGTCGTGATTTTTCTCCTTTTGTGCCCATGCAGGCATGGCGAGCACCATGGCGAGCACCATTACATATAATTTATTTATCATCTCGTTTATTTATTTCTAAAAACTACACTATGCGTTGAAATACGCCTTTCGCCTACAAAAATACTCATTTATATCCTAAAAAGAAGCCTAAATCACAAAAAAATGATGTTTTTTTACTGAAAATTCATTTTTTTCTGAAAAAAATTTGGTGGAATAAAAAAAATTCACTACCTTTGCAACCGCAAATGAGAAATCATTTACCTCTAATGCTTCAATAGCTCAGTTGGTTAGAGCACCTGACTGTTAATCAGGGGGTCGTTGGTTCAAGCCCATCTTGAAGCGCATCAAGCAAAGCCTTGCAAGTCATAAACTTGCGAGGCTTTATTGTTTTTATACACATCAAAGTTCCCTCATCCTGCACGCCCGACAAGTTCTGAGGGAAGAAGCATATAGTTTTGTAAGTCTGAAAAGAGAGGATATTAACTAAGTCCACTTGAGAAAGTCGAAAATCTTAACAAACTTACAGGAAAATCAGTTTTGCCTAATGGATGAAACTTGAGTTACAGACCACACTAATTGGGACGAATCAACCATGAAAAAATTTTTTCTAACTGGGAAAAAAAATTTTCTCAGTTAGGTGATAATTATTGCTCAGTTAGGGCATTCAAATTTTGGCAGCAGACTTTTCACGAATTATGTTTACGAAATATCGGAAGACATACGTATTTTTGTGCCTGACAGCAAAGAAAGGCTTTAGAATATAAAAGCAAAAAGATAAAGAGGGTGCGTCATGAACTTATGACACACCCTCTTTAGACAATGAGTATCAGGAAGAATACTACATCAAGATGTTATAGCGAAGAGATTTTCTCTATAGTGCAAACTACAGCTTGCGCTTAATTCCCTTGTCACCGACAACATATACCTTATCCTCATCTATCAGGACAGCCCTGCCACGCTGATGGTTGTAGTTATCCAGATTGTCGACATTCACGGCGATGACCTTTCCCTTATAGAAACGCTTAATGTCCTTGAATATCGTATGACCTACATAGATTCTGTCCACATCGTAACGCTGAAGCACCATATCGAGAGAATCGCTTG
>ULRG01035823.1_pt1 | contig 13334 bp, 6 predicted proteins | sample 1955211 | NCBI WGS metagenome assembly ULRG01 (sample SAMEA4835676, study PRJEB28245) | human gut metagenome | biome: gut microbiome; material: fecal sample | place: Denmark | collected 2008
GACTGCTCAAGATGAGAGGTTACAAGGTAACTATCCAGAAGTTCGACCCCTATATAAACGTTGACCCCGGTACGATGAGTCCTTATCAGCACGGTGAAGTTTTCGTAACAGACGACGGTGCCGAAACCGACCTCGACCTCGGTCACTATGAACGCTTCATAGACGAAAACCTTTCAAAGTACAGCAATGTAACAACAGGTAAGATCTACTGGACAGTTCTTAATAAGGAACGTCGTGGAGATTATCTCGGCGGCACGGTTCAGGTAATCCCTCACATAACAAACGAAATCAAATCAAGAATATACAGAGTTGCAAACTCAGCCGAAACCACCGCAGATGTTGTTATAACCGAAATCGGCGGTACGGTCGGAGATATTGAAAGCACTCCCTTCCTTGAGGCTATCCGTCAGGTAGTTTCGGATGTAGGCAGAGAAAACGTTGTTTATATCCACGTTACTCTCCTCCCCTTCATCACAGGCAGCAACGAGATGAAGACTAAGCCCACGCAGCACAGTGTAAAGGAGCTTCTCTCACTCGGTATTCAGCCCGACATTCTCGTTTGCAGAAGCGAGATGGAGATTCCTCAGGATATGAGAGATAAGATCGCCAGCTTCTGTAACGTTCGCAAGCAGGATGTTATCCAGAACCTTACCGCTCCTTCTCTTTATGAAGTACCTCTTATGCTTGAAAAGGAAGGTCTTGCAAAGGTAGTATGCGATCATCTCGGACTTGATCCCCGTGTTCCCGATCTCAAGGAATGGGAGGATATGGTTCAGCGTCAGTACAACGCCACAAAGAATACCGTAATCGGTCTTGTAGGCAAGTACGTTGCACTCCCCGACGCTTATATTTCCGTTATGGAATCCCTGCGTCACGCAGGCTTCGAGAACGAATCACACGTTGAAATAAAGCTCATCAACTCAGAAGAGGTTACTCCCGAAACGGCAGACGAGCTTCTGCATGATTGCGACGGCATTCTCGTTCCCGGCGGCTTCGGTGACAGAGGCATCGAGGGCAAGATTGAGGCTGTCCGCTACGCAAGAGAGCATAAGAAGCCCTATCTCGGTCTTTGTCTTGGTATGCACATGGCTACAATCGAATTTGCACGTCATGTGGCAGGTCTTACAGACGCAAATTCAAGCGAATTCCACGAAGGCGAGCAGAACGTTATCGACCTTATGCCCGACCAGAAGGATGTTGATATGGGCGGTACAATGCGTCTTGGCTTATATCCCTGCAAGCTTGAAGCAGGTACTATTTCCCGTGAGGTATACGGCGATGAGCTTATTTATGAAAGACACCGCCACCGCTATGAGTTCAACAACGTATTCCGCAAGCAACTGACAGAGAGCGGTCTTGTTATCGCAGGTCAGTCACCCGACGGAAAGCTTGTTGAAATAGTTGAGCTTCCGAGAAGCGTTCACCCCTGGTTCGTGGCTGTTCAGTTCCACCCCGAATTCAAGTCACGTCCCAACAGATCGCACCCCTTATTCAAGGACTTTATAAGAGCGTCGCTTGAACAGGCAAACAAGTAAAGAACGAACAATAACTGCCCGTGAAAGCGGGCGGTTATATTCATATTACGGGATATTTTACATTCCCTTTACACCTTCAGACCGTATTTAATCCATTAAAAGAGGTAATTTATGACAGACAGCAACGTTTATGATAACCGTGAATTATCGTGGCTGAAATTCAATCAGCGTGTACTTGAAGAAGCGCAGGACGTAAATGTTCCGCTCTTTGAAAGAATGAGGTTTATCTCAATATTCACAAGCAACCTTGACGAATTCTTTATGGTCCGTGTCGGCTCACTGTATGATCAGGATCTGGTAGACCCTAGCAAGTGCGAGAACAAGACGGGTATGACCGCCGCAAGACAGCTTAAGGAAATTGCACGCAGGGTAAAGGATCTGCTCTATATTAAGGACTGCGCCTTTTCAGAGGTTTCGGCAAAGCTCAGCGAGTATGCCGAGCTTAAAAAGCCCGCCGACCTTAAAGGCGACGATAAGCTGTTCTTAAGGCTGTATTTCGAAAGAGAAATTCTCCCTTTGCTTTCGCCGAGCATTATAGACAAGAACCACCCGTTCCCGTTCTTAAAAAACAGAGCGATATATATCGGCACTCTGCTCAAAAGCAAAAACGAGGAAAAGAAAAAACAGCTTGTGGGAATATTAAGTGCGGAATGCGACAGGGATTTCCCCCGTGTTATTTTCCTGCCCGGTCAGAATCTGAGATATGTTCTGGCGGAGGATGTGATACTGCATTACATTGATACCCTGTTCCCGAATTTCTTCGTTGAAAACCGCTGTATCATGCGTGTTACGAGAAATGCCGACATTGACGTGAACGAGGCTCTTTATGATCACGATATGGACTTCAGAAACGTAATGGAAGAACTGTGCCGCAAGAGAAAGAAGCTGATGCCGGTAAGAGCCGAATTTTCATACGATGCTTCACCGGAGCTTGTAAAGCGTATGCTTGATTATCTTGAGCTGTCCGACAACTTCTCATTTATGCAGAGCTGTCCGCTTGATTTCGGCTTTATGTCCGCACTTGAGGATAAGCTCGAAAACAGGAGCGAGCTTTTCTACAATCAGGTTTCTCCGCAGAATTCAATAATGGTAAACCCTTACGAGAGTATGTTCGCCCAGCTTTCACAGCACGATATACTTCTGTCGTACCCCTACAACAAATTCAAGAACTTCCTGCGTCTGCTTGATGAGGCGGCTGACGATCCTTACGTTTCTTCTATAAAGATAACACTTTACCGTGTCGCAAGAAACAGCGAGATCGTAAGCGCTCTCATAAGAGCCGCCGAAAACGGCAAACAGGTAATGGCGCTTGTTGAGCTTCGTGCCAGATTTGACGAGGAAAACAACATCGGCTGGAGCAAGAAAATGGAGGAGGCAGGCGTTAAGATAATATACGGTCTTGACGCTCTGAAGGTACACTCAAAGCTACTGCTGATAACACGCAAGCAGGGAAGCAACATCAGATATTATACTCAGATAGGCACTGGTAACTATAACGAAAAAACCTCACGTCTTTACACCGACCTTACGCTGATGACATCGGATAAGGACATAGGTGCGGACGCAAGCACCGTGTTCAATGCTCTGTCGCTCGGTACGACAGTTGAGAGCAGTACAACACTGCTTGTAGCGCCGAAATGCCTCAAGTCACGCATTGTGGAAATGATCGACAACGAGATAACTTACGGTACTGACGGCTATATCGGCCTTAAAATGAACTCGCTCACCGACAAGGATATTATAGACAAGCTGATAGAAGCAAGCTGTCAGGGAGTAAAGATAGAGCTGATAATAAGAGGTATCTGCTGTCTTATCGCAGGAGTGCCGGGTTACACCGAAAACATATCGGTCATTTCAATAGTCGGACGTTTCCTTGAACACAGCCGTATCTATATTTTCGGCAAGGGCGAACGCAGGAAGGTATATATTTCCTCCGCAGACTTTATGACAAGAAATACCGAGCGACGTGTAGAGGTTGCCGTACCGCTGAAGGATAAGATAATTTCCGATAAGGCGGTAGATATATTCAACACGATGCTCAAGGATAATGTCAAGGCTCGTGTGCAGGGAAGCGACGGAATCTACCGCCATAAAAAAGCTATGCCTGGTGAGGAACACATAGAGGTACACAAGCTGTTCTATGAACGTGCGTATCAGGAAGCCGAGCAGGCACAAAAGCTCTATAAAGAGCCGAGAAAGTCACTCTTTGCAAGAATCCGTGCAAGACTGCAAAGTAAATAACCGATAAAACTAAAGCGGAGCAGATGGAAATCTACTCCGCTTATACTTTATCTTTTTGTCCTGCTTACTGCACAAGATCCCCGTATACAACGCCGAGTCCTACTGTGCTCATATAAACTCTGCCGTATTTGTTCATATCGCCTACAACAAAATATCCGTTGCCGGGACCGCCGAACTGATGCTGATCATCGCTTACCTTGCTCCATGTCTTACCCTCGTCCTCAGACCAGTAAAGACCTATGGAATCATCGTTTGTGGGCTTGCCCCATACGAATATGGTATAAGGATCACTGTCCGTCTTGCCCTTACCAAGACCTACCGCCATACAAGCAGCTAAAGAATCCAATCTTGTGAACGTTTTGCCGTTATCTGTTGATACCTGAAGTCCCATTGAAGGATAGTATACAACGCCCTCCTTGCCGGGTGCGACCACAGGTCTTGCCGCAGTGAATACAGAAAGCGTCATATTCTGAGTAAATGTCTTTCCGCCGTCCTCGCTGTAGAAGAACGCACCGCCGCTTGCGGCATATACATAATCGGGGTTTACGGGGTCGCAGATGATTTTCTTTGAGCCTACTCCGCCCTCGCTCTTTGTCCAGGTCTTGCCCTGATCGTCGGAATAGTAGATGTTGCTGTCATTTCCGGGTGCCCAGAAGAATCTCTTGCCGTCAGCAGAAACTGCCACATAGCCGCCGTATGCCACCTTTCCGCTCTCAAGCGGCGAAACGGTAACATTCACCCATTTCTTGCCTGCGTCAAGCGTATACCAGAAGCCCGGCTTTTCTTCACTGCCGCCGCACTTTACCCATATATCAGTTGCCTTTGCCGCTATCGCAAGACCGGTCATTGAGCCTGCAACGCTGTTGTGTACCATACCGTATTCTTCGGCACTATCCTGTACAAAACCGTCATAGTCGCCTATAACGCTTACCAGCTTACCGCCGGGTATGCTGATTATATCATACGGAACAGTTTCTTCTATGCCCTTTGAGAAGAAGTAGAATTCGGGGCTTTCATCCCATATATTATCGCAGGTGAACACACCGTTACCGGATACCACCATTATCTTATTTGTGTTATTGGGATCAATCGCCATTGAACTGCACCAGTGCATAGACGCTGTCGAGATCCACTCTACTCCGCCGTCACTCATCTTCATCTTTTCGTTGAGAAGCGTCCAGTTCTTGCCGCCGTCCGTAGTAACATAGAATTCATCACCGTACTGACCGTTTGGCTGAGGAACATATATGTTCTCTGTGCAGGCAACCATTCTGTCGGGGTTTGAAGGATCTATCACCACATCACCGAAGCTCTTTTTTGCAGGAGAAATATCTGTCAACGAATCGTTCGACATATCAAGAATTCTTACGCCACCGCTTGTTCTGTTGTTGTTCCATGGGCCTTCGGTATTGGCATAAGTAATGACGATCTTGCCGTCACCGTTGTACTTCATTCTCTGAACCATGATTCCCTTAGGTGCGTCTGCAACAGAATTCCATGTAACGCCTCCGTCGGTCGATTTATAAAGGTTTTCCTCCTTGACTCTTGAGATTGCCGCATATATCGTTGTGCAGGCACTGTCATCGCCCGACTTGGGGTCGATTATGATACTGCATATACCGTTGCCGTTTGACGTTGTCGTCTTTGTTCCCATATCAAGCGCAGTGAACGTCTTTCCGCCGTCGGTCGACTTTATCATACCGCCTGTTCTTCCGCCGACATATACTATATCGCTGTTCTTGGGGTCAACCGCAATACGCTCGCCGTTTCCTCTGCCCATACCGTTTCCGTGTGCCTTTATCATATCCGTAAGGTCGGTACGGTTCCACGTTTTGCCGTAATCATCGGAGTATAAGAGGCAGGTTTTGCCGTTGCTGAAATACTCCGTGCCTGCAAGCATATATACCTTGTTAGGATCTTTTTCTCCGAACGCAAGACCGTCTATACCGAGCAGACCTCTGTCTTCCTCGCTTATATCGTAAGACATGGATTCCCACTTCTGAGTATCCTTATTATAACGGTATGCACCGCCGACGTCTGTACGGGCATAATATAAGCCCTGCTCGCTTGTTGCAAATACGCCGCTTACGAATCCGCCGCCGCCCATAGCTACCTGGCTGAACGTAAACTGTGTCTGTGCTGTTGCCGAATTGCCTCCCGATGTTGTATTATCGCTTGTCATACTGCTGTCACCACTGCCCGATGAGGTCACGTCGCCACTTGACGATGTTCCCGAATTATCGTTTCCGTTACAGCCTGCGGCACATATTGCCGTTGCTACCGCAAGTATGACCGCTGTTATTTTTCTGTACTTCATTTCTTGTTCCTTTCTTGTTAAAGCAGACTTGCTTAATTTTCATGTAAACCTTTACACAAGTATTATGCACCATTTAAGTTAAATTTGCAAGACTTGTTTTGCTATTTTGTGAATTTGTGATAAATCCTCGTAGCCACTATTGGTGATAATCACGGATTTTGCAACAAGCAAAATATGGACGTGACTTTTGTGTGCTTATATAGTATAATCTTAATGTAATCGAATACAAGCCCTGTCTTATCACGTTTACGGCAGGCAAACGGAAATGGAAAAGGAAAAGAAAAATGAAAAAACGTATCATCTCCCTTGTCTTATGTGCGGCAGTAATAATATCTGCCTGCGGCTGCAGTGCCGATAACGGCACATTGTCAGCCGACAGTTCATCATCAGCTTCGACAGTGTCTTCTGCAGAAACCGCATCGCAGGATACCGCCTCGTCAGGTGCTTCTGATAAAACAAGCTCCGACGAGCAAAACAGTTCGTCATCGGACAGCTCAGACAAGCAGGACAGCTCATCTGATGCTTCTTCCGAAACGTCAAAGCCTTCGACAAACAAGCAGGAAAGCAGTTCTTCTGCCATTACGTCAAGCAAGCCCGCAAACAACACAGGTTCAGCAACAAGCAAGCCTGCGTCTGCAACCGCCGCCGATACCACCAAAAAGCCTTCCGCAACGACTACCACAACAACAGTAAAGCAGACTGACGACAAGCCGCTGAACTTTTCGAAAACCTATGAAGCGGAAAACGGAAAGCTGTCAAACGATATGTCCGTCATATCCAACGGCAATGCATCCGGCGGAAAGTCGGTAGGTAAATTCGAAAATGACCGCTCCTACTGCCAGATTAAAATAAATGTTCTGTCAGACGGTATTTATGATATTGTAATACGCTCAATGGGCATCAGCGGTTCCAAAGAAAACGACATTTATACCGATGGTAAGAAGGTAGGCACTTTCACCAGTGAGAACAATAAATTCTCGGATTACACCGTAAGTGCGGTAAGCCTTACAAAAGGCGACCACAATATCCGTATAATCAAGTCATGGGGCTGGATAGAGCTTGATAAAATAACAGTAAAGACGGGTGCAAAAATAAGCAACAGCACCTATAACGTCACATCCTCTCTTGTCAACAAGAACTCCACCGCAAACACGAAGAAGCTGTACAGTTTCCTTAAGGACAGCTACGGAAAATATGTAATCACAGGTCAGCAGTGTGACGGCGGAATAAACGGCAACGAATTCAAAGCGATAAAAAATCTTACCGGCGACTACCCCGCACTACTCGGACTTGATATGATGGATTATACTCCGTCAAGAACGGCGCTCGGTGCGTCATCCTCCGCTGTCGAAAAGGCAATAGAATTTGCCAACAAGGGCGGTATCGTAACATTCTGCTGGCACTGGAACGCTCCGACCGAATACCTTAACAGCACCGCCAACAGTCCTGACGGCTGGTGGGGCGGATTCTACACAAAGAGCAGCAAATTTGATATAGCAAAAGTAATGAACGGTCAGGACGCAAAAGGAAAGAAACTGCTTGACCGAGACATCAAGGAAATAGCTAAGCAGTTAAAGCGTCTTGAAAAAGCAGGCGTACCGGTTATATGGCGACCTTTGCACGAGGCTTCCGGCGGTTGGTTCTGGTGGGGCGCAAAAGGCTCAGACGCTTACAAAAAGCTGTGGAAATACCTTTATAAAGAGCTGACAAATACATACGGCTGTAACAATCTTATCTGGGTCTATAACGGTCAGAGCGCCGACTGGTATCCGGGTGACGAATATGTTGATATTGTAGGCGAGGACATCTATCCCGGAAATCACGTTTACGACCCTCAGGTAAGCCGTTTCAAGCAGGCGATAAACTACGGCAGTAAAACAAAGATAACGGCTCTCACAGAAAACGGCTGTATCTTTGATATAGATTCCGCCGTAAGCATAAACGCACTGTGGTGCTGGTTCATGACATGGGGCGGCGAGTTTACTGTTAACGGCAGTAATTACAGTGAAAAATACACTGAAAAATCGGTCATAAAGAAAATGTACGCAAGCAAGTATTCATTAACTCTCGGATCGCTTCCGAAAATCTATTGATATAAGCTGAAAACGCTCCGACAGGCGGACACCTGTCGGAGCGTTTTTATTACCGTTTTCGGCTTACGATATTATCGGTATAATCATCATACCATAAGCGAGCATATCTTGTTGCTGTACTCAACGGGGTCTTCTATAGGCATACCCTCAACAAGAAGTGCCTGATCGTACAGAATCTCACTGTATGTTTTCAGCTTATCCTTATCTGTTTCATACAGCTTTTTCAGCGTTTCATAGATAGGATGCTCCGCATTTATCTCCAGTACCTTTTCAGCCTTTGCGTCATGCTCTGCGGGCATCTGGCTGAGCACCTTCTCCATCTCTATTGAAAGCAGACCGTCACTGGTCAGGCATACTGCGTGGGACTTCAGTATCTTTGACAGTCTTACGTCCTTTACCTTACCGCCGAGAGATTCCTTCATAAAAGCAAACATATCCTTGCTTTCCTCAGCCTTAGCCTTCATTTCTTCCTTTTCTTCGGGAGTTTCAAGGTCAAGGTCGCCTGCGGATACTGACTTGAACTGCTTTTCGTTATAATCGACCATCATCTGTAAAGCAAACTCGTCAACGCTGTCGATAAGATAAAGTATCTCGTAGCCCTTATCCTTTACAAGCTCGGTCTGAGGGAGCTTGTCTATCTTGTCGACCGTTTCGCCGCTTGCAAAATAGATGTACTTCTGATCTTCCTTCATTCTTGAAACATATTCTTCAAGAGTTACGAGCTTCTTTTCGTATGACGAATAGAACAGCAACAGATCCTTAAGCAATTCCTTGCCTGCGCCGAAGCCGTTGTATACGCCGAACTTTATCTGAAGTCCGAACACCTTCCAGAACTTTTCGTATCTCTCACGGTCGTTGCGGAGCATCTTTGTAAGCTCGTTCTTGATAGAACGCTCAAGGCTCTTTTCTATTATCTTGAGCTGTCTATCGTGCTGTAACATTTCACGGGAGATATTGAGCGACAGATCCGCAGAGTCAACAAGACCCTTTACAAAGCTGAAATAGTCGGGGAGCAGATCAGGACACTTATCCATTATAAGAACGCCGTTCGAATAAAGCTGTAAGCCCTTTTCATAGTCCTTTGAATAGTAGTCGAATGGAGCTTTTGACGGAATGTACATCAGCGCATTATATGTTGCTGTACCCTCTGTCTTTGTGTGGATATGTGCGATAGGATCGTCATAGTCGAAGAACTTTTCCTTGTAGAACTGATTATAGTCCTCGTCTTTAAGCTCCGACTTGCTCTTGTTCCAGATAGGCACCATACTGTTTAGAGTTTCTATCTCGGTATGTGTTTCATACTCGTTCTCAGTGCCTTCCTTGAGGTGCTGATGGCTTACCTCCATCCTGATAGGATAACGGATATAGTCGGAATACTTCTTTACTATCATACGGAGCTTGTAGTCCTGAAGATACTCGTCATACTCCTCTTCTTCGGTATTTTCCTTTATCTTAAGGGTTATCTTTGTGCCGACATCTTCCTTGTCACAGTCTGTGATGGTATAACCGTCTACGCCCTGCGAATACCACTTATATGCCTGCTCACTGCCGTAAGCCTTAGACTCGACAGTAACCTCAGACGCTACCATAAAAGCAGAGTAGAAGCCTACACCGAACTGACCGATAACGTTTATATCATCCTTTTCTGTATCGGTATTGTCGTTCTTGAATTTGAATGAACCGCTGTTTGCAATAACACCGAGATTATTTTCAAGCTCGTCTTTTGTCATACCGATACCGTTATCGGTAATTGTTATAAGACGGTTTTCCTTGTCAACCGCAAGGTCTATGCCGAGGTCTTTTCTCTCTATGCCGAGATTCTCCGTCAATGACTTGAAATACAGCTTGTCAAGCGCATCGCTTGCATTTGAAATAAGCTCACGCAGAAATATCTCCTTATGAGTGTAGATCGAATTGATCATCATATCAAGCAAACGCTTTGATTCTGCCTTGAATGCCTTTTTTGCCATAAAAATCATTTCCTTTCTATGCCTGCGCCTTATATAGCGGCGATAATACTGAATTTACACCGATCACAATCGGTTTAGCACTCTATCGTTCTGAGTGCTAAAATATATTATAACACTATTTTTATATTTGTCAAGAGGTGTTTTAAAAATGTTTGTATTTAAAACAAATCCGTGATTTCAAGAGGAAATTTTAACATCGGCTATTGACAATTGTTCATTTTTAAACTATAATAATATTGTTCAAATTTGAACAATATCATCTTTCGACAGAAAGGACAGGAATATGACTACAAGCAGTTTCTGGAATTTCATCTCTGCCGCAGAGGACGAATACAGCGTGTACAGAAAGCGCATTATGGCAAAGTTTTCTCTCTCAGCCGCAGAAACGGATATAATTATGTTCCTTGCGAACAACCCCGGCTATGACACGGCGGCGGATATTTCAAAGGTCCGCCGTATACTGAAATCGCAGGTTTCAGTTTCAGTAAAATCACTGTGCGAAAAGGGCTTGCTGACAGGTACTTATAAGGACGGAAACAAAAAAAGCGTGCATCTTTCACTGACGGCAAAGGCAAAACCTGTTGTCACATACGGCAAAAAGGAACAAAGCGATTTTGCGGCTGTTTTGTTTGACGGATTTACCGATGAAGAAATCGCCGCATTTGAAAGATACCATATTAAAATACTGGACAATATAAACAGAAAAAGGAGCGACAAATAATGCAATATCTTATAACGACCGCCGTTTGTCTGCTTGCAGGTCTCGGCGCAGGTCTTGGAACAGGGTTTGCCGGTATGAGTGCGGCGGCGGTAATCACACCTATGCTTGTTACATTTCTCGGTATAGAGCCGTATACCGCTGTCGGAATCGCCCTTGCCTCAGATGTTCTGGCAAGTGCCGTATCGGCTTACACATACGGAAAGAACAAAAACCTTGATATTAAAAACGGGCTTGTGATGATGATAACAGTGCTTATTTTCACGGTTGTCGGCAGTTTCGTTTCAAGCCTTGTGCCGTCGGTTGCAATGGGCAATTTCTCGGTATTCATGACGCTTTTGCTCGGCATTAAATTCATAGTAAGACCTGTAATGACCACAAAAGCCGATATGAGCGCAAGATCCGCAAAATCGGTATTGATAAAGTCAATCATCTGCGGTATTATGGTCGGCTTCATCTGCGGATTCATCGGTGCTGGCGGCGGTATGATGATGCTCCTCCTGCTCACGAGCGTTATGGGCTATGAGCTTAAGACCGCTGTAGGCACAAGCGTATTTATTATGACATTCACTGCGCTTACAGGCTCTGTTTCGCACTTTGCGATAGGCGGACTTCCGGATATGCTCCCGTTCATCCTCTGCATAATCTTCACGCTTATATTTGCAAGAATAGCCGCAAAGATAGCGAATAAGGCAAGTCCCGAAACGCTTAACCGTGTGACCGGCATTATCCTTGTAATACTGGGAATTGTAGTTCTCGGTTTTTCACTGCTCAGTAACATAACCGCATAAAAATAAGGGGCTGTCACATCACAGCCCCTTATTTTTACACTTTTTCACTTCTGAATCTTCCGACAACATTTGCATTCTTGTCAATGTTGACCTCAAATCTCAGCGTACACGGCGAATAGTGAACATTTTCGCCCTCCGCAATAACCTCATAGAAGAATGCCAGAGCACCTCCGTCCTCCATACGTCTTACTGCGCACTTGCAGAAGCCCTCGGCGATAGCCCTCTTTACATAAGGTATATCACGGTCGTATGTACAGAAATTGTCCTCCGTAACGGGAATATTAACATCCCCGTCAGAACAGCTGTTTTCTCTCAGCATAGTTTCAAGCGGTGATACTTTCTTACGGCTGAATTCCGCAAACGGTGCTTTCTTGGCAATTTCGCCCTTTCTTGCAGGGTGTCCGTTTATTTTCCAGCACGGCCGTGTAACAACGACCGTTTCTCCTATATGGAAATCATTGTTAAGATGCTCGCTCTGTGCCGAATAGAAATCAAGCGTATCCTTGTCTATCACGACCTCTTTTGCCTTATCACGCACTATTCCGACAAACTCAAGCATAGAGAGCAGCTCGCCTGCCTTTTCCATGCACTTTTCATCGCTCCATATCTCATAATTGCGGAAGTTGTTTCTCCAGTACGTCTTTATCGGCAAATCGCCTATAAGCGCCTGTATCCTCATTTCCCAGTCGAACAGTATACCGCTCTTACTGCGTATCTTGTTCTCCTTGATGGCATTGAGCGGTTCAAGCAGCTGTGCAAACGATGCAATATTATCCGCAATATCCTGCGCTATGTACTTTCTTGTATCGCTGGTCTTCTTTTTCTCGCTTTCTTCCTCAATCTTTTCATCGCTGTACTTGTCGAAATCGTCCTGTCCGCCGTCAGCCGTATCGAACAGTGAAAATACCTCTGAGGGATCGTTAAATGTTTTCTTTACCTCAGGCTCGTCATCCATAAGCAGATTTCCGAACAGATCCTCTACCTCGGCAACATTCTCATTGTGCTTTTCTTCGGTAAGCTGTACAGGCGTATATGCTTCGTCCGGCAGATCGAAGAAGTCCATAGTTCTCGGCTTTTCGTCAGCGTCAATCGGCTCGTCCGGAGTTTCGGACAGTTCATCGGATAATGTACTTTCCTCAAAAATACCGCTTGTCTGTTCAAGATCGTCGTCCGAAATATCTTCGGTGCTTCCGATGCTTCCGATGCTTCCGGTGCTTCCGGCGCTACCGGTGCTACCGGTGCTGTCAGCGGTTTCGGATATTCCTATAAAGTCGCCGAATTCTTTCAATGCGTCCTCTACAGACTCAGCTGTACGAATAGAAGAAACAGGCTCGCTTGCGGTTTCCTCTGCCATTATAGCGTGGAACTGTTCTTCAAGCGACTTTTCTTCGCTATCGGCGGTTTCTTCCTGCTCGGCTATTTCTTCAAAAGCCTTTACTGCGTCCTCGACAGGCTCGCTTACCGATTCTTCAGCGGCAGTGTCGTTTTGTTCGCTGTCAATTTCAGCTTCGCTATCTGTGGTTTCTTCCTGCTCGGCGATTTCCTCAAAAGCCTTTACTGCATCCTCGACTGGCTCGCTTACGGCTTCTTCGGTAACGGTGTCATTTTGTTCGCTTTCAGTTTCAATATCGGCGGTTTCTTCCTGCTCGGCTATTTCTTCAAAAGCCTT